>Ga0105248_10004586_pt1 | contig 15302 bp, 9 predicted proteins | sample KBSS34metaG_FD_81524 | JGI IMG/M metagenome (GOLD analysis project Ga0105248, IMG submission 81524) | Switchgrass rhizosphere microbial communities from Kellogg Biological Station, Michigan, USA - KBS S3-4 metaG | ecosystem: Host-associated > Plants > Roots > Rhizosphere > Soil | place...
GCCACCCCCAGCGCCACCTCATCCTCATACGGTCGCGCCACCACCTGCACCCCAATTGGCAACCCTTCAGGCGATTGCGCCACGGGCACCACGGCAGCCGGACAAGCCAGCACATTCCACCACTGCGTATGCCGCACAGCATCCAAATACGCAACTTGCTCACCTTCGACCAGCCAATTCCGCTCCCCATGCCGCCACGCCTGAACGCTCGCCACCGGGCAAATCAGCACCGGATACCGCTGCATCTCCCCAAGCGCCTCGCTGCGCAGCAGATCCAGCTCTGCCCATGCTTCCAGCAGCTCCTGCCCTTCCATCGGACCATCCACCGCAGCAATCCCTAAAAACTCGCGAAAGATCGGACTAAGCTGCTCTTCCTTGCCGCGAATTGTCGACTGATAAAACATCGCCCCGCAGCGCACAAAGAACTTCCACCACAGCCGCCGCAGCCGCTCCAGCGTACGCGGCCGAAAAGCCTCTACACGAAATCCCGCCTTCCGCAGAACCCTCACAGCATCCTGCACAGCAGCCCGTGTCTCCGCAGTCACCGGCACCAGCCCATCGTCCTCAAAATACCCAACCGGTAGCGCCCGCAGCTCCTCAAGCGTGGGCCTGCGCAACTTCACCGGCGCACTCAGTGGATCAACCACGTTCTGCCCTGAAATAGCCTCAAACAGCAGTGAAACATCCGTCACCGTCCGCGCCATCGGCCCAATCGCCCCAAGCACTCCAAACGGCCCGACGCAAGGCGGCAGATGTCCACGCCCCGGCACGCGCCCCGGCGTAGGCTTCAGCGAACATATCCCCGTAAAATGCGCCGGCAGCCGCACAGACCCGCCGCTATCGCTCCCCAGTCCACCCGCCGTCATGCAAGCCGCAATCGCCGCCGACTCCCCGCCGCTCGACCCACCCGGCGTCCGCTCCAGATCCCACGGATTGTTCGTCCGACCATGCAGCAGGTTATCCGTCTCATACGCCATCAGGAACTCAGGACAATTCGTCGTCCCCAGGATCAGCGCACCAGCAGCACGCAGCCGCTCGACAGCCACCGCATCTTCAGTGGGCACAAACCCGCGATGAATCGTACTCCCGATCTCACATCGATACCCAGCCGCCGCAATCGAAGACTTCACCGTCACCGGCAAGCCATGCAGCGGCCCACGCAACTCAACCTGCGCATCCAGCCTGCGAGCCTGCTCCCGCACCCGCTCCGCATCAAAATCCACCAGCGCATTCAACACCGGATTCAGTCGCTGAATCTGGCGAATATGCTCCTCCGCAAGTTCCAGCGCCGAGATGCGCCCAGCCCGCAGCAACTCCAGTTGGCGAGTAGCCGATTGAAACAGCACATCACTCACCGCCGCCAGCCCCGCCCCCCAGGCTCAAACGCATATCCAGCCTCGTGTCCGTCGGCGTAGATGGCCGCGTCCGGTAATCAAACCGGAAGCTCTGCGAAGGCTCCCCACTGTCATAGCGGTCATTCCACTCCAGCTGATACTTCACTGAGCGCCCATCCTGCGGATACGCCTCCCCAGCCGGATACGGATACGTACTCATCCCGTGAAAGGGCAACTGCGAAACCGTAAACGGCAGCGCATCGTAGTAGTCCATATCCTTCACATACCCGTTCGCATAGAAGAAGTAATCCCGCTTCCAGTGCGGTGGCAGCGCAGGCAGCTTCGTCGCATCAAACTCAGCCGCCAGTTCCTCACCACTGCCAAAGATCGCAAACTGGTTATCCACGCCCTTCAGCAGTGGTGTCACATCGCCCAGATGCGTATAGTTCCCCCGCTGCCTCTGGAACGGACCAGTCAAGCTGACGTCATCGTAGTTATAGCTAAGATCGCCGGGACTGACTCCATCCACCTGCCGCGGATATCCATGAAACCGCAGCCGGGCCTGCGCCAGCGGTATCTCCGTTGCCCGCACTGCCTCTACACCCACTGCTCCGTTATCCACCAGCACCTGATCCCAGTAAATCTGCAGATTCGTCACAATCCGGATCCGCTGCGCACCCGCCGGTAGCTTGCCCGTAAGATCGACCACGATCGTCCGCAGCAGCCCAGCCGGGAAGCCCATGTCCTTGTCAATCTTCGTCCAGGAACCATCCACCAACTGCGCCTCTACATACGGCGAAATCGGACTCACCCCCGCCTGCCAGGCAGAGTACAGCGAAGTCGCGCTGAAGTACTCCACATACCCATTCAGCAACAACCGTAGCGGCTTGCCTCGATCCACCTGCCCTAAATCCAAAGTCAAGGCATGCGTATTCGCAAACCCGTCGTAAGGCAGCTTCGTAAACCCGCTCACGAACTTATGATCCCGCTTCGAGAGAGTCTCCAGCACATCGCGCCCATCCGCATCCAGCGCCGCAACCGGCAGCCGCGCATCTCCAGAAACAATCACCCTCCCGGAAGCAAACGGCGGCTCATCCAGGAACTTTTCATCCGGATACACCTCCGTCCCCTCCGGATGATCGATCGCCTCAAGCCGCAGCTGATCGGTGTAATTCACCTCTTCCATCGGCTCCGTAAACCGCAGGCTCAGCCGCCCATTCACCGGCACCAGCTGATCCCCGTTCACCTTGATCCACTCATCCGGGTCTGGGATATTCCGCCGCGCCGGAGTAAACCAGTGCCCCACAACCCCCGCGCCAATCGTGTCCGTCACCAACGTGTAGTGTTTGCCATCCCACGCAAACAGCACCGGGCACGAACTTCCGCGCCGATCCGCCTCCGTATACGAAATCGCCGCCTGCCGCGCAATGTTGATCTCGTCCTGAGGCACACCCGTAGGCCACAACAGCCGCAGCAGATCCACACCCTCAGCCTTGCCCAGCCCAATCAATACCTCTGGCGGTCCCTGGCTCAGATACCCCGACGACCCTGCAATCTCCCACTTCTGCCGCACGCCGTCGGCATACGCCTCCACCTTCGTCCCAATCCCCGTCTTGTTATCCGCAAAGCCCTTCAGCGACAGCCGCAGCGAACGGTTCGCATTCCCGCCATCGTTTCGCAGCCACACCGGCACACCAGCAGCTGAAGTCACAATCAGGTCCGCATCCCCATCCCGGTCCACATCCGCAGCAATCAACCCCCGCGGCGAATCCAGCTTCACGCGACTCAGCCCTAGCGCCGCGCTCACATCCTCAAAACTGCCATTACCCTTATTGCGAAAAACCCGCACCTCCGCGCCCTTCGCCGACTCCACAACTGCTGCAATATCGATCCACCCATCGTTGTCCACATCGACCGGCGTCACACCCCACGCACGAAGAACTCCCTGCACCGGCAAACTCACCCGCTCAAAGCCCTTGCCAGCCTTATTCCGCCACAGCGAAACACCCGGCGCACCCGTATGGGTCACCACCAGGTCCATCCGACCATCCTTGTCGAAATCAAATGCCGCAATCCCCTCGGAAGCCGCCAACCCCGGCTCCTTGCTCAGCAACTCCACCGGGTACTTGCCCTCTCGCGGATTAGTAAACAGTTGCGGCGATCCGCCATCCCCGCTCACCGCCAGATCGACCGCGCGATCGTTGTTCAAATCCGAAAGCGTTACAGCCACTGTATGTCCGCTGCCACCCAACCCCGTTGGCTCCGTCCAGTTGGTAAACGTCCCATTGCCATTGTTCCGCCACAATACGTTCGCAGAACCGGCATCTTTCAACGTTGAACCCGTCACAAAGAGATCCAGATCGCCATCATGGTCGTAATCGACAAACGAAATCCCCGAAGGCCGGTTCGCCGCCTCCAGCCCTGCCTTGGCCGTCACATCCTCAAATCGCCCCTGCCCCGCATTGCGAAACAGCACCAGCCGGTCATCCAGCGCAACCACAATGTCCGCCAGCCCATCGCCATCAAAATCTCCAACCGTACAGGACACAGCATGGCCACTCGCCACAAGCCCAGCCTTCGCTGCATCCAGGGCCTCAAACCCACCATCCCCTTTGTTGCGCCACACCGTGATTGCAGAGGGCCCCGACCCCATCGCCACCAGATCGTACAACCCATCGCCATCCACATCCGCCATGCAGGCGCCGCCGGACAACGCCGCGCCGCTCTCTCCCGCAGCAGCCTTTGCCCCATTTGCCCCAATCGCCTGCAACGAAAACTTCACCGGAATCATTCCCGGCATCGCTAGCAAAGGCTCCGCCACAGGAATCGCCATCGAGTAGCGTCCCTGGTCTCCATACGTCAGCCCCAGCGCGGCCCCAACCTTCGTGCTCGTCAAGTGCTGAAAGCGCACAAAATGCGCCTTCGCATCCTCCACACGCCCCGAGCGCTGCATCGCCCGCGCAATCGCAAACTCCGACGAAGCATGCTGCGAATTCATCTTGAGAGCCCGCTCAAACACCTCAATCGCCGCATCCAGTTGCTTCTGATCTTGAAGACACACACCCACAAAGTACAGCGAATCCGCATCCGTAGGATCAATCTCCGCTGCCCGCCGAAAGCTCACCAGCGCCGCCGCAGTATCGTTCCCGGCCCGCTGCACCAGCCCTAGGTTGTACCAGCTCCGCGGGTCCTTCGGAGCCAGCTCCACCGCCTTCTTCAGCGCCGCCTCCGCCTCCGGCAGCTTTTGCAGATAGAGGAACGCAATCCCATCATTGATCGCCGCCTCGGCAAAGCCCGGCTCCTTCGCCAGCGCCCCATGAAACGCCGCCTCGGCCCGGTCGTTCTGCTGCTGATTCATCAGCGCCACGCCGTTATTGTTCAACTTGATCGCTTCCGGATTGTGCTCCGCAGCGTTGGCCGTACGCAGCAGTGCAAATAGCACTGGAGCCAGCAATCGGTGGAAAGGCATCGCCATATCTAGTTTTCCCGGCAGCACTTGAAGTAAAAGCAGAGTCAATGGAATCGGAAATCACAACCGTCGGCAGGTTTTTTCCTCAAGAAAAAGCCTACATAACGACCTTCGGATACATCACAGGAACTCTGCCTTTGCTCTAGACGGTTTAGTCCCGAAAGCTGCGCATCCAGTGTCTCAAATTCCGCGCGCCGCGTGCATGTTTGTCTGCCACGTTCGCCAGTTCCACTTCATCCCGCAAAAACGGCCCTCCAGCGAGCACGGAACAAACGACTATACTGAGGCCGTGCTGCCGCAACCCCATCCGGAAATCGACTGGTCCGCGTTTCTGGCCCGCCCCCGGCTGCCCTCCCTGTCCGCGGACAATCTGGGGCACATAAGCGAATCCTCGATTCTCATCACCGGCGCAGGCGGCTCCATCGGCAGCGCCCTCGCTCAACGCCTGGCGGCACACAAACCGCAGCGGCTAGTCCTCCTCGACTCCTCGGAACAGGCCCTCTACCGTCTCGACGCAGCGCTCAAATCCAGGAACATATATCCCATCCTCGGCAACATCGCCGACACAGCCCTCATCGCAGAGTTGCTCGAAGAGCATCACCCCTACATCCTCCTCCACGCCGCGGCACACAAGCACGTAGCCCTTCTCGAAGATCACCCCCTGGCAGCCATCGCCAACAACGCCATCGCCACACATACCCTGGCCAAGCTCGCCCGTCAGCACAACGTCCCCCAATTCATCCTCCTGTCGACCGACAAGGCAGCTGCCCCCACCAGCATTCTCGGGGCAAGCAAGCGCATCGCAGAGTTGACCACGATGGCCCACGGTGGCACAGTGCTCCGCCTCTGCAACGTCCTCGGCACCGAGGGCAGCGTCGTAGAAACCTTCCTGCGGCAGATCGCGAACCATGAGCCGCTCTCGATGAGCGACCCCGCCGCAACCCGCTACTTTCTCACCATCGGCGAAGCCGTCAATCTGCTGATCGGTCTTCTCATCGAGACCAGCGTCACCGCCAGGCAAGGTACGCTCTTCATCCCGCGGATCGACAACCCGCATAGCATCACTGAACTCGCAAACTTCCTCGCCAGCGGCCCCGCACAGTACAGAGAAACCGGTCTCCGCCCCGGCGAAAAACTCCACGAAATCCTGTGGTCCCCAGAAGAAACACCAACGCAATCCCCCATCCCCGGTTGCCTGCAACTGCAAAGCCCCACCCCATCGATCACACAACTTATGCACTCGCTGCAAACCCTGCAGGCAGCCACCGAAGCCCGCAACCTTCCTCAGGCCCTCACAGCCATCCACGCTCTGGTCCCCGGCTACACACCCAGCGGACGCGTCCTCCATCTCGCCCACAATTCCTCACACGGAGCCTTCCAGGCATGAAGCGCCGCATCGCTGTCGTCACCACCTCACGCGCCGACTACAGCCACCTCTACTGGCCCCTCGTCGAACTGCAGGCCCGGCCCGATATCGAACTCGGCGTCCTCGCTCTCGGCGCACATCTCTCCCCTGAATTCGGTACCACCCTCCGCGAAATCGAACGCGACGGCTTCCCCATCGTCGCCCGCATCGAATGCCTGCTCAGCTCCGACACCGACACCGGCATGGCCAAGACCATCGGCCTCGCCACCCTCTCGCTCGCCGATGCGCTAACCGCATGGCGTCCCGACCTGCTTCTCCTTATCGCCGATCGCTACGAGATGCTCGCCCCGGCCTCAGTCGCTCTCGCACTGCGCATCCCCATCGCTCACATCGAGGGCGGCGAAGTCTCCCAGGGAGCCATCGACGACGCTGTCCGCAACGCACTCACCAAGCTCGCCCACATCCACTTCACCTCGACAGCCACAGCGCGCCGTCGTGTCATCGCCATGGGCGAGGAACCATGGCGCGTCCACCATGCAGGAGCACCCTCCCTGGACCACCTTCAGCGCAGTACGCTCCGCACCCGTCACGAACTGGAGCAGCGCCTCAATCTCGACCTCAGCCAACCCACCATCCTCGTAGCCGTCCACCCCGTCACAATCCACCGAAACACGACAGACGAAGCCGACGCCCTCTTCGACGCCCTCGCCCACACAAGCGGCCAAATCCTCTTCGTCTACCCCAACTCCGACGCCGGCAGCCACAAATTGATTGAGCAAACACAGAGTTTTGCAGCAGACCGTGTTCTAACACGCATCCCAGTTCGAATCTTTGTCAATCTCGACGCCGTCACCTACTGGAGCCTTCTCCAGCACGTCGACCTTCTCATCGGCAACTCCTCCAGCGGCATCATGGAAGCCGCCTCCTATCAACTGCCCGTCGTCAATATCGGCATGCGCCAGCAGGGTCGCGAAGGAGCCCCCAACATCCTCGACGCACCTGCCAATACCCCCGACATCCTCGCGGCGATGCAGCGAGCGCGCAGCCCCGAGTTCCGTCAGAGCCTCATCGGCATGAGCAACCCCTACGGTGACGGCCACTCCGCCCAACGCATCGCCAAAGTCCTCGCCGAAACCCCACTCGAGGGCCTGCTCATCAAAGCCCCCGTCCCGGTCGAGCCAGAAGAATAGCGATGATGCGCATCCCACTCTCCTCTCCCGACATCACCGAAGCAGAAATTGAAGCTGTATCCGCAGTCCTGCGCACCAACACCCTGAGCCTCGGCCCCAAACTCGAAGAGTTCGAGTCGGCCTTCGCTGCCTATCATCAGATGCCTCACGCGATCGCCGTAAGCTCCGGCACCGCCGCGCTGCACCTCGCCATTCGCGCCCTCAACATCGGCCCCGGCGACGAAGTCATCCTCCCATCCTTCACCTTCATCGCAGTCGCGAACGCAGTCCGCTACGAACAGGCCACACCAGTCTTCGCCGACATCGATCCCGTCACGCTCAACCTCGATCCAGCCCAAGTCGAAGCAGCCATCACTCCACGCACCCGCGCCCTCATCGTCGTCCACACCTTCGGCGTTCCCGCCGACATGGACGCACTCATGCGCATCGCAAAGTCCCACAATCTCGCCGTTATCGAAGACGCCTGCGAAGCCATCGGTGCAACATACAATCACCAGCGCGTAGGCACCTTCGGCGATATCTCCACCTTCGCCTTCTACCCCAACAAGCAGATCACCACCGGCGAAGGCGGCATGATCCTCTGTCGCGACGAAAAGCTGGCCAGCCGCATGCGCGCCCTGCGCAATCAGGGCCGCTACCCCAGTACCGACTGGCTCCAGCACCAGGAACTCGGCTACAACTACCGGCTATCCGAAATAGCCTGCGCCCTGGGCATCGTCCAGTTGCAACGCCTCGACGAGATACTCCGCAAGCGCAGCGCAGTCGCCGCACAATACGAGAGCCTCCTCGCCGCAAACCCAGCCATCGAACGCCCCATCTCAACCCTCAACTACGGCACCATCAGCTGGTTCGTCTACGTCCTCCGCCTTCGCAATCAGGACCGCGACAGCATTCTCGCCCACCTTATGCGCCAAGGCATAGGCTGCGCACGCTACTTCGCCCCCATCCACCAACAACCTGCCTACCGCGGCCACCCATCCACAACGGACATTACACTGCCGACCACCGAGTCCATCGCAAAGAAAACCCTCGCCATTCCATTTCACAACCGCCTCTCGGAAGAACAAGCAAAACTAGTTGTAACCATACTTTCCGAGGCTATCCAACAGGCCACTTAGTCACACAAGTATTGACACCAGCCACTCGCTGGCAGAGGCTTATCCCATGATCTGTTCCCGCATATTGCTAAGGCATCTCTTCTTCGCCATCCTCGCCCTGGCCGCAACTGCCTCTACGCTTCACGCCCTCGAAAAACAGCCCTTCGAAACCTACCGCGCCCGCCGCGTAGCCCTCGCCCATAAGCTCGACGGAGGCGCAGCCATCCTCTTCGCCGCCGAACAGCCTCTCGTCGACTTCATGACCTACCGTCAGGACGAAGACTTCTACTACCTCACCGGCTGGAACGAGCCCGGCGCGGCCCTGCTCATCCTCGCCGACGCGCCCAACGCAGCCCAACCGCGCAAGTATCGCGAGATCCTCTTCCTGCCCACACGCAACCTGCGCATGGAAAAGTACACAGGCCCCAAACTCGACGCCTCCAACGAGCACGCCGAGCACATCACAGGCGTCGACGAAGTTCTGCCCATGTCGGACCTCTCCGTCCAGCTCAACAAGGTCATCGCCACCGATCGCCGTCTCGAATACCAGCTCTACACCGAGCCTGACTCCTCCGCGGCAAAGGCCATCGCCACCTGGACAGCATCCACGCTCGGCGCGGACACCGTCCCCGCAACACACGACATCTCGCCTCTCACCACCGAGCTCCGCGTCGTCAAAGACGCTGGAGAATTGGCCCTGCTCAAGAAAGCTGCAGACGCCTCCATCGCCGCGCAGCGAGCGATGATGCGCAACACCAAGCCCGGCGTAACCGAGCGCACTTTGACCGGAAAATTCATCGCCTCGCTCATGGAAGAGGGCTGCGAACGCCCCTCCTACGCGCCCATCTTCGGCACCGGCATCAACTCGACTACGTTGCATTACGCAGAAAACACAGCGACGCTCGCCGACGGCGACATCATGGTCGTGGACGCCGCCGGTGAATACAGCATGTACGCCTCAGACATTACCCGCACCGTCCCCGTCAACGGACACTTCACCTCACGCCAGCGCGAAGTTTACGATGTCGTCCTCGGTGCGCAGCGCGCAGCCATCGCGGCCTTTGTCGCCGGCAAATCCACCATCAATGATCGCGATCACAAAGACCCCAACTCACTCGACGCCGCCGCATGGAATTACATCCATACCCACGGCAAAGGTCTGCACGGCGAGTCGCTCTCGGACTACTGGATACACGGCCTAGGCCACATGGTCGGCATCAACGTACACGACCCCGCCATCTATCCCGCCGTCCTCAAACCCGGCATGGTCTTTACCATCGAGCCCGGCGTCTATATCCCTGAAGAGAAACTCGGCGTCCGCATCGAAGACGTCTTCGTCGTAGGCCAGGACGGCAAACTCATCGATCTAGCCGCCACCCTGCCTCATACCGCAGACGAAGTCGAAGCCGCCATGCGCGCAGACAAGTAGGCCTATCATCTCCTACGGCAATCAAAGAGAATACGAAGACTCAGAGCCGCAATTTGCAATGCTCTCGCAGGCCTTTCGCGATCAGCTCATCGCCTGTCTTGAAGAGTGCGCCTCAGGCCGCTGGGGCCTGTTCTCCGACTTCGAACATCTCGGCAACGACATCGCGAAGTATCAATCATGGCCCGAAGCAGCACGCCTTCGCGACCTCGCTTTTGCACTGCAGGCCATCCTCTCCCAATCAGGCGAATCCGACATCCTTTGTGACCAGTTCCTCGATCTCTGCTCCATCCACGGCGAAAACGACCCCGGCGAACCCCGCCTCGCCCGCGCCTTCCTCAATGAGATCGAACGAGGCGCGCTTGACCGATGATCATCCTGCATACATTTCTCGTTCTCGCCGCAGGCTTCCTCACCATGGCAGCACTCGTCGCCGTAGCCACAGTCATCCTCAACAAACTGGTTCCTGAATGGACAGGCCAGACAGGCAAGCCCCGAAAAGGCTATATCCTCGTCAACCTCGGCTACTCCTACACCGCAGCCATGGCCGGCGGATACGTCACCACCTGGCTCGCGCACAACAATCCACTCATCCACGCGCTCGCTCTATCACTGATCGTACTGCTGCTCTCCGCCTTAAGCGCACTGCAGCAGCGCGGCGCACAGCCCATCCTCTATCAACTCGCGCTTATCGTCCTATCCCCAGCCGGAGTTCTCGCCGGAGCCATGATTCGCCTGCGCCTCGCCGGGCTCTTATAAGCCAAAAGGCCGCCTACCCAAAGGTAAGCGGCCCTTCCTATCGACCACTAGAACCGCACGCCAAACGTCACCGGCACCAGCTTCGTGCCAGGACCAAACGTCGTCCGTCCCAGCCCATTCGGCGAAGAGTCCACAGCTGGCGTATCGATATCCAGATACCGCACCTCGGCAAACAGCTTGGCCCGGTCGTCTCCGCCAAAGCCCCCGATTTTGTGCGTGAATCCAAGACCCACATTCCATCCACCCTGGTTGCTCGAGAAGTGGCCCACCACCTGGTCCACCGTACCGATACCGCAGTAGAAGTAGTTGCAATACTCCACCGCAACCGGATCGGTAAAGCTCGTCACCTTGCGGTAGAACCCGCCGCCACCCGTCACATAAATATCGTTTCTGCTGCGCGGATAAAGATCGATCACCGGAGCCAGCGTCAACGACCAGATATGCGCATTACCGCCCGTAGCGCCCGTCTGGCTGATGATCGCTCCAGGCAGTTTATTCCCGATAAACTGATACTCCGTAAGCAGGCTAAAGTGAGGATCAAAGGCATATCCAACACCCGCCGTCACATTGCCACCCCAACTGATCGCATCGGAAGATCCACGTGTCGGCGCATTGAATCCGCCGCCAATCTCAAATGCAGCGTGACTCATCCATCGCCCCCGATTCGGACCATAAGGCCGATAAGGACGATCTTCCTGCTTTCCCACGACAGGCTCGACAGCAGGCGCAGCAAAGCTCAGCGAACCATCGTTCACAGCCATCAATTGATCGTTCGAACTCGAAAAGGACGCAGCATCGTCAGAAGACTTCGCAGCGGAAGACTCTGCGCTCTGCGCAACAGCTCCAGCGCTCATCAACAGCAAAGCACCTGCAACTGCAAGCACAGGAAAAACGTTCGCACGCCGCGTCAGCGGCACTGCACATCGTGTAGGCATGCGGGATAACCTCGAATTGGGAGAGTTTGTTTTCTGCCAGGCACAGAGCGCTCGAGTTCACTCCATGCCTTCTTAACTAGTTAGACACGGGCATTTCAGAAAAGTTGTACGCACAAATACAAAGGGCTGAGGCCGCGGCCCCAACCCTTCGCGTTCACACTGCAGTCGCCGCTATCCCTGAATATCGAACTGCTCCGGATGCAGCGTCGCATCGCTCTTGATCAGCACGTTCTTGCCCGTCAGATCTTCCAGCTCCGTCAGCCACCGTGCATTGTTCTGCTTCAGCACCTTCACCGTCTCCGGATTCACGCGCAGCAGCACCTCGCTGCCATCAAAATGCTTCCGCATCTTCCGCATCTCGATGAAGATCTCGTTCGCCACCGTCGCCGGGCTCTTGACCATGCCCGTCGCCTGGCACACAGGGCAAGGTACGCTCAACGTCCGTTCCAGCGACTGCTTCACGCGCTTGCGCGTAATCGCTACCAGACCGAAATCATTGAACTGCAGCACCTTCGTCGGCGCGCGATCCTGCTTCAGCGCTTCTTCCAGAGCAGCCATCACACGCGTGCGATTCTTGCGCTCATCCATATCGATAAAGTCGATAATGATGATGCCGCCCAGGTCGCGCAGCCTGATCTGCCGCACAATCTCTGGAATCGCATCCAGATTCGTCTTCACGATCGTGTCTTCCAGGCGAGCAGTCTTGCCGACATACTTGCCCGTATTGATATCGATCGCGACCAGTGCCTCGGTCTGATTGATGACGATCGAACCGCCGCTCTTCAGCCAGACCTTAGACCGCAGCGCCTTCGAAATCTCATCCTGAATGCCGAAGTGCTCAAACAGCGGCACTTCCTTCGTGTAAAGCTTCACGCGCCGCACCAGCTCCGGCGAAAAACGATTCAGGAAGCGAACGATACGTTCATAGTCTGCTTCCGAATCCACCCAGATATGCGAGAAGTTGTCGCTCACCTGGTCGCGCAAAATACGCTCGATCAAGTTGAGATCGTGATAAATCAACGCCGGTGGCTTCGAAGAATCCGCCCGCTGCTTGATGTCGTTCCAAAGATTGATCAGGAAGCGCAAATCCGAACGAAGCTCCTCTTCTGAAGCTCCTTCCGCCGCTGTGCGCACAATAAATCCGCCCGTCGCATCGGCCTTCTCGCTCACCAGAATCCGCTTCAGCCGCTGCCGCTCTTCATCCGAGTCGATCTTGCGGCTTACTCCAACATGGCTCACCGTCGGCATGAACACCAGGAACCGCCCCGGCAGCGCAATGTGGCTCGTAATACGCGCGCCCTTCTTGGCAATCGGCTCCTTGGCAATCTGCACCAGGATCTCCTGCCCCGGCTTCAACAGGTCGCTGATGATCGGCAGATCCGAGGTCTGCGCCGAGCGCCGTGACATTCCGCCCGATGGACGCCGTCCATCGCCGCCAGAACTGCTGCGCCCCTCACCACGACCTTCTCGGCCATCGCGACGGCCCCTGCCATCGCGGCTGTCACGGCCGCCTCTTCCATCGCGTCCGCCACCACGGCCATCGCGCCCACCACGACCTTCGCGCCCAGTTCCCGGAGCAGCCACAACCTGCCCACCGGCCGCTTCATCCTCATCCTCGTCATCCTCTGAACTGATCAGGATGCGGTGATCCAGATGCGCCTCCTGTAGCATCTCGCCGAGCGCACCCGAGCGGATCTGCTGCTGCAGAGTCTCCTCTTCCAGCTCTTCCAAGTCGTGCTCATCACCGTGATGCGCCTTCAGAGGATGGAAGTCGTACTCCTCCTCATCGATCGTTTCCTCTTCCACCAGCCCGGCACCCGGTGAATAAGCAGAAACATGCGGCACCGTCTTTGGCGCCGGAGGCTCCGGAGCCGCCTCCTCTTCCTTCTTTCGGCCAAACAGATCCTTCAGGCGGAAGCTGCTCGGAGGCAGCGGATCGACATTGTGGCTCGCCTCTCCGGTCGCATGCTCCTCAACTTCTTCGGTCTCATCAGCCACTGCGCTGTCCACGTGTCCCGCAGGCCCAGGTGCAACATGCGCTGCAACGGCAGGCTCAGCCGCCGCTTCGCTTGCAGGCGTGGGCTCAGGTGCCTCAGCCGGGACAACCTCCTCGACAAACTCTTCTTCCTCAAACACAACAGTCGGCTCGGCCGCGTCAACCGCAGCCTCCTCAACAGCCTCTACCGCTTCTACCTCAGGTTCAGCAGCGACCAACTCCGCCGCAGGCGTGGTCGGCGTAGGCACAGCCTCCGTCCGCCGATGCTTCGCAATCGACTCGCCCGGCATCAATCCCTTGCCGTCCCAGACAATCTCATCTTCAATCAGCGTCGAGGGCTTCGCCGACGTCCGCTCTGGCAGCGGGTCAGAAGTATCCGGCGGCAGCTCGCTCAGCACCAGCTGCATCTTGGGTGCCTTGGGAGCGGCATTCACGCCATACTTGGAAAGTGATTCACCCGGCAGCAAAAACGGCGTCGGCGCACCGCTCCGAGCCTCCTGTACAGGCTTGGGCGCACTCCACTCCGGCGCAGCCGGACGACTCGCCGCAGCTTCAAATTCCAGCGGCGCGATCTCTTCCTCTTCCAGCTCCTCGGATACGGACTCTTCCACGGGGGCCGCCGCGGCAGTCTGCCCAGCTTCGTCCCGCCCGCGTCCGCCACGACGCCGGCGACGTCCGCGCAGCCGCCGTGCACCTTGCTCCTCTGTCTCATCGACTCGGGCCGTTGCATCCGCAACCGACGCCGGAATCACCGCGTCAAACTCCAGCGGTCCCGCGCTTGTTTCCGTAACATCCAGCCCAAAAGATGCAGGAGCAAACACTCCCTGCGGCTCGCCATCCACCGTTACTGGACGCTGTTCACCCCGGCCGCCGCGCGAGTCGCGCCCGTCCCGGCCATTGCGGCCATTGCGGCCACCTTCGCGAGGCGGGCGTCCACCCTGATTTGGAGTTTCCGTTGCAACGGGCGACGCGAGCTGCACCGGACGAGTATCGCCCTGCGAAGCAGCGCGCTCAACCTCATCCGTATCTTCCGGATCTTCCATCTCCAGGAAGTCCGTAACGTAGAGAAACGCGTCCCGCTCCAGCCCGATATCCACAAATGCCGATTGCATACCCGGCAAAACCCGGGTTACGCGGCCCTTGTATACCGAACCCGCGAGGGTATATTCATTTTCCCGCTCGTAATAAATCTCAGAGAGCTGGTCGTCTTCTAAAATCGCCAGCCGCGTCTCGTGCGGCGTGCTGGAGATACAAATTTCCTTGGCCATGTTGCCTTTCCGTCCCGGGGCTATCGCCCATCGGGATCAGCGGCAAGACCGAATGCTTCAACCAGATTGGCCGGGCGGAACATACGTTCCCACCCGAAACACCAGAGAGGAGAGGAGAATTCACGGCAAGCTGTTCGGGGAGGATTCCGGCCCGCGATACCCATCGCGCCGGAAAAGAACCAGTGGTGCCAGATTTCCTGTAAAAGGAAGGTGCACAGAAAGATTCGTTATACCCATCTACAACAACTGCTTCTACCCAGAGAGTTTGTGGCAAATCATGCCGTTCGGTCCCTGCAACGCGACGAAACTGCTTCTCCCGACCCGCCACGGCATCGTCAGGCGACGATGAGAAAGCGGTTCCGGTCTGTTCCGTACTGTGAAGGCGTTGCCGAGGGACTGCCCGTCTCTGCGTACTCATTCACCCAATCCTGCCGGGGCTGTTTGCAATCGAAACCTGCCGGC
>Ga0105248_10004587_pt1 | contig 15301 bp, 9 predicted proteins | sample KBSS34metaG_FD_81524 | JGI IMG/M metagenome (GOLD analysis project Ga0105248, IMG submission 81524) | Switchgrass rhizosphere microbial communities from Kellogg Biological Station, Michigan, USA - KBS S3-4 metaG | ecosystem: Host-associated > Plants > Roots > Rhizosphere > Soil | place...
CCATCCGATCCAGCAGCGCCGGGTGCACCGTCCCGAGTTGATTCGCCGTGGCGATGAACAGGACGCGTGACAGATCGATGTTGATCTCGAGGTAGTGATCGCGGAACGCATGGTTCTGCGCTGGATCGAGCACCTCGAGCAGCGCCGCCGCCGGATCGCCCTGGAACCCGGCGGAAATCTTGTCGATCTCGTCGAGCATGAACACCGGGTTCATCGCACCCGCCTGCTTCAAGGCCTGCACGATCCGGCCGGGGATGGCGCCGATGTAGGTGCGGCGATGCCCGCGGATCTCCGCCTCGTCGCGGACCCCGCCGAGCGAGATCCGGACGAACTTCCGGTTCATCGCCCGCGCGATCGACTGGCCGAGCGACGTCTTGCCGACGCCGGGCGGACCGACGAAGCACAGAATCGGTCCCTTGATCCGGCCGGTGGGATTGTTCTGCGTCTTCAGCTTTTGCACCGCGAGGTACTCGACGATGCGCTCCTTGACCTTGTCGAGATCGTAGTGGTCCGCGTCCAGCACCTCGCGCGCCGCCCCCGGATCCAGCCGATCCTCCGTCGTCGTCGACCACGGGACGTCGAGGACCCAGTCGATGTAGGTCCGGATCATCTGGTATTCGGGCGAGGCCGGCGTCATCCTCTCGAGGCGATCGATTTCCCTCTGCGCGACGGTGCCGACGGATTCCGGCAGGTTGGCGGCGGTAACCCGGGCGCGAATCTCCTGGATCTCTGTCTTTTCGCCTTCGCCGAGCTCGTCCTGGATCGCCTTCAGCTGCTGGCGGAGGTAGTACTGACGCTGCGCGTCCGTCATCTCCTGCTGTGCGGCCGACTCGATCTTGTTCTTCATCTCGAGCAACGCGATCTCGCGGCTCAGGACCGTGGAGACCACCTCGAGCTTCCTCGTGAGATCGTCCTCCTCGAGGATGTGCTGCTTCTCATCCGCCTTCATATCGAGAAGGCTGGACAGCAGGTAGGTCAGGCGCAGCGGATCGTCGATGCCCGACACCAGCCCGCGCAGCTCCTGCGACAGGCCGCTCGCCAGCGAGAGCCCGCGGTCGATCAACTCCTGCAGGCGCCGCACGTGCGCGTCGGCTTCGAGCGACCGTACGACGACGTCGGGCGTCGGCACCACGCGCGCGCGCACGCTCTCGCCGGTGCGGGTAACCAGCTCGCTCTTCGCCCGCGTCAGGCCTTCGACGATGATGTGAATCCCACCGGTCGGTACCTTCGCCATCTGCCGGATGGCGGCAATCGTCCCGATGGGGCGCAGGTCGTCCGGCTCGGGCTCGTCTTTGTCGGTGGTCTGCAGCGTGAGGAACAGGAGCCGGTCGCTGCTCAGCGCGCGGTTGACCGCGTCGATCGACATCGGCCGGTTGATCGCGAGCGGCTGCAGCGTCAGGGGGAAGACGACCGTTTCACGCAACGCGACGACCGGAAGCTCGCTCGGATACGTACGTTCGGTTTCTGACGCCATGATCCAACCGTCAGGATCGCATGCGGATCATGAGGCGTCAAACCGGATGCGCCGTCTCGACCGGTCTTGCACGAACCTCAGCGCTTGGCGCCGAAGTCGGCGGTCCCGACGCGAATGATCGTCGGTGTGCGCGGCCGTGCCGATGGCGTGGACGACGTGGAAGGTCTGGGCATGACCTGATAATCGTCGGGCGCAGCCTCCGCCCAGATGCCGTACACGCGCCCTCCGTACGCCGTGAGCCACTCGTAATCGCCGAGGAACGCGTTTTCGCCCGTAAATGGCCGGTCGGACCATGCGTAGTTCGTGAAGGTTTTGCCGCCATCAGTCGACCGTGCCAATGTCACGAGCGTTTTTCGATTGGCCGGATCGCCGCGGCGATCGTAGAACTGCACGTAGACCGCGCCGTCGGTCGGATCGACGGCCATCCATTGCAGAAACTGGTCGGCCCCGCTGTGGACGGGATCGTCGTTGACGCGCATCGGCGGTGTCCACGTCTGCCCGCGGTCCGCCGACCGTGAGATGAAGACGTCGACGTCTCCGTTGCGGAAGTCGCTCCACGTCACGTAAAGCGTGCCGCGCTGACCGTCCACGCCGATCTGCGGAAACCCCATCGCTCTCGAGACGCCAGGAATGCCGCCGGCGCCGCCGAAGTACGGCGGACCGACGTCGAAGATCGGCCGCGAGGGCTCGAACGTCTTGCCGCCATCGCGCGAAATCGCCAGCGTGACGTTCAGCCCCTCGTTCCAGACCACGTACTGCGTCCCGTCAGGAGCGACGGTGCCGATGATGCCCACCACCGCGCCGTTGTCGTCCCGCGGCCAGCCCGCGCGCGTGCTGATGCGCATGGGTTTCGACCAGGTGCGGCCCGCGTCCGTCGATCGACTGAAGAGGACGATCGATTGCTCGATCTGCCACTCGATCCACGCATTGTAAAGATTGCCTCGATGCGGGCTCGTCGGTTGCGTGTCGGCCCAGATGCGAGGCATGTCCTCGAGCTTGACGTCGGGCTCATCGCCCTTCCATTCGATGAGCGCGACGGCGTCCCTGTCCCACGTCTTGCCGCCGTCGGCCGATCGCCGTACGAAGATGCCATTGGCGCCGGGACCGTGACCCCAGTACGACGGCAGGCCGTTTCTCTGGATCCAGAGAAACGAGAGAAAGACATTGCCTTTGTCATCGAACGCGAGCGATGGATCGCCGCCGCTGCGGTTGCTGCCCAGATGTGGCTGGACCGCAGTGAACGTGCGGCCACCGTCGGTCGAATGCGCAGTCCACCCCCCGCCGACGCCGACCACCTGGTTGGGGCTGTTCGGGTTGACGGCGATCGCCGGCTCGCTGCCGGTCTGGCCAGGTGGCGTGATCGTCACGACGTGCGCGCCCGGCGCGGGTTGAAGACGCGACTGCACGCTCACCGTGATCACCGTTATCGTCGTCAGCGCTACAACCATCGGCACGCGCGCGCGGTGAGCGTTCATGATGCTGTCTCGCCATGAGGTCCGCCATGAATCATCACGATCATCGGATGCTTGCCGCCGGCGTCGAGACGCGGCGGCTTGGTCAGGAACGCTTCGATCCCGCGGCCGTCGCGCGCTTTGAAGACCAACGCGGCGACGTCCGCGATGGTCTTGTGACCCAACAGGTCTCGGTTGAGCGACGTCAACGCAATCGGCCCCGTCGGCTTCGTCACGTACAACTCGGCTGGCGATTTCTGGGTTGCCATCGCACATGCGACGACGCCATCCTTCCCGACGCTGAAGGCGCTCACGGTGCCTGCGACGTCAACGGTCGCGCCTGGGAGCACCGCCGATTGCTGGTCGCGGACCGTGCCCTCGATTTGCCCGCCGGCGCCCTGCGCGAACGCGCGATCGGGTAGGACGGCTGCCAGGCAGATGCCCACAGCCAGCGACACCAGGTGTCGGCGCCAATTTCGATTCACCATGTTGACCTGAATCCGAGAAATGTCGGCTAGAGCAGTCCCTTGATGAGACCGCCATCCACTTGCACTGACGCGCCTGTGACGTACGAGGCGGCATCGGACAACAGGAAGGCGCCGACCCGACCGAAGTCGTCCGGCGTCCCGTATCGTCCGAGTGGAATCGACGCGGCGGCCCGCGCCTGATGGTCCGGCAACGAAATGCCTTGCCGGTTCGCGTTGATTTCGTCGAGTTGTCGCAGCCGATCGGTGGCGATCCGGCCAGGGATGATGGTGTTCACGCGGATCTTCTGCGCCGCCACCTCCGCCGACAGCGTCTTCGCGAGCGACGTCACCGCCGAGCGCAGCACGTTCGACAGCGCGAGGTTGGCCAACGGTTCCTTGACCGAGGACGAGGTGCCGATCAGGATCGCGCCGCCGCCCCGGCTCGCCATCGACGGCACCACCAGCCGGATGCTGCGCACCACGCTCATCAGCAGGAGCTCGAACGCGCACTGCCACGCCCGGTCGTCGAAAGAGAGCGCGGTGCCGGCGGGCGGCCCGCCGGTATTCGCGAACAAGAGATCGACGCCGCCAAACTGCGCGATCGCGGCCTCGTGCCACGCGACGACGCCGTCCGCGCGGCTCAGATCGGCCGCGACCGCCAGCGGTGAGCCACCGGTGTCTGTCCGGATGGTGTCAGCGGCGCGCTGGATCGCGGTGGCGTCGCGCGACGCCATGCACACCTGAGCGCCTTCGCCGGCCAGCGCGCGCGCGACGGCGAATCCGAGCCCTTTGCTCGCGCCGCCGACCATGGCGATCTTGCCCTTCAGTCCAAGGTCCATGTCATCACGCGGCCGAGCGCTTCTTTCGTGTTCACATCCAGCACGCCGCCCGGTGGACGGATGCCGGCATGCGCGATGGCGCCACGTACGTGCAGCACTTCCTTGCGGATCGCCATCCCGATGCCTTCCTGAAACTCGAAGCGCATCAACGGCACCTTCCGATAGAAGAGGTCGGCCGCCTCGTCAATCCGCCCGGCGCGAAAGTGCGTGACGATTTCGACGAGAATGGCCGGGAACGCGAAGCCGGTCATCGCCCCGGCCGCCCCGGCCAGCAGTTCCTCCAGCAGGAACACGCCGCCGAGTCCGCCGAAGATCCTGACGTCGAGACCGCTGACCGCCTCCAGGATGCGCGCCGTCTTGAGCGGCGTCGGCGGATCTTCGAGCTTGATCGTGCGTGCCGCCGGGACGTCGCGCGCGATGCGGGCCAGCAGCGCCGCTTCCATGGCGTAGCCGGAGATCGGCGGGTAGTCCTGCACGATGATCGGCAGGTCGACGGCGGCGGCGACGTCCGCGAAGTGCCTGGCGACCGCATCCGAATTGATCTTCGGCATGCGCGGCGGGCTGATCATCGCGGCCGCTGCGCCCGCGGCCTTGGCTTTTCGTGTGTATTCGATGCAGGTGCGAAGACCATCCGCGGTCGCGCCGGCCACGACCGGCACGCGACCGTTCACGTGCGTGACGACGGTGTCGAGCACCTGGTCGCGCTCGGCGTCGGTCAGCCGCGCGACCTCACTGGTGACGCCGAGCGCCGTGAAGCCGTTCACGCCGTCGGCGATGAACAGGTCGACAACCCGTCGCAGGCTCGCCAGATCGAGATCGCCGGACGGAACGAATGGTGTCGGCAGAACGGAGAAGACGCCGCCAAAAACGGTCATGGGTTTCGCTCAGGCGGAACGCGGCCTCTTCAGGCCCGCGGCCGCTGGTGACGCTGCGGTCGCGCTACGACGACTGGTGGTGGGAATGACCTTGGAGTCCCAGTTGAAGCTCCTGACGATCTTGATCAGCTCGCGCGCGGCCTCCGACAGGTAGCCCTGCTCGCGGTAGATCATCAGCGTGCGCCGCGGCATGTCCAGCTCGGCGAGCGGAATCTGGACCAGGGCGTGGTCGCGCAGTTCCTGCGCGACGGTGATGCGCGGCACGATGGCCATGCCGACTTCCGCCTGGACGAAGCTCTTGATGTTCTCGAAGCTCCACAGCTCCGCGGCAATCCGGCACGGCGTCCGATGCTGCTCGAACAGCCGCAGGATCTTCTGTTCGGTGCTGCTGCACAGGTGATGGACGACGAAGCGCTCGCCGCCCAGATCGCGAACGTGGAGATTGGGACGCTCGGCCAACGGGTGACGTGGCGCGGCGACCAGAATCATCTCGTCGGCGTGGACCTCGACGCATTGCAGTTCGTGGAAACTCGGTTCGTCCTTGACGAAACCGACGTGGACCTCGCGATCCATCACCTGCCGGGGAATCTCAGCGAGCGAACTCCGATAGATGCCGATCTTGACGTCCGGAAAACGCGTCAGGTAGGTCCGCAACGGCGCGGGCAGCAGATAGACGGCGGCCGACTCGTGGGCGGCGATGTTGAGCGCGCCGGTCTTGAGCGTTTTCAGCGATCCCAGATCGCGCATCGCATCGTCGCGGGCGCGGACCATCTTGCGCGCGTACTCCAGCAGCGTCTTCCCGGCTTCGGTGAGCGACACATCGTGGAGGTCCCGGGCGAACAGCTGGCCTCCGATCTCTTCCTCGAGCTTCTTGATGCTCTGGCTGACGGCCGGCTGCGTACGCGACACGCGCTCCGCCGCACGCGTGAAGGTGCCTTCCTCGACGACCGCCAGAAAGTGTTCGAGTTGGAGAAGGTCCATGTATCCAGTCCGCCGTTGTCTACGGGAGCCACGAGATCAGGAGAAATCTGTTTCACAGAACGTCTCTTGATCTCGCGGCCTCCTGTTGATCGCGTGACCTCTTGTGACGAAAACGCTCGCCCTCGATCCGGTGAAATGGATCAGGGCGCCGCGAAGTGCCTCGACGGCAATAAACCGCCTCAAAACGGCGTTCATGCCGTGCGCGTCTGCGGCAGTATATGCCGACGACTGTCGGCTTATCGCGCGATTAGAAGAATCGATTGGACCCCGGTGAGGGGCGCCCGTATCGTCGCGTCAAAAGGTTTACAATCCCCGCTCAGCCGAAAGTGAGGAAGCATGAGACTGGTTCTTCGCGTAGTGCTCGGTGTGCTCTGTGTGCTGGCGGCCGCGACCGCGGACGCCCAGGTCGTGAACGGCTCGATTACCGGCACCGTGAGCGATACCGGCGGCGGCGTGTTGCCTGGCGTGAACGTCACCCTCACCGGCGACCGGCTGATTGGCGGCAGTGAAACCCAGATTACCGACGCCACCGGCACCTACCGGTTCGATCGTCTGTCCCCGGGCACCTACACGGTGAAATTCGAGCTGCAGGGCTTCAAGGGCATCCTGCGCGAGGGCATCGTCGTCAACGCGGCGTTCGTGGCGACGATCAACGTGAAGCTCGAAGTCGGGAACATGTCCGAATCGATTACCGTCACCGGCGAGTCGCCGACCGTCGACACCAAGTCGAACGTGCAGCAGACGGTGATGAACCAGCAGATTCTCGAGGGCGTGCCGACCGGCCGCGATCCATGGTCGCTGGCCAAGCTGATTCCGGGCGTTCAGGTGGCGACGTATGACGTCGGCGGCACGCAGTCGATGCAGCAGAGCAGCATGTCGGCGCACGGCTCGAACACCAACGACGTCAGCTACAACATCGACGGCGCCACGGTGAACTGGCCGGGCGGCGGCGGCGGCGCGACGATGCTCTACTACGACCAGGGAATGTTCGAGGAAGTGAACTACATGACCTCGGCGATTCCGGCAGAAGTGATGGCCGGCGGCGTCTCCATCAACATGGTCACCAAGGACGGCGGCAACCAGTGGAAGGGCAACCTGCGCTACAACTTCGCGAACGACGGCCTGCAGGCGACGAATCACGAGCAGGCGGCTGCCGACGCGGCGAAGGTCGGCAACACCTTCCTCGGCAATCCGACGCAGAAGACGTATGACTTGAACCTGTCGGGCGGCGGCAAACTCGTCGAGAACCGGCTATGGGTGAACGGCACGATCCGCAAATGGGTCGTCAACAAGCTGGTCAACGCCAGGAACCTCGACGGGAGCCAGGCGCTCGACGACAACGACCTGGTGAACTATTCCGGCAAACTGGTCGGGGCGATCACCTCCAACAACAAGCTAACCGCGTCGTATCTGTGGAACAACAAGATCCGCGGCCATCGTCGCGACACGCCGCCCAATAGCGTCCCTGACATTGCGGCGCTCAAACAAACGAACCCCGCGTCGACGACGCAAGCCAAGTACACCGGGATCAAGAACCGGCTGGTGTTCGAGTCGAACTTCAGCGTCATGAACGGCCAGACCAACTATCTCTATCAGGACGGCACGCCGGCGACGGCGATCCGGCGCGTCGACAATACGTTGTCGACGGCGGACTTCGCTGCTGCGCGCGAAGAGCACCAGCCCAACTCGCGCTACCAGTTCGACAACATCTTCACCTACGCGGCGAACGGGCTCGGCGGCAGCCACATGTTGAAGGGCGGCGTGCAGTGGGGCCGGCTCTATTACGAATCGCAGCAGACCGTCCTCGGCGACCACTACGTCGAGTACTCGAACAACGTGCCGGCGCAGATTCGCGAGTGGAACACACCCGCCAATCCCAAGAACATCGCCAAGGTCACAGGGTTCTTCGTGCAGGACGCATGGTCGACCGGCCGCCTCACGTTGAATCTCGGGATGCGCTACGACAGATATAACGGCATCCTGCCGGATCAGTCGAATCCGGGCGGGTCGTTCATCGGACCGCGAAGCATTTCGGAAAAGACTGCGATCAAGCAGGACATCGCGGTGTGGCGCACGGGCGCCTCTTATGACCTCCTCGGCAACGGCAAGACGGCGTTGAAGGCGAGCTACAGCCGCTACGGGCTCCAGGTCGGCATCGATCGCGTGACGAACGTCAACGAGCTCTCGGCCGGCAACCGCACCTGTCCGTGGACCGACCCGAACCGCGACGGGATCTTCCAGCTATCGGAGGTCAACGTCGCGCAGTGCTCGGCGTTCAGCGGCGGCGTCTCCACGTTCTACGCGGCGGACGGTGTCGCCTGGCCGTACTCGGACGAAGCGACGGCCGGCGTCGAAACGCAGATGGCGGCGGGTGTCCGTCTCGGCGCGATGTTCTATTACCGGACCAACCGCGCGCAGTTCGGCCAGCGCAATACCGCCGTGCCGACGAATACCTACACGCCATTCACCTTCGTCGTGCCGAATGGCCCGGGCGGGACGGTGAGCAGCCCGAAGCCGATGACGGTTACGGCGTACAACCTGGCGCCGACGTTGTCGAGCGCGCAGAACAACATCCGCGACAACGATTCGTTCCTGGACACCGACTACAAGGGCGTCGAGTTCACCGCCAGCAAGCGCTTCTCGAGGAACTGGCAGATGGTGGCTGGCCTGACGGTCGGGAAGAACCAGGGCGGCGTGACGAACGGCACCGATTTGAACGATCCAAACGTCACGATCCACGCGAAAGGGATCATCGGCAACGACTCGCCGGTCGCCTTCCGCATGTCCGGCTCCTATCTGTTGCCGCTGGACATCAACCTGGCTGGCTCGCTGATCGCGAACAGCGGCTATCCCTACCAATCCACGTTCCAGATCACACGCGCCGCCGCGGCGCTACAGGGCGTCGCCCTGACCCGCGCGACTCAGACCATCACCCTCAGCGACCGCGGCGACGAACGGTTTCCGGGCGTGAAGGAGCTCGATCTTCGGATCTCTCGCGCCTTCCGTTTTGGCAGCCGAAGGATCACTCCGGAGATCAACTTCTTCAACATCGGCAATGCCGCGCCGATCGTGAACTTGAACGCCGGAGTCGGCGGGACCTACCTGGCGCCCGCGGAGATCCTGGCGCCGCGCATCATCCGGATCGGGTTCAGCGTCGATTTCTAGAAGGGGTATTCCATGCGTTCGATCGCGCGCCTCGCCGTTCCTCTCGTTGCGATGTTCGCGGTCACCAGCACGCCGGGCGCACAGGCGCCCGGCGCCGCCGTCGCGAAGGCCGCGGTGCACGCCCGCCAGGTCAAGCGGCTGCTCATCACCCACGCGATGATCATTCCCGGGACCGGCGTCCCGGCCGCGGGACCCAGCGACATCCTGGTCGAGGACGGGCTGATCGCCCGCATCGGCAACAGCGCCGGCGGACGCTGGCCCGAAGCCGACGCCGTCATCGACGCTGGCGGCAAGTACGTCTTGCCGGGCCTCGTCAACACTCACATGCACTGGCACGAGGAACGGGTCGGTCCGATCCCGATCCAGTACGAGCGAAACCTCTACCTGGCGGCTGGCATCACGACGGCCCGCGAGGTCGGCGGCGACTTCGAGAAGACCAAGCAGTGGCGCGCCGAGAGCGCGGCGCATACCATCGTCGCGCCGCGCATCGTGCTCTATCCGATGCTCGCCAACCTGCTCAAGCCTGGACAGACGTTCAATCAGACGCCCGAGGAGTATCGCGCGCTGGTCCGCGAGGCCAAAGCGCGCGGCGCCGACGGCATCAAGCTGATCGGCCCGATGGAGAAGGACCAGGCCGCGGCCGCGCTCGACGAGGCGAAGAAAGTCGGATTGCCCACGACCGTGCACGTCGCCGTGGGTGAAGCGACCGCGCGCGATTTCGTCGACGGCGGCGTCAACTGCATCGAGCACTTCTATGGTGTCGCCGATGCCTCTCTCGACGGCATCCAGGACTTTCCACCGGAGATGAACCTCGCCAACGAGATTCACCGGTTCGGCCGCGCCGGCGAGCTGTACACGCAGCAGAACTTCGACCACGCCAAGCTCTCGAAGCTGCTCGACGACATGGTCGCGAAAGGGGTGGCGTGGAGTCCGACGATGTCCACCTACGAGGCGGCGCGCGACCTGATCCGCGCGCAGAACCTCCCCTGGTACCGCGACTACCTGCACCCGTCGCTCGAGGAGTACTTCAAGCCGAGCATGATGCGCCACGGCACCTTCTGGACCGGCTGGACCGAGGACCAGGAAGTGAAGTGGAAGAAGAACTATCAGGTCTGGATGGCCGCCGTGCGCGAGTTCGCGCTGAAGGGCGGCATCGTCACGACCGGTGACGACGCGGGGTTCCTGTACGGATCGTTGTACGGGTTCGGGATCAGCCGCGAGCTGGAGCTGCACCACGAGGCCGGTTTCCACCCGCTCGAGGTGCTCAAGCATGCGACGTCGAATGGCGCCCGTGTGCTGGGCCTGCAGGACCGCCTGGGACGGATTCGCCCCGGCTTCATCGGCGACCTCCTGGTCGTGAACGGCAACCCGCTGGAGAACCTGCGCCTGATGAATCCGTATGGAACCGACCTGATGTCGATCAACGGCCAGATCGTCAACAACTACTCGGGCAGCGTGAAACCGAACGACCCGAACGTGAAGTCGGTCCACGGCGGTGGCATCGAGTGGACGATCAAGGACGGCATCCCGTACCACGTGCCGACGCTGATGAAAGAGGTCAAGGACATGGTGACGAAAGCCCGCACCGAACGTCCCCGATCGACCTCGCAGCCCTGACGCCGATCACGCGGCGAGTCGCAGCCGACATCCGTGTCTGATTCGCTGAAGAATCAGACAATTTTGTCTCGAATCGCGGTGCTGTAGGCGCGGCGCCCCGGGGCGCGCCGGCGGCATACGCGTTGCTTCGCGCTGTACATCACGCCGCGGACACGACCAGAAGATCGCCTGCAGTACGACAGCAACCCCGCGGTTGTGCCGTTTCAGCCGTCTGCGTCGCCGCTATGGCTCGTCACCGACGAGCCGCTCGTCAACGAGCTGGTTGGGTATCTCGAGACCATGCGGCGACGCATCACGGCGGATCCTCATGCTGCGCACCGGTTCACGTTCAGCCGTGCGCATCTGGTCGACGTGCGTGTCGCGTTCGCCCGCATGATCCGGCGCGGCGAAGAGAAGCTCCACCGTCTCTGCGAACTGCTGTGCGCCAGCTACTTCGAGTCGCCGTACACGCTCCAGAGCGTCGTCATCGGCGAGGTCGAGACCACACGCGAAGTGTTCACGCTGGTGCAGCCGCTGGTGCCGACCGATCTCTACTCGCACACCGACCTGGATCTCGGGACGCGCCAGCTCCGGCGGCTGCGTTACCACGATGGCCGGCGATGGAGCCGCGCGGCGCTGGTCGCGAACATGGTCGAGTATCAGCCCGACCTACCCAACCGATGGGCTATCCACAAGTTCATCAGCCGGATCAAGGCGGAAGAGCAAATCTGGAACAAGGTCGTGGATACCATCTTCGGACTGGATCGCCTGGTTCGCGCCGACAAGCAGCTGCGGCACCTGGGACGGTTTGTGAAGGATGTATTCGGCGTCAAGGCGATCGTCAGCGACGCGGAGCAGGCGCAGGCGCTGCACGCGGCCCTGCAACGCGTCGCCTGGACGTCGTCGATCCTCGAGGCGCACGGGGTGCCGATGTCCGACGCCACCGCGCGGATGGTCTTCATCGAGGTCAAGGACTACATGGGGCAATGGGGCCGCAAGGCGACCGGGTGGTCCGCCATCAAGTCGGTGTTCCGCTGGTGGGACACGATGATCGAGGTCCAGGTGCAGCCCCTCGCCAACTTTCACCGCGAGCGCGAGGCGCTGACCGCCGAAAGCCACGTCGGCTTCAAAGCGCGGCGCGAAGCGCTCCGCAATCAGATTGCCGACCGCATGCCGCTCTTCGGCTTCTATCGCGATCTGCTCCGCTGGCTGTTCCTGTCGCCCGCCGAGCCCGCCCCCACCTTCGACGCGGTCGACATCGTCATCACCGATTGAACGAGACGACATTATTGTCGGACTCCTCCGCGAACTCCTTCAAGTCTGTAGGACGCTGAAGACCGCGCGGGTTTCGCCGATCGATTGAAAGCCCAATCGATTTGGCGATTCGAACCTTCACCGGCGCTGCGTCGGCTGGCGGCCATCTTGCTCTCGAGCCGAACACGCCCGCTCGTTGAACGTTTGCAGGATTGCAGGAGGAGAGGCCATGCGAGTCGTGTCCCTGTTGGTGGCGATGACCATCACCGCGAGTCCGGTCGCCGCTCAATCATCGCAGCCCATTCACGCATCGATCGAGCGGGCCGCCGCGGCCGCGGCCGAGCAGGCGGCGCCGCCGTCGACGGGCGGCCGGTCTGCAGCGAAGACGGCACTCTTCTGGACCGGCCTGGCCACCAGCATCGCCGGTGTGACGACGTCGGCGCTGGGGTTGACGGCGTTCAGAACCGAAGACAGCAGCACGGGCAACGCGCCCCGCAGCACCTATCTGGCCTGCGTCGATCAGAAGAACAGCAACGCCGTTTACGCCACGAACCAGTGCGACGCCCTGAAGGGCAAGAACCTGAAGTTGCTCTGGGGCGGCGTCGCACTCGGTGGCCTGGGCGCGGTCCTGATGATCACGGGGAGCCATACCTACGCGGAACTGTCCTCCGGCACCATCGGCGTTTTTTATCACCGGAAATTCTGATCGATCTGTGGCTGAGAGCCTGGGGAGGATGACATGTCAGGATCTGTGCGCGTTCTCGTCCTGTTCGCGGTGCTGCTCGCGCCCGCGGCGGCGTCAGCCCAGCGCGCGACGACCGGTACCGTGACCGGGAGAGTGGTCGACTCGAGCGGTGCGGTCCTGCCCGGCGCCACCATTACGCTGCAGAGCCCCGAGACGCTCGGGCAGTTCAGCGCGGTCAGCGACGCCGACGGGTTCTTCCGCGTCGCGAACCTTCCGCCGGCGACCTACGACGTGAAAGCGGAACTGTCGGGGTTTCAGACGGTGATCCGCCGCGAAACCGTGCGCCTCAACGGCGTGCTCGACGTCCAGTTCGCGTTGAACGTCGGGTCGGTCGCCGAAACCGTGACCGTCGTCGGACAGTCGCCGATCGTCGATCCCGAGCGCGCGGGCTTGTCGGTGAACATCAGCAACAAGGCGCTGACCTCCGTGCCGGTGACGACCAACCGCCGCTTTCAGGATGCCTGGCTCGTGGTGCCGGGCGTCGCCATCAATCCGGCAACCCTCGAGTTGACCGGGTCAGAGCGCCGGACCAGCATGGACGGCGCTGACGTCACCGATCCGTACGGCGGCGACATCTTCTCCGTGAACCTCAATTACGACGCGGTCCAGGAGGTGGAGGTCAAGGCGCTCGGCGCCGAAGCGGCGGATGGGTCGAGCATGGTCGGGCAGTTCATGAACATTGTCACGAAGAGCGGCGGCAACGACCTGCACGGGTCGGCGGCGTTCTTCATGATTCCTCAGAGCTTCAACACCAGCAACGTCACCGGCATTGTGGCGAACCAACGGAAGGACTATCAGCCCGACACGACGCTCGGCGGTCCGATCGTGCGCAATCGGGTGTGGTTCTTCGGCTCGTATCGCCGCGTGCAGCGGGATCAGACGTTCAACAACGCCACGGTGCCGGTCTCCAGCCGCGGCAATCTGTGGTTCCTGAAAATCACGACGCAGGTCAATAACAACCAACGGCTGCAGGTGAGCGTGCAGTACGACAAGGTTACTCAGGAAAACGCCGTCATTCGCGGCTCAGTGGCTCCCGGCCGGACGATCGGATCGACCACGACCGGTCTGAGCAGCGCGACGATGCAGATCGCCGACCCCTCGGCATTCGGGACGCTGATCAAGGGCGGGCCGCTGGCCAGCTTCAACTACAACTGGGTGATGGGGTCGAATCGCGTGTTCCAGTTCGTCGGCAGCCTCATGTTCAACAAGCCGAACGACTATGTGCCGAACGGCAGCACGGGTCTGATCCCGACCCGGGTCATTCAGAGCAACCCGACCGGCAACATCCTGGGCAGCCTGACGACGATTGCGCAAGAAGGCGGCTTCGGCGCCATCGACACCTCGCACCGATCGATGACCTACCTGTCGCCGTCGATGACGGTGGTTGCGAATCGTCTCGGTGCTCACGAGTTCCGGGGCGGCGCCGATCTCTATCCGAATATCTCGAACGAAACCACGACGACGGCGGCGCCGGTCGAGTTCTATTTCCGTCCGCCCGGCACCACTGGCCAGGATGTGCTCTTCGAGCGCGATGTGCTGCGGAGCCTCGACGGCACGTCGTCCACGATCGCCAACAAGGCTTACGAGCACCACTACGCCGCCTACTTCCAGGACCGCTGGAAGCCGTCGCCGAGAATCTCGATCAAGGCCGGCGTGCGGGTGGAGAACAACAAGATCTTTACCCAGGATCGCGAAACAGTGCTTGGCGCGCTGCTGGCGTCGGGCGTGCCGACCAACGTCGCGGATGAGGAGTTCCATCAGTGGGTGACCATGCCGAATTTTGGTATTGCCTACAACGCCGAGAGATGGGGTGTGTTTCGCGGTACGGCGAATCGAGGATACGAGTGGCTCGACCTGGGCGGCGGCGATGGCACGTCGCATGCCCCGTACGTGCTGGCGACCGACGTGTTCCGCGCCAACCCGCGCACGAATGCGACGCTCAATCAGAGTCTGCCCGGCGGTTTTCCGCTGGGCCTGAATTTTGGCGGCACCCCGGATGACAGCATCCACAACGGCCGGACGTACGTGAACGAGTTCTCCGGCAGCTGGGAGCACCGGCTGCCGCGCAGCAGCTCGTTCAGCGCCACGGTGGTGCTGCGGCGGTCGTGGGACTATCAGAGCGGCGACGACCTGAACGTTGTCCGCAATCAGACGACCGGCGCGCTCGTCGGACGCCCGTTCCCGCAGTACGACACGATCCGCAACACCTATAACCCCAATTACACGTGGCAGGAGCAGCGCTCGCTGCAGTTCCTCTACACCAGGAATTTCGTGGGCCGGTGGGGCATGAACGCGAATTACTCGTACATTCTCGCGTCGCGATTCCGCACGCGGTGGAATGCGACGTCAGACACGCTGCAGTTCTACGGCATCAGTCCTGAGGACGCCACCTCCGAGCTCACGGCGCCGCGCCATCACGGACGGGTATCGACCTTCGTCAACCTGCCGTTCGCG
>Ga0105248_10004590_pt1 | contig 15295 bp, 8 predicted proteins | sample KBSS34metaG_FD_81524 | JGI IMG/M metagenome (GOLD analysis project Ga0105248, IMG submission 81524) | Switchgrass rhizosphere microbial communities from Kellogg Biological Station, Michigan, USA - KBS S3-4 metaG | ecosystem: Host-associated > Plants > Roots > Rhizosphere > Soil | place...
AGCGAAGAACTGAAGGGCGCGCGCCACGATGCCGACCGGTGGCGACGTGCGGCGGCGCTCAGCTACGTCGAGGGCCGGAGCGGCGACCTCGTCCTCGCGCCGCGGCCCGGCTGGGTGGCGTCGACGGAGGCTGCCGCGCACGGCACGGCGTCAGCCGACGATCAACGCGTGCCGATTCTCCTGATGGGGTACGGCATCAAGGCCGGACGTTACGATCAACCGGTGACGCCGGCCGACATCGCACCGACGCTGGCCGTGCTCTGCGGAGTCACGCTGCCACAAGCGGAGGGCCGGGCGCTCGGCGACGCACTCAAGTGAAACGGAAACCGCCGGTGCCGTTTTTTGCCCGTGTGCTGTCGGTCGTGCGGCGGATTCCACCGGGACGCGTGGCGACGTATGGCGACGTCGCGGCGATGGCCGGCCAGCCGCGCGCGGCGCGGGCCGTCGGCAACATCATGCGCGACTGCAGGCGGCCCGACGTCCCGTGTCACCGGGTGATTGCGGCGGGCGGCCGGCTGGGCGGCTACGGCGGGAACGAGGGGCTGAAACGGGCGCTGCTGGCGGCCGAGGGGCTGGTGGTGTCGGGCTCGCGGGTCCGCGAACTCGAGCGGGTCCGCTTCAAACGATTACCCAGGAACTCTCGTATCTCCTAGGAGCCTGTCCGAGTCATAGCATAGGCCGCGCGCATGGGGCTTGCGAGGCGAGATCGAGGCGCGAGGAGGAGGCGATGCGGCACATCGGCGACGACGAGCAACGACGAGCTCGCCCGCAACCCCCATGCGCCCTTCGGGTTCCGGCGGCGCGCCGGCATCTGCGGCGTTGCCGCTCCTCGACAATGTCCCGCATTGCCTGCGTCGCGGCGCCTTGCATCTGCCGGCGCGGCGCTCGGAACGCGGCCCAGTCTATGACTCGGACAGGCTCCTAACGGCGCGCCGTCGTCGACACGCGACTGACGCCATCCGCCGCGCCAATCAGCCGAATGAACTCGGCGCGATGGCCGTGCGGATCGTCGCCTTTGAAGCGCTGGGCGAGCGCGAGCGCCTCGCTGAACGACGAGGCGCCTTTGAACTCGCTATCGCGGAGCAGCATGCCGAATTCGACCACGGCCGCGGCGAATCCCAGTTCCGGAATCGACTGCGTCCGATTGGCGACGGCCGTCGTCATCAGCGTACTGACGTCGCCATCCGGCGCCTTGTAGCGGATCTTGACGGTCATCGCTTCGTCAAGCGGAGCGGCCGCCGCCACCTGGGCGGTCTGATACTTGAGCGGATCGATCGACACGCCGTCGATCGGCTGGCCGGCCGGGATCAATTCGTACAACGCGGTCACCGAATGACCCGCGCCGATCTCTCCCGCGTCTTTCTGGTCGTTGTTGAAATCCTGCGCTTCGAGGACTCGCTTCTCATACCCGATCAAACGGTAGGCGCCGACGACGCGCGGATTGAATTCGACCTGAAGCTTGACGTCTTTCGCCACGGTCACCAGCGTGCCGCCGGCCTGCTCGACGAGCACTTTCTGCGCTTCGGCGAGCGAGTCGATGTAGGCGTAGTTGCCGTTGCCCGCATCCGCGAGCTTGACCATCGTCGAATCCTTGACGTTCCCCATCCCGTATCCAAGCACCGACAGCGCGACGCCGCTGGCGCGCTTCTCCTCGACGAGCCGCAGCAGCGATCCCTGATCCGTGACGCCGACGTTGAAGTCGCCGTCGGTGGCGAGGATCACGCGGTTCACGCCGCCCTTGATGAAGTGGTCCTGCGCCACCTTGTAAGCGAGCATCAGACCGGCGCCGCCGTTGGTGGAGCCGCCGGCTTCGAGACGTCGCAGCGCATCCAGAATCGTGGCCGTGTCGCTGCCCGACGTCGACGGCAACACCAGGCCCGTGTTACCGGCATAGACGACGATCGCGACGCGATCCTTGTCCGTGAGATTCGGCGCCAGCATCGCCAGAGAGGCTTTGACGAGCGGCAGCTTGCGCGGATCGAACATCGAGCCCGACACGTCGATCAGGAAGACGAGATTGCGCGGCGGGATGTGTGTCGCGTCGATGCGCCTCGCCTGAAGGCCGACGAGCGCCAGGCGATGCTTCGGATTCCACGGACAGTCGCCAATCGCCGTCGTGACCGAGAACGGCCGGCCGTCGCGCGGGTCGGGGTAGTTGAAGGAGAAATAGTTGATCAGCTCCTCGATCCGGACCGCGTCCTTGGGCGGCGCCTGTCCGAGATTCAGGAAGCGGCGGACGTTGGCGTACGAGGCAGTATCCACGTCGGCCGAAAACGTCGACAACGGTGAGGTGGCCGCGTTGTGCCACTGGTTGTCCGAGATGCGGTCGTAGGCCTCGGTGTTGAAATCGGCAGCTGGCGGAGGCGGGTAGAGCGTGCCGCCGGCGACGCCCGCGTATCTGCCTGAGACGACCGAGTTCGAGCTGGTATTGATCGTCGGCGACGCGGCCGTGACGGCCACCGATTCCGTCAGCGCGCCCACGCGAAGCTCCAACGACAGGCGAACAACCGCTCCTGATTGAACGGCAACCTGTCGTGTGAGCGCGATGAACCCGTTCAATGCGACGGCGATGGTGTACCGTCCGGGCGGAAGGGCGACGAATGAGAACTCGCCTTTGGCGTCGGTGATGGTTGTCCGGTCGGCGTCCGGTGCATGCGAGAGGCGGACGGTCGCGCCCGGCAGCACCCCGCCGCTCTGATCCTTCACGGTCCCCCGGACGATACCGACGCTGGACTGCGCGAGCAGGCTCGCGGCTGCGAGCAACGCGACGAACGCACCAATCGTGTACCGGCGCATATGGCCTCCATTCTCGACGCGGGCATCCGTCACCTCTTTGGACACCGCATCGGGTCGTCTGGCTTGCGGTGCTGAGCAAGCGAAGTGCCGCGCCAGTTCGGAGCGGGTTGTGCACTGGACGGGCGGTTTCAGCGATTGAACGGTCGCGAACGCCGAACCGCGTTCAACGCGATGGATACCGGATTCAGTCGGTGAGATCGCGGCGACTGGCCATGAGAGCGGTTTCTAGAGGGAACCGAAAATGGCTTTAGCTGCCGCTTTCGACGAGCGAGGCAACGAGATCGCCGACGGCCAGGCACGACGTCAACCCGGGAGACTCGATACCGGATGCCTGGACGACGAACGGATTCTCGCGATCGCGGCGGATCAGAAAATCCGCGAACGACTCGGCAGGCGAATGGATTTTCGGGCGGATGCCGCTGCCACCGAGCCGCAGATCCTCGAGCCTCACGTCCTTGAGCAGCCGGCGAGCCGGCTCGAGGAAGGCTTCGACCGGCAGACGATGGCCCTCGTAATCGTCTTTCCGCTCCTGAAACGACGCAGTCGGTCCAAGCCAGACGTGTCCGTCCGTCGTTCGCACCAGGTGCACGCCAAGGCCGTGCGTATGCGGAAGCGGATAGACGAGGGCGTTGACGAGCGATCGCTTCGACGGCGTAAGCTCGACGTATTCGCCGCGGCACGGGTAGATGGTGAACGTCTCTCCTCCGAGCAGGCGGGAGACGTCATCGGCGTACAAGCCCGCGGCGTTGACGACGGTCCGGGCCCGGATCGATTCACGCTCGGTGCGCAGCTCCATGCCGTCGGCATGCCGCTCGGCGCCGATCAACCGCGTGCCCGGCAGAAAGATAGCGCCCGCGTCGGCGCCGGTCGCCAGCAGCGTCTTGACGAGCGCCTCGGCTTCGACCACGCCCGACTCGGGTGACCACAAAGCGGCGACGCCCGAGACCGCTGGCTCGCGTGCGACGATGAAGGCGCGATCGACCAGCTCCAACCCTTCCACGCCATTGCCGTCGCCGCGCATCTTGAGCGCTTCGAGCTGGCGGACCTCGCCGTCGTCGTGCGCGACGATCAGCTTGCCGGATTGACGGTGCGGCACGTTGTAGCGGGCGCAGAACGCGTACATCAGCCGTCGCCCGTCGACGCACAGCCGGGCTTTCAGGGATCCGGGTGGGTAGTAGATGCCCGCGTGAATGACCCCGCTGTTGTGCGTGCTGGTGTCGAGCCCCGGGCGCGGGTGCCGCTCGAGGACGCAGGTCGAATGGCCGCGCGCCGCGAGCGCCCGGGCCGCGGCCAATCCGGTGACGCCGGCGCCGACGACTGCGACGTCAATCTCGGTCAACGCGTGTCACCGGTCGAGCGCATGCCGCTGTCAACGCGCTCCCGCAATTCGAGCTCGTGAATCGACCAGAACAGTTCGTCCGTCACGCCACCTTGCCGCAGGCGAATGACGCGGGCGCGATTCGGCGGCAATGCGACGTCGACGACGGGGTAGGCATGATCCAAGAGGAATCCTCGAGCGAAGTGCGGCAGCACCGACCCGCTGAACAGCGTTCTGGTCCCGGCCGGCTCCACGGCCTCGATCGTCAGCACACGCGGGTAGTCGCCGAAGCTTCGTTCGGCGGTCTGCATTCTCACGTGCCCGACGTCCCGAGGTGTGTCGAACTCGATCTCGATCCATTCGCGCCCGGTCTGCCGGCCGGCGCTCAGCCACCGGCTGTCTCGATTGCCGTCGAACAGCAGCGGAAGCCTGTCCGGCGAATGCGACGATCGCGTGCGCATCGCGGTGTGCGGAATCGGATGGGAAACGCTTTCCACCGGTGGGACATCCTCCGCAAGCGCAAACACGACGGTGCGGCCGAAGTCGTGCCGTGCCGCGATCTGTCCGCTCTCGAACTCGTGAAGCAGGGCCGTCTCCGTTGCGGGACTGTCGAACCGGCTGCCGTGCACCACGACATATCGTGCGCCGAGCGCGCGAACGCAAGCGACAGCGGCGCCGAGGTGATTCGCGTCGCCAAAGCCCTGGTCGCGGCCGGACAGCAGCCGCAGCAGCGGCGGATCGTAGCTGCTGTGACCGTTGATCGTGCGATGACCGTGCACCAGCGTGAGGTACTGATACGTCATCTGCCGCGCTTCGTCGTCCGTCGCGAATGGCAGTTCCAGGAGCGGACCGGCGGCGCTCTGACGGAGGAATTCGTAGGCGCGGCGATCGTCCGGATCGGGAATCGGATCGAATAGCGCGGTGCGAACCGGGACGGCCCACGATTCAGTGACGATCAACGCGCCGAGGAGCGCGACCACCCACGTCCGACCGGATCCGATGCGATCGAGCAGGACGACCGCTCCCTGCGCAGCCAGCACTGCCAGCGCCAGAATCACCAGCAGGCCCATCCGGGAAACGGCGCGAAGCCCATCGAGGCCCGGCACGATATCGAGCAGCAGCCGGTAGGGGCCGGCAATCGCGGCACGATGGCCCCAGGCCGTCGGGTGGGGACCGAGCGAGAGGACGAAAGCGGTCGCGGCGATCGCCGCGTACAGTCCGGCATGCGGTCTCGCCCGGCCGCGCCGGGTCGAGAGCGCGATACCGGCCAGGGCCAACGCGACGGCGCCCGGAAACAGTTCGTGCTCTCCAGTGCCTCGACGCGCCTGCCGCCAGAGCCAGATTCGATTGTGTCCGCGGAAATAGTCACTGACGTCCGCGCTCAGCCGTTCGATTTCATCCGAGGTCCGCCGGAAATTATTCTCCTGCCGAACACGATAGTACACGTTCGCGATCGGCGCGAGCGCCAGAGCGGCGAGCACTGCGACGCCGATCACATGGACGGCCGTGCGCATTGGCGGCGGGCGTCGGCGCCATATCTCGGCCATGGCCACGGCAGCGAGCGGCACCATGCCAAAGTACGCAAAGTAGTTGGCGGTGAGGCACTGCATCACAAAGAAGAATCCGCTCGCGAGCAGATAGCGCCAGGCGCCGCTGGCGAAGTAGCGATGGAGCGCCCATAGGCTCAGTGGAAGCCATCCGGTCATCAGCCACTGCAGGTGTGCGAAATGCGCCACTCGAAACGCCGAGCAGGCATAGATCACCGCCGCCACCGCCGCCGCGTCGCGTCGGTCCGTCACCACCCGGGCGAGCAGGTACATGCCGATGCCAGCATTCGCGTACGAGGCGATGAACGCGAGGTTGTACACGAGCACCGGATTCGCGGTCAGCCACTGCAGAGGCGCCGTCAGCGCCGCGATGCCGAGAAGATGATCGGAATACGCCAGCGTGTGCGCGTACGGATGAAAACTGGGTGCATCCCAGAGTTGATGAAACCCGTTTCGGATCACGGTGGCATCCCACCAGAGGATCCACGCGTTGAGGACCGGATCGCCCAGGTCGTTCGGCAGGTAGGTCGTCAGATGGAAGACGAGCGGACACGTGATGACCAGCGCGATGCCGACGAAGCACGCGAGCACCGTGCCGATCTCCAGCGCCGTCGGACCTGCCGGGCGCGGTTTGTGGGGATCAGTGGACGTAGCTCACCTCCCCCGCCGTTGAAATCCGGGCAGCCACCGGCGCCTGGCGATCGATCCGGCCGCCGAGAACCCGGAAGAGGAATTCCGGATCGGTCGCTTCCCGCACGAACGGCGCGTCGATTCGTCGCATCGGTTCCTGACGCTGGACGATTGTCCCGGCGCCGCGAACCAGCGCGCCATACTCCGGCAACCGGAACAACGTGGCCGCACGGTCAATCCGCGGTTTCTGAACCAGAAGCGCGAGTGCCAGAAGACAGCCGGCCGCGGCGGCGCGACCGGCAGGCGCGGGCAACAGACGCGCCGTCCACGCCAGCATGAGAACCACCGAAGGCACGACCGTCATATACAGGTACGAATCGTACGCCTCCGGCCAGATCGCCCACAGCAGAACGGTTAAAGCTATCGGCCACACGGTGATGGCGGAGATGGGTGAAAATGCGCCGATCGCCCTGAGCAGCGCTCCGGCGCCGCAGATGAGGACCAACGCCAACTGCGGCGCGGCAAACGGCGCCGCAACCATCGATTCCATCGATACGCTGACGCTTCGGAATGCCTCGAAGATGCGGAGCTGTCGCGGATGCTGCAGCGCGTCGACCACGCGGGTCGGCTGAACCGACGCTGACGTCAGCATCGATGGTACCTGCAGAACGATCACGACGCATGCCGCCTCCGCCACGGCGGCCAGGACCGGCACACCGCGCTGACGGGCCAGGAGCACGAGGCCGAGGGCCATCGATACCGCCACTGGCAGCGCCGGTGTGTGCGCCTGGACCGCGAGCCACGCGACTGCGAACACGACGAGGCGGCGCGGTCGCGTCAGCTCGTTTGCCCAGGCGAGCAGCAGCCCGATGCCGATCTTCACGAACGTCACTGCCAGCACCGGATTCCAGATGACGGAGGAGAGCGCGAGATCGAACGGACACGACGCGATCACCAACACGGTCGCCACTGCAAAGACCCAAGACCCGCTCGCTCTTCGAATTCCCGTACAGAGCACGGCATCCGCGAACGACTGTGCGGCGGCCAACCCGATTCCGCCCGCGTGGGGTAGATTGCCGACCAGCGGACCGATGGTGACACGGCTGGCCCAGAGCACCCAGTAGTACACCGGCCCGAAACTGTTGCCGCCGCCGTTGCTCGGTGCGCCGACGAGCGGCAGGTTCGCGAATGGACCGAGCGCGATCGTCCAGTCCCTGATCTGATCGCCCATCAGAAAGAAATGATCCGAGAGGCCTCGCGTGCGAATCCAGAACGTGTACGCGGCCACCGCCGTGACGAGCAGCCTGCCGGAGAGTGGCGAGTTTGTGAGCCGTTCGAGGTGTCGCAGCGGCACGGGACCGGCGTCCGCCAGTCGCCGACTGGCCGCGACGGCGATCGACGCGACGATGGCCGCCACGATCCCGATCGCCAATCCTCCCAGCACGCGTCCGGCGAATACGGTGCCGAAGAGGTTGTCGCCGAACAACCCTCGCACGGGTTCAAGCAAGACTCGCTGAACCGGAGAATGGTCTACGGCAGGGCGCCGCCACAGACGCCCAGAAACGGGCGAGGCAAATATCCACGCTTCGACGATGACCGCGAGACCGAATAGGCTGGCGATCGACGCGGACTGAGATCCGCCGAGGCCGGCACGTTGCCACAAGTCGCCGGCCGCTCCGGCAACCAGCCACGCCAGCAGCAGGAGCGCACACAGATCGAACGCAGTCTTGCCGATATCCCACGCGTGTAAAAACCTGAGCTGCCATTCCGCAACGCGAACGGTCCGAACGGCGCTGCCGCTGAACGGGATCTGCCGCCCGGCGATCTGCTCGCCCGCCGCAAAACGACGGGGCGCGGCATATGGTGACGAGAGGTGTACGTAGACTTGATGCCAGCCGCGGCTCGGCGCCGCGATGCCGGTGCGCGCCCCCTCCGCCGGCGTCACGGTCGCGATGACGGTTCCATCGACGACGAGCTCCGCCGAGGCCCCGGGCGCGTACAGATAGAACGTGTGAGGCGCCTCGCCAGCGCTCCACCACTGACCGTCCCACACCGCCGCAAACGCCTGGTTGGCGTCGAAGGCGGCGAGCGGCAGCTCCGTGGCGTCGTTGGAAAAGTCCAGCCGCCGATCGACTCGCGTCACATCCGGAGGCGTGCCGGCACTGGCGGACAAATTCGCGTAGTACCGTCCACGGAAACCCGGCTCGCCTGGAATGGCGCTCGCGACGAATAGCGCCGCCAGGCCCGCGGCAGCGGCCGTGGTCCCACCCGGCAGGCGCCAGCGAACGAGCACGAGCCACCAGATCAGCAGCAGGGCGACGGCGCCGAGCGGACCGAGCGGGACACCGTGAACCAGTCCGGCGCCGAAACTCGGTGCCAGCACGTACACGGTCCAGAGCCATGCGTCCGCACCTCGGCGCGTCGAATCCGATGTGGCGATCATCATCGCGCCTGGGCTGCTAGCGCACCGGCTGACCGTGAGCGGTCTGCGGTGTGTCGGCGAAGGTCCATTGGACGGCCAGACCAAGGTCGGGCGGCGACGGCGGCACCGTTCGATCGAGATACGTCCGGACCATCAACATTGGTGGCTCGCGGTCGATGATGATGTCGGTGGTCACCGGTTGATTGTCGTGAAGCACGGTCTCGAGCACGAGCCGGTCGTCGTGCCACACGCGCGCCAGGACCGGATGCGTCGCGACGTCCGGACGCGTGACCCAGACCGCCAGCGTCACCACACGGCTGGAGGCGCGGACGACCGCGACCGCATGTTGATCCGTCGGCCGATACGCGTCGCCGCCCGGCGTGCGCTCGATTTCGTGGAACCCATACACGTAGTTCCAGCCACCCTGCCTGGCGCGCATGGGCACCCTGAGCGAGGTCAGGCTGGTGTGCAACGTCCCGATCGCAAACACGACGATGACTGCCGCCAGCAGCAGCCATTGCCAGGGCGCGGCGGACTGACGTTCGCCGTTCGGTATGGCCGGCCACCGATCCGAGAAGTACCAGAACAAAAACGTCCAGAACGCCATCGCCACGGCCGCGTTCTGGGTCGGCATGCCGACCTGAGAAACGAGGACGATGCCAACGAGCGCGCCGGCGACGACGGTGGCGGACCGATCGCGCGCGCGATTTGGACGGCGGAACACTGCGATTGCCAGACAAACCGCCCACGCGATCCAGCCCAGGCTGCCGACCGTGCCCAGTTCGGCGAGATTGTGGCGGATCCAGTTCTGCGCATTGTCCGGGGCGAGCGGGCCGCCCAGGTGAGAGAACTGATAGTCGCCGACAATCAGTGGGAAGGAGCCGAGCCCGACGCCGAACCACGGATGCGATCGAATCATCTCGACCGCCGCGCGTCCGTATCCCCCGCGGTCCCACAGCATCCTCGAAAAGCCGGCGATCGAATCGAACGATGCCCGCGGCAGAATCCATCCTATCCGGAGCGCCGGCCCGGTGTCCCTCAAGGCAAACAGCAATGCGCCGGCGGTCACGCAGGCGACCGCGAGCACGGCCAGCCGCCCGCGGCGGCGCGTGCGACCGCTCGATCCCGACGGCCGCGCCAGCGACTGGCCAGCGATCGCCAGCGCAATCATCTCTGCGACGAGCGCGGTTTTCGAACCGGACGCCCACGTTCCGACCAGCGACAGGGCAAAACCGCCGAGCATCGCGATGTTCCACGGGCGATCGCGATCGCGATCGAGGCACGCCAGGAATCCGGAGCCGCACAGCATGGCGGCGATGCCGAAGCCGTTGGCGTCCATCATCGTGGCGGCGGTGCGATGGAATTGCGCCCAGCCGGTATTCAGGAACGTGATGTCGCCGAACAATTGATAGGCGGCGACCGCGCAGGCGATGGAGCCGCCGGCGAGCAGCGGCATGACGAGCGATCGCTGAAAACGACGGCGATCGCCGGAGTACTGCTGGAACAGCCAGTCGAGCCACAGGATCCCGAGCATCAGTAGCGCCGCCGCATCGGCGGCGATGGCAATCGACGACCGTGCGCTGAGAGCGATGGCGGACGCTGGGAGGTCGAGCATGCCTGGAAGCTCGGGATGGAAGTCGACTTCGCGCAGGGCGATGATCGGCCAGCTGACCGCCGCCGCGAGCGCCCAACCGACAAGCGGCACGCGCCAGTCCTTCGGCAGACTCCAGTGGCGCCACGACCCTCGGCGCCACATCACCCCAAGCAGTCCGGTCGTCAGGAACAATGGATACGCATTCGGGTCGTGCACCCAGAAGCGTGAGAAGACCGCCGGCGCGAGGAACGTCGCTCCGAGCACGAGGCCGGCCGCGTTCTCCCAGAGCGCGCTGATCGCCCATGCCGCGGCAAAGCTGGCGGCGGCGATGGTGGCGAAGCCGGTCTGATTGCCGTCGGCGACGAACGCCCTGACGACGATGGCCGCCGCGAGCGATATGAGGATCAACCCTTTTGTCGCCTGCTCCGCGCGATCTGCGAACGAGCGTGTCGCGACCGCGGCCTCGCGCGCGGCCGTCCGGTCCGCGATCACCGGCGCGAGCGCGAGGTTCCACGCGAGAGCCGAGGCCGCCACTGCGACCACAAACAGCAAGACCCCGGACGTCAGCGCCGGCGGCACGAACGAGAAGGCGAACGTGCCGGTCTGTCCGGCCGCGAGCTGCACGTACATCTTGCCGCCAGACGCCGGGTCGAGCAGGACCGGTCCGGCACTGCTCCGCCAGCCGGGTGCGTAGTTCTCGTTGAGATAGATCTTCGACGGCGCGAAGCCTCCCACGACGGCAAACTGGACGCGGTTGGGGGTGAAGACAATGTCCGAGATTGTGGCGTGGTCCTCGGACCAGACGAGTGGTCGCGCCACATCGGCGCCCCGGATCAACTGCAGCGGCTCGTTACACGGGTGCGTGACCGGCTCGGGAACTCTGAAGCTGGCGGGTTTCACTGGCTGCGAGAATGCGTTCGCGAACGGCCGCTGATTGACGAACACCAGGCTGACGACGCCGATCGCACACACGGCGGTCGCGGCATACCGCCGCCGCGGCGTCGTCAGCCAGCGATCCACGGCGTGCCGGCCGGCCGCGCCAATCGCCAGCGCGCCGAACAGCACGGCGGCGATCGTGTAGCGGCTCCACCCACCGAGTGACGTCATGGCGGCGAGGCCCGATGCGGGCGAAAAGGGATGGAATTCGCCCGCGGAGAGGATCAGACACGACGTCGCAAGCGCGGCGATTGCAGCCGCGCGCTGACGTCCGGGCATCGTTCGCGCCGAGAGCGGCCACACGAGACTGACGCCGAGCGCGATCACGCCGAGCATCCCGACGTAGTTTCCGTATTCCGCCCACTTGTGCCGTTGCATGCCTGAGACATGCGCGTCAACGCCGAGCGACGAATCGGTGTAGGCGCGCCACACCATGTCGCCGGTCATCCGGTCCGGATGATCGGTGGCTGTCCGTGTGTCGGAGAAGCGATCGCTCGCCACGAACTCCGAAACCGGCAGCAGCTTCGGCGCCGCGTACGCCGCAGCGTAGGTCCCGACGACGAGCGCGAACGCCAACGGCCGCCAGTCGCGCGCGGTAACGGCAGTCGCGACCGCCAAGCCGCCGATCGCGAGCAGCGCTAGCGGGACCACCGGTACGCCGCCGCTGTAGATCGTGACCGCCAGAATCGCCGCGGCCGCGAGAGCCGGGCGCAGGCGCCCCGTTTGAAACGCGAGGTGCAGGAAGTACAGCAGCCACGGCAGGTAGAACGCCGGCAGGAAGTCACTATCGCCAGCGGCGAGGTGGAGCGCCAGCGATCCCGAAAGCGTGAAGATGGACGCGGCGTACACGGCCAACGGCAGGAATGTCAGCCGCACGGCGCGCGTCAACAGCCAGTGCATGCCGAGCAGGCCGATCCAGTAGTGCAGGACGATGTTCACTTTCACCGCGAGGGCGAGCGGCATGACGGCGACGAGGAGGTAGACAGGACTGAGCAGCGGGACCGACGGGTGCTGCCACATCACGTTGCCGCCGCAGTGCCACGGGCTCCAGAACGGCGCCTGGCGGTACTCCACGACGTTCTTGAGGACTTCGCTGAAGTAGAACAGCTGCCGATCCCAGTCGGCGGCACCCAGTCCGAACGGTCTGGCAAACAGTGGCAGGCAGAACAGGATGCTCAGGAGGCCGTACAGCGCGCTGATACCCAGCGCGCGTCGCGAGGATTGCTCCATTGAGGCCGGGTTTTCGGATGGTAGCACAGCGTGGTCGTCGTCACCGCGATGATATAGTCGGGCCGACCGCACTCATCAGCCCTCGATGCCCGCCGTTCGTACCGTTCTTGTGTGTGAAGCGCACGTGCCGTTCGTCTACGGCGGCGCCGAGCGGCATGTCCGCGGTCTCGTCCGCGAGTTGCGCCGCCTCGGCTACCGCGCGAAGAAAGTCTCGATTCCGTTCAAGCCCTATCCGAAGAGCGAACTGCTCGCGCAGGCGGCGTTGTGGAGGCTCGTCGATCTATCCGAGGCGAACTACGAGACCGTGGACCTCGTGATCGCCACGAAGTTCCCTACCTATTTCGTGCGCCATCCGAACAAGGTGACCTGGCTGTTTCATCAGTACCGCGCGATTTACGATCTGTGCGGTACACCGTACAGCGAGTTCGGCCATACCGAGGCCGACGTCAGGCTTCGCGATCGTCTGATTGGGTTCGATACCGAGGCGCTCGCGGAATCGAAGCGGCTGTTCAGCAATGCCCGCAACACCGCTACGCGGTTGGCCAAATACAACGGCCTGGTCGCCGAGCCGCTCTATCATCCGCCGCCGCTCGCGGGGGTCCTCGAGTCCGGCGAGCCAGGCGATTACGTGTTGTCGGTCGGACGCCTCGAATTGAACAAGCGAGTCGAGCTGATCGTCAACGCGCTCGCGCTGACCGACCGCTCCGTCAAGCTCGTCATTGCCGGACACGGCGCCGATCGGCGCCGGCTGGACGACATCGTCGGCCGGCTCGATCTCGGCAACCGGATCAGATTCACCGGCGACATCGACGATCGGCAGCTCGTCGCCTTGTATGCGAATGCACTCGCGGTCGTCTACCCGCCGATCGACGAGGACTATGGCTACGTGACGCTCGAAGCCTTTCTGGCGCGTAAAGCGATTGTCACGACCAGCGACGCCGGCGGGCCGCTCGAATTCGTCGAAGACGGTGTCAATGGCATCGTGGCCGAACCGACCGCCGAATCGATCGCGGCGGCGATTTCGCGACTCGCCGCGGATCGGCCGCTGGCGCGGCGGCTCGGGGATGCCGGCTTCGAGCGCGCCAGACAAATTACCTGGGATGGTGTGGTCGAACGGTTGGTCGGCTGACACCTGTCGATCTGGTGATCGTGTGATTTGGTGATTTGGTGATCGTTGCTGGATTCGACGATTGAATGATTGAGTGATGGCAAATCATCAAATCGCCCAATCCCGCAATCCTCAAACGATCACCCAATCACCAAATCACTCAATCACCAGATGGTTGCGCGGTCGTCAGATGCGGTAGCCGACGACCGCATAGTCCATGTGCGCGAACATCAGCTCGTTCATCCTGGTTGCGTTCGCATTCGAGGTGTCCACCAGCCGCGTCAGCGTGGCGGCGGACGCGTCGGTGGCGATACGAACGTCCTCTGGCACGTAAGCCATCTGCAGCTTCACGTGATCGGGCAGCGGCGACCGGTATCGGATTTCCACACGCTCGAAGCCGCTGGCGCGGAGCAGGTACTGGGGCGTCTCCGGGTGGATCGGGCGCACGTGCGTGATGTCGCGGATGTAGCTGCTGAAGAAGGCGTACCAGCACGCAGGGTTGATCGTTTCGAGCACGATCGGCGCGCCGTGCCGCAGCGTCCGCGATAACGCGTCGAGCAGCTTGAAGAGGTACGACGGCTCGAGGTGCTCCACGACCTGGGTCGCGATGACGCCGCCAATCGACTCGTCCGGCAGGCTGGCGACGTAGCCGAGCGCATCGTTGCGCGTGACGTCGAGGCCTTGTTCGCGCGCCACCGCCACCATGGCGGCGTTGGTGTCGACGCCTCGCGCGGTCACACCCGCCGACCGCAACGCGGCGAGGAACTCGCCGCGGCCGCAGCCGAGATCGACGACGTCGCTGGCGCCGGCGAAGATTGGAAGGTAGGCCTCGAGCTTTGCCGCGACGCTGTCGTCCGAGCCGCGAAAGGCATCTTCGAAGCCGACGTACTTGTAATCGTCCGTCGACTGGCTTGGTGGCGCGGCGGCAGTGGCGGGGCCGGTGGTCGCGGTCGGTCCCGGGCTCGCGTCGGCGGCCTGACGCTTCAGCATTTCCATCGCGCGCTGGAGAACGACGACCTGCGCGCGCAGTTCGGGTAGCGTGTCGTCCAGCCGCTGCTGCACGGCGGCGAGCGTTTTCTGCTGATCGTCGATCCGTCCCGCGGCGGCGGCGCTGAGCTGACGATCCTTGGTGTCGATGAACGCGGTGATCTGCTGCAGGAAGGTGATCAACGCCGACTGGAACTGTTCGAAGGCGACCGCTCGCTCGGAGTCGCGATTCACGAGCATCTCGATGGCCTCGGCCGTCCGCGCGTCGCGCGCGCGCTGCCGATCGAACCATGGCGCAAGCCACTGTGCAACGACACGCAGACCGACGGCCCGCCAGCCCGCCGGCAGCCGCGGCGGCGCCACATCGGCAAGCAGCCCGATGTCGGCGCGCGCAGGCGTGCGCAAAAGCGCGGCGTCGAACGCCGTCAGCGCATCGTTGTACTGACGATCGGCGACGCGCCGCTCGCGCTCGAGCGTATGGAGTTCGTCGGCGCTCATGCTAAGATCTTATGCTTCACGATGTCCAAGCGGGCCATTATCACCGGAATTACCGGACAGGACGGATCCTACCTCGCCGAGTTGCTGCTCTCGAAAGGCTACGAGGTCGTCGGGACGGTTCGCCGCGCCAGCGCGCCGAATTTCTGGCGCATTCAATCGCTGCTGGATCGCGTGACGATCAAGCCGGCCGATCTCCTGGATCAGTTGTCGATCATCCGCCTCGTCGACG
>Ga0105248_10004595_pt1 | contig 15281 bp, 12 predicted proteins | sample KBSS34metaG_FD_81524 | JGI IMG/M metagenome (GOLD analysis project Ga0105248, IMG submission 81524) | Switchgrass rhizosphere microbial communities from Kellogg Biological Station, Michigan, USA - KBS S3-4 metaG | ecosystem: Host-associated > Plants > Roots > Rhizosphere > Soil | place...
CAGAGGCGGAATCTTTGAGGTCGCAATTTGCGACCTCAAAAGCTGGTCGCGGCGGTCGACGTACATTGCCCTATGTTTTCACCGAGCAAGGCGTCGCGATGTTATCGACTGTCCTCAATAGCGAACAGGCAATTGAGGTCAACATCATGATCATGCGGGCCTTTGTAAAACTGAAACAAATGTTGGAATCGAATGAGGAACTGAATCGAAAGTTCGCAGCGGTTATTCGGAGGCTGTCAACGCACGACAAATACTTCAAAGTCGTCTTTGATGAGCTTAAGAAACTCACCGAGCGACCGACGCCGCCACGCAAGCAAATTGGATTCAAGCCGGGCAAAAAGTAATCCGCAGGTTTCGCAGAGCAGCAGAGCCGCAACCAAATACTCCTCCGCGTCTGTGACGGTAGTGGTGGAGTCAGTACCACTAGCGCCAAAGACGCTAATGAGTATTTGGTTGCGGCTCGGCCGTTCTGCGTAATCTGCGGATGAATTGCTTTGGCGGTTGTTTCAGTCAGTCCTTTGTGATACACCGCGTGTGCCACTGCTAAGCCAACTAGCACCACTAAACTGACAATCATCCATCTGGAGGATCGATAATGAAGTCCTATCGTTTTGCTCTACCTCTTACTTTCTTACTAACGGTCACTGTAATCACCACGGTGCACGTGAGACGGGTGACCGCAGACGATAGCAAGCCCATCGCGTCTACAGTTCACGAGCCCCGCGCGAGGAATGGGAAAAAACTATTGACCGCGCTCGACCTGATGAAGGTTGTGAACTTCGGCTCGCCGCGTATCGCTCCCGATGGGACGCGCGTCGCCTACACCGCGAGCGAAATCAAAACCGAAAAGGACAAGGAATGGAAAACGGTGACGCAGATCTGGGTTGCGATGGTGGACATACGCGGTGACGCGGGGACAGGGCGAGGGGGGCCAAGGCAATATACGCGGGGGGAGAAGAGTGCCAACTCTCCAGAGTGGACGCCCGATGGAAGGATGTTGGCCTTCCTCAGTGATAGAGAAAAAGATGGTGAGCGCCAGGTCTGGACGATGCCCGCAGACGGCGGTGAAGCTTGGGCTGTGACGTCGCACAAGGGCGGCATTAACGCCTTTCACTTTTCGCCTGATGGCAAACAGTTGGTGTTGGTTGCAACTGATCAACCAGCGAAGGATGAAGAAGAACGAAAGAAAGTTAAAGACGATCCAATCCTCATTGACCGCGACTTGAAGATGGCCCACCTGTGGCTTTTCAATATCGAAAAGAAAGAGGAGAAACGCATCACCGAAGGCGACTTCACCGTGAGCGATCCCCAATGGTCACCTGACGGTACGCAAATCACCTACACAACACGACCTACACCGAAAGCAGATGATGGTGGCTTAAGCGATGTTTGGCGAATCAACATTGCCACGGGTGAAAAGAAAAAGATTGAAGACACGCCCGCATCAAGCGACAACGCGCGCTGGTCGCCTGATGGAAAATGGATTGCCTATACGGGAAGCACCGACCCCAATGGCGTCTCAACAACTGATCTCTACCTGGTCCCGGCAAGCGGTGGTAACCCAAAACAACTAACCGCGAAGTTTGATTTGAGTGCCGGTACGCCGGTTTGGTCACGCGATGGCAAGACTCTCTACTTCAGCACCAACGTGCTCGAGGCGAATGAGATCTTTTCTACAGACGCGACAACCGGAGCAGTAACTCAAGTTTCAAAAACGGGCGCCAGTATCAACCTTGCAGAAATCAGCGCAGATGGAAACACCTTCGTCGGGACACTGACGCTGCCCAATGCACCAGCCGAAATATATAAATCAACGCGGCAGTTTACTCAGCCGACGGCGTTGACCAGTCACAATCGCTGGATGTCTGATTACACACTCGGCGACACGGAGGTCGTGAAATGGAAGAGTAAGGACGGGATGGAGATTGAAGGACTGTTAACAAGGCCAGCTGAATACACGGAGGGAAGCAAAGTGCCGTTCTTGCTAAACCCGCATGGCGGACCAACAGGCGCTTCGGTGAACAGTTTTAACGGCACAGTGCAGGTACTCGCGGCAAACGGCTTCGCAGTGTTGCAGCCAAACTTCCGCGGCTCGACTGGGAAGGGCCTGGCCTTCTCCCAGGCAAACAAGAACACCTGGGGCAAAGGTGATTACGAGGATTGCATGACTGGTGTGGACGCAATGATTGCGCGTGGTTTCGCTGATCCGGATCGCCTCGGGGCGTTTGGGTGGTCCTATGGTGGCTACATGACGTTCTGGATACTCACGCAAACTGATCGCTTCAAAGCCGTGTCGCCCGGAGCCGGGTTGTCGAATATCTATTCGATGTACTCGCAGAACGATGTCCCACGCTATCTGCGTTGGTTCTACTCAGACAAGGCACCCTGGGACGCGACAGAGCTTTACTGGGATCGATCGCCGATGAAGTATGTGAATAACGTCAAGACTCCGACACTTATCTTGCACGGCCAAGTTGATACGCGTGTGCCGATCGCGCAGGCGCAGGAGTTTTACAGAGCGCTCAAAGAACGGAACGTGCCGGTGGAATTTGTGGTCTACCCGCGGGAGAATCATGGCTTCACTGAACCTCGGCATCAGATGGATCGTGTGCAGCGGTATGTCCGGTTCTTTGCGAAGTATCTGGGGACGAAAGTGGTCACGGAGGCGACGGAGTAGTCCACAGATTATGCAGATTACGCAGATTCAAGACCCAACACTTATGTGGGGTGAAAACCAATCTGTGCAGCAAATCCGCAACTTCTTGTTTTCCTCAAAACAATTTTTGAAGTTAGAAAAGTTTTCAGGTCGGGAAGGGGACCCTGTCCCCGCTTGGTTTAGTTTGCAGAAGCGTGTTAGACCTCAGTGCCGAGACAAGCGGGGACAGGGTCCCCTTCCCGACGTGAAAATTCTCCCCACGTTGAAATCGAATTTCCTGCACCAATCAGAGTTCAGTGTTGGGACCTCACGACAAGCTAAAGCATATTGGACATAGCTCTAAGATAACCCTAATACGCTTGCCGGGTGACCAGTAATGCGCGGCTCTCGTTCACGTTCAATGACATCTTGTCTCAACTCAATTGTGTGCTCTTCGCCTGGCAACTCGCGTTTAAGAAGCACGCCTCTCGTCTCGCTTTCAATGGAACCAAGCATGTTGTGGATATTGAAAAGCACGATCCAGATTTCGCAGAGCACGCGCCAAACAAGATTGCCAATGATCACCGCACCCACTCCAATCGCAATGTAATAAACTCCCATTCGAGTAGACAGCGTTGCCGAGCGAAGGCCCAATCCCGCCCCGATGGCCAAGCCTATACCGCCAGCAGTCACTGCCATTAACCCGACCACGTAAATGAACTTTACGAAACGCGGAGTGATCAGCTTTTGAAAAGAGAAGTATCCTGGCATTGGTGAAGCTCCTGATTTTTGTGTAAGTATACTCAGGGGACCTAGGAATTAAATCAAGAGCTCGCGCCCAATTCTTGCCCTTTTGGAAATATTCTCATTACAAATTCCCAGCGAGCATTTGGTGGAGTTTGGTTAGTGAGGTTTCGTTGGCTGCGAGGCTGGGGTATCCGCGGGACTGTGCCATGAAGTTCCGTCGGTGTAATCAAGCCGAAGTATTGCTACTCGTTCACTGTAGAACGCTTGACTGCGCTTACTAGGTAGCTTCGTGTTAGCTGCTGACTTAGCGTTCGCGGCAAGGGAGTCGTTCAGCGTTTTTTCTTTTCCCGGAGATATGTTTGCCTGCGTCGTAAATAAGTAAGCCAAACTTTCGCGTGCAGGATCTTTAGGTTCGAAAAAGTAGGCCCACTTAACAGCAGCGATTGGCTTCTCACCGGTATTCTTTATGGAGATGGTGAATTTGTAGTCGATGAAAGTACGGCTATTGTCCGGTGTGTTTCGAGGGTAAGGGGTAGTAATTCCCGACGGATTTAGTATGTCGCCGGGACCAGACTCACCTTTGGCGTTTGGGTCTGCTAATACACGCGTACCAGTTGGACTTACTGGTGACGTGTTAACTGTGATAGCCCCTTCTGAAGGGACCAACGCTCTTGAAGGTGTCTCTGCCCAACTAAATTTCGTGATCTCAACGCCAGCCGGCTTCTCGTGCAGATAACGAGAGGCAGCGCGCTGTCTTACCTGGTTTGCGGCGGTCTTGAATTGAGGCTCAAGTGCACTGTCAAGCTCAAAGCATTTTTTGAAATCCAGTTCCGCTTCTGTAGCCTCGCCACGCATCAGTTTAATCAGACCTCTATCGCCATAAGCTTTCGCAGATTGTGGCGCAATCTCGATGGCCTTGTTGAGGTCGGCAAGTGCTCGATCAAGTTCGCCATGTTTGGCAAGGAGATTTCCGCGATCATCAAGGAATCGCGGATCGGGTTTGATTGCTATGGCTTTGCTTAGATCATCAATAGCCTGATTGGTCTCACCCTTCCGGTAATGCGCCATGCCACGGAAGTAGTAACAGAACTCCAGGTCCTTGCCATTCATTTCAATCACTTTGGTGAAATCAGTGATCGCGCCATCAAGATCATTCTTTTCAAAGCGGGCAATTCCTCGCTGCGAGTATTCGTCTGCCGAGGTCAACTCCTGCCCTTCTGCAGCGAAAGTCAGAATGAAAAGGAGAATAAAGAGGGTCGAGAAGTAACGCATGTTGTTCTTCTTTTGTGATTCGAATTGTGCACTTTCAGATATTTACGTTCAACTCAGAAGCAAAGAATTTACATTCGCCTTCAAATCTGTGTAATCTGCGTAATCTGCGGATAAAGCGAGGACAACAATGAAGGACTTCCTTTTGATAGTCGTGATTACTCTTATGACGTTGCCAACGACGTCGTATGCAAAAATCTCGAATACGAACGAACTGATCGCGGCCATGCAGAAGAAGTATGGACAGTCGTGGTACAAGACTGCCACCTTCGTCCAGGAAACAACGAATGTTCAGCCCGATGGAACCTCCAAGGTTGAGACCTGGTACGAGGCGATGATGGTACCTGGTAGTCTGCGCATCGACTTCACACCAACAAAGGCCGGCAACGGCATTCTCTTTACAGATGGAAAGATCTTCGTTTTCAAAGACGGCAAGGTTGATACGACGCGCCCCTTCGAACATCCGCTACTGATCCTGGGATTCGATATCTATCGCACACCAGCGAGCGACGTCACCACCAAACTGCAGGCGATGAAGTTTGATCTCTCTCAATTCAGGGAAGACAGCTGGCAGGGCAGACCAGTCTATGTCGTTGGCGCAAAAGTGGGCGACCTGCATTCGCCGCAATTCTGGATCGATCAGGAGAACCTTTACTTTGTCAGAATGCTTCGTCCCGGAGGTAAGGATGGGACGCAAACGCAGGAGACTCAATTCAACAAGTATCAGAAACTTGGTGGTGGCTGGATGGCGCCGGAAGTGATCTTCATGATCGATGGCAAGGTTGTGACCACCGAGAAGTACTCTGATATTCGTGGCGATATGACGTTGGATCCAAAACTGTTCGATCCGCAGTTCTGGACCACCGTTCACTGGAAGGAATGAGACAACCATATTGGTCCATATGTCGACGAGGCGATTCTGTTGCCCGCTCCGCGTGCGCAGATGCCTATGCTCCCTTCGCAAACTCATTGATCATCTAATGTCATTCCGGTTAGTCTCTCTTCCGTCTTCCACTCTCCCTTAATTCAACTACCTATAAGATTCGCCAGTAAGGCGCGAAGATGGAAATACTCGACGGCAAATACCAGATCGAGAACATCCTCGGTGAGGGAGGTATGGGTGCCGTCTATCGCGCCACTCACCTCGGCACTAAGCGCACTGTTGCCGTCAAAGTAATTCGTCCCGATCTCTCCGCACATCCAGAGTTTCTTGCTCGCTTTCAACGCGAGGCTGAAGCTGCAGGGCGTCTACGTCACCCAAATGTCGTAGACGTTACTGACTTCGGGTTTGCACAGACTTCTCGTGGTCGAGTTGCTTATTTGGTAATGGAGTATCTCGACGGTTGCTCGCTGGCTGAGGTCGCAAGTGAGGAAGGTGCGCTACCCGTAGGCTGGGTCGTCGACATCCTTGAGCAAGTCAGCGCAGCAGTTGAAGAGGCGCACAAAGCCGGCATCATTCATCGCGATCTGAAACCCGACAACATCTGGCTGGAACCCAATGGACGCGGTGGATATACAGTAAAAGTTTTGGATTTTGGCCTGGTGAAGCTCCTCGAGGACAAGCCAGACAGCTCACGTCGCGACGAGGTCACCACGATCGCGTCTGAGTCGGATACGATCTTGCGTGGACCACGTACTAACGTAGGGGTGTCCCTCCGTGGGCACCCCTTCGGCGACACGGCCGCTGAATCTGCGGAAGGGGTGTCCACGGAGGGACACCCCTACAATGAAGACTCCACCCGGATCAAAGTTCCAGATTCAAAAATTAATAACGCGAGCGAGACTTATACGAGAATTGGTTCGGTGATGGGGACGCCTTTGTACATGTCGCCGGAACAATGCAGAGGCGAAACGCTTGGTCCTGGCTCGGACATTTACAGCCTTGGCGTTATCGCATATCGACTCTTAACGGGAGAAACTCCATTCACAGGATCCTTCGACGAGTTAATCGAATTTCACCAAACGCACGAACCAACTCCGATCCGTGAGAAGAATCCGAAGGTGCCGAGAAAAATGGCACAACTCATTTCGTCAACGCTCTCCAAAGATCCTAAACAACGTCCATCTAGTGCTGCCGGGTTTGCAGCTGCGTTACGTGCAAGTTGGGAAGGAACTAGTCACCTCTTGCGTCATGCTTTCGCGCTTTATAGTGAACACTTCCCTACCTTCTTTCAGATTTCTTTGTTGGGATATGCGCCAGTGATCCTGGTACTGATGTTTATTAAGTTCGGAGACAAGTTAATTGACGTGGGCGCGCTTTCCTATTTCCAACAGGTGGCCTTCGGCGTCTCAGTATTACTCGCACTGATCATTGCGCTGTTGTTTGCGTACTTCATCGTGTCGGCAGCGACGGTGCCTGTCGTGGTCCAGTTGGTAATTGTGCCGTTGCGCGCGGTGCACATAAAAACGGCGCTGAAGGCCTTGCAACAACGCTGGAAAATTTTTGCCGCGACATCTTTGCTGGTAGTGATTTTGATTCTTTTGGGTTCGCTGTTGTTTGTAGTGCCGGGATTGATCGCGGCGATGGCCTATGCGCTTTACGCTCCAGTCGCAATCATGGAACGGTCAGGAGTACGAGCTACTTTGCGTCGCAGTCGAATGTTGAGTCGCCGGGCGATCCTGCCGGTGTTAGTGATAACGATCATTCAGTTTCTATTGCCGGTATTAGTCTGGCGCGCCGCCGTTACGACCAAAATCGATCTTCAACTGGGGGATGATTGGACACCAAAGCAGTTTGGTTTCAACTTCGCCTTGTCTGGAGTGTCGATGTTCTACCAACTCTTGAATATCTTCGTGACTCCGTTAACGGCAATCATGATTGCTTTGCTTTATTTGAAGACGCGTAAGGCTGGAGGCGAGTCGTTTAGCGAACAGAGCGAACGTTTCGAAGCGTTGGAGATGCCGCGAAGTCAGTGGCAAGCTCGGATGCGGAGCCGGTCGAGATCCAGTGCGTTGGTTGAAAGTAAATCGGAGTAAAGCCGGGAGTTATCCACAGATTACGCCGCTTGCGCAGATTCGCAAAAATTGTGAGTCTGCGTAATCGGCGTAATCTGCGGATACTAATTCGCTAACAAAGATTGGCTCACGATGAAGCAGTAGCGGTTCCCATACGGCGGAGCCAGCGGAAATGGGAGAGTAGCCCAAGACGAAAAGTGGGATGCTGTCGATACGTGACTCCATACTCGCGACAGGTTTCTTCCACCAGTTTTGAAATTCGCGGGTAGTTGATATGACAGAGTCGCGGGAATAAATGATGTTCAACTTGAAAATTCAAACCACCCAACAACCAAGTCTGCAACTTACTGTGGCGCGAAAAATTCACCGTGGTCTCGACCTGATGAATCGCCCACGTGTTCGCAACAGTTGAATCTTTTTGAGGCAACGCAAACTCAGCTTCCTCCACACAGTGGGCCAACTGAAAGACCACACTCACAACTATGCCGGCTGTGAAACTTGTGACAACGTAAAACAGGATCACGCTCCAACCAGAATGCCGCACCAGGGGAATCACAAAAGCCATAGCGAAAAACACCGCCTTAGCTCCGATGAATTGAACCCAACCCAAACGTCTTGGACGCGGCATTCGGGCCTGACCAATCCGACCCAGGATGATGTCACGGAAGTCGTCGTATAGCTGCCACTTGATGACGTTCAATCCATACAACGGCCACAGATAAAGATGTTGCCAACGGTGTAGTTTTAAATGCTTTTGATGTGGCGAGAGCCGGCCAACAAATCCCAGCTCTATGTCAACGTCGTGGCCGGTGACGTTTACGTAGGTATGATGGGTGACGTCATGTTTCCAGTGCCACACGTAGGAACTGGCGCCAAGCAGATCCATCGTCATTGCCATCAGACGGTTGATCCATTGATGGTTTGAATACGCCTGGTGTCCGCCATCGTGTTCAATATTGAAACCGATTGCGGCCATCGCCAGACCGAGCAAAAACGAAAGTCCAAGTGCCTGCCACCAAGTGACCGCAACGAACACCAAAGCGACATACAAACCAATAAAGGCGAGTAAAATGATCGCGGTCTTTAGATACATCTCAGGACAATCGCGTTGACGTTGTCCGGTCTGCTCAAAATATTCAGCGACTCTGCGACGGAGCTCAGCGTGAAAACCGGTATCCCGATTGAAAGTCAATCGGCGATCCGCGTGAGCTTCACTATTATTAATTCCCATTAACACCTCAAAACTGAATGCTGATCGTAGCCACTTGTCAGGATAACTGTTAGATCGCAGTTAAGGTGGAATCGATTGCAATAGTTTTGTAATCAGTAAAGCCGATACACATTTTCAGGTTGGGAAGGGGACCCTGTCCCCGCTTGCTGAGGATGATCAACGCGAGATCCCAATAACTTTCACGGATGTGTTCGGAAGTTAGTCTGTATTTAGAGGTTCAATGAAGATCAGGAGCGGGGACAGGGTCCCCTTCCCAACCTGAAAATTTGGTCTCAAGTTTCGAAAAGCTCGAGATCTTAAACCTACTTTCCACTATCCATGTGCCAACCGGGGTTTACCCACTGACCGTTGCGCAGGACGAATACTTCAGTGACGCGGCCTGATTGGTTGATCCGTTGGCCGCCTTGTTCCAGTTCATATGAATAGTTGGAATAGACGACGGCGGCGGCGCCATACATCTGAATTTCCGTTTTGGGAAACTCGAGTTTCACAAGCTTGCCACCGCTCTTCGCAAACTGTTCAGAGCCGTCGAGAATGATCTGCCGGTTTGACCAGTTGTTATTTCCTGATTCGATCGCGATTGTTTCTTGCGGGATCAGTTTTTCCAAAGTCGGGCGGTCGCCGGCGAACCACGCGCGCCACACAGCTTCACGCGCATCGAGCAAACGCTTCTTCATTTGATCGCCAATAGCGCGGGGCGACGCTAGTTGCTCCTCCACTGACTCTTGATGGAGCCCGGTGTCACTTCCGTTCTGAATCCAGTTACCATTGTTCTTCGTGTAGAAATCGCAGATTTGCAACACGCGATGCGGCTGCCCTCCGGGCCAGTTGGACTCGACGTCGGCGACGAAGCAGACGAACGCAGCATCGCCTTTGAAGATCATGTCGAAATCTCGGAACTTGTAGCTCTTCATACCATACGGACTTTTCGGATCAACCTGGTTCCAATCCATATAACCTTTAATGCCTTTGACCATCGTACCCGAGCTATCTAGATAGCCAAGCCAATTCTCCGCGTGTGTCGCGCGCAACGCTGCGGGGTCTTTGTTAATGAACGCCTGAAAGATACTCTCGATGTGGGCGCGAATCGCCGCACGATCAGCGGCGCGATCATCCTGGACACTGGCGGTTGAAACACGAGTTGTGAAGGCGGCAAAGAGAGTGGCGCCAAGCATGAATGAGAAAAGAGAGAAAACGAGGATCCTAAGAGTCATTTGACATCACCTCCTAATGCAATGTGTTTAAGTCAGCGTCGGTCTTGTCGACGGAAAGCATAATCCAATTGGTAGATGATCCGCGTCAGCGATGGGTGTGGTCACAGAGTCAGTACCGCAACGCGGTAGCGTGTGGGTCGACTGTCATGGTCATTAACTGAAAATATACTTGAGCGTTGACCCACACGCTACCGCGTTGTGGTACTAACTCCATTGCCAAATTATTGAGCCCGCGAAGCGGCGACAGACAACATTGGTCCACATGTGGAACCGATTCTGCCGCCCGCTTCGCGGGCTAGATTCTTCCCGACGTCGTTACCTGGGGTTCGCTCGCAGAGCCTCGCTTCACCCCAGGCTGTATGCTTGCGCCCGCTTCGCGGCCGCGGGCAACCAACTTAAAAGCTCTGAACGCCTCTGAATCCGTTGCCTGCTGTCTTCATGATCCAACCCAACACACGTGCGGTGTCGTAGCAGTAACCAAGGATGTAATTGCATGTCGACAGGCAATGCTTCGTGCATTCCACTTTCATTTCATCAAGTTGCTTGACATCAAACTTGTGATCGCCCACGACTCCCCAGTCATGAGTTGCTGAATACATCGGAAAACACGGAGCCAGCGTACCGTCAGTCCTAATGATTAACGAATTCTGACCGGCGCGACATTGCCACGGCGGCACCTCACCACGCATCAGGAGTTTCATGTCTTCCATGTGCTGCACCGGGTTCACCATCTTATACCCGTGGTTGAGACGCTTGTCGTTAAGGTAGTCAAGCAAGTCATCGACTTTGGGCCAATCCTCACGCGTCAAGTAAGTCTCATTCTCATTGAGATGCTGAAAATGCGTCTGCTCCGTCATCGGCGTCTCGTTGATGTGATAGTCGGTGGCGATGCCGTTGTCGTGAGCAATCTCAGTCAGTTCTTTTACATCATCCATGTTGTTATGACAGATGTTGATATTGAACATGACTGTGTAGCCATAGTGATGTTGACGCTTAATCAGATAATCAAAGTACGGACGGATCGGCTCAAGAGCTTTCGGTAGCGACTTCCGATCCTTCACTGAATCAACTGCGAGATTCACAGTTGCAAGGCCTGCGTCACCCAAACGATCAATGACGTCAGGCTTCATCAAACGTCCATTGGTGGGTAGATAGACGAAGATTCCTTTGCTGGCACTGTAGTAGACGATCTTGTGAATGAAGCCCGGACGCAACAAAGGTTCGCCACCCATTAACGCAAGCACGCGTGATCCAATCGAATGCAGCCAATCAATCGATCGCTTGGCAACATCCTCGCTCATTCCTTTCACCTTGTTGTCGTACGACCAACAATAGTGACAGTCAAGATTGCATTTCCAGTCAGTAAATAAATAAGGGATGAGCGGACGCAACTCATTTTTGTGCCAACGCGATGTAAAGTAGGGTGCTCCCCAGGTCTTCCACAACCGTACTCCATTCAACTTCAGATATTCGCGCTTGGTCATCTCTTGCGGGTCTGGACGTTGCGGATATGGTGGCTCAGGTAAAACAGCTTCGTCCTTTACTTCCAGCTTCACCCTTCCGGGCTTTTCATAAAGAATCTGGTGCAGTTTCTCGTCGATCCGAAACGGCGGTGTGCTACCAGGTGTGTTCACATCCTTTGGGGTTACGCTCACTTTCAGCTCCTCTCCTACGTAAATTCCAGTTGAGCTCCGAAGGAGGTTTGTGCGGGTTTATGGATACCGCTCACCTCCCTAAAAATCGTAATGCGTAAGTTACGGTTAGACTCGGTATAACTGTCAAGAATATTCTGACATTCTGGCGAAACAACGGGTCTGGGGTTCCAGTTCGCTGTCGAACACGAATCCCGGTCCCAGTTAAGCCAGGGAAGTTTGATTGCACGACGGCATCCATTTACCGCCAGCAGCCGCACCTCCCCTTTTCAAGATATTAATTGAAATCCCGGCTGGCCCAAGGATGAGAGTTTAGCAACAACAGCACTTTGCTTCCAGCGAAGTACAACCGGATTAGTCGAGATCTCGATCCGTTTCACCCGGGATCTATTCATCCGGTGACGGCTTTGTGCGCAAACGTTTTACCTCTGAGCGCCGCGACTTTTCTTCAAGCGTGCGATTCTTTGCGCTACGCGATATGCGAGTCGGTACCCGTTTGGCAGGTTGATAGTTCAAACGCTCGATTTTCTTGCGGAGCTTCCGGAGACAGATCTCTTTGTTTCGATGCTGACTACGTTCCTGTTGAGAGGTGACGACGACGCCTGAAGGTAAATGCCGGAGACGAACGGCGCTTTCCGTCTTGTTCACGTGCTGTCCCCCGGGTCCACTTGAACGAAATGTCTGCACCTCGCACTCACGCAACAAATCTTCGTCTGATTCTGGTAATGTGATCACAGGAGCCCATCATACCTCTTGCTGGGACCGCAGGCGTCCTCGCCTGCTGACTTCCACTTAGTAACGTTAGTGTCTGTTAGCAGGCGAGGACGCCTGCGGTCCCAGCCCCATGGGTGTTACATTTTCAACGTGATGAAGTCGCCGCTTCCCATCGTTACAGGAGTTGCTCCCAGCTCTCAATGGTTGCCACCTGGTTCGTGGAGAACTGTTCTGGAATTTTTCAGAGAACGATTTCCGAGAGTCGACGTCGAAACGTGGACAGTCCGGATGGCAAAGGGTGAGGTAATGGATGAAACGGGCCAACGCGTAACCCCACACTCAGCTTATCGAGTGGGCGCCTGCATTTTTTATTACCGGGAAGTTAAAACCGAAAGCCCCATTCCATTTGCTGAGAAAGTACTCTATCGGGACGAACACATCCTCGTTGCAGATAAGCCCCACTTTCTGCCGGTGATTCCTTCGGGAAGATTTCTTCACCAAACGCTACTTGTAAGATTACGAAAAACCTACAACGTGGAAAGCCTTGTGCCCATTCATCGCCTCGATCGGGAAACTGCGGGAGTGGTCATGTTTTCCGTGGACCCTATAACGAGGGGTCATTACACATCACTCTTCCGTAATCGGAACGTTATAAAAACATATGAGGCGCTCGCGCCAACCATTACGGACTTAACGATTCCCACAACTCGACTGAGTCGCATTGTTTGTGGCGAACCATTCTTTCGCATGAAGGAGGTTCCAGGAGTCGCTAATTCAGAAACTAATATCAGCACTCTACGCAATCTGGGATGCAACACGCTTTATAAGTTGGTTCCAATTACCGGCAGGAAGCACCAGCTCCGCGTTCATCTCGCCGCATTAGGAATTCCCATCATTAATGACAAACTCTATCCGGCAATGAGCCCTTCAGATGATGATGACGATTTTTCCAGTCCGTTAAAGCTGCTGGCAAAATCGCTTTCATTTCAAGATCCAATAACGGGGGAACAACGCTATTTCGAAAGTGAAATGAAACTATGACCATACCTCTTAACATGCATTCGGCGCGTATGGCGCTTAATCGTGATCCGGAACTGCGTCAGTGGGCCGAGCAATGGTTGAAGAATAAGGAGCGACTGGTGGCTGGAAATATGAGCGACGAGGAGTTCGACAAACACTGGCTCTACGTTCGCCCCGAGAGAATGCACGAAGGCGCGATCGAAGCAGTCGCAGCGTACCAACAGGAACACCAGGGTTAACGGATTGATAGCCAATTAAACACAGAGCGAACAGGGATGCAGAAAGCGCAGCAGGGTTGCCACCGTAAGGTTCCTTGCCTGCGGAGCAGGCTAGATCATATAGCCCAGGGTGAAGCGAGGCTTTGCGAGCGGAACCCTAGGTAGAGTGGTTAAAGAGGATTTAGCCCGCGGAGCGAGCGACAGACATTTTGCCCTAGGCGTCTCTCGCCCGCTTCGCAAGCTCCGGATCATCTAAGCAAGCCCAAACAAGCTTGCTACAAATACAAGAAGTTATTCGTTTGCTTCGCAGAAAAGAAGAAACTGAGACTCCAACTTCGTCAGTGTTGCGTTCCAGCACTCGCGGCATCTCCGGAGTGACGTTGCAAAAACGCGAGTGTCTTTTGGTTGAACTCGTCAACCTTCTCGTAAATCGGGGCGTGCGATGCGTCCTCAAAGACAACTAGCTCCGTGTTTGGAATGTTGTCTGTCATCGGGGCGGCAAAGCGGACAGACGTGATCATATCGTAACGTCCAAACGTGACTTGTGTTGGCGCAGAGATCTTGTTGAGGTGCGACTCGACGTCGTGCGCGATGACTGCACTTGATTGTTGAATGAATGCCTCGACAGGTTGAGAAGGACGTGATTTCACAAATGCCAAGAGCGATTCCAAGTACTCAGGTTGATTGGCGTACAAATCCGGAGTTAGGCACCACGGAAGGATCGCCCGGATCACTAACTCCTGCACGTTTCCAAGTGCCTGGGCCATCACTTGCCATCCCTCGAGCACAGTCTTGATAAAAAGATCTGTCTTCGTCCAGCCACTGTGAACCGACAGAGATTTCACCTTCTCCGGGTACTTGGCCGCAAGCCACAGTCCGGTAGCTGCTCCCAGGGAGAGCCCCATAATGTGAGCTCGCCCAACGCCTATAGCTTGCATGAAGGCGCTTATGTCGTCGGCGAAGAGTTCGGTGGAATAGACTCCTCCAGGTTTGTCGGTCTCGCCGGCTCCTCTCGGATCGACGGAGATACATGTGAAGTGTTTGGCGTACTCAGCAATCTGAAAGGCATAGCAGGAATTGTCAGCCGTCAGGAATGGCAACAGAATTACCGGCTCGCCCGTTCCTTGTTGGTCGTAGTTAATATTGATGCCGTTTGCTTTAACTGTTGGCATTGCGCCCTCCCTTTTTCCGGAATTATCAATAGATCAAATTCGAATGGATAGGTTGTGGGGGAGGTGGTTGTTGAATTGCGCACGAAGAGTGTCACCTCCGTAGACGCGTCGTCAATGAGTTTCAATCAATTGCCACAATGGGTAATGATGCTTTCGATCACTTCCGTCTTGGCTTCCGCGTATTCGTTCATGGTTGACCACTCACGCGAGGCCAATTCTCGCTTTGTTTGTTCGTAACGACGTCGGTCGTCTATGTTTATGCGCAGATGATCGCGGAAGGTCAATACTCGCTGAATCTCCGCGCAGCCGACCGAGTAGATATGAACGTGCACATCCTTTTCATGAGTACGAAACATTCGGTGCTCGTTCCAATCTGGCTCTCTCACGCGCAAGAGATAACCTGCCGCTTCCAGGCGGGACATGTAGGCTGACTCATCTGCTGAATTCTGAACGA
>Ga0105248_10004604_pt1 | contig 15263 bp, 11 predicted proteins | sample KBSS34metaG_FD_81524 | JGI IMG/M metagenome (GOLD analysis project Ga0105248, IMG submission 81524) | Switchgrass rhizosphere microbial communities from Kellogg Biological Station, Michigan, USA - KBS S3-4 metaG | ecosystem: Host-associated > Plants > Roots > Rhizosphere > Soil | place...
GGCTTTTGCCGGAGGCCGACGGACCCGCCACGCGCGCCCGGAGAGCCGCGCCCGGCTAAGTTGTATGAGCAAGTTCGCGTCACTTCGTCACCTCGTTCAACTTGCGTTGTGCACGCTGGCGTCCACAGGCCTGCCGCTTGCCGCCGAAGAGCTGCCCGGTGACACCGAGCCCACTGCGCAGATCGTGCGGCCGGTCGAGCCTAATGCGCCACTTCATGCCTCGACGCGCGCCGTTGCGCCGCTTGCGCCCGAGCGGGGCGGTCACCCGCCGTCCTTCGCGCATAGGGGCGGCGCAGCGCGCGGCGAAAGAGGACCTGCCTTTGATGAGGATGCGTCGGGGTGCCTGTGGCTGGAAGGACTGGTGCTGCTGCTGATCAACGGTGTTGGGCTTCGCCTGTACAGGGTGCGCCAGTTAGCGCGGCAATGCGAGCTTCGCCGCAGCGAGCGGCTCGCCGAGCGCTTGCGCATCGCGCGCGAGTTGCACGACTCGCTACTGCAGGTACTGCAGGCAGAACTGTTCCGCCTGCAGGCCGCGCGCAACCTGCTTCCTGCGCGCGCTGAGGAGGCCATTCCGCTGCTCGACGAGGCACTGCGGCGAGGCGGCTCGTCAATCGCCCAGGTGCGCGACGCGGTGCACAACCTGCGCTCGCAAGCCCTGGCGGGACAAGACCTCGTGCAGGCGCTCAAGGCGGTGGGCAACGAGCTCCCCCCGGGCATGCGCCACGGGGAGCTGCGGGTGCAGGTGGGCGGCCGGCCGCTTGCGCTGGATCCCATCGCCAGAGACGAGATCTATTGCATCGCCCGCGAAGCGCTGCGCAACGCGTTGCGGCATGCGCGGGCCCACGTGATCACCGTGGACATCGACTACGGCGCGGCTTGCTTCGTCATGCGGGTGCATGACGACGGCATCGGCATCGCCCGGGAAGCCATGAATGCGGCAGGTTGCGAAGACCACTGGGGCCTGCCGGGCATGGATGAGCGGGCTGCCGCCTTCGGCGCGCGGCTGTGGGTCAAGAGCAGGACGGGTGCGGGTACCGTGGTGGAACTCGTCGTCCCCGGCCATGCGGCGTACCGCCGGGTCCCGGCGTGCAGCGCTGCGCAAGCATTCACTCCGAGAATCGAGGTGTGTCATGAGTGAGAACACAGTACCTATACGAGTTCTGACGGTGGACGATCACGCGCTCGTGCGTGCGGGGGTGGCCTCGCTGATCGCTGGGCAGAGCGACATGACGCTGGTCGGCGAGGCCAGCAACGGCCTCGAGGCGATCGAACTCTTCCGCCTGCGCCGACCGAGCGTGACCCTCATGGACCTGCAAATGCCCGTGATGTGCGGCATCGACGCGATCACCGCCATCCGCAGCGAGTTTCCGACGGCCAGGATCATCGCGCTCACCACGTATGCAGGCGTCCACCTCGCGCAGCGAGCCCTCAAGGCCGGGGCGCTCGCCTACCTGCTCAAGGGCAATATCCATGAGGACTTCCTCGACACCATCCGAGCCGTCAACGCGGGAGGTCGACGCATCGATCCGGAAGTCGCAATGAGCCTTGCGAGCCATTCGAGTGACGACGCCCTGTCGGTGCGCGAAACCACGGTGCTGGAGCTGATCGCGGCGGGTCGGGCGGGCAAGCTGATCGCCCGGGACTTGTCGATCGCCGAGAGCACCGTCAACAGTCACGTCAAGAACATCCTCTCCAAGCTCGGCGCACTCGACCGGGCGCACGCAGTGGTGATCGGGTTGGAGCGCGGAATCATCGGCTTCTGGTCTCGTGTGGGCGCATTGGATACCGCCGCGCGCTCGCCGCAGGCCAGTGCAATGCGAGCGCACTGAGGCGCGATGGCGTGCAACTCAAAGGCAGACTCCATGCGACCACAGGGCGACAGCCGCTCGCCTGGACGCTGGACTCTAAGGAGCGCCGCATTCGAGTCAATGCGAGGTGGTGTCGATGCCGCGGGCTTCGCGGGTCGGGGCGCGGTCAAGCGCGCACCTCGGGCACCCTCAGATGCCGCAGCAGGAACCAGCTCTGCAGCTCGTTGCCGCGCACGATCTGGCTCACGATGAGGTCGTTCGTGCCCTCGTCGCCGCGGGCCACGGCCTCGCGCGACAGCGGCCGCGCTTCTAGCAGGATGAACTCGTGCGCGTCCACCAGGTGGCGCAACTGGTCGGCAGCGCTCTCGACGCCGCTTGGTGCACGCGCGAGCCGGGTTTCCTCGGCCACGTCGCGCGGTAGTGCGCGGGCCACGCCGCCTAGCGCCTGGATGCGCTCGGCCAGCGCGTCCATCCAGGCGTCTTGCTCGTCGTAGTGTTTGTCGAAGAGCAGATGCAGCTCGTAGAAGGTCGAGGCGGACGTCTGCCAGTCGGCCTTCTTGTACAGGTTGCGGATGGCGATGGTGTGGGCGAGCAGGCGGTTCAGCGCGGACACGCTTTGATGGCGAACATCCTCGGCCAAGCCCATGCGCACGGGCACGAGGCTGTCGAAGCTCTGTACCACCGGTGCACGTTCTGGCTGCGAGCGATTGTGGGTGGTCATGCGCTGCAACCTTGTTGGTGGGAGATGAACCCATTGTGGTGTCGGCGGGCGCCGTGTGCACCGGCCCGAAGTCCGGTGCCGAGCTGCCTCCGCGGTGAGGGCTCATCGAGCTGGCTAACAGGAAGTCGCTATGGTGGCCGCACGGCAATTGGCTATCTTTGGCTAGACGATGCCTCGTTCCACCCCTTGCAGGATCGATCTGGACATGAGCTATTCCGTTCTCGTCATCGATGACTACCCGCTGTTGCGGCGGGGCATCGTCAGTGTGGTCAAGTTCGAGCCTCTGCTGGAGCTCGCGGGCGAGACGGACGGATGCGAGGAGGGTGTGGCTGCGTATGCGAGCCTGAAGCCGGACGTCGTCCTGGTGAATCTGTCGAATGCCCGGGATTCAAACGTGAGGGCCATCGAGAGCCTTCGGGCGCTCGACCCGGCGGCGCGCATCGTCAGCGTGACCTGCCTGGAGCCGGGCGAGGACGTGCGCGAGGTCCTGCGTGCCGGAGCGCGCGGATGCATCCGTGCCGACGTCTCGATCGACGAGTTGGTGACGTGCATCGTGCGCGTCGCCCGCGGCGGAAGTTATCTCCCCGCTTCGGTGGCGGAGAGGCTGGTCGAAATGATCTGGGTTGACGCGCTGTCGCGGCGCGAGCTGGAAATCCTCAAGCTCGTGTCGACGGGCAAGACCAACAAGGACATCGGGCGCGTCGCGGGCATCGCCGAGGAGACCGTGAAGTCTCACGTGAACCGCATCCTGTCCAAGCTGGGCGCTGCCAGTCGCACCGAGGCCGTGAACCTCGCAGTGCGCAGGGGCGTCATCAAGTTCGCGTGAGACGGGTGTTGCGTCGCGCCCAGGGCGGTGCGGCAGCGAGGGTAAATTCGAAGCAGCAGCCGAAAGGCTCGCGCGCGCGCGCATGAAGGTGGCCGCCGTGCGTTTCGACGATCGTGCGGCAGATCGACAAGCCCATGCCCATGCCCTGGGGCTTGGTGGAGAAGAAGGGCTCGAAGATGCGTTGGGCGGCTTCGGCATCGATGCCCGTGCCCGTGTCTTCGACGGCCACACGCAAGCGTCTCTCGCCATCGCTGGCTGTGCGCACGAGCAGGTAGCGCCGCCCCTGCGGAACTTCCATCATCGCCTCGAGGCTGTTCTTGATAAGGTTGATCATCACTTGCTGTAGCTGAACCCGGTCGCCGATCATCGCCCCCAGGTTCTCGGCGAGGTCGGTCTCGGTCGCGATCGCGTGACGGCGCAGCTCGCCGCGCATGAGGTCGAGCACGTCCTTGATCAGAGCGTTGACGCTTAGCGGCGCGACTTCGGGCGTGGTGCGCTGAAGCATCGCGCGGATGTTCTTGATGACGTCGCTGGCCTGGACGCCGTCGCGCACGATGCGTTGTGCCGCCTTTCGCACGCCGGTCAGGTCGGGCGGCTTCTTCTGCAGCAGCATCAGCGAGGTCTCGGCGTTGGTCACGATGGCCGCGAGGGGTTGGTTCACTTCGTGGGCGATGGATGCTGCAAGCTCGCCCATGGTCGTGAGGCGGGTGACGTGGGCCACCTCCGCCTGCAAGTCACGCAGCGCCTCTTCCTTGATCTTGCGGTCGGTGATGTCCATGGTCGTGCCGACGTAGTCGCAGACCCGACCTGCTTCGTCCTGCACCGGCCTGCCCACCGAGTGCAGGTGCTTGACCTCGCCCGTGCGCAGGAGGATGCGGAATTCGTGAGAGAAGCGTCTGCCATCGCGAATCGCCGTCTCGATCGCGCGGCTCCAGGCGGGTAGGTCGTCCGGATGGATCAGCGTCATGAACTCCTTGATGTCCGGCGCGTTGTCATGCCGTGGATCGCGGCCGAAGATGCGGTAGTTCTGCTCCGACCAGATCAGCTTGCCGGTGCCCAGATTTCGGCTCCAGCTGCCGGTGTTGCTCAGCCGCTGTCCCTCGGCCAGGAATGCTTCGCTGCGCCGGAGATCGGAATAGAGGTGGGCGTTCTCCAGCGAGATCGCCGCCTGAGCCGCGATGAACTCGAGCACCGCGATCGTCTCGGGCTTGAAGGCGTGCGGCGTCAGGTTGTTCTCAAGGTAGAGGGCCCCCAAGATCTGCGCCTGCTTGAGGATGGGCAGACACAGGACGGACCTGGGCGCGCGTGCGTGCACGTATTCGTCGCCGGCGAGCAGTTCGCTGTTGGATGCGTCGTCGAACACCAGGCTCTCGCGCGTGCGCAGCACGTAGCGCAGCGCCGAGGCGGGCAGATCTGTGTCCGACGGCACCGTCTCGGTCCGCGAGACTTCGACCTTGCCGCGCGAGGTCTGCGCCCTGGCGGCGACGCGCGACGCACCATCGCGCTGCAGGATAAGCAGGCCGCGCTCCGCGCCCGCGTGCTCCAGCGTGATGCGCATCAGCGTCTCGATCAGCGCTCCCAGATCGACCACGATGGCCAGCGCCTGCGACGCCCTCAGCATCGTGCCCACGTCCAGCTGCCCTAGAGGCCCACCGGCGCTGAACGCCGGCGGCGGCTGCCCCCGATCGCCGCGAAGGTCCGGGCAGCGCTCGTCGAGGCGCTGCACGAGCGCATCCGCGCCCCAGCGCAGGTAGCAGACGCGCGCATTCGCGAGATGGATGCGGGCCACGCTCTGCAGGCCGCGGCCCTCGTAGAAGCGAGCGGCTAGCTCATTGGCCAGCCCCTCGTAGTGGACGAAGCCTTGCCGGGCCGATGCCTGGATAGCGGCCTCGTACAGCCGCTCGGCATCCCGCATCCGGTCCGCAAGGCGCGCCACCTCCGCCGAGACCAGAGCCGCCCGCGACGCGAAGTTCTCGGGGCAGGCCATCGCCCAGCCTTCGAGATGTCGGTGGTGGTCCGCGATGGATTGCAGAATGCCTGCCCGTCGGTCGGCCGGGGCGTCGTCGCACAGCCGAGCCCGAGTGAGGGCGGCAAACGCGTGAAAGTCCACCACTTCAATGAAGGTGGCGGTGACTGCAATGATGGTTTCGGCCTTCTCCGTTGCGTGCAAGGCTTCGTGATAGTCCTGCGCAAAGAAGGCGCCCTGCATCTTCTGCATCCAGTAGCGGGCCGCAGCCAGCTTCAGGCGCGCACCGCCTTGCTCGAGATGTCGCTGGAAACCTTGCTCGTCCTGCCATCCGTCCTGGAACAACTCGGCGTCGGCGCGGCCGCGCAGGCCATGGACGAGGATGAGCAGAGCGAGGAATGAATTGGCGAGAAGCCCGAAGTGGGCCTGGCGGGCGAAGGCGAGCGCCATCTCGCCTTCGCGCTGCACCTCTGCCAGCGGCTCCCCGGAGGTCATGAGATTGGACAGGAGGCTGCGGCGGCTGTAGGTGCCGTAGGTCGGATCGCCTGCGGTCGCGGCATCCGCGATCGCGCGGCGCAGCAGTGCACGGGCGAAGCTCAGGTGCCGCGTCCAGGGCAGCACGAAGGTGGCGAAGAACATGTGCACCCTCGCCTTGAAGCGAACGAGGCCACGCTTGTCCACCAGATCGCAACCGAGCTGACCGAACCGCAGGGCGGTAGGGTAGTCGCCGTACTCCAGGCCGAGCACGATGTTGAGCAGGGCATAGGCGCAGGCCGAGGCGTCGCAGTTCCCGTGCTCCATGCTCAGCGTCGCCATGCGCAGGAAGGTCAGGTGAAAGAGGTTCTTGTCAGTGAAGCTTGCAGGCGCCTGCAACTCGGCCAGCACATCCATGACGGCCAGGCACTCGGGATCGTCCATCAGGGGCAAATCGATGAGGGTCTCGACGGGGCGATCGCCCAGCAGACCTCGCAGCTTGGCCAGTTCCTGGGTCACTAGCGCCTCTGCAGGACGGGCAGACCAGTCGTCGCGAAAGCTGCGCAGGAAGTCCAGTCCCACGTCGATTGCGCGGTCGGTCTGGTCCAGAGTCGTGTACAGCGCCATGCGCAGGCGAACGATACTGACGCGATCGACCAACTCCACGGCGCGCAGCGCCAGCGCGGCCAGGTGGTCGCCGGCGAGCGCCGACTCGCCGACGAGGAATTCGCATTCGGCCCTGTGCAGCTCCAGGTCCACAGCCAAGCGGTTGTGATGCAACCAGTCGTCGCCTCGCAGCAGGGCGCAGCCCGCTGCGAGGTAGGTCACAGCCGAAGCGTGGGCAGTCGCCGATTTCGCGCGCAGGCCAGCCTTCAGGTTGAGCGCGGCAACGCTCACGCGCTCTTCTTCCGACGCGAGCAGCGACGTGCCGCGGTTGAGCTGGTTGACGATCTCGAAGACGTGCTCCTCCCGAGCGCCCGGCTCGCTGCGCGATGCCAGTGCGCGACCGATCGCCAAGTGCATCGCAGCGCGCTCGACAGTCGGGATCAGGGCATAGGCCGCTTCCTGGACTCGGTCGTGGACGAAGGCGTAGGTGCCCCCCATGCGCAGCACGAGCCCCGCACGGGCCACTTCGTCGAGGGTGGCGACCGTCGCGTCCTCGGACACATCGAGGATCGCGGCAATAGTGGCGGAGCCCGCCTTGGCCCCCAGGCAGGCCAAGTGCTTGAGCGCGTCCTGCGCATCGGGGGTGACGCGTCCGAGCCGCTCGGTGATGAGGTCGGCAACGTTCTCTGTCACGCCGTTTGCACGGATCTGCGCGATATCCCACCGCCAGGCCAGCGCCTCCCGGTCCAACGTGAGCAGGCCGGCCTCGGCCAGCGCTGTGATGTACTGGATCGCGAAGAACGGATTGCCGCCGGTCTTCTCCAGAACCAGTTTGGCCAGCGGCTGCGCGTCTGCGGCGCTCACCCGTAGCGTGTCGCCGAGCAGTTGCACGAGGTCGTGCTGGCCCAGCGGGCGCACGACGATCTCTTGCGTCTTGATGGTCGACGCGCGATTGCGCTCCAGCGTTTGACACAGCGCCTGCGTTGCCACCCCCTGCTCTTCGCGGTAGGCGCAGACGAGTAGCAGGTTCGACAGGTTCGGCTCGGCGAGCAAGCGACCCAGCAGATCGAGCGTTGCCACGTCCAGCCATTGAAGATCGTCGAGGAAGAGCACCAGCGGGTGCTCCGGCTTGGCGAACACGCCAAGCAACTTGCGGAACACCGAATAGAAGCGGGCTTGTGCGTCCAACGGCGGGACATCGGGCACGGCTGGCTGCTCGCCGACGATCAGCGCCAATCCCGGAATCAGCTGTGTCATCAGCCGACCGTGCGGCTCGAGCGCCTGCTGCAGGTCCCGTCGCCAGCGGGCCAGGCTCTGGTCGTTTTCGCCGAGGATCTGCCGGACAAGGCTCTGAATCGATTGGGCCAGCGTCGAGTACGGAACATTGCGGTTGTACTGGTCGAACTTGCCCGTCGCGAACAGGCCCTGCGCACGCACGAGAACCTTGAGCAGTTCGTTCACCAGCGACGACTTACCGGCGCCCGCCTCCCCGGTGATCCACACCACTTCCGCCGTCCCGTGCGCCACGACACGTTCGAAGGCGCCGACAAGGCCGTTGAACTCGGAATCGCGCCCGTAAAGCTTCTCGGGTATCAGCAGGCGATCGGGTAAGTCGCGCGCGGCCAGCGGAAAGACGGGAATGTCTCCATGCACCATCCAGGCCTCCAGGCAGGCCTGCAGATCTGCATCGAGGCCCGTGGCCGTCTGGTACCTTTCCTCGGCTGCTTTCGACAGTAGCTTCAGTACGATGGCCTCGATGGTCCCCGGCAAGTGCCCGGCCACACGGTCGGAGGGCGGACTCGGCCTCTGAGCAATGTGGCAGTGAATCCATTCCATGGGCTCGGTCGCCGCGAAGGGAAGCGCGCCGGTGAGCATCTCGTATAGCACGACGCCCAGAGAATAGAGATCGCTGCGCGCGTCGATCGAGCGGTTCATACGGCCGCTCTGCTCGGGGGCCATGTGTGACAAGTGGCCCGAGACTAGATCGGGGGACGATACAAGGGTGCGCTCCTGAGACGCGCGCGAGGCCCGACCGAAGCCGGTGAACCGAACGCGGCCCAGGCCGTCGACGAAGATGTTGCGCGGGCGGATGTTCTTGTGGATGAGCCCTTGTCGGTGCACGGCCCCCAGCGCCGATGCGAGCTCGTGCGCAAGCGTCAGGAAGCGCGGCACGTCGAGGGGGCGACCCAGCAGCCGGTCGAGGCATTCGCCACCCGGGTCCGACAGCACTAGCGTCGAGCGCCCGTTGCTGCGTTCGAGCGTGAGTGGCTGCACAGCCCAGGCTATGTCCAGGTCGTCCGACAGCGCGAGCTCGTGCTCGAGCTGCGCAAGTGCGGCCGGGGCGGGCAGCGGGGATACGGTCATCCGCACGAGGATCGGGGCCGCGCCGTCCGACCGACGGCCGCGGGCCATGACAAACTCGTTGTCCTCCCAAAGTCTCGTGAACCGATAGTCCGACAGCTCGACCATGGACGCCCTCCGGGCAGTCGCAAGGAGCAAAGCATCCGCCGGATGACCCACACTGGCGAGCGCGGCCGCCATTGCCCTGCCGGCGCCATGGACCGCAGCCTTCACGCAGTGAGGCGATCGCTTGAGACGCTATAAATCCGCGGTGGTGCAGGCGACAGGAGGTCTCTTGACCGATTCGACCAACGGGTTGGTCATCATCATCGATGACGACTACCGCGTGCGCGAGGCCCTATCGGACCTTTTGTTGGCGGCTGGCATGAGCGCGGTGCTTTTCGCGTCGGCCAGCGAATACATCAATTCTCGTAAGGTTGATACGCCGGCCTGCCTGGTGGTCGACATCGGCCTAGGTGACATCAACGGCCTGGACCTTCAGGATCAGATTGCGAACGAGGGCCACCCACCCATCATCTTCATCACCGGTCATGGCGACGTGCCGAGTTCGGTTCGTGCGATGAAGGCCGGAGCGATTGACTTTCTCACCAAGCCGTTCAGCGAGCGCGACCTGCTGGGCGCGATCCGTCTGGCCATCGAGAAGGATCGTGAGATGCGCCGCATCCGGTCCGAGCAGGCAGCGCTGGAGGCTCGGATGAATTCGCTCACACCGCGCGAGCGGGAGGTCATGTCGCTTGTGGTCAGCGGACTGCTCAACAAGCAGGCCGCGGCCAAGCTCGGCATCAGCGAAGTGACGCTGCAGATCCATCGCGGCAAGGTCATGAGAAAGATGAAGGCGGAATCGCTGGCCGACCTGGTGCGCATGGCAGCATCGCTGAAGATCCCGCTGTGCGCTGAATGATGCGACCGTCTAGCACGGCGGATCGGCATTCCACTGCGCGCCGCTGCGAGCCCGCATGAGTCGGATTCGCTGCGGATCGGTGCGCCCATTCAACCCGACTCGCACTTGCAGCAACGTTAGACGTCCATGTACACGAGTTGAATGAAGAACGCGGGGCTAATCAAGAAGTCACCGTACTTGGCGTCCCACGAGGCGGTGGGCTTGGCGGCCACGGTCTCCGCGAGCGTCTTCCCCTGGTGCTTCGCCTGTGCGACGCTGTTGCGAACCGAGACCAACATGTCACGAAATTCCGTGAGACCCGCTCGATCGCTCACCTCGCCGTGACCCGGGATGATGATGGTATGGGGCCCCGACACCTCCAGACAGGCGTTGACCCAGCGGATCAGCCCGTCGATGCTTCCGCCTGCGCCGTTGTCGAGGAATGGATAGTGACCGTTCCACCAGATGTCGCCGACATGGAGCACGTCCGCCTTCTTGAAGTAAACGGACAAGTCCGTGTCCGTATGCCCGCTGCCGTAGTTCCGCATCACGATGGTCTCGTCGTCAAATTCCATCGTCTTTTCGGTGTTGACGATCTCGGTCGGCAACCCATCCTTGGGCATCGGCGGAAAGTAAAAGCCCCACTCGATTACCCTGGTGCCAGAGGTGAGGCGCTTAAGTGTGTTCTCGTGCGCAATGATCGTGGCACCTTTCTGATGCACCCATTCGTTGCCGTCCGTGTGATCCCAGTGGTAGTGCGTGTTGACCACGTACTTCAGCGGAACGGATCCGGTACTGTCCAGGGCCGCCTCCACCCGCGGGCGCGACACGGCGATGCCGGCGTCGACCATGAACTTGCCGTGTGCACCCGTATAGACGGCAATGTTTCCGCCGGAGCCCATCAGCACGCTGATGTTGCCGCGAAGCTTCTGCACGGTCACCTTGGCTGTTGCCGCGTCTTCGTTGATGAGAAGCACCGGCGAGCGGACCTCCGCATCGACGAGCAGAGGGGTCGCCGAAGCGATGGCGAGTGCGGCGAGCACGCATGCGCGCCGGGCCGAGGGAAGAATCAGATCGATGTTCATACTGGGGCCTCTTGAATCGTTGGTCGGGGAGGTGCGCCTCTGAGACGTCGACGATCAAGGCCCGAACCGCACCAGCTCCGGCTCATCAGGCATCGACTCGCGCTGGATCCAATCGGATCCCGATCACCAATGGCACGGAGTCAGTATTCAGGCGGCATTCGTTCCGCACATCTCCCTTAGGAGGACCCGCGGTCTGACTTCTTCGCGGGTCAGCGCGACCGACCCGACGCAGAACTCTCCTGTCAGTCCCGAGTGCGCGTCGTAGTTCGGGCAAGCGCTCTATCGCCGCGGTACCTCCAAGGTGAGATGCACGCGGGCGCGAAGAGCGGAAGTTAGCTGCCTCGCTTCGGGATGTCGCGGACGCGGTGCGACGCGAGTCCTGCGGCTGGAGGTCGTTGTCCTTCAACGGCGCGCTCCGCAGAACTGGCGCCTGAGGGAGTGCACTTACGATGATGCGTTCCACCGGCTCGAGGAAGAACTCGACCGCGCGGAACTGAGCGCACGCCGCGGTACGCGATCAGCCCTGCGAAGGCCCGACCGCTTCAGGGCGCGTAGCGCGTGAAGACAAAGTCGTGGTCCTTGACGTTGGCCTGATGACATGCGAAGCACGTCTGATGCTGCGCCTCGTCGACGGGCTGGCCATTGATGAAACGACCGAACCCCCACCCACCGGTCGAGGCATACCGCTTCGAGTCCTTGACCATGATCTGAACCGTAGTCGTGCGTCCGGGAACGAATGCATTGTCGACCTCCGTCGACGGCACGTGCTTCCAGGCGAGCTTGGCGAGGATCGCTCCGTCCGGAAACGGCAAGGTCCCATCGATGTACGCCTTCATCGCGATCTGGTTCCCGAGAATGCCGCGAAGCTCGTCGAGGCGGCCGGCCTCGTGGGAAGGCGCGACCATCTGCCACTGCCGGTAGCCCGGCGGGATCGTGACGCCGAAGATGGGCGACGCGTTGGGCGGTGAGTTCCGGGCAACTTGGGGCACTGCCGTCGTCGACAGCACGGTACTGGCAGCGACGGCGACCAGGGGGGCGATGCGCATGCTGGCTCCTTCGTGATGGTGGCCGCCGATTGCCTCAGCGTTGCTTCGACGCGAGATCTGACATCGCATCCGCGAGGCCTGCGGAGCTTCCCAAATGACTTCCCTCGTCACTGAGTCCAACACGAACCGATGCAAAGGATCCGGCTCGCTGGACGACGAGTGAATTCTCGAAATGGGGATCGTCTTGAATGCTCATATTGCGCATTTCCTGGACGGAAGACCAATTGTGGGTGGCGACTGGCGCAGTGGACATCCACCTTGTGGCCGGCCACGCACTGTCCCTTGAGTAGGGCCGCCATTCCGATGAGAAGGGGCGATCGCAGGCGGCGAGTCGTGGCATGCGACGGCGCTCGCGCCGCGGAGTACCGAAGTGCAGAGAAATGACTGCCCCGCAGGGCCGAGATCGCTGCTCCGCTTCGGGTACTGCGCATGTGTCGTGCGCGCCAACTAAGGTTGGAGAGACGAAGCGGAGCGCGCTTCAAGAGCGAGGGCACACCATGGAACACCCGACTGCTGCACTCGAGCAGGAGTTCCGCTACGAGTTGCGATTTGCGAGCATCTTCAACGCAGGCTCCGGCTATATCTTTCCGTGCGACCGGCAGGGACACGTGAACATCGACACCCTCGGGACAAAGGCGCGAGCGAACTATCTGTATGCCCGGACGTTGATCGGCCGTGAGTTCTTCAGCCCGGTCACCTGTGTTGCGCGGCAGCCGCCGCGCGCAGTGGAGACATCATGACGACGGCGTGGTTCGATCGCGTGAAGTGGGCGCCAAGGCGCTTCGAGGCGGTATGCACATGAAGCCCGTTCAACACAAGGTGCCCGGCACCGACACAGTCGTGCAGACCTCGCGTCGCTCGTTCCTCACCGCCGCATCGACAGGCGTCGCCGGCGCTCTCGCTCCGGGACAGGCCATCTCCGAGACGCTTGCCGACGTCCCGCCCCGCGCGCCGGGTGCTCCGCTTGGTGCGCGCAGTGAACGATCTCAGTACGTGCAACTCGCGCGCATTCCTGAAGCGACACCGGGCAAGCGCGATGTCAATCCCGCCTTCGCGATCAACTCGAAGGCCCCGTTGGACAAGCTGTATGGAACGATCACGCCCACGGATTTGCACTACGAGCGAAGTCACGCCGGGGTACCCAATCTCGACCCCGCCAAGCACCGCCTCTTGATCCATGGCATGACCCGCAAGTCGATCGTCCTTTCCGTGGACGATCTCAAGGAGATGCCCACGATCTCGCGCGTCGTCTTCATTGAATGCACGGGCAACGGTTGGGAGAACTGGAAGTCCGCGGACGAAACGCTCACCGTGCAGAACATGTACGGGCTGATCAGTACCAACGAGTGGACCGGCGTGACGCTGCAGTTCCTGCTAGACCTCGTGGGAAGGGATCCGAAATCGACCTGGATGCTCGCGGAAGGCGGCGATGCGGCCGGCGTGGCGCGCAGCATTCCGATGACCGACGAGATCATGAGCGAGTCAATCGTCGCGTTCGCCCAGAACGGCGAACCGATTCGGCCCGCACATGGCTTCCCGATCCGGCTGATCATTCCGGGACACGAAGGCAACCTGAGCATCAAATGGCTGCGCCGCCTGAAGTTCGGCGACGCGCCCTTCATGACCCGGTGGGAGACCGCGCGATATACCCAGTTGCAGGCCAACGGGCGGGCACGGCAGTTCCAGCTGCATCAAGACGTCAATTCAGTCATCACTACCCCGTCCGGGATGATGACGATCAAGCCTGGGTTCAATCTGATCTCCGGTCTTGCCTGGAGCGGCCACGGAAGGATTGACCGTGTGGAACTGAGCACCGATGGCGGCAAGACTTGGAAGTTCGCCCGACTGAATTCTCCGGTCCTTGCGAAGGCACAAACGCGTTTTGAATTGGAATGGGTCTGGGATGGCAGGCCCACGAAGATCGTGAGTCGCGCGTCCGACGAGAAGGGCAACCTTCAGCCTGATCGGGACACCTTCATTCGAAAGACCGGGACGAACGCGCTGTTCCACTACAACGCGCAGCAGCCCTGGGCCATTGACGCATTGGGGAGAGTCCGAAATGTGCTTGCCTAGACTTGCATTGGCGATCGCGCTGCTCGTGAGCGCGTGCATCGTGCCGGCATTCGCCACCGACTTCGGCCGACCCGCAACGCCCGAGGAAATCAAACTCTGGGATATCGATGTCCGGCCAGACGGCAAGGGCTTGCCCGCGGGCGGCGGTACCGTGGCACACGGGAAGACGGTGTACGAACAGAACTGCGCGGTGTGCCACGGCGCGAAGGGTGAAGGCGGTATCGGTGACCGCCTGGTCGGAGGTCAGGGTTCGCTGACCAGCGACCGGCCCGTCAAGACGATCGGCAGCTATTGGCCGTATGCGACCACCTTGCTGGACTATGTTCGGCGCGCCATGCCCTATCAGGCACCGGGCTCGCTGAGCGTCGACGACGACTACGCTGTGGTCGCCTACCTCCTTGCGCTGAACGGCATTCTTCCGCCCGAAGGCACTCTCGATCAGGAATCGATACTCGAGATCCGGATGCCCAATCGCGACGGCTTCGTGCCGGAACCTGAGTACAGAGCATTTCTGCCGGCTCGATAAGGCATTCGCCACTATGGCCATCCTCACGAACGGCCGCGTCGCAACTCGGCTCGCGATCACGGCACTCGCACTTTGGACGCAGCAAGCCATGACAGCACATGCACAGGACGCCCCGCACCCCGCTCGCACGCAGACGCTGACGAGTCATCACGACTTTGCGACGACCGTGTCTCGCCTCGAGGAATCGGTCAGCGCGCGCGGGCTGACGCTGTTTGCCGACATCGACCAGAGCGCGGCCGCCGCGCAAGCCGGTACCGCACTGAGACCCACTCGACTGTTTCTGTTCGGCAATCCGAAAGGCGGAACACCGGCCATGCAGGCCAATCCGCACGCCGCCCTGGAGTTGCCCCTGCGCGCCGTGGTGTGGCAGGACGATCGCGGAACGACTCATATCGACTACCAGGATGCCAGCGGGGTTCTGGGCACCGAGTACGGCCTGCCGGCAAACATCGTGGCGCCGCTCGCCACGGTGCGTGCGCTCATGGAAGGCGTGGCTGCGGAGAAATAGGCTAGGGCGCCTCGATGATTCCGCGCCTCGCGGCGATCATCACCGCGTCGCGGACCAGGCGGCTCGGTGAGTCAAAGCCAGCCATTCCTCAGAGAGCGAACCGGGCCGCTGAGATGTTCGGTTTCGAGGGATGCAGTTGCCGCTGTCAGGGTGCCTGGATCTGCACCGGTTGACCCGGCGTGCCGTTCGCTTGTGGCGCGATGACGAGGTAGCGACGGTCAGCGGCGCGATCGTTCTTCACGATCTGGCGGATCGGACCGATCGCATTGACGATGGCCGCGCCGGCTGGATTGGTCATGAAACTCGCGAGCGGTTGCAGCGCGCCCGTCCCATCTTCTCGCTCCGCGAGCGCGAGCACATAGGGTTGCATCGGCAGCAGGCCA
>Ga0105248_10004608_pt1 | contig 15258 bp, 15 predicted proteins | sample KBSS34metaG_FD_81524 | JGI IMG/M metagenome (GOLD analysis project Ga0105248, IMG submission 81524) | Switchgrass rhizosphere microbial communities from Kellogg Biological Station, Michigan, USA - KBS S3-4 metaG | ecosystem: Host-associated > Plants > Roots > Rhizosphere > Soil | place...
CCTTGGTTCTTGCGCCTGGCGAGCGGGTCAGGCCGCGACCTTGGCGGCCGGCACGGCGGCACGCCACTGCGACACCAGTCGCGTCCACTTCTCGCGGGCCGCCGCGAGGTGACGCTCCTTCACATGGCCGTAGCCGCGGATCTCCTCGGGGATGCGCGCGATCTCGACGGCCTGCGCGAGGTTGGCAGCGTCGAGCTTGGCGATCAGCTCCTCGATGGTGGCGCGGTACTCGCCGATGAGAGCGCGCTCGGTGCGGCGCTCGTGCGTGCGGCCGAAGATGTCCAGCGGGGTGCCGCGCAGGCCCTTGAGCCTGGCCAGCACGCGGAAGGCGCGCAGCATCCAGGGGCCGTAGGCCTGCTTCACCAGCTCGCCCTTGGAGTTCTTCTTCGCCAGCAGCGGTGGCGCGAGGTGATAGCCGAGCTTGATCTCGCCTTCGAACTGCTCGGCCAGCTTCTTGTGGAAGCTCGCGTCGGTGTGCAGCCGGGCGACTTCGTACTCGTCCTTGTAGGCCATCAGCTTGAAGAGGTAGCGAGCCACCGCTTCGCTCAGCTTCTTGGTGCCCAGCGGCGCCTCGGCTTCGCGCACGCGGGCGACGAAGTCGGCGTACTGGCGCGCATAGGCCTCGTCCTGGTAGCCGGTGAGGAACTCGACGCGACGGTTGATGGATTCGTCCAGCGAGGGCTGCTTGGCGAACTGGATGACCTGCGCGGCCGCGGTCAGCGACAGCACCGAGGCCAGGTCGTGTGCGGCACGGCGGCCCCACTCGAACGCGGCCTTGTTGTTGTCCACCTGCACGCCGTTGAGCTCGATGGCGCGCAGCAGCGAGGCGTGGCTGAGCGGCACCCAGCCGCGCTGCCAGGCGTAGCCGAGCATCAGCGGGTTGGTGTAGATGGCGTCTCCCAGCAGCTGCGTGGCGAGGCGGTCGGCGTCGAGCTTGCCCACGCCGCCCTGGCCCGTGGCCTGCTCGATCGCGGCCTCGCAGTTGCCGCCCGGGAACTGCCAGTTGGGGTTGGTGACGAAGGAGGCCGTCGGCGCGCCGTGCGTGTTGAGCGCCACCTTCGTGCGGCCCTCGCGCATCACGGCCAGCGTGTCCTGCTTGGCTGCCACGAGCGGGTCGCAGGCGATCACGAGATCGGCCTCGGCGGTGCCCACCTTCGTGCAGTGGATGGCCTCGGGGCGATTGGCGATCTGGATGTGGCTCCAGGTGGCGCCGCCCTTCTGGGCCAGGCCCGCGGCGTCCTGCGTGATGATTCCCTTGCCTTCGAGGTGCGCGGCCATGCCCAGCAACTGGCCGATGGTGATGACGCCGGTGCCGCCGACGCCCGCCACCACGATGCCCCAGGCCGTCTCGGCCGCCGGCACCACCGGCATCGGCAGCGCGGGCAGGGTGAACGGGTCGTGCGACTTCTCCTTCTTCGGCTTGCGCAGCTTGCCCTCGACGGTGACGAAGCTCGGGCAGAAGCCCTTCACGCAGGAGTAGTCCTTGTTGCAGGAGCTCTGGTTGATGCGGCGCTTGCGGCCGAACTCGGTCTCCACCGGCTCCACGCTCAGGCAGTTGCTCTGCACCGAGCAGTCGCCGCAGCCCTCGCACACCAGCTCGTTGATGACGACCGTCTGCGGCGGCGTCTCCATCGTGCCGCGCTTGCGGCGGCGGCGCTTCTCGGTGGCGCAGGTCTGGTCGTAGATGAGGATGGTGACGCCCTGCATCTCGCGCATCTCGCGCTGCACGTCGTCGAGATCGTCGCGGTGGCGGATGGTGACGCCCGGGGCGAGGTTCAGCGGCGCGTTGTATTTCGCGGGCTCGTCGGTGACGACGACGATCTTCTTCACGCCCTCGGCATCGAGCTCGCGCGTCATCTCGGGCACGCGCAGGGTGCCGTCCACCGGCTGGCCGCCGGTCATGGCGACCGCGTCGTTGAAGAGGATCTTGTAGGTGATGTTCACCTTCGAGGCGATGCTCTGGCGAATCGCGAGCAGGCCGGAGTGGTAGTAGGTGCCGTCGCCGAGGTTGGCGAAGATGTGCTTCTCGGTGGTGAAGGGCGCCTGGCCGACCCAGGGCACGCCCTCGCCGCCCATCTGGGTGAACGTGGTGGTGGAGCGGTCCATCCAGACCACCATGTAGTGGCAGCCGATGCCGGCCACGGCACGCGAGCCTTCGGGCACGCGGGTGCTGGTGTTGTGCGGGCAGCCGCTGCAGAACCAGGGCGCGCGATCGCCGGTCTTGGGGTCCATCGTGACGAGGCTGCGCTCCTTCGCGTCGATGAGCGCCAGGCGCGATTCGATGCGCGCACGCGTGTCGGCGTCCACGCCGAGCTTGATGAGCCGCTTGCCGATGGCCCGGGCGATGATGGCCGGCGTCAGGTCGGCCTTGGCGCGCAGCAGCCAGTTGTCGCTCGGGTTCGGGCGCGACCATTCGCCGCCGGAGGCATCGCCCTCGGGCTCGTCGAACTTGCCCAGCACGTTCGGGCGCACGTCGGAGCGCCAGTTGTAGAGCTCTTCCTTGAGCTGGTACTCGATGACCTGGCGCTTCTCCTCGATCACGAGGATCTCCTGCAGGCCGAGCGCGAACTCGCGCGTGATGGTGGCTTCCAGAGGCCACACCACGCCCACCTTGTGCAGGCGGATGCCCACGCGGCGGCAGGTGTCCTCGTCCAGGCCGAGGTCGTAGAGCGCCTGGCGGGTGTCGTTGTAGCTCTTGCCGCTGGCGATGAGGCCCAGCCGGGCGTTGGGGGAGTCGATGACGGTGTGGTTGAGCCGGTTCGCGCGGATGTAGGCGAGCGCGGCGTACCACTTGTGGTCCATGAGTCGCGCTTCCTGCTCCAGCGGCGCGTCGGGCCAGCGGATGTGCAGGCCGCCCGCGGGCATGGGGAAGTCCTCGGGCATCACGATGTTCACGCGGTCGGGGTCGACGCTGATGCTGGAGGAGGACTCGACGATCTCCTGGATGGTCTTCATGCCCGCCCACACGCCGGAGAAGCGGCTCATGGCGAAGGCGTGCAGGCCGAGGTCGAGGATCTCCTGGACGCTGGCCGGGAAGAACACCGGCAGGCCGCAGGCCTTGAAGATGTGATCGCTCTGGTGGGCGGCGGTGGAGCTCTTGGCGATGTGGTCGTCGCCGGCGATGGCGATGACGCCGCCGTGCTTGGCAGTGCCGGCCATGTTGGCGTGCTTGAAGACGTCGGAGCAGCGGTCCACGCCCGGGCCTTTGCCGTACCAGATGCCGAAGACGCCGTCGAACTTCTTCTGCTCGGGGTAGAGGTCGAGCTGCTGGGTGCCCCAGACGGCAGTGGCGCCGAGCTCCTCGTTCACGCCGGGCTGGAAGACCACGTTGTTGGCGGCCAGGTGCTTCTTGGCCTGCCACAGCGCCTGGTCATAGCCGCCCAGCGGCGAGCCGCGGTACCCGGAGATGAAGCCGGCGGTATTGAGGCCGGCGATGGCGTCGCGCTTGCGTTGGAGCATCGGCAGGCGCACCAGGGCCTGCACGCCGCTCATGAAGGCCCGACCGGAGTCGAGCGCGTATTTGTCGTCGAGCGAAACGGTTTCCAGCGCGAGGCGGATCGATTCGGGTAGGGGCGCGTTCATCGCGGGGGAGCTCCTGCTCAGTGGGCGGGGTGGCGACAGAGCCGCCCGCAGCGCTTGTGGCGCCGGGCGGAAATGCGTGGCCGGGGACAGCCGAGCAGTGTAGGCAAAGCTGCTGCGGATGTGCTTTCTTTGTTTGCCGGATAGGGCCGGGTGCGGGCAATAATCTTTCCGAGTTTGTGCGATGGAGGTGGATTTGGTATCGCAAAACAATAGATCAGGGCAAACCCTTAAATCGCGGCGCACGTCCCGCGCCGCCTCGGGCGCCGCACCCGCAGACACCGCCGAGCCGCACGAGAGCGCCCACGGCAGCGAGCTCGACCGCTACGACATCGCCATCCTGCGTGAGCTCCAGCAAGACGCGCGCCTGTCCAACGCGGAGCTGGCCGCTCGCATCGGCCTGTCGCCGGCGCCGACCTGGCGGCGGGTGAAATGGCTGGAAGACCAGCGCTACATCACCGGCTACCGCGCCGAGCTCGACCGCCGTCGCATCGGGCTGGGCGTGCTCGCCTTCGTGCGCGTGGACGCCGACCGCAACACCGCCACCGCCACGCGCGCGCTGGAAGACGCGATCCGCACGCTGCCCGAGGTCATCGCCTGCCACTACATCAGCGGCTCGGGCACTTTCGAGCTGCAGGTGATGGCCACCGACCTGGATGCGTTCTCGCGCTTCTCGCTGGAGACCCTGCTGAACCTGCCCAACGTGAAGGACATCCACACGAGCTTCTCGCTGGGCGAGGTGAAGGCCGGCGCGGCACTGCCGCTGACACACCTGGAGAAGAAGCCATGACTGATCTGCCGCGCATTCCCCGAATCGCCCCGGCGCTCGCGCTCGTCGCCGCAGTCGCGTTCTTCACCAGCGCCAGCGCGCAGCCGGGCGGGCGCCTGCCGATGCGCAACCTGCTGGTCGAGGTCCGCCAGGGCGAGGAGAGCCGCTTCACCGGGCAGGCTGCCGCGGTCCAGGACGCGGGCGTCGTGATCGGCTCCGACGGCAGCGTGCTCGGTCGCGTGAACGCGGGCGCGGCAACGCGCAGCAGCGCCGGCAACGAGGACTATGTCCAGAAGCTCAACGTGCTCAACGGCGGCCAGGCAAGCCTGCGCGTGGGCGGGATGGTGCCGATGCAGTGGTGGGAGATCGTCTGGTCGCCCTCGGGTCCGGGCATCGTCGGCGGCACGCAGTACCTCGACACCGGGCGCGGCGTGCTCGTGATGCCGCGCTGGCCGGGCGGCGACGCGCCGGTCGTCGTGGAAATCCGTGCGCAGAGCTCCCGACTCGCCAGCCCGCGCTACACGCCGGACGGCCAGCCCGTTCCCGAAGGCGGCGTCGAGCGCAGCGAACTCGTCACCACCGTGCAGATGCCGCTGAACACCTGGGTGACGGTGGCAAGCGCGGGCGAATCGAACGTGGCGCGAGACCGCGAGACGCTGTCCACGCGCAGCACCGACCGCGCGCGTCGCCAGGTGCTGCAGATGCGCGTCAGCGCACCGTGAGCGCGCCGGCTCAGGACTTCGGCCAGAGCACCCACATGCGCAGCGGCTGCTTCATGCGCCCCGCGCGGTCTTCCGCGCCCTCGCCCCAGCCCCAGAAGTAGTCGGCCCTCACCGCGCCGGCGATGGCGCTGCCGGTGTCCTGCGCCATCACGAGGCGGCGCAGCGGGCGTGCGGGCGGCGGGGTGGGCGACCAGGGCTGCGGGTCGGTGGTGTCGAGCCAGACCGGCGTGCCATAGGGCACCGAGGACTTGTCCACGGCGATCGAGCGGCCCGGCGACAGCGGCACGCCCTGCGCGCCGAGCGGCCCGATCGAGGCATCCGGCAGGGCCTCCTCGCGGAAAAAGACGTAGCGCGGGTTCGACGACAGCATCTCCTCCACGCGGCCCGGGTTGGCGCGCGCCCAGGAGCGGATTGCCGGCCACGACGCCTGCTCGAGCGTGAACGCGCCGCGCTCGACCAGCCAGCGCCCCACCGACCGGTAGGGTTGGTCGTTATGGCCGCCGTAGGCCAGCCGCACCACGCGCGGGGCGCCTTGCGCGTCGGCGTCGTCCAGCAGACGCAGCCGCCCCGAGCCCTGGATCTGCAGCAAGAGTGCGTCCATCGGGTCGGCGACATAGGCGATTTCGCGCCCGCGAAGCGCGGCCTGCGCGGCTGGCGTGCTGCCGATCTCGGCACGCGTGTACCAGGGCTTGCGCGCGGCGAGGTCGGCCGGTGGCGCGTACAGCGGCACGCCGAAGCGGCGCGTGCGGCGGCGCGAGGCGTCCACCAGCGGCTCGAAGTAGCCGGTGACGAGGCCCTGGGCATCGCCTTGCGGCGACTCCACCCGCCAGGGCGCGAGGCGGCTCGTCATCCATGCACGCACCGCGGTTTCGTCGGGCGCAGCGAGGGCGAGGGCCTCGGCGCAGGCGCGATCCCAGCCGGGCGCCGGGCGCGTGCAGCTGGCGCGAAGTGCGGGCCAGACGAGGATGAGCTGGTCGGCCTCCCAGCCGGGGAGATCGGACCAGGCGGCCGCGACCCAGCGCGAGCCGGGGTGGGGCACGCCCGGCGCGGGCCCGGCGGAAGCGGGCGCAGGGGCAGGGGCTGACGTGGGGGCTGCGGCGGGTGTGGTGGAGATCGCGTCGACGGGCGGCAAGACGGCGCGCGGCGTAGTGCCGCACCCGGCTAGAACCAAGGCCGTCAAACCAGCCACTAACATGCCTTGGTTCAGCAATTGCTCTGCGCTTGAAAGCGCATTTCGGGCTCGAAAAATCATGCTTGTGATTGTCTTGGAGGCGCTGGGTGCACTGGCGCTGCTGCTCTTCTTTGTCTGGTGGACGATGTTCTCGGGCCGCCGCCGCGGCGAGCGGTCGAACGAGTCGCTCGACGCCCCTGGCGGGGAGTTGGACGAAGCGGGCCGCACACGCGACTGAATGACCTTGCGCGCGTCATGTGCCGAGCGCCGCGGCGAGCCGGGCGAGGATGACCGCGCTCGCCATGGCCGCGCGACGGGGCCGCTGCCCAGCGCAAGCGCGTGCGTCAGCGTGCGGAATCGGGCGAGGTGAGGCGCGGGCGAGCGCGCTAGTGCAGCGACCCAGCCTGCGAAAGATCGAACGGGGCGATGGGCGCCTCGAAGGGCTCGGCCGCGTCGGTGACGCACAGGAAGCTGCCGCGCATGCTCCCGCTGGGTGCGGCCAGGCGCGTCCAGCTCGTGTATTCATGCGTCTCGCCCGGCTGCAGCAGCGGCTGCTGGCCCACGATGCCCAGGCCCCGCACTTCCTGCGTGCCGCCTGCCGAATCGGTGATCAGCCAGTGCCGGCCGATGACCTGCGCGGCGACATCGCCCGTGTTTTGTGCGGTGACGGTGTAGGCGAACGCCCAGACCTGCTGCTGGGGCGCCGACTGCTCCGGCAGGTAGCGCGCGAGGACGTGGACGGTGATTTCGGGATGAGCCATCGGGGCATTCTAGGAACGCTCCCTAGAATCTGCGGCTTCGCGGACGGCCTCTTCTCGAAGGCCTTTCCCGCGCAGCGCCCACGAAAGTCGCCCATGTCCGCAACGCCTGCTTCCTCCGCTCGCGAGTTCCGCATCGCGCCCAGCATCCTCTCGGCGGACTTCGCCCGGCTGGGCGAGGAGGTGCGCAAGGTCATCGACGCAGGCGCCGACTGGATCCACTTCGACGTGATGGACAACCACTACGTCCCGAACCTCACCTTCGGGCCGATGGTGTGCGAGGCCCTGCGCAAGCACGCGGTGCGCGCCGACGGCAGCCGCGTGCCCATCGACGTGCATCTCATGGTGCAGCCGGTGGACGCGCTCGCGCAGGCGTTTGCCAAGGCGGGCGCCGACCTCATCAGCTTCCACCCCGACGCCAGCACGCACGTCGACCGCACCATCCAGCTCATCCGCGATGCCGGCTGCAAGGCCGGGCTCGTGTTCAACCCCGCGGCGCCGCTGGACGTGCTCGACTGGACGATCGAGAAGCTCGACCTCGTGCTGCTGATGAGCGTGAACCCCGGCTTCGGCGGGCAAAGCTTCATCGAGAGCGCGCTGCGCAAGACCGAGCTCGTGCGCCGGCGCATCGACGCGAGCGGGCGCGACATCCGCCTGGAGGTCGACGGCGGCATCAAGGTCGACAACATCCGCGCGGTGGCCGATGCGGGGGCCGACACCTTCGTGGCCGGCAGCGCGATCTTCGGCCAGGCCGACTATCGCGCCGTGATCGACGCCATGCGCCAGCGCCTCTCGCGCTGAAGGGCGCAGCGCATGTCCGACGACGCCTCGCAGATCGAGGTCCCGCCCTCGTTCGTCGCGCTGTTCGTGCCGCCCGGGCGGCACAAGCCGAGCGAGCCGCGCGAGCACATCGCGGCTCGCTACGAGTTCTGCGAAGACCTCGCGCAGCTTCTGACCGAGCACGCGCGCACCATGCTCTTCAGCCTGGGCATCACCGAATGGGACGTGCTCGTGCGCGTGCGGCGCGGCCTGGAAGGTGGCGCGGCCGGCGTCTCGACGGATGAAGCGGGCTGGGTGACGCGCCGCCTGGCGGAAGTGCTGGGCTGGGAATGGTCGGGCGACTCGGCATGAATCGCACGGGCGCATTCCAGGCCGCGCTCGTGGACCTCGACGGCACGCTCGTCGACACCCTCGACGACTTCAAGCTCGCGCTCGACGCCATGCTGTCGGAGCTGGGACTGCCTTCGGTGGAGCGGCACTTCGTGGCCCGCACCGTAGGCAAGGGCTCGGAGCACCTCGTGCGGCGCTCGCTCGAGCAGGCGACGCGCGGCACCACGCATTCGCTGCACGCCCTGTTCGATCGCGCGATCGAGCTCTATCAGCAGCACTACCGGCGCGTGAACGGGCTGGCCGCGCGGGTGTACGACGGCGTGGTGCCGGGCTTGCAGCGTCTGCGCTCGCACGGCCTCGTGCTCGGATGCATCACCAACAAGCCCACCGAGTTCGCAATCCAGCTGCTGGAGCGCACGGGGCTTGCGAGCCACTTCGCGCTCGTCAACGGCGGGGATCGCTTCGAGCACAAGAAGCCGCATCCGATGCCGCTGCTCGAAAGCTGTCGCATGCTGGGCGTGGCGCCCGCGCGCACGCTGATGCTGGGCGACTCCAGCAACGACGCCCTCGCGGCACGCGCCGCCGGCTGCCCCGTCGTGCTGGTGAGCTACGGCTACAACCACGGCGAGCCGGTGAGTGCCGTCGATGCCGACGGCGTCGTGGACCGGCTCGACGAGGTGCGGCTGGACGCGGCCTAGTTGCGGCTGTTGCCCAGCAGGGCGTCCTTCAGCAGCGAGTCGGCCGGCGACTTGCCGAGCCAGATCTTCATCAGCGCCGAGAAGAACTCGGGCTCCCTGATCACCTCGCCCGTGGGCTTGCCGTCCACCGTGATGGCGGTGCCGACGCCCGGCAGGTAGTCGATGGTGAAGCTCTCGCCGCTGGTGAGCTTGTTCTTGGTGGCGAAGATCTCGCCGAGCTTGATGGTCCCGGGGATCGCCTTGGCGAATTCCTCGCGCGTGGCGTTCTTCTCCATGCCCTGCGTGAAGAGCTTGCCGAGCTCGTTGGCGTCGATGTCGCGCAGCATCACCACCCGCAGCGAGCGTGCGCCCTTGGTGTCGTAGACGGCTTCGGGCGTGTTCACCTTGGCGGGCACGTACAGGCCTGCGGCATAGACCTTGAACACGACCTTGTAGCGAACGCCCGCGCCGTTGAGCACGAGCTTGCTGCCGCGCAGGTTGATCTCGTTGTCGAACTTCACGCCCGCCACTTCGGTCACCGGCACGGCGGGGGCGGCGCTTGCCGCGGTCGCGGACTTCGTCTGGGCCGATGCGGCCAGCGGCAACGCGAGCGCGAGCGCGCATGCGGCAATCTGCAGGGGGCGTGAGAGTGACACGGAGAGCCTCTTTTGTAGATGTGCGGGCAGTGTGGCGGCGCGTTTCGCGCCATGTCCATGCACGCTTTCACGAAAACGGGGCGTCGCTGCCCAACGCCGGTGCGCCCGGTGGCCCCTCGCGTGGCATACCTCACGCGGCAGCGGGGCGCCGGGGGTGCGCTGCTAGACTCGCCACCCATGTTCATGTCGCGCAAGCAATCCAAGGGGTCGAACGACCGGGGAGCCTGGCCCTGGCGTCACTCAGCCAACTGAGCTGAGCGGTCCGTCGCGCATCTGAACGCCGCGCCGGGCCCACGACCGACCTTGCTTGACGCGACTGCGCGACACGCGCGGTTGCCGGGCCACCGGAGGGCCCGCAACGTGATCACCGAACTCGAATTCAAGAGCCTCGCGGCGGGCGGCTACAACCGCATCCCGCTGATCGGCGAAGCCTTCGCCGATCTTGAAACCCCCCTGTCCCTCTATCTGAAGCTCGCCGGCGGGCGCAAGCACAGCTTCCTGCTGGAGTCCGTCGTCGGCGGCGAGCGCTTCGGCCGCTATTCCTTCATCGGGCTGCCTGCGCGCACGCTGCTGCGCGCGCAGGGCGCGCGCACCGAGGTCGTCACCGACGGCGAGGTGCAGGAGGTGCATGAAGGCAACCCGCTGGACTTCATCGAGGCCTACCAGCAACGCTTCAAGGTGGCGTTGCGCCCGGGGCTGCCGCGCTTTTGCGGCGGGCTGGCGGGCTACTTCGGCTACGAAGCCGTGCGCTACATGGAGCCGCGCCTGGCCCACGCGCGCCCCCCGGGCGGCATCGGCACGCCCGACATCCTGCTGCTGCAGTGCGAGGAGGTCGCGGTGATCGACAACCTCACCGGACGGCTCTACCTGATCGTCTATGCCGACCCGGCGCAGCCCGAGGCCTACTTCCGCGCCAAGCGTCGCCTCGCCGAGCTGAGCGACCAGCTGCGCTACAGCGTGAGCGCGCCCGCGGTGAAGCGCGGTCCTTCGCATGCGGTGGAGCGCGAGTTCTCGAAGGACGACTACATCGCGGCGGTGCTGCGCGCGAAGGAATACATCGCGGCCGGCGACATGATGCAGGTGCAGGTCGGCCAGCGGCTGAAGAAGCGCTTCACCGAGTCGCCGCTGAGCCTGTATCGCGCGCTGCGCTCGCTCAACCCATCGCCCTACATGTACTTCTACGACATGGGCGATTTCCAGATCGTGGGTGCTTCGCCCGAGATCCTGGTGCGCCACGAGCACGTGGACGAGGGCGAGAAGGTGACGATCCGCCCGCTGGCCGGCACGCGTCCGCGCGGCGCCACGCCGGAGCGCGACAAGGCGGTGGAAGAGGAATTGCTGGCCGACCCGAAGGAGCGCGCCGAGCACGTGATGCTCATCGATCTCGCGCGCAACGACATCGGGCGCATCGCGCAGACGGGCACGGTGAAGGTGACCGAGGCCTTCGCCGTCGAGCGCTATTCGCACGTGATGCACATCGTGAGCAACGTTGAGGGGCTGCTCAAGCCCGGCGTGAGCAACCTCGACGTGCTGCGCGCAACCTTTCCGGCGGGCACTCTCACCGGGGCGCCCAAGATCCGCGCGATGGAGATCATCGACGAGCTCGAGCCCGTGGAGCGAGGCCTGTACGGCGGCGCCTGCGGCTACCTGAGCTTCGCCGGCGACATGGACGTGGCCATCGCCATCCGCACCGGCATCGTCAAGGACCGCACGCTGTACGTGCAGGCCGCCGCGGGCATCGTGGCCGACTCGATCCCCGAGATGGAATGGAAGGAGACGGAGGCGAAGGCGCGCGCGCTGCTGCGCGCGGCCGAACTGGTCGAGGAGGGGTTCTGAAATGCTGTTGATGATCGACAACTACGACAGCTTCACCTTCAACCTCGTGCAGTACTTCGGCGAGCTCGGCGAGGAGGTGAAGGTGTTCCGCAACGACGCCCTCGGCATCGCGGACATCGAGGCGCTGAAGCCCGAGCGGCTGGTGATCTCCCCCGGGCCCTGCTCGCCGGCCGAGGCCGGCATCAGCGTCGAGGCGATCCGCCACTTCGCGGGCAGGCTGCCGATCCTGGGCGTGTGCCTCGGGCACCAGAGCATCGGCGCGGCGCTGGGCGGGCGCATCGTGCGCGCGCAGCGGCTCATGCACGGCAAGACGAGCGTCGTCACGAACGACGAGCGCGGCGTGTATGCCGGCCTGCCGCGCGAGTTCACCGTGATCCGCTATCACTCGCTGGCCATCGAGCGCGAGTCCCTGCCGGCGGAACTCGTGGTGACGGCGACGTCGGAGGACGGCGAGATCATGGGCGTGCGGCACGCCTCGCTGCCGATCGAGGGGGTGCAGTTCCACCCCGAGTCGATCCTGACCGAGCACGGCCACGCGATGCTGCGCAACTTCCTTCAATTCAAGCGCTGAAGGCGCGAAGCAGGAGCACTCATGCCCATCACGAACACCGAGGCGCTGCAACGCACCATCGAGCACCGCGAGATCTTCCACGACGAGATGCTCGCCCTCATGCGCCGCATCATGAGCGGCGAGATGTCGCCGCTCATGATCGCCGCGCTTGCCGTGGGCCTGCGCGTGAAGAAGGAAACCATCGGCGAGATCGCCGCGGCCGCGCAGGTGATGCGCGAGTTCGCCACGCCCGTGGACGTGGTCGACAAGCGCAACCTCGTCGACCTGTGCGGCACCGGCGGTGACGCGGCGCACACCTTCAACATCTCCACCGCCGCGATGTTCGTGGCTGCGGCCGCCGGTGCGCGCGTGGCCAAGCACGGCGGGCGCGGGGTCTCGTCCAGCAGCGGCAGCGCCGACGTGCTGGAGCAGCTCGGCGCCAACATCGATCTCGATGCCGCCCGGGTGGCGCTGTGCCTGGAGGAAACCGGGATCGGCTTCATGTTCGCGCCCAATCACCACGCCTCGATGCGGCACGCCGCGCCGGTGCGCAAGGAGCTGGGCGTGCGCACGATCTTCAACATCCTCGGTCCCCTGACCAACCCCGCGGGCGCGCCGAACCAGCTCATGGGCGTGTTCCACCCCGATCTCGTGGGCATCCAGGTGCGCGTGCTTCAGCGGCTGGGCTCCGAGCACGTGCTCGTCGTCTACGGCATGAACGGCATGGACGAGGTTTCGCTCTCGGGCGAGACGATGGTGGGCGAGCTGAAGAACGGCCAGGTCAGCGAATACGTCGTCCACCCGAGCGACTTCGGGCTCCCGGTGTACGACTCGCGCGTGCTGAAGGTGGCGAATCGCGAGGAATCGGTGGCGTGCATCGAGCGGGCGCTGGCGAACGAGGACGGCCCGGTGCGCGACATCGTCCTTCTCAACGCGGCGGCGGCGCTCTACACCGCCAACGTGGTGCCGGGCATCGGCGAGGGCGTGCGCGCGGCGCGCGAGTCGGTGGCGTCGGGGCGGGCACTGGCCAAGCTGAGCCAGTTCGTGGCCGTGACGCAGAAGCTGAAGACGGCCTGAGCGGGCGACTGGGGCCGAGCATGAACGACATCCTGCAGCGCATCGTCGCGGTCAAGCACGAGGAAGTGGCGGCAGCGCGAGGCCGACGCTCGCTGGCCTCGGTGCGCGCGGACGCCGAGGCGCGTCGCGACGTGCGCGGCTTCGAGGCGGCGCTTCGTTCGCGCCTTGCGGCCGGCCGTCCGGCGGTGATCGCCGAAGTGAAGAAGGCGAGCCCGAGCAAGGGCGTGCTGCGCGAGCACTTCGTGCCGACGCAGATCGCCGCGAGCTATGAGCGCCACGGCGCCGCCTGCCTGAGCGTGCTCACCGACGAGCGCTTCTTCCAAGGCAGCGCCGACTACCTGCGCCAGGCGCGCGAGGCCTGCGCGCTGCCGGTGCTGCGCAAGGATTTCATGGTCGACGAATACCAGGTCCATGAGGCGCGGGCGATGGGCGCGGATGCGATCCTGCTCATCGCGGCGTGCCTGGACGACGGGCTCATGGCTGATCTGGAGGCGGTGGCGCTCGGGCTTGGCATGTCGGTGCTGGTGGAGGTGCACGACGCGCCGGAGATGGATCGGGCGCTGCGTCTTCGCACGCCGCTCGTGGGCGTCAACAACCGCGACCTGCGCACCTTCTCGGTGTCGCTGGACACCACCCTGACGCTGCGTCGGCAGGTGCCGGCCGAGCGCGTGCTGGTCACCGAGAGCGGCATCCTCGCCCGCTCGGACGTGACGCGCATGCGCGAGGCCGGCGTGAACGCCTTCCTTGTCGGCGAGGCCTTCATGCGGGCGAGCGATCCCGGCATCGCGCTGGCGCAGCTTTTCGACGACCGGGCCAACGCGTGAGCCTTTTCGAGGACGCGCCGGACACCGGCCTGGACAACCGCCTGCGCGAGCCGCTGGAGCGCTGCTTCGAGCGGGTTCCCGGCGACTGGCGCGAGGTCACCGAGCCCTTCCGGCGGACGGACGCGGGGCAAGCGCTGATCGACTACGTGGACGCACGCGTGCGCGCCGGGGCAACGGTGTTCCCGGCGGAGGTCTTCCGGGCGCTGCGACTCACGCCGCGCGAATCGGTGCGCGTGGTCATCCTGGGCCAGGACCCGTATCACGGCGCAGGGCAGGCGCAGGGGCTGGCGTTCTCGGTCCCGCAAGGCATGAAGCTGCCGCCGAGCCTGCGCAACATCCGCGCCGAGGTGGCGGCCGGCCATGCCGCCCACGCGAAGGATCACGGCGATCTCACGCATTGGGCGCAGCAGGGGGTGCTGCTGCTGAATACCGTGCTCACGGTGGAGGAAGGCGAGGCCCACAGCCACGCGCGCCGCGGCTGGGAGATCCTGACGGATCGGCTGATCGCGGCCGTGTCGGCGTCGGCACGGCCGGTGATCTTCCTGCTGTGGGGCGCGCCCGCGCAGTCGAAGGCGGGGCTGATCGACACCTCGCGGCACGCAGTTCTGACCTCGAATCACCCTTCGCCGCTGTCAGCCCGGCGCCCGCCACAGCCCTTCATCGGATGCCGGCACTTCAGCCTCGCCAACGAGTGGCTGGCTCGGCACCGCCCAGGCGAGCCGACGATCCGCTGGTGACCGCAGCAGCCGGCAATGCCACTGGCCGCAAGTCGACATCCTTGATTTCCGATGCGGGCCGGCTTGTCCAGTTGGCGCTGCCCTTGCTATACTCGCCGGCTCTTCGCCGCGGAGGGGTGCCCGAGTGGCTAAAGGGGGCAGACTGTAAATCTGTTGGCTTACGCCTACGCTGGTTCGAATCCAGCCTCCTCCACCAAAAGCGAAGAGAAGAAGCACTGCGTGAGTGGAAACGAGTGGACTGTGTGCGGTTCGGTCTGGCCGGCATGCGTGAAACCAGCTGAACCCGTCGCGCCTGGGTGCCTCGCCTTGTGGGTGGGGTGGTCGGCGGCGGCAGGCTCCCGCGGGAGTAGTTCAATGGTAGAACCTTAGCCTTCCAAGCTAATGACGCGGGTTCGATTCCCGTCTCCCGCTCCATCGCTCTCGAACGCGTGCGCTGAAGAGGCTCGTTGGAGCCTGTTCTTGTTTGTGGGTTGGTTGTTTTTGTTGTCGATAGCGCTGTGGGCTCGTTGCGAGCCCAGATCAGTATCGATGCCCATGTGGCTCAGTGGTAGAGCACTCCCTTGGTAAGGGAGAGGTCGCGCGTTCGATCCGCGCCATGGGCACCACGTATCCCGCCCGGCCAGTGCCGGGCCAACGCACTCACCGTCCCAGTACCGTCAGGAGATCGAGATGGCAAAAGGCAAGTTTGAACGGACCAAGCCGCACGTGAACGTGGGCACGATTGGTCACGTGGACCATGGCAAGACGACGCTGACGGCGGCGATCACGACGGTGCTGTCGACGAAGTTCGGC
>Ga0105248_10004613_pt1 | contig 15244 bp, 11 predicted proteins | sample KBSS34metaG_FD_81524 | JGI IMG/M metagenome (GOLD analysis project Ga0105248, IMG submission 81524) | Switchgrass rhizosphere microbial communities from Kellogg Biological Station, Michigan, USA - KBS S3-4 metaG | ecosystem: Host-associated > Plants > Roots > Rhizosphere > Soil | place...
CCTGTCGTCGTTCCAGATCGTCGACGAGATGCGCCGCGGCGCGAAGCCGAAGGACGCCTGCATCACGGTGCTCAAGCGCATCGCGAAGAACACAATCGAGAAGCGGCTGCTGACGCCCGACGGGAAGCAGCCGAATTTCGGGTTGAATTTCTACTGTCTGAACAACAAGGGCGAGTACGCCGGCGTGTCGATGTACGACTCGACCTACGCCGTCTGCACCGAGAACGGCGCCCAGACCCTCAAGACAGAATCGCTCTTTGGCAAAGAGAGCCCGGACGGCCGGCGTTAACCTGGAGAATCGTATGCGGCAACGAACTCTCACGCTCACCGCGGTTTCGATGGCGGCGATCGCCTGCTGGGCGGCGCCGGCGAAGGCACAGACTCCGGCGCCGACAGCGCAACCCCCGGCGGCAGCATCCGGCAACATCGTCGTTGCGGCGCCGACCTACACGTCGATCCTCATGGAGGTCGCCGTCAACAAGCCCGCCGCCGACGTCTGGAAGCGTGTCGGCAAGTACTGCGACATCGGCGAATGGCTGCGGATTCCGTGCACGATCACATCGGGCAAGGACGGCGAGGTCGGCGCCATCCGGTCGGTGGCAAACGAGGTCCTCGTCGGCAAGACGGAGCTCTCGTACACCTACACGCAGCCTGTGAGAGAGGGGCGGCCGTACAACCTCTATCACGGCACGCTCGAGGCGCGGCCGGTCACCGCGACGACGTCGAAGCTGGTCTACACGCTGTTCTTCGACAACTCGATGCTGGCCGACGATGCGGCGCGAGCGGCGGACAAGACGCGGCGGACCGCGCAGTTCACGCAGGCGCTCGAGAACATGAAGATCCTCGCCGAGGGCGGCACGCTGCCGCCGGCGCCGGCGCGCGGCCGCGGCGCTATTTTTTGAACTCGCCCTTGATGTTCGCTGACTGGCCCTTCGGGATCGTCAGCGACGTCCAGCTCTCGCCGGCGAAATGGCGGGCGAGGTAGACGATCTGACCGACGTGCGACGCGGTGTGGGCGATCGAGCGGTTGAGCGCTTCAATCACGAGATAGCCTTCGCCGCGGATCGTGATCGTCCGGCCGAGATCCTCTGGTGTCAGCGCTTCGATCGATCCGAACAGGATTCCCCACGCCTCTTCCCACCACTTCACGATCTCGTCGCGGGACGCGCGATCGGGCATCTCGAATTCCGTGTCGCGGTGGCGATCCGGTTTCTCGCCGTCGGCGATGAGGAAATCGCGGAACCGCGAGCGCAGGTTACCGGCGACGTGCTTGATGATCACCGCGATGCTGTTCGAGTTGGCGTCGAGCTCGGTGTGCAGATCCTTGTCGGAGACTCTGGGCAGCGCCTTGTCGACGTAGCCCTTGTACAACCTGTACTGCCGGACGACATCTTTCAGATAGGCCGCGCCAACAGCGGCATCGATATTCGTCATGCGGTCACCCCATGATGTTCTTGGCAATCGTCTGCAGCTGCAGGTTTGATGTGCCTTCGTAAATCTGCCCGATCTTCGCGTCGCGATAGAGCTTCTCGACCGGGTACTCCTTCACGAAGCCGTTGCCGCCGAACAGGTTCACCGCCAGCGACGCCGTCCGTTCCGCGACCTCGGACGAGAAGATTTTGCACATCGCAGCCTCGGTGAGAAACGGCAGCTTCGCGTCGCGGAGCCGCGCCGCGTTGTAGACGAGGAGACGTGCCGCCTCGATGTCGGTGGCCGCGCGGGCGATCTGGTGCTGCACCGCCTGGAACTCGCCGATCGCTTTCCCGAACTGCTTGCGCTCGCGCGTGTAGGCGATGGTGTGATCGAGCGCGCCTTGCGCCAGGCCGATCATCTGCGCGCCGATCCCGATCCGTCCTTCGTTCAGCGTCTCGATCGCGACCTTGTACCCCTTGCCGACCTCGCCGAGCACGTTCGCCTTCGGCACACGGCAGTCCTCGAACAGCAGCTCGCACGTGCTGCTCGCGCGGATCCCGAGCTTGTCTTCCTTCTTGCCGACCGAGAACCCGGGGAAGCCGCGTTCGACCAGAAACGCGGTGATGCCGCGATAGCCGGCCTCGGGGTTGACGTTCGCGAACACGATGAAGAGCCCTGCCTCGTTGCCGTTGGTGATCCAGAGCTTGCGCCCGGTAAGGCGCCACTCGCCGTCGCATTCGGCCGCGCGCGTCGTCAGCGCGAACGCGTCGCTGCCGGAGCCGGCCTCCGACAGCGCGTAGGCGCCGATCAGGTTCGTCGCCATCTTCGGCAGGTAGCGCTGCTTGACCTCGTCGCTGCCCCAGCGAAGCAGCGCGTTGATGACCAGCGTGTTCTGCACGTCGACCATGACGCCGATCGACGGATCCACGCGCGAGAGCGCTTCGACGGCGAGCACGGAATGAAAGAAGCTCGCGCCGCCGCCGCCGTAGCTCTCGGGAATCTCGATCCCCATGACGCCCAGCGCGAACAGCTTGTCGATCAACGCCGGCGCGAACTTCGCGTGCTCGTCCATCTCGCGGACCAGCGGGCGGATTTCCTTGTCGGCGAACTCGTACACGCTGTCGCGCAGGAGCCGTTCGTCCTCGGCGAGCGTCGTCAGGGGCTGCATCCACCGAATGTTATCATCGACACAACGTGCGAAGGATCGGGCTGTTGGCCGCCGCGCTCTTCGCGGCGACGCTCCACGCGTCGCCTCAGGCGCCGCGGGCGCCACAAGCCGCGCAACCGCCGCCGTTTCGCGGCGGCACGAACCTCGTGCAGGTCGACGCGATCGTCACCGACGACAACCGCCAGCCGGTCACCGATCTCACCGCCGCGGACTTCGAGCTTCTTGACGACGGCAAGCCGGTGACGATCGACCGCGTGCGCTTTCTTGGCGCCGCCGAGTACCCCGCAGACGCGACCCTTGCGCCGATCCGCACGCACGAGGACGAGGAGCGCGAAGCGTCGCGTGACGACGTGCGCGTCTACGCCATCGTCCTCGACGACTATCACGTACAGCGATTGAACGAGCTGCGCGTGATCGAGCCGCTGCTGGCGTTCGTCAGGCAGCTGCCGCCGACGGATCTCGTGGCAGTCTTCTACCCGCTCGACTCGGTCACCGACGTCGCCTTCAGCCGCGACCGCGAGAAGGTGGCCAGGGCGATCCGCGCGTTTTACGGACGCCGGGGCGAATACTTTCCGCCGAAGTATCCGGTCGAGGAAGTGCATCTGCGCTATCCGCGGGACATCGAGCGATTCCGGCGCGAGATCGTGAACACCGCGCTCGAAGGCCTGGCGACGCATCTCGGCGGGATCAAGCAGGGCCGGAAGACCGTCATCTTCGTCAGCGAGGGATTCACGCAGCAGGTCGACGACGTGCGCGATCTGTATCAGGCCGCCAGCCGGGCGAACGTGGCGTTCTATCCGCTCGATCCCAGAGGCTTGACGATGAGCAACGGCCGGACGACCAGCGCCCAGATCATGAGTGGGCTCGTGAGCGATCACGATGCGATGGAAACCCTCGCCAGCGAGACGGGCGGACGCGCGATCGTCCAGAAGAACGACATCGCCGCCGCGCTCGGTCAGGTGATCCGCGACTCGCGCGCCTACTACCTGATCGCCTACGAGTCGCCGCATCCGGATGACGGCAAGTTCCACAAGGTGACCGTGCGCGTGAAGCATCCGCGCGTCACCGTGTTTGCGCGCAACGGTTACTGGGCCTTCAGGCGCGGCGAGAACACGGTCGCCTCCTCCGCGCCGCTGGTCGCCGTGCCGGCGGCGGTGCAGACTGCGGTCGACAAGCTCGCGGACTCGCTGCGGCCGGACGCCGACGAACCGGCGGAGAGCCGGCGCCGCGCGATCATGCCGACGCCGGTGGACCAGGCCGCGCCGCCGTTGACGATCAGCGTTTCACGAGGCCGACTGGTGGGGGAGCCGGCCACACGGCGCGAATTCCGCCGGACCGACACGCTGGTGGTGCGCGCCGACGTTCACCCCTCCGGAGCGTCGGCGGGGCAAGGCGGCGTGGAGCCGGTGACCGTTTCCGGACGGTTGCTCGACCGCCGCGGTCGGCCGTTGACCGATCTGCCCCTGACGCCGGCTGCCGCGACACCCGAGCTGCGCCTTGCACTCGGCAATCTCGGACCGGGCGACTACGTAATCGAGCTGGCCCAGCAATACATCGCCTTCCGCGTTGTCCGGTAGGGGCTAAGATTAGACATGCGGATGCGTACGTTTCTCACCGCTGGCGTCGCGTTGTTGCTGGCGCTCGGCGCGACCGGCGTCGCTCAGCAACCGGCGCAGCCCGCGAAGCCCCCCACGCCGCCCGCGCAGCAGCCGCCGGCCGATTCGCCCACGCAGCCTCCCGTCTTTCGCGCCGGCATCAACTACGTCCGCGTCGACGTGATCATCTCGGACAAGAACGGCAACCCGGTCGCCGATCTCCAGGCGTCGGACTTCGACGTGTCCGAAGACGGCAAGCCGCAGAAGATCGACACGTTCAAGCTGGTGAAGCTCGATGGCGGCACCGCCGAAGCGGCCAAGGAGCCGGTCAAGGAGATCCGCAACGACTACGACGAGGAGATGGAAGCGGCGCGCGACGACGTTCGCCTCTTCGCGATCTTCCTGGACGACTACCACGTGCGCCGCGGCGCGAGCATGGCCGTGCGCGGACAGCTCGCGCGCTTCATCGACACACAGATCGGACCCTCCGACATGGTCGGCGTCATGTATCCGCTGGAAGCGACCGGGTCGGTGCGGATGACGCGCAACCACTCGGCGGTGTCGCGCGGCCTTCAGGGGTTCCTCGGGCGCAAGTTCGAGTACGAGCCGAAGAACCAGTTCGAGGAAACCTACGCGCACTACCCGACGGAGATCGTCGAGAAGGTCCGCAACCAGGTGTCGCTGTCGGCGCTGAAGGCGTTGATCATCCACATGGGATCGCTGAAGGAGGGCCGCAAGTCGCTCATCCTGGTCAGCGAGGGCTACACCAACATCATCCCGCCGCAGATGCGCAACGCCGACGCGCAGCAGCCGGGACTCGGCAACCCGGCCGCGGGCAACCCGTTCGCCGGCGTCAACGACATCAACGAGGATCGCGCGGCGTGGACCGCGGGCCTCGACATGGATTCGGATCTGCGGGAAATCTACGACACGGCCAACCGCAACAACGTCGCGATCTACGCCGTCGATCCGCGGGGTCTGCCCGGGTTCGAGTTCGACATCAACGAGGGCATCGGTTTCCAGACCGACTCGAAGTACCTCACCTCGACCATGGACACGCTGCGGGTGCTGGCGGAGAACACGGATGGCCGCGCGATCGTCAACCGGAACGACATCGCCGCGGGCATGAAGCAGATCACGCGCGACTCGAGCGCGTATTACCTGATCGGCTACAACTCGGCGCAGGCGCCGACCGACGGCAAGTTTCACGAGATCAAGGTGAAAGTGAAACGCCCGGGCCTGCAGGTCCGCGCGCGGAGAGGGTACTGGGCGCTCAACCGCGAGGAGGTTGCGCGCGCGACCGCCCCGGCCAAGCCGCCGGTGCCGAAGCCGGTCGAACTCGCGATCACCAACGCCGTCGTGCGCCCCTCACGGGCGAGCGTGATGCGCTCGTGGGTCGGCATGTCACGCGGTGAGAACGGCAAGACGCGCGTCACGTTCGTCTGGGAGCCGCTGCCTAAGGCGCTCGGCGATCGGCCGCGCGAAGAACCGGCGCGCGTGTCGCTGATGGCGATCGCGCCCGACGGCTCGCCGTCGTTCCGTGGCAAGGTCCCCGACGCCGCGCTCGCCTCGGCCGCTCCGACCGCCGCCGCGGCGGGAACGCCCGCAGCCCGTGGGCCGTCGCGCGTCAGTTTCGAAGTGCCGCCGGGGAAGCTTCAGCTGCGCATTTCCGTCGAAGGCTCGTCATCGCAGGTGCTCGACAGCGAGACCCGCGAGATCAGCGTGCCGGATCTGACGTCGGCGCAGGCGATTCTCGGCACGCCCTCTGTACTCCGCGCGCGAACCGCTCGGGAATTCCAGCAGCTGCGCACGGACGCCGATGCCGTGCCGATCGCGGGGCGCGAGTTCAACCGCATCGAGCACCTGCTGGTCCGTGTGCCGGCCTACGGCCCGGCCGGGACGACCCCCGAGCTGAGCGTGCACCTGCTCAACCGCGCCGGCTCGGCGATGAACGAGCTGAAGGCCGAACCCTCTCCGCGGACGGGCGAACAGCAGATCGATCTCCCGCTCGCCGCGCTGCCGCCGGGCGAGTACGTGCTGGAGATCAAAACCAGCGACGCCACGGAACTGGTCGGCTTCCGCGTCACCGGCTGACGGCCCATGCGCGTCCTGGTCGCGGCACTCCTCGTTGCCGCGGGGATCGCCGATTCCGGCGTTCCCCGCCTCGTTACCGTCGATATCGCCGTCACCGATGCGCGCGGCCGTGCCATTACCGACCTGCAACCATCGGACTTCGAGCTTCGTGAGGGCAGCACCCTCTTGCCGCTCGAGTCGGTGCGCCTCGTGCGCGCCGCGGCCGGATCCCAGACGGAACCACGCGCGCGGATTCAGTCGTCGGCCGACGAGCGGCTCGCCGCCGGCCAGGAGGAGGCGCGCCTGTTCGCGATCTTTCTCGACGAGTATCACGTCGCGGCGGGGGTCGAGACCGATCGTGTCCGCGAGACGCTGATCCGCTTCCTCGACCGCGACCTCTCCGAGCGCGATCTCATCGTCGTCATGAAGCCGCTCGACTCGCTGTTCGCGATCCGCTTGACCCGGGATCGCGACGCGGCACGGCGCGCCATCGAAACGTTCCAAGGGCGCAAAGGGGACTACGAGCCGCGCAACGCCTACGAGCGCGACTACATCGCGGGCACGCCGGCGCGCATCGACCTCGCGCGCAATCAGGTGGCGCTGTCCGCGATCAACGCGCTCGCCGTGCATCTCGGCAGCCTCACCGATCGGCGCAAGACGCTGATTGTCGCGGCCGACAGCGTGGGCCGCGCGGATCACCGCCGCGGCCAGGAGTACTTGCCGACGCTCGAGACGATCATTCGCTCGGCGAACCGATCCAACGTCTCCGTCTATCCATACGACCCGAGCGCCTCCGCCGACGGCGACCTCGCGGCCGACCTGCGCCGTCTCGCCGACGAGACCGACGGCGACGAGATCGGGACCGATGCCGAACCCGGTCTCCGCCGCGTCAACGCCGACTCGAGCGCGTACTACCTCCTCTCGTTTCGCACCGCGCATCCGGACGATGGCCAGTTCCGCGCGCTGCAGGCGCGGGTGAAGCGGCCCGGCGCCGTCGTCCGCGCGCGCAAAGGGTACTGGACGGCGTCACCAGACGAAGCGTTGCGAGCGGCGCTCCTGGCCAAGGCCAACGAGCCGAAGGTCGTCGTGCCGCCTGAACCGGCGCCGCACGCGAGTACTCTGATCCGGCCGTGGTTCGGCGTGTCACGAGGCGAAGGCGGCAGGACGCGCGTGACGTTCGTGTGGGAGCCGGCCGCACGCGTTCCCGGCGATCGCGTGCGGCGGTCGGTTTCGACGCTGGTGTTCCAGGCGCGATCAGCCGACGGCGCCGTGCTGTTCGAAGGGCCGGTCGCGCCGACCGGCCCCGCGGCGATCGACGAACCAGGCGGCGCCCCCTCCCGTGCGATTTTCGAGCTGCCGCCGGGACGACTGCGTCTGCGCATGTCGATTCAGGACGCCGCGTCGACGGTGCTGGACGAGGACGTGCGGGAGCTGTCGATCCGCGATCTGAAAGGCGACGTCGCGGTCGGCACGCTGGAAATCCTGCGTGCGCGCACCGCGCGGGAATTTCGCACGCTCGAGGCCGCCGCGGCGGTGCCGGTCGCGTCTCGCGAGTTCAGCCGGGCCGAACACCTGCTGATCCGTTTCCGCGCGTATGGCGCCGCCGGGACGTCGCCCGCGGTCTCGGCGCAGCTGCTCGATCGCGCGGGCCACGCCATGCGGCCGCTCGATGTCGTCGGCGCGGCCAGCGCCGGCGACCACACGATCGATCTGCCGCTCGCCGGCTTCGCACCGGGTGATTACTTCATCGAGGTGAAGGCGAGCGGCGGCGCGCGCGAAGCGACCGAGCGCGCGGCCTTCCGCGTCACGTATTAGGCCTGTCGGTAGTGTCCGGCTTCAGCCGGACCGTAACAACTTCAGGGCTTGTTGTGGAGCAGTCCGAGCGCTTCCGCGTACGCGCGCGTGAGACGCTCGAACTCGGCGACTGAAAACTGCGACGGACGCTCGAGCGCGGAGGGGAGGTCGAAGGTCCTGATCTGCCCGTCGTCCATGCGCAGGGGCAGGGAGACGCGCCGCCTGCGGGCCTGTTGGGACGGCGTGTCCTGCGGCTCGGTATGCCGCGTAACCTCGAACGGGTGCGACGAGCCTGGCGAGCTTTGTGGCATGTTGACGAACCCCGAACGACGAACCACGAACGTCGAACGTCGATCCTACGCGTACATCCCGCGCATCCGCGTGACCGTCGCGACCCGGCCGATGGCCACGATGTAGGCCGCGGTGCGCATATCGACGCGGTACTTCAGCGACGTCTGCAGTACTGCGTTGAACGCCTCGCACATTTTGGCCTCGAGGCGGTCGTTGACTTCCTTCTCGGTCCAGAAATAGCCATAGCGATCCTGCACCCACTCGAAGTACGACGTCGTGACGCCGGAGCTGTTCGCGAGGATGTCCGGCACCACGAAGACACCGTGCTCGTGCAGGTACTTGTGGGCGTCCGGCGTGGTCGGACCGTTGGCCCCTTCGATGATGATCCTGGCTTTGATCGCGGCGGCGTTGTCGATGGTGATCTGGTTCTCGAGCGCCGCGGGGATCAGGATGTCGACGTCGAGCGTGAAGAGGTCGGCGTTGCTCAGCGGATCGGCGCCGGGAAAACCGTCGACCGTCTTGTGCTGCTTCACGTAATCGAGCAGCTTCGGGATGTCGAGCCCCTTGGCGTTGAAGATGCCGCCTTTCCAGTCGGTGACGGCGACGATCGTCGCGCCCACTTCCGACGCGAGCAGCTCGGCCGAGATCGAGCCGACGTTGCCGAAGCCCTGCACCGCGACCTTTGCCCCTTTGATGTCGAGGCCGACATGCCTGGCCGATTCGCGCGCGGCGATCATGACGCCGCGGCCGGTCGCTTCGCGGCGTCCGAGCGACCCTCCCATCTCGATCGGCTTGCCGGTGACGACCGCCGTCGATGTGTGGCCGACGTGCATGGAGTAGGTGTCCATCACCCAGGCCATGATTTGTGCGTCGGTGTTGACGTCCGGCGCCGGCACGTCTTTTTCAGGGCCGATGGCGTCGACGATTTCCGCGATATACCGGCGCGTCAACGCCTCGATCTCACGCTTCGACATCTGCGTCGGATCGCAGATGACCCCGCCCTTGCCGCCGCCGAACGGAATATGCGCCACGGCGCACTTCCACGTCATCCAGGCGGCCAGCGCCGTCACCTCGTCGAGCGTGACGCCGGGGTGGTAGCGGATGCCGCCTTTGGCCGGCCCGAGCGTGATGTTGTATTGGACGCGGTAGCCGGTGAACACCTCGATCTCGCCGTTGTCCATCTGAATCGGACAGGAGACCGTGATCTGCCGTTTGGGGTGGGTGAGGATTTTCCAGATGCCGGGCTCGAGGTTGAGGATGCGGGCGGCTCCGTCGAATTCCTGGAGCATCGCATTGAAAACCGATCCGTGTGTGGACGCCATTAGGCTCCTAGTCGAAAACGGGGCAGAGTACCGTGCTCACTAGTATGAGTCAAGCGATGGCAAATTGGGTCGTGGCACGTCTGGTCGAAGCCGGACCCCACGGTAAGTGACGGGTATAATGACCTTTGTATGAAGACGATTGCCGAGACCGGCAAGGCGCGGTGGCAGCATGAGACGCTGGAGCCGGCGCTGAAGAAATCGCCCGAGCGCGCCGCATCGTTCACCACGATTTCCGGACGGCCGATCGATCGTCTGTATACCGCTGAAGACGTCGAGGGCATCGACTACGAGCGGGACATCAACGAGCCGGGCGTCTTTCCCTACACCCGCGGCATCCATCCGACCGGCTACCGCGGCAAGCTCTGGACGATGCGTCAGTTCGCCGGGTTCGGCACGCCGGAAGACACCAACGCGCGCTACAAGTCCCTGCTGCAGGCAGGCAGCACCGGCCTCAGCGTCGCATTCGATCTGCCGACGCTGATGGGGCGCGATCCCGATCACGAGCTGTCGCTTGGCGAAGTCGGGAAATGCGGCGTCAGCATCATGTCGCTCGCGGACATGGAAACGCTGTTCGACGGCATCTCCCTGGCCGACATCACGACCTCGATGACGATCAACTCGCCGGCAGCGATGATCTTCGCGATGTATCTGGTGGTCGCGGAACAGCAAGGCGCCGACTGGAAGACGATCTCCGGCACGATTCAGAACGACATCCTCAAGGAATTCATCGCGCAGAAGGAATACATCTTCCCGCCGCGGCCATCGATGCGCCTCATTACCGACATTTTCGCGTTCTGCTCGACGCAGGTGCCGAAGTGGAACACGATCTCGGTCAGCGGCTACCACATCCGTGAAGCAGGCGCGACGGCGGTGCAGGAGCTGGCGTTCACCCTGCGCGACGGCCTCGAGTACGTGCAGTGGGGCGTCGACGCGGGCCTCGACGTCGACGCGTTCGTCCCGCAGATCTCGTTCTTCTTCAACGCCCACAGCGACTTTTTCGAGGAGATCGCGAAGTACCGCGCGGCGCGGAAGATCTGGGCCAGGGCGATGCGCGACCGGTTCGGCGCGAAAAACGAGCGATCGTGGAAGCTGCGGTTCCACAGCCAGACCGCCGGCGTCTCGCTGACGGCGCAGCAGCCGTACAACAACGTCGTGCGCACCGCGCTGCAGGCGCTCTCCGCCGTGCTCGGCGGCACCAACTCGCTGCACACCAACTCGCTCGACGAGGCCCTGGCGCTGCCCACGTCTGAGGCCGCGACCCTTGCGCTGCGGACGCAGCAGATCATCGCCCACGAAAGCGGCGTCGCCAACGTCGTCGATCCGCTGGGCGGATCCTATTTCGTCGAGAAGCTGACCAGGGACATGGAGGACGGCGCCCTCGCCTACTTCAAAACGATCGACGCGATGGGCGGGATGGTCGAGGCCATCGAGCGCGGCTTCCCGCAGCAGGAGATCGCCGAGAGCTCCTATCGCTTCCAGCAGGCGTTCGAGCGCAAGGAAAAGATCATGGTCGGCGTCAACGCCTTCGTCCAGCAGGACGATCCGCCGATCGAGATCCTCTACATCGACGAGTCGACGTCGGACACGCAACTGGCGAAGCTGGAGGCGCTTCGCGCGACGCGGCATCAGGAGGCGGTCACGCGCGCGCTCGACGCGCTGCGCGCCGCCGCCCACACCACCGAGAACCTGATGCCGCGCATCCTCGACGCCGTCCGCGCCTACGCGACGGTGGGCGAGATGTGCGACGCCCTCCGCGACGTGTGGGGCGAGTATGAAGAGGTACCGATCATCTAGGGCTTAGGGCTCAGCCCTTCACATATGCGCAAATTAAGAGTTGTCATCGCCAAACCGGGCCTCGATGGCCACGATCGCGGCGCCAAGGTGATCGCGCGCGCGCTGCGCGATGCCGGCATGGAGGTCATCTACACCGGCCTGCGCCAGACCCCAGAGATGATCGCATCGGCGGCGCTGCAGGAGGATGCGGACTGCATCGGTCTGTCCATCCTGTCCGGCGCCCACAACCATATCGCGCCGCGCCTGATGGAACTGCTCAAGGAGAAGGGGCTGGACGACGTGCTCGTAGTGATTGGCGGCATCATCCCGGACGTGGACATCCCGAAGCTCAAGGCGATCGGCGTCAAGGGCATCTTCCTGCCGGGCACGCCCATGCAGGACATCGTCGATTTCATCAATACTCACGCGCGCGAACGGGCGCGCGCGTAAGAGGCTGTCAGCTGACTGCTGAGAGCTACTGAATACCCGGTTCCTAGCCGATACACCCAAGGTGCCGTATACCCTGCTCCTGGCCGACGACAGCGCCACGATTCAGCGCGTCATCGAGCTGACGTTTGCCGACGAGGACGTGACCGTCGTCGCCGTCAGTGACGGCGATCAGGCCATCGCGCACCTCGTGGCGGCGCCACCCGACATCGTGCTCGCCGACGTCGGCATGCCCGGCAAGAACGGCTACGACGTGGCGCAATACATCCAGCGATCGCCGACGCTGTGCCACATTCCCGTCGTCCTGTTGACGGGCGCCTTTGAGCCGGTCGATCAGGCTCGGGCAGACGAGGCTGGCTGTGAAGGGGTGCTCGCAAAGCCGTTCGAGCCGCAGCACGTGATCGGACGCGTCAAGGAGCTGCTGGCACGGCGGCGGCCCGGACTCGACGACGTCGCGCCCGCGCCCGATGTCGCGGCCGTCGAAAACGGAGAGCTCTCGACTCGATCCCCGGCGCCGAGCCCCACGCCGATCACGCCGTCCACCGAGAGCATCTGGCGCTGGCCGCTGTCCGACGATGAGACCGCCGCGCCATTTGTCGATTCGTCAGACGCCGCGGAGACAACCGAGGCAGGGTCGCGTACCGAGCGCGACGACTACTTCGATCAGCTCGACGCGGCTTTTTCGATGCTGCCGTCGAACCCGCCGGGCGAGGCCGCGCCGCCGCTCGCGGCGCACGCCGATCCGCTGCCGCCCGGCGACATGGACTGGTTCGACACCAAGGTGGCGGAAATCGTCGCCGCCGAGCCTTGGGACGAGATGTCCGTCGCGTCCGAGCATCACCACGACGCGGGTTTTCCGCTGGCGTACGAGGCCCCAGCGCCCGAGTCGTCTTTGGACTCGCCGCCGGAGCCGGCCGTCCCGTTCGCACCGCCGGAGATCGAAGCGGCCGCCAACGCGGAGCCCGTTGCCGCGCCGGACGAACGCCTCGCGCCGATTGAGGAGTCGCTGCCGATCGAACCCGACGACGTTCCCGTCGCGGCCGGCGCTGCGCCACAGGCAGCCGAGTCGCCGAGGCCGAAACGGGCGCCGCTTCCCGCCCTGGCCGACGCCTTTGCCGCGTTGCTCGCCGCGGAACAGGGCGAGCCGTCGTCCGCGCGATCGGGCCTGTGGCCATCTGCGCTGGCGCCGTCCGCCGAGGCGCGCGAGGAGCTCGTCGAAGAGGTCGTCCGGCGCGTGCTCGACCGCCTCTCCGACACGGTCGTGCGCGAGGCGGTCGCCGACATCGCGTCGAAGGTCGCCGAGCGCTTGATTCTCGAAGAGATCGAGCGCATCAAGGCCTCAATCAAATAAGATCGTCGGATGCCATCGTCGCCGCCGTTGACGCAGCTCGATCCCGCGCGTCTCCAATTTCCCGACAAACCTGCGCTCGAAGGCCTCGAGGCCAAATGGGCCCCTCGGTGGGAAGAGTCGGGCGTGTACCGATTTCCGCGCGCCGCGAACCGATCGGACGTGTTTTCAATCGACACGCCGCCTCCAACCGTGAGCGGATCGCTGCACGTCGGCCACGTCTTCTCCTTTACGCACACCGACCTGATCGCGCGCTTCCACCGCATGCGGGGGAAGGCCGTGTTCTATCCCATGGGCTGGGACGACAACGGACTGCCGACCGAACGGCGCGTGCAGAACTATTACGGCGTGCGCTGCGATCCGTCGTTGCCGTACGTCCCGGACTTCGCGCCGCCGCCGCAGCCGCCGAAGCCGCCGCTCTCGGTATCGCGGCCGAACTTCATCGAGCTGTGCGATCGCCTGACCAAGGAAGACGAGCAGGCCTTCGAGCGGCTCTGGAAGACGCTCGGTCTCTCGATCGACTGGTCGATGACCTACGCGACCATCGGCAAGCGCGCGCAGCGGGTTTCACAGCTCGTGTTTCTGCATCATCTCAACCGCGGCCTGGCGTACCAGGTGGAAGCGCCGACGCTATGGGACATCGACTTCAAGACCGCGGTCGCGCAGGCCGAGCTCGAGGATCGCGAGGTGCAGGCGGCCTATCACCGCGTCAAATTCAAGCGTGTCGAGCAGGGCTCGGATGTGGCGCAGGGCTCGAGCCCTGCGTTCGTCGAGATCGAGACGACGCGCCCCGAGCTGATCCCCGCCTGCGTCGCGCTGGTCGCTCATCCAGACGATGCGCGGTATCAGCCGCTGTTCGGCCAGGAAGTGGAGACGCCGCTGTTCGGCGTGAAAGTCCCGGTGCGCGCACACGCGCTCGCCGATCCGGAAAAGGGCAGCGGCATCGCGATGATCTGCACGTTTGGCGACGTCACCGACGTCACCTGGTGGCGTGAGCTGAGCCTGCCGGTCCGCGCGGTGATCCAGACGGACGGCACGCTGCGCGACGTGTCGTGGAATGCGCCCGGATGGGAATCAGCGGATGCCGATCGCGCGCAGCGCTATTACGCCGATCTCAAGGGGCTGTCGGCCGCCAAGGCCCGCACCAGGATCGTCGAGCAGCTGCGCGAAAGCGGCGATCTGGTCGGCGACCCGCGGCCAATCACGCACGCCGTGAAGTTCTACGAAAAGGGGGACCGCCCCCTCGAGATCGTCACGAGCCGGCAGTGGTTCATCAAGACGATCGAGTTCCGCGAGGCGCTGATCGCGCGCGGCAAAGAGCTGAAATGGCATCCGGAATACATGGAGACGCGCTTCGAGAACTGGGCGAACGGCCTGAACGGCGACTGGTGCGTCAGCCGTCAGCGCTTCTTCGGCGTGGCGTTCCCGGTGTGGTATCCGCTCGACGCGCAGGGGCGGCCCGAATACGACAAGGCGATTCCAGCGCGTGAAGATCAGCTGCCGGTGGATCCGTCCACCGACGTGCCGAGCGGCTACCGCGCGGACCAGCGCGGCATGCCCGGCGGATTCGCCGGCGACCCCGACGTGATGGACACATGGGCAACCTCGTCGGTCTCGCCGCAGATCGTCTGCGGCTGGCCCGACGATCGCGAGCTGTTCCGGATCACGTTCCCGATGGATCTGCGGCCGCAGGCGCACGACATCATCCGCACCTGGCTGTTCGACTCGGTGCTGCGCGCGCACCTGGTGCACGACTCGCTGCCCTGGACCCACGCCGCGATCTCCGGCTGGGTGCTGGATCCCGACCGTAAGAAGATGTCGAAGTCGAAGGGGAACGTCGTCACGCCGCTGGCGCTGCTCGAGGAGTACGGGTCGGACGGCGCGCGCTACTGGGCGGCCAGCGGTCGCCCGGGTACCGACACCGCGTTCGATCCGGGACAGATGAAGGTCGGCCGCCGGCTGGCGATCAAGATCCTCAACGCGTCGAAATTCGCGTTGATGAACAGCGCGCCGGTCACGC
>Ga0105248_10004616_pt1 | contig 15232 bp, 5 predicted proteins | sample KBSS34metaG_FD_81524 | JGI IMG/M metagenome (GOLD analysis project Ga0105248, IMG submission 81524) | Switchgrass rhizosphere microbial communities from Kellogg Biological Station, Michigan, USA - KBS S3-4 metaG | ecosystem: Host-associated > Plants > Roots > Rhizosphere > Soil | place...
CTGATACTGGAATGCGCGAGCTTAAACTAATACAGCAAGCCATGCCCGGCGTCGAGGTCATTAACCTGAAAAGTCCAGGAAAAACTCCAGTCGATGCGGAAACCCAAAAGATGTACGCGCCTCTGCACTGAGGTGAATAAAAGACGTACCAAATTTATGACGGCACAGCCAATATTTCTTCATTGGTCATGTCGGCCATTGCTGGTCCGTTTTCAAAATTGAGTATGCCCATTTTTTCGTAGCGCGGCCTGATTCGTTCCGTAAAAAGACCGAGCTTTTTTAAATTGGGAATCATTAAACGAAACATTGACTTGCGGAAAGAAGCCATCAACTGTGACTCCATGGCAAATTTATTCCAGGCCTTAAGAGACATGGCATGACTCCAGTATTCGTCATACATTTCATGAAACAAAAAGCGCCTTTGCAAAAGAAGCGAAATTTCAAATGCCAGATCCTCGCGCTCAGCACGCTCACGTTCATTCAGCTCGCTTTCGTAAAAGCGTTTCAGCGCTAGAACACCATAGCTGACATGACGCGCTTCGTCGGCAACAATGTATTTAAGAATGTCACGCAAAAGTGGATCACTGACTATGCCGCGGATCATCGTAAAGGCTCCAAGACCAAAACCCTCGATCATGATTTGCATACCGAGAAATTTGACGTCCCAACGAGAGTCTGCCACCAGGACCTCGCTCAATATATAGAGATTTTCGTTAATCTCATAACGGCGCCTCAGTTTTTCATCTAAATACCGGTGAAAGATTTCAATGTGCCGGGCTTCATCGACTACCTGGGTAGCCCCAAACAATTTGCCGTCCAGCCAGGGCACCGCCTGCAATACCTGTGCCGCACCGTAGAGTGCGCCCTGCTCTCCATGCAAAATCTGGCTGAGCATCCAACTCAAAAGCGATTGTCTGTGCTCAGCTCTTTCAGCGTCCGAAAACTTAGACCATTGAGGCAGAACAATACTGGGACAATAAACGTCAGGTATCAGATGAGTAACAGTATCTAGCGGATCAAACTCCTGACTCCAATCTAGAGTGCCATCGTCGGCATGCCACTGCCCAGATTTGGCTGCATCGTATAGTTTGGCCATGGCTGGAAATTCTTTCAGATACTGCCAGTCATAATGCACATTCTGATTGGCCCTCATCACCGTAGCAGGAGCACCTTTGTAGGACTGTTGCAAAAGACCTCTATAGGCGGGCCCCAGAAAGGACTTAAGCATGTTGATATTGCCCCGAGCTACTGCTTCAGAGACAGTCGGCAGGTTTCTCTCCAGAGTCAACAACAAATTAGAAAGCGACGAATCAATCATGAAGATTCCTTATGGGGCACTGCAGTGGCGTAGCTAAAACCAAAGCCCCATCGCTTATTTGCAATAATAACGCCGGGTCCATTCTACAGTAAAAGCAACAGATAAAGTGAATCGCTGTATTGAAAGATGTCGACTTTGATACTACTGGAACTGTTAGAACTACTGGAACTACGACTTACTTTTGCTGTCGTATATGAGAATATGACTTTCAATCACAGACAACAGTTTTTCTTGCTGCCATTAGTCTTCGCAGCGCTGGCCTGGATACTATCGGGCCAAAATTGCATCGCCCAAGACAGCTTAGTCCCGTTGAAACAAACTGGCGAACGTGATATCTGGTCAGTTTCAGCCCTGATTCCGGACAGGGCAATCAAGTCCACTCCGAAAACGCTGGAAATCTACCAATATGACAAGAGCCCACTAGGAAGCCGGCAACCACTGCTGCTCGTTCATGGTTTGCTGGGAGAGTTTCATCCGTTTTTCCGCTGGCAGGAACTGGCCCAGTACCTGAACAGTGATCAGGCTTTCCAAAACAGGTACAAAATTTATCTGGCCAGATACAACAGTCGTTTGTCATTGCGAGAGATTACAGGCCAATTCAAACTCGCACTGCGGCACCGGGCTCCAGCAGGTGGCTTGACCATAATAGCTATAAGCTTGTCGGGCAAAATCATTCGCCATGCCATGCAAGATCAGGCAGTTGATCAGTCCATTAGCAAAGTACTGACACTGGGAGCCTTCTTCCGTGGTTCACCGTTGTTTTGCTCGAATTGGATGCAACAATCCATTCGAAAGAGACATCTATCTCCGCTAATCCGCTTGGATCGGTCTCTTGGGTACAAGCTATATTTTGCCCGACACAAAAACCTACTTGCAGATTATGCCTGGGACAATGTTGATGGGCAAATGCCTGGGGGCAAGCTCTCTCAATCCAAGGCGGCACTTGATCTAGCTGCAAATGTACCAACGCACACGCAGTCGTCAGACGAAAACAAGCACTCCAGCGATCATAAGTTTGTTGTTTATGCCGGTTATCTTCACAATCAGTACATTCCCCGGGCCCACAGTGCCGTGTACAACTTTCTCCTTTCTCCTGTCACATTTGCTTCAACCACCTTTCCAGCGCAGTTAGGACGCGAACACCCTGCACTGCGCTATCTCGACAGCTTCATAGCTGGTGCCGTACCGAAAACGGCGGGCAGCAACAAAATCATCTATCCGCTTAACGACGGCATCAGCCCGATCTCGAGCAGCCTGCTACTTACAGACGATTTCGTCGCCAGTCACGTCCTGGAAAACGAAGCGAGCATCAAAGAGGTTGTGGGACACAGCACTGCAAAGAAGGCCCGCTTGTTCGACAATATCGATCACCTGACCTTTATTGAAGGCCACAGACCGGCAGGTTCAGCGCAAAACCTTACTGACCTGCTCGCCCAGACAGAGCAGCCACACTCGATGTTCGCCTGGATCTTGCGCGACCTTTTAGAATAATCGATAGCCTTTCGCGCTATATTTGTGCAGCCTACGGGGCGGCACGTGCGCTTGACAATCAAGCATGCAAAAAAGCGGAGTTGAATTCATAAATTATGGCTGACGACAATAAAAAAGCAGGCATCAAGGCAGTTCCACGCACAGGCCAGAGACAGGTAGTCGACTCTACGATCCGACGAGCGGCGATTGCAGCCGGCCTGTTCTTCGCATCGTCAAACCCCGCACAGGCAAATCCGGCCTTTGCCAATCAGGCTTTTGCCAATCAAGTTCATTCAAACCCGGTCCACACAAACCGTCCCAATGTGTTTGTCGGGCACGAAGTCTCCGGTTGGCAGCATCAAAGTGCTGCAAATGCGGTCACGACAACAGGTTCGCAGTTTAGTGGCAGTATCACGCCGTACGCAAGTCATTCAACCAGCCATGCCGCCGTCAGCAATTTTGTCCAAAATTCGCATGCGGTAAAAGCAAATTTTGCAGTCGAGCAGAACGGATCCGGAAGGTTCATCAGTCTTGGTTCCGGAGCTAGTCTCGATCTGACATCGTCACAGGCTAACATCACCCTCGGCGACAAACTGTTTACAGATGGCCACACAGTAACCATCGTCGTAGGCGGGACGAGCAAAACCCTGTATACCGGCTCAGTAGTTACAGCAGCTGAGTATGTAGCAGTGAAAGAAGCACTGGCCGGCGGTCAGACTTTGACGCTTGACGGTCAAGGGCGCGCGACCGGCGGCACCGTCGATCTCAATCTTCTCACGACCGGTGGCAATGTCCTTCGAGCTAACAATCTCGTCATCGCAGGCGGAGTGACGGCAGTCGACAATGTAGCGAAGGGCTCCACATTTACGCTCACAGGTAATCTTGTCAACTACGGCTCATTAGAAATAATCTCCTCGGCTGGTGGCCATCAAACGGGCCGCATCAATGCCAAAGAGATAACTAACGAGGGCGGCGCCCTAATATCGTCCAATATTTCGCTTAATGGCAACAATGCTACAGCTACCGATCTCACACTCCATGCAAGACAAGACTTCACCAACTATGGAGCGGTCGAAAGCTCCGGCTCCCTGACTATCAACACCGGGGCCGGTGGCACGCTCACCAACGCCGCGGGCGGGAGCGCTGTCGCTAACGGCGACATCAACCTGGGACTGGGCAGCGGCAATCTAGTAAACGCCGGCGCTATTCAGTCGCGCAGCGGCAACATCAATATAACGACACCGACGTCGATGGATGTGAATATCGCGGCCACAGGCGGCACTTTCTGTGCAGCCGGCGATATCAACGTGCGCGATGGAGGTTACACCGGTGCAAACAATATCAACCTGGCCGGTGGCAATTATTTCTCGCAAAATCTAAATCTTTATTCTGGTAGCGGCGACATAGAAGGCATGGTCGGTCAGGTCTCCGGCAATTTAAATTCGCATGCCGGTATTGAGCATATGGTAGCCAGCACTGCCAATCTGCAACTGGGCAACAACACCATCAGCGGTGACCCGATTTTTGCTAACAATGCAGGCAATATAACCATTGCTGGTAATAACTCATTTGGCGAGGCCGTAGCGATAGTGGCCAGCGGCAATATAACTGCCACCACCACCGATGCCGAGATCACTGCAAACGGCTCCCAGGTGCTGATGGTTGCCGGAGCGTTTGTAACCAGCATAAATGGTGGATCGGCAACGACAAATATAACGGGATCGCCCGGCTCAGGTATCACGTCGGTAACAATAAGCGGAGCCAGCGGCAGCGGTGGATTCATAGATCTCAGCGCCAACACGACCGGTACAGTCATTGATACTCATTCCGTAGTTTCGGGCGGCAACGGTGGGGCAGTCACCCTCGCTGCATTTGCAAATGGTGCGAACACTGGCTACGTGCGTCTGAATAATGTAGGTGCCACGAACACTATCAATACTTCCGGTGACCGCGGGGCACCCGACGCCTCTGGCGGCAACGGTGGAAGCGTCACGATTATTGCCGGAGGCACCGACGGCTCTGGGAACGCAGTGTCAGGCGGTGTGGGGATTGCGACAGGGGCGATCTTTACTTCTGGAGGAAGCGGTGGTCAAGGCATTAACACCAGCACTCTCGCAGGTAAGGTGACCGTTACAACGGCTCAACCTGTTACCGATTCGGCATCGACTCCCGGACAGGCTACGATAGTTTTTCCAGGAGTACTGGATAGTGCTTCGGGCAGTACGGTCACGGCAAGCACGACTCTGACAGCAAATGCAGGTCTCGCTCTCGGTAATATCATCACCGCCGGCGGTGGCGGCTCAAGCAGCACTCTGAACAACGGCTATTTTGGCGGCACTGGTGGAGATGTCACCATCCAGGCGAGCGGCAATATCAAGGCCGGAGCCATCGAAGCATACGGTGGCGGTGGAGGAGCGGCACAAAACTTTTCCGGTGGTAATGCTGGAAATGGTGGTGTGATAAACGTCAGCTCTACAACTGGAAATATAAATATTCTCGGAGATCTGAATACATCCGGAGGTGGCGGCGGAGCTAGCTATCAGGCTCCTGGTGGTTCGAGTGGTAACAGCGGCAACATCACCGTGGCGGCGGCAGGGTCGCTCACTATCGCAGGTCCAGTTCTCGCCGCCGGCGGCGGACGTGGAGCCGGCTTCGTCGGGGGAGGGCAAGGCGGCAGCGGTGGTGGTAGTCTCGGCGGCGGCGGGGGCGCATCGTTTGGGAGTTCTCCGGCTGCAGGAGGTGGTGGCTTCTTCGGAGGCGCTTCTACAAACTCAGCCTTCACCGGCGGTGGCGGTGGCGGCGCATTCGGTGGAGGCCAGATAGATCTTGACGGTAATAACGGTGTGCAAGGCCAGGGTGGATCATTTAAAGGATTTATTGGTGGCAATTTCGGTCAGGCCGGAGGTAGTGGCAACCAATTTGGAACCAGCGCTTTTAATGGATCCGGTCACGGACTTAACGCCAATGTCGTTCTCGGAGGCAGCACGATAAATATTACCGGCACCGTCAAAAGTCAGTTCGCGGGAACCGGCTTTACCTCGTCTCCATTCAAAGATGATTCGATTGTCGCCGGCAACATAATTTATATCAGTAGTACTGTTTCAATTAGTGGTAATCAGAACGCTTCAGGTACTGTTTCCATGTACACCAACGGCGCCGGTACTTTAACAAGCACATCACCCAGTGGCTTCAACGCCGGTGGCAACTTGATATTTACTGGTAGCAGCTTGGCAATCATTTCAGCCGGAGGCATAGTCGCCGGCAACATCGATCTAAGCAACCCTAGTGGGAATGGTGGCAGCCTGACTCTGATCGCCGATGCCAATTTCCTTCCATTTATGGATAATCCCACCCCTAATAAGGCTACAAGCTTCGGCAGCTTTGCTCCGTCGGGAAATACCGGCGATATAAATGTCGGTGACGTCAGTACTTTCTCGACCACCGGAGGCACAGGTGGCAATGTCACAGCAGTCGCTTATAGCGGCGCGTCTTTTTTCAACTCAATTGATACCCATTCAACAACAGCGGCCGCCGGCTCGGTGCAGATCATCAGCCAGGGTGTAAACGTCGCCAACGCTGTCACAACGTCAGGACTGACTCCAGGCAATATCACGATGACTTCTGCTACACCTGTGGCGATCGGTAGTACGACCGTAACCGATGGGATCCTGCTTTATGGAGGGTTCACTGCCGGCAGCCTACAAACTGGTGGCATTAACCTCGGCAATCTCACTACCGGTGGTGGTTCTGTAAATCTCACCACCGCCACCGGTGCTGGATTTGCCAATGTCCTGATAGCCAGCATCAATACAGCCGGTGCAGGCGGAGTTTCAGTCCCAGGAGCTTCAGGTACCAGTGGCTCGGCTGGCGGCGATATCATTATTAATGCCGGTGGAAACATAACCATAACCAACAACCTCGAGGCCTTCGGCGGCGGTGGCGGCGGCGGCTATGGCGGCTACTCCGGCGTAGGTGGTGCTGCCGGCAAGCAGGGCGGCGATGGCGGAAAAGGCGGGACAATTTCCTTAATTACGCCCGGCGGCACAATAAGCGTCGGTGGTGAGATCAACACCTCGGGCGGCGGTGGTGGCGGCGGTGGTGGCGGTGAAGCTGGTGGCGCTGCTGGTGTCGGCGGTAACGGCGGCAAGGGAGGGGCAATTACCCTCAACGCTTCTAGCAGCACGACCGTCAGCGCCATCATATATGCAGCAGACGGCGGTAACGGTGGCCTAGGCGGTCTCGGAGCAGGCGGCCTGACAGATGGCGGTGGTGGCGGTGGCGGCGGCGGCAGCTATGGTGGCGGCGGCGGTGCTGGTGGCGGTGGCTTTGGAACAAGCTCCAACGGCTCGGGAGGCGGTGGTGGTGCCGGCATCTTCGGTGGTGGCGGTGGTGGCTCCGGCAACCCGAGCGCAGCTGCCAACGGCGGCGGTGGCGGCGGTGGATTTGCCTCCGGTGGTATCGGTGGCGCAGGCGAAACGGGTAAAAATGGTTTTGATGGAGCGGCTGGTAAAGGCGGCAATTCTGGCGATGGCTCACCGAACGGCGGCACAGGCTTGGGCTTACCCGGCGGAGGTGGCAGTGCAAGTGGTTCCGGTGGCTTCATCGGTTCTGCAGCTACAACTGCTTCAGGCACCATCACCATTACCGGCGGTGGCAGCGGCCTGTCGATAAGCAATATCATTTTTGGCGGTCAGGTGACACTGGCAACACAGCAGGGCAGTGATGCCGGGATCTCCTTCCTTGCGCCTATATTCGGCGCCAGCAGCGTGACCATGAGTTCCGATGGCTTCGGTACTATCAGCAGCACCAACGATTCCATTATTACAACACCATCGCTGATCCTCTCCAGTGATGCTGGAGGTACTACCGGAGCGGGCACTGGCGACATCGGCAGTTTGCTACATCCTATTCAAAGCAGTAACGGGATCTCCGCCCTGAAGCTGGCTGCAAATACAGCTGGCAATGTCTGGGTCAACAACAAAGGCTCTGTTGCTGTCGATAATTCCACGGTAGGCCAGGCATATAATCTGACAACAAAGGCCGACCTCAACGGCAATGCGGCTATTGCCTTCAATGCTGGTCAATCAATCACTGCAAACTCAGTAAATCTGACCACAAACTCATCAAACGCCGGCAGTGGAAGCGGTGCCATTACAGACACCGGCAGCCTATCCATCGCCACAGACAAACTAGTTCTCACAGTCAATGGCACAAACCCTACGGCCGGCAAAGAAGACATCAATTTATCCATAGACACTCGCGTCTCCAATTCTGTCATTTTGACTGCCACCACAAGTGGTAACGTAGCAATTTCCGACAACGCAGCTGCAACCACTTTGCTCACGTCCTCCGCGGCTAAGTTTAGTCTGACAATGACCAACGGCGGCGATATTTTGCTCGGCACGATTCCACTTATTTCCACTATCACAGGCACCACATCAATAAGCTTGACCGTCAACGGCGGCGGCTCCATCTTGGAAGATAATGCTGCCAGCCAGCTCAACACGCCTGTCCTCAATCTCGGCGTCGAGTTCGGAAGCGCCGGCAGCCTGGCGCAGCCGATCCTTTTGACCTCGGCCGGCGCAACGACGATTAACTCTACCGGTCCAGATGCGGTCACAGGCAGCGTTTTTATAAAAGATGATACCAGCACCGTAAATGTAGGCAACAACACTGTTGGCGTTTTCAACCTGCAAGCTACCGATGCCAATGCACTGGTCAATGTAGCGACCGGAGCCAGTGGTTTAATTTCGAACAATATAACGATTAGTGCCACCGGAGCCAATGGCACTATCAACATACAATCAGTTGTTAATACACTAAAGGCTGAGACTGATGCGAACGGCAATGGCGGCACGATCGCAGTGACGGCCAAATCGTTTACCGGCAGCACACCCGCTTTCCCCGTCACATTTAACGCCGACGGCTCAAGCGACGGCGATGGCGGCTCAGTAACGGTTAATAGCAGTGGCAATGGCACCACAACATTAGGCGGAACCGCAGCGGGCAATGTCTTTATCAGTGCAGTCAGTGGAACAACTGGTGGCAACGGCGGCTCAGCAACCGTTATCACTGCCGGTACAATCAATATAGTCGACGATGGAGCCGGCAATATAGGCGGTGTCATCAATGTCGCTCCGGCTGCCGGCTTTAACGGCAATGGCGGCAACATCTCCCTGACAGCCAATGACATCACCTGGGCTTCAAAATCAACCAATTCCCTAAACCTGATCGCCGACGCCGACGGCTCCGGCTCAGGTGGATCGGTGGCCATCAAAACTGGCACTGCGGCTGTAATCGGGACAGGTAAAGGTGACTTCAATTTCTCTGCCACGGGAACAAATGGCGGCTCCGTCACTTTCAACACAACCGGCACCCTAGGCTTAGTCACCGATGGCAGTGGCGTCCCAGGAGGTATCAACATCATACCGACAGCCCTCTCAAAAGGTAACGGCGGCGTTATCGATTTGACAGGCAGCACAATCAGTTGGGGAAATAATATTGGCGGTACAGGCAACGGCACGGTATTGAAGCTCACTGCCGATGGTGACGGCAGTGGCGGTACTCAAGGATTGGGCGGTTTCATCGGCTTCAATCAAACCAGCAACGCCTTACTGACTGTGGGCGCCAACAACGGCCAAATTAGCCTGTCAGCCCAGGGCGGCAACAACCCGGCTAGTGATTTTCATGATGGACAAGGCAGTGGAGTTTCCGTAGCGACAGGCGGCGCACTAATCGTCAATCCAGGCAGCATTAATGTTGCTGCCAACGCGACCTTTTCGGCCGGTGAAAACATCAGTCTACAGAGCAACAGCGCGACAGTCTTTAACTACGGTCAGACTACGTCCGCCAACAAAAATGGCGTGCTTGGTACTCTGAGTGTCGCGGCAAATAGTGCTGCACCAGCAGGCAACAACGGCAATCTCACCTTGATCAATTTGGGTGGCGGCATAACCAACACTGCAGTCATAACAAATGTAGGCAGCTTGACCATGCAAGCCGGTGGCACAGGTAGCGTAGTTGTCGGCAAAGCCATCACTACCGACCATAACGTAACGCTGACGGCGGCCGGAGCGGTCACTGGCACGCCGGTAATCACCATCAACGGCACCGCGGCAAACGACATCTTGACCGTCAGCGCCGGCACAGGAAACATCGGTGGTCTCACTGTCATTGCCGCTAATGTCCAGGCCAACTCCACCTCGGGCGCCGTCACAATAGTGGATAAAAATCCTGCCGGATCCACCGTCAACTTGTTAGATTCCAGCAGCGGTCAAACCAAGGCCTTCACCTTCACCGATTCGCTCGGCAATATTAATGTAATCGGCAATATCACAGGTGGCACAGCCCTGGTGATTAAGGCCGCTGCCACCACTTCCAACAATGGCAACATCACTATTGCCGGCGACTTGTCTGCCAAAGGCACCAACGGAGCTGTGACTCTCACCGCAGGCGGCACTACCACCAAGGGCGGCGTGGGAGGCAATATTACGGCCAACTCCGGCATTATAACCGCGGTCAAATCGGTCTCCCTGACAGCCGCAAAGGGCAGTATAACGGTAAATGCAATTGGGGCTTCAAAATTTCAGATACCAGCTACGGTGACTCTGACTGCTCTCAATAACATTACAAATACGAGCATAGTGCGGGCGACTACGACGATCACAGAAAAAGCCACGTCGACGACCGCCTCTTCAATAAATGTCGGCAGCACTATCCGGGCCACTGATGCCAAGGGCGTAGTTACTCTCACCGTTGCCGGCCCGGATGTCGGCGGCACTCCGGCGCTCAATGTGACCACCGGTGACATAAGTGGAGGCAAGTCGGTTACTCTCACTGCAGCCAAAGGCAGCGTCCAGGTAGACACAATTGGCAACGCTGTCGATACTGGCACCGTTACCATCAGTGCCTTAAACAATATAACTGCTACAGGCAATATTTTGGCTACGTCATCAGTGGCCAAAGCAGCCACGGCCGTAACCATCAAGACCACCAGCACTGGCACAGCCAGCAGCATAAACCTCAATGGAAATGTCCAGGCCACATCGACAGCGACGCCAGCCATTGGCACCGTCACAATTACTGCCACTGGATCCGGTGCCCTGGCACTAAACGCTCCAGGCGACATCAGTGGTGGGAAATCGGTTACCCTGGCAGCAGCGAAGAGCTCGATCAACGTCCATTCGACGGGACAGCAATCGAACCCAACAGGCATCGTCAAGATCACGGCTCTCAAAACAATCACCTCAGATGGAAATCTTAAAGGCACAGGCGTTACCTTGAGTCAGACACTCAAGACTAACGCTGGCGGCACCGGCATTACGATCAATAGCTTGACTGCAACTAATGGTGCCATATCCGTCATTGCCGCAGGAGCACAATTGAAAGTGGACGATAGTGTATCGCCAGCTTCAATTACAACTGCCGCCAGTACAAAGACGATCGCTGCCACCATCACGTTGGAAAACAGCAATATCACCACTGGTGCCAGTGGAAGCATTGTCATCGGTAGCGGCAGTGGAGGCACTGGAGTCAATATTAAGAGCAACGCAGCCGCTGGTGGCAAGGGTAATGTGTACGTCGTCATGGGCGCACCTCCGGCCAAAGGGGTGAACACCACTAACCCCGGATTTGCTACTGTCACTACGCCTTTAACAGTATTTTTTGGCACCAACAGCATTACTCCCGGCTCCAATCCCTCGAGCACAACCCTTACGGGCACCAACGCCAATTTGATATTCAGCACGGGCAAGCTGCCGGCCAGTGCTATTACAGTCAATGCCGGTAACTCAAGCACGACACAAATTACAGCTGATCCACCTCTGGCTGTCCCGTCGTTGCGTCCAGCAAGTGCATTTACCAATGCGGTGCCCACGGCAATCTCGGCATCGGTAATTTCTGCACCAGCAATTGCCAACGACGTAAACTTGACTGTACCTGCAACAGGCAGTCTTAACCAGACGCTAAGTGCGGCCCAAACAACCAATATTTCGTTGGCGAACGCTTCATTGACAAACAGCAATAGCTTATATGGTGGCGTTTCACAAGTGACGCTCCAGGGACAAGACTCTGGAGACAATTCATACATAGTAAGCGAGCATGGTCCAAGGCGGCAGTCGGATGCGGCAATTTGCTCCGATGTCGAACTCGGCTTGAGTACAGAAGGAATTGAGAGCCTGCACCATGACGGCCGGATCGTACTGGACAGAGGCAATGTGCTTTTTGCACCTGGCCGCGATACTGTGGTCGAGACACCCCAGGGTAAGGTGACTATTTCCGCCAAATCGGTTGTGCTTGTTGCGGCTTCACACGAGAAGCTGGCTGTATACAATATGGCGGACCAGCACAAAGACTCAGTGACTATAGATGTGCAAGGGCAGAAGCTGACACTCGCGCCTGGTATGCATATGACCGTGGCAGCCGAAGATGCCGGAGCATTTGCTCAGGTTAATGCCTTCGAAGCGATTTCACATCGCAATCTGACTGACAGAGTGCTTAAACCAGGTACTAAAGTTTACACCACTGAGTTCTCAGCGCTTTCTGCAATCGGCACTGTCAAACCCTTGCAGGTGCTGGCAAAGTCACAGCACCACGAGGCAAAGAAGGTCGCTGAACGAATGCTGAAAACTACAGCCATTCTTCTCACACTACGTGGCTCCAGAGTTGCAAATGGAGGTGCCTATCAGCACTACTTCAGACCGACCCTGACGGCAATGGCCAAGTAAGCGGCTACGGCCAGGACCTAGTGAGAATTCTGGAAAGGAGCATCTTGGTACGAGTCAGTCATTTGCCTGTTTAGCTCATTGCGGTCCTTCTTCGCAAGGTCCTTACGGCCAAGTTTTTCGTACATTTGAGCTCGCAGCAGTAATACTTCCTTTTTTTTGAAAACTTCGGTGACAGTAAAGCCCCTGTGTTTCATTGGACGGTGTAAGCTTAAATTCGCCGTTAGATCGTCTACCGCTTTTTGCCACTGTCCGGTGGCGGCATAGGCCTGCGCTCGGAGAAGTCTGAAGTCTTCGTTATCCGGGTGGTCTTTTAAATAATTGTCGGAGACGGCAAAACATTTAGCCCATTGATTGCTGGCCTTGTAACACGTAGCTAATTGCTTTTCCATAGGCTCCAATCGGTTCCTTTTCTGAATTGTTTCAAGTGTCTGCGCCGCCGCTGCATAGTCCTTCAAATTGTAGAGTGCCTCAGCCTTACAGCGGGTCAACTGTCCTATGCATTCCGCCGCGGTATTTGAGTCGATGTGAGCCGCACAGATTTTGATACCAGCATCTGCTATTGGTATGGCTTCCCTTGGTTTGTCGCAAAGAATCAATTTTTGCACACATCCCAACGCAGCAACCGGCCAATTTGGACTGAGCTCAAATGCGCGTCGATAATTGGCGGCGGACTCAGCATCATCCAGGCCGTAGTCCGCCAGTTTTCCCAAAATATAATAAGGGGTTGCCCAGTGCGGATGGCTTCTCTTAGCTTGTTCGCAAAAGTTTCGGATCTCGACAACATTATTGGTACTCAAAAGATAGTTAGCCGCTTTCCAAAAAGCAATTTCGCTATTCGGCTCACGCTTGTACAGAGCCAGGTATGCCGGAGATGGTTTGAAATGCGCGGGATCGGGATAAGCGACTAATGACTTGGTTAGCGGAACGGTATGAGCCGCGCCTTTCAGGTGGCCGCTTGCTGGCACAGCGAAGCTAGCCTGACTGCCGAAAACCATGATCAGCGCTGCCAATATAGTAAAAGAGCCGATGTATTTCTTGCTGGTTGCTACCGTGGGCTTCATTTTGACAATACCAGAGCCGTCAATGCACTCAAATATTTCTACCCTACCACACCGAACCAAGCCGATGGCAAGCGCACTACCCTAGATATCCGGGACAACGCAGCTCCGCCTGCCGTTCAAATTAAGTACTGCCCCGAGTCTGGCCAAACCGGTGAACGGCTTCTACATTATTGGGCCGCACTTTTTTAGCTTGCTGCGCCTGCTGAAAGTCTTCCCACTTGACGTTATTGTCTACTGCCGGGGCATCCATGCGCTTGGTCGCGGTCGGCTTCACTTCGGCCACGGTCAAACCTAGACGTTTGGCCACATTGGCTTTCGCCTTATTTTTGGTCTTCTTCACGGCTATCCCCTTGCGTCCATCAAATAAATGGACAGATCTATCCAGAGGTGACGACCGGCAAAGGCGCCTTTAGTTCCACACTAAGAATGCGATTTTGAGCGAATTGTCCGAATCCCGCCTCAAAAGTAACACGAAATAGCCCCCCATCAAATTTAAGCGGTTTTGATTTGCCACGCTTACTTAGCATCACAAAAGGTTACAAGGACGCCCGTCCCTTTGATCACTCCAGTACCTTCACCCGGGCAGTCTTGATCTGAGATTCCTGGCCCTTAACTTTGTTACCGACGGCCCATTTTAAATAATCAATATAGCTAGCCCTCGATTCCTTATTGCGTCCTAATTTGTCCAGGACCAGGGCGCGATAGTAGCTGGCGTCCGAGGCACCACCTTCGGCCACCTCTGCCCGGATCAAATCCTGAAGACTCTTACCATATTCCTTCAGAGACAAATAGGCCATGCCGCGTTTTTTAAAGATGCCTGCTTGCGAAGCCGGACTTAGTTTTAGGGCCTGATCGAAATCAGCAATTGCACGACTGTAATCGCCCTTCATATAATAGGTCTCACCCCTGAGCACGAGAGCTGTGGTGCCAAACTTCGAGAGGGTAGCAGCCTGGCTAAAACAAGCAATCGCCTGGTCGTACTGCTTCATAAGGCGACAGGTCAGACCTTTAGAAATATTGTCGTCACCAGAAATACTTCCCTCAACCTTGCCCAGACTGTGGACCGCATCCATGTATTGATCGCCACCAAAGTCCTGATCGAGCCCGTAAGCAATTTTAAAATCAGCCAACGCCTGCTCAGCTTTGCCCAATTTGCTGTAGGCACGAGCTCTGGCGTAAAAAAATGCGGCTTCATTCTTATCTAGTCGTATAGCTTCGCTCAGCCTTTGAACAGCCTGGGCAAAATCATTTTTATTGTAATAGCAGAGGCCAAGGTAATACAAAATTTTTGGGTGGGCGCTGTGCAGAACAATTAAAGCCTTGAAATCAGATATTGCCATATCGTATTTCCCCAACCAGAAATAGGCCTGCCCTCGTTCTTCGTATACCTGGTTGCTGGGAATAAGCTGTTCATATTTATTCCAATCAGCGATGGCGCCCTCGGTATCACCGACGAAATAATAGCGACAATAACCACGTTGGAAATAAGCATCGGCCATACTGGGATCAATCTCGATGGCGCGAGAAAGATCTTTCAGAGAATCTTTCGGACTGATGTTCCAATGTACGCACGCTCGCTGCTCGAAATAGTTAGCTTGCGGTTTTATCGCAATGGCCCGGCCCAGGTCCTGAAGCGCTGCATCCCGGCGACCGATGAC
>Ga0105248_10004617_pt1 | contig 15231 bp, 15 predicted proteins | sample KBSS34metaG_FD_81524 | JGI IMG/M metagenome (GOLD analysis project Ga0105248, IMG submission 81524) | Switchgrass rhizosphere microbial communities from Kellogg Biological Station, Michigan, USA - KBS S3-4 metaG | ecosystem: Host-associated > Plants > Roots > Rhizosphere > Soil | place...
CAAATTTCACAAAGGTGAGCAATTCAAATTTCGTATCAGTCCGGAACAATGGCATAAATTGTTTACTGACAAACCTGTACGGGACCTTGTCGGAACTAAGTGCATACTGTCGTTTGATTGTGGTGAGAAGGGCATTGAAGGCTATTATAATGTGTACCGTCTTGAGGCTCCCTTTCCCAGGCAAAAATATAGTGATGTCGAGGTGAAAGATTTGGCGGCGAGAACAGCCGAGTCCTCGAAGTATCTGCTCCAGCTAAAACGAGAACTCCAGGTGTATCTTGAGGCGCGCTGGAGTAAAGAGCGAATTAAGACCTTTTGCCAGACCGATACACGTTTTTTGCCGGTAATGCAGTGCCTTGTGACTATTGGAGATGAAGGTGTGATCAATGGGTTTTTATACCCTGAGCTTAATGGCGAAGTCGGCAAGATTAGCTGGTACTGCGGTCTTCGTTCCGGGATGCCCGATGAGTACCAGGTGGAAGTACAGCGCGGAAAGCGTCAGTTTTGGGTTCTGGAAATTTCGCGTCCGACAATTCGACCCCTTACGGATGACAATTTCGTTAAGTCGATTGTGTGGGAAAAGCTCTTCAATGCTTGGCACTCATACTTCTTGCTGCGGGACAGAAAAAATAAGATTGCGGCCAACCAGGTGCTCGATGTAGGAATAAAGTCAGTCGCGCGTATTGTTCGCAACGACGCAGGCCGAGTCACTGGATTTGTAGCGACTTTAGAGAAGAATCATACTATGACAGCAAGCCTTTCTGGCGAATTTGCAATAAGCAATCTACTTGTAGATGGAGAGCCGAACGCAATGTGGGAAGAAATGATGGTGCAGGCACCTGGAAATTTTGAGAAGCTCTACCGAGACTGACTCGACTAAACGTAGAATTTCATCGCTTCCGGGTCATCACCGGCACCGCCACCACCACCGATGGCGGCAAAATTCATTGCTTCGTTCATGTTGGACATAGTCGCTGCGGCCAGCGTCTATTTAGTACGGGACTTTATTCTCGCTTAGGACTCATAATCACTTAAATTTCGTTGGGCGATCTTATGCACGATAATGGCACAGGCGATTACTAGGGAAACAATTGCGAAGACATAAAAATGACCCAGGTCTGAGCTCAAGAGGAAACTCCAAATTTGCTTCTCCTGATGGGAGCTTTGCTCCGGGGTGATCGCAATGCGCCACAATAGCCGCTTCTTGAGCGCCAGTGGACAGTGTTGTGCGATAGCTGCGACTAGTTGGAGCGAGGCATTCTCGTTTGCGCGGCCAGCAATTCCAATTGGATAGGCGATCATGGCGACTAAGCACCACCCGCATAACCAGTATTTGCAAAAGGGATTGTTATGGAAGAAAACATTTTGAGATATGTTCCTGGTTTCGAAATTCTTGAACCATCTGACCCGTTGCGCCATTGAAGCGGGCCAACTTGAGAGTTTGTCGTAAATTTCAGGCGAAATATCGCAATTGCTTACCTTGCCATGCAGCAATTCGCTTAGCTGGAGGCTTCCTTCCTTGGTTAAGTAGCGAATATCGATAATTTGGATAGTTGTATGATCTGCATTGTCAGCAGTTTTTGTGAAGTGGATTGGAGAAAACTCCACGCCTATCAATCGCGGCTTGTACAGATAAATACGCTTGAGATTAGTATATGGCACGATTCTATAATCTATTCCGGGAAGGCGGATGCCATTTTCTGTGAAAGTCAGATGACCGTTGTTTACATGCATAAAGTGGAGAAATAGGAAGAAACTGCTTCCGATAAGTGCAAACCCAGTAAAGAACGTTGGGCTAAAAATGCCAATCAAAGGAAAGACAATGAGCCACAGTGGCATCATTAGAGTGAGGAGGATGAGTTCCAGTCTCTCGCCCGGACCATTGAGCTCGATAATTGTTTTTTCGGAAGTGTTGGGTTTCATGAGTCTAATTCAACTTGCTACTTCTATGTGAACTAGTGGTCATTCTAAAGCACTCTCCAAATCTCCGTTTTTTGCATCCCTAATTCCACTATGAGCTAAATCCGTCCGTCCGTCTACTTGACTTGGCTTAAATTCTTGATGTGCGATACTTATTGCGTGCTCGGAAGTTTCTTGAAAACGCCCGTAAACAGCCGTGTGTCGTCTATCCCTGCCAAGTGTTAGGACAATTTAGAGCTATGAAAAATTGGTCTGCCATCCTGCTTATCGCGCTACAAGTCGCAGCAATACCGTTGCAGGTTCAGATGCCTGCTCAGGCTGTAGCTCAACCGCATGGCGCAAAAGCGTCGCGTGCTGTTGAGAAACCCGCCGCGACAGCCGTTGAAAAGCTAGGTGCACCGGCCCCTTCCAGCAAGATGGACGCCTTCATCGCAAACTTGATGAGCCAGATGACGCTTGAAGAAAAAATCGGTCAGCTCAATTTGCTCTCGGTCGGCGCCGATGTCACCGGGCCGATAATCAGTCAGGGCGTTGACGACAAGATTGCCAAAGGTCTGGTCGGTGGAGTCTTCAACATATACGGTCCGTCCTCCGTGCGCAAACTGCAGGAGATGGTCATGCATAAGTCGCGTCTGAAAATCCCCCTGATTTTTGGCTACGATGTCATTCACGGCCATCGTACCGCTTTCCCTATTCCGCTAGCCTTGGCTGCCACGTGGGATATGTGGTTGATTGAAAAAACTGCGTCTGCTGCCGCTGCTGAGGCAAGCGCTGATGGCTTGAATTGGACCTTCAGCCCGATGGTAGACATCGCCCGCGATCCACGCTGGGGACGTTGTACCGAAGGCTCCGGAGAAGACCCGTATCTGGGCGGTCGGATCGCCAGAGCGATGGTGCACGGCTACCAGGGCGATAACTACGCCGGCACTAATAAAGTCATGGCCTGCGTCAAGCACTTCGCGCTCTATGGCGCTGCCGAAGCCGGTCGCGATTACAACACCACCGACATGAGCCGCGTGCGCATGTACAACGAATATCTGCCACCATATAAGGCTGCCATTGACGCCAAAGCCGGATCGGTGATGAGCTCCTTCAATGAAGTAGATGGTGTTCCTGCCACTGGCAACAAGTGGTTGATGACGGATCTCCTGCGCAAGCAATGGGGCTTCAAGGGATTCATCGCCACCGACTACACTGCTGTCAGCGAGATGATCGCGCATGGTGTGGGCGACGACAAAAAAGTGACCGAGCTGGCTCTCAACGCCGGTATCGACATGGACATGGTGAGCGAACTTTTCATCAAATATGGTCCTGGCCTCGTCAAGTCCGGTCGCGTTTCGCAGGCGCAAGTCGACGCCGCTTGCAGACGTGTGCTTGAGGCTAAATATGAGCTCGGCCTGTTCGATGATCCTTATCGCTTCTGCAATGAAGAGCGCCCCAAGAAAGAGATTATGAGCAGCGAAAAACTCGCCCTCAGCAAAGAAGCCGCTATTAAAAGCATGGTGCTTTTGAAAAATGCGAATCAAGTTTTGCCTCTCAATTCTCAACAAAAAATTGCCTTCATTGGGCCTCTGGTGAAAGACCAGAGAAACCTTTTGGGTAGCTGGAGTGGTGCCGGTCAGGGCAAAGAATGCACCAGTCTCTGGCAAGCACTGGAAACCAAATACGGTGCCAGTAAATTTCTCTACGCCAAGGGATGCAACCTGGTGCAAGACAAAGGGATGATCGAAAAGCTCAATCGAGATGGCGGCGAGCTTGTCCTCGATGCGAAGTCACCTGAAGCTATGATTCAGGAGGCAGTGGAAACGGCTAAGCAAGCAGACGTTGCTGTTGCTGTATTGGGCGAGCCTTTCTGCATGAGTGGGGAAGCCGCAAGCAGATCCTCAATCAATCTTTTGGACCATCAAGTAGCCTTGCTCAAGGCCCTGAAAGAAACAGGCAAACCAGTGGTGCTTGTCTTAATGAATGGTCGCCCGTTGGCGCTGTCATGGGAAGACAAAAATATGGATGCCATTTTGGAAGCCTGGTTTGGTGGCAACTCTGCCGGCCCCGCTATTGCTGATTTACTCTTTGGCGACGCAAATCCATCAGGCAAAATCACCATGACCTTCCCCCGTAATGAGGGACAAATACCAATCTATTACAACGCCAAAAATACCGGCCGTCCTTTTGCGGCGAATGAAAAATACCACTCACAATATCTCGACGTTCAGAACGAGCCCCTCTATCCTTTCGGCTATGGGCTCAGCTATTCGACATTTCAGTATAGCGATGTGGCCATGGGCAGCCCCACTCTTGCGAGTGGTGGCAAGGCTACCATCACGGTCAATACTTCGGTCACCAATACTGGAAAATATGCTGGAGTAGAAACCGTGCAGCTGTATGTGCGCGACGTGGTGGCTAGTATCACTCGACCGGTGAAGGAGCTAAAGGGCTTCAAGCAAATCTCGCTCAAGCCGGGCGAGACCAAGCCGGTTTCCTTCACGCTGACGAGCGACGACCTGCGCTTCTACAATTCCGATTTGAAATATGTCGCCGAGCCCGGTGACTTCAAAGTATTTGTCGGGACCAATAGCCAGAACGTCAAAACGGCAAGTTTCAAGCTTGTGCCCTAGGTCTTTTGTTCACAAGCTCCGGATTTCGCCGTCCACAAGGACCGGCCAGACCATCATAGAGCCTTTGTATATCTCTACTCGCCACGCGGGGATGTGTGAAGACTCGTTAAGCCGTGACACTTCAATGGAAACGTCCGTCAGGAATTCCATACAATGAATCTCATTTCCGTTGGGCGTGGTTTTCGTATCGAAATGCAGTTCATTCAGGTCCCGGTGTTTTGCATGACCTGGATAATCTTCTACAAACCATACCCACGCAAATGATCTCACGTCGTCCCGCCTTGATGATAATCCAAAATTTTTAGGGCCGGTCCTCGTTGCGTTGTCTGCAAGACTGAAGCTGAAATGGTTGCCCAGTTCAATCTTTTTGTTGAACGATGTCTTCACCGGCGAGATTTGGATGTCTTTCACAGTAAGAATTTTGCTATCTTTTGAAATAAGTTCACCGGTGACATGGTCGAATATCGCATAGTTAAGTGCACCAATTGTCTCGATTTCTTCTTTAGCCACGTAAAGTCAACTCCGGCTCAGCCTTGCTTCTTCTCATCAGTGATATGCCATAAAACGCCACTAGCGTCATTTGCTCAAATTTTCTGCGAGCATATTACAAAAGAGTGCTCCCTGTCCAACGGCATCATCTAAGGCCACGTGCGTATGCGGAAGCTCGTCAAACCAACGCTTGGGCATGTTGCGCTTAGTTGACTCGCGGTAGTCTTTCTTGAGCATGGCCATTGCGTAGGTCTTGATGTCCAGGGCCGAGTGAGAGAACGGACTCTCGCCGGTAAAGCGAATCAAATACCAGTAAACGAAAAGAAAATCGAAACTTACAGGATAGCCGACAAAAACCGGCTTGCCTGGCAATGATTTCAACCATTCTAAATAACGCTGCATGACCTGTTCAGGAGGCTGTGGGTCCTTGCGACAGTCTGCCCACGCTTCGGGTTGGGTGTTCCACCATTCCATTGTTTTTGGATGCGCGCTTGCGTCCGGCAATGTCTCAAGATTTGCCTCGAAGGTGCCGACCATCGTCTTGTCTGCGGTAAACGCGGCAGAGGCAAAGCTAAGCATGGGGTAAGCGCCCGGAATGGGGCCGTCGCTTTCTATATCGGTGCTGATATAAATTTCTGGCATGTCCTAACTCCGCCTGGATTGTCATAGTATACTGCTTTTCAACCAGTGGGCAATGAGCATATAATTCCGACAAAGGTGAAATGTGCGGAGATACCTGAAAATCAAATTGCAGTCTTTATTTGCTTTGAGCGGCGGTGCACTCATGTGTGCAGCAATCGTCCTGACCGCGCAGGTGCATGCGGCAGAGCCCACTGTGAACGCCCTAAAGTTATTGCAAAATCACAGCTACTGGGGCGACAATGAGACCATCGTATCGCCGCAAGGATTGCGCATAAACAATCTGGGCCGGATGCACTTTTGTATCGTTGCTAAAAGCCCCGATTGGTCTGTCACCATATTCCGCGATGACGACAAAACTTGCTACAGGCAAAATTTGAAGAGTTTTGTGGATACCGGCATGGTGGCTGACTTTATAGTTCGGAAACAAGATCGCATTGTGGGAAGATCTGCGCTCGTAAAAGACAAAATGGTCGCGCACACGATGGCCAAGCACTATGAAGATGCCATTGAGCGCTGCGATTACCTTCCCGCGCCGAAATTTTTGGTACCCCAAGCGGAAGATGTGTTGTTTGCCTATTACAAAACACCAACAAACAACGGCATTTCGCTGGCATATGCGCGATCGCAGCACGGCAAAGACTGGATGACCGGTTTGGAGCGCGGTGGAGCGATGCATGTAGTCATGACGACATCATCGATTGAAACTACAACCGTACCTGTCCGGATCTTTGACGCTCCCAGAACTTATAAGCTCGTGAAATCGCCGCAGGAAGTGATTATGAGCAAGGAAAATCGCGAGGCATCAGGCGATGTGGACGAGATTTTCGAAACCAAAAGGCGATGAGCTGCTGGCTACGAATATTCTGACGGAGCTGTGCTTCTCATTCCTTTGGCATAAACAACGTTGGTGAGACTGAGAAATATTCCGCCAGTCGGCACGCCGCTCGCTTGCTTAAGCCTCGTTGCCCACTAAGAAATGCTGAAAGGTTCGATTTGTGACCAACGTATTCAACCAGATCTGTCTGCGCTAAGCCGTTGACTTCCATAAGATATGCAAGCGCTTCTCTCGGCGTCGTTTCTTCAGCGAGTCGCGGAAGTTTTTTTTCGTACTGAGTAATCAAGTCGCCAAGGACGGTAAGGTAGTCGGATTCACTGCTGGTTAAACTATTGATTCGGCCTGCGACTGTCTTCATTGCGTTAACGGCTTCATCAAATTCTGATTTGTCCCGCAATGGCACGAGTGGAAACTCTTCGATTAGTGCTAGGTAAGCATTGTCGGCTCTTTTGGTAATCATGCCATCCACCGATAAATCCTGTAGCGGGTTATCATTTTGATAATAGAAAGTCCACGTATAATACTTATGCTATCAGGTTTTTGGATACCCGAGGCAATGATCGCTATTCTTGGAGATTTACTCTATAGGAACCGCATAGTAACCTCAAGTTACCAAATTTTTGGCCGGAGATTTTATGACTTTACATAGTGCAAAGCCCGAGGAGCTGATGGAGTTCTCGCCGTTAGATGCAGAGTTAATTTCGCACCTGGATGCGTTGGTATTTTCTAGCACTGAATTTCAGAGCCAACTGATTGATGCTTGGAAAGCCGCTGAGTCGGAATTAAATGCTGATTCCAGCAAGCCCGATTGGGTATGCAAGGAAGTCGATCTAACGAAGCTCAAAGTTTTTTTGCCTGAACATCTGAGGTCACACGTCAATCTCTGTCGAGTGTTCATATTACGGCGCGGTCTTCGCCTCGACCCACCCGAGCGGCATCGAAATAGTACTCAGCGTTTAGTGTCATTCAGAAACAGCGGTTCTATGCAGACTGCGTTGGCCGATTCCGCTGACACGGATTTTGTACGGTACGAGTTAACTGGCTCCGACGGATCTCCGGAGCAAGCGCTGTTTGAGCGGTGGAATATTGTTCCGCCTAACACCTGGCACTATCCCACTTCTTCACCAGACGGAGATTGGTGTACTGTCACTTTTCACAGTGCTGGTGCAGCTGAAATCATTGATCAAGATTGGATTTATTGAGAAGCTACTTACCAGAGGGACATTGAATCGATGGATCCACTTTCAAAAATGCTTGTAGATGCTCTTCGAGTTGATGCAGAGCGGCACGATAACGGTGATTTTAAAAACCTCGGAGACCGATTTGATAATATTGAGTCCTACCGAGACAAGCACCCCGAGGTGCACTCAACTAAAAATGTAGGAATTGCTTATACATTTTGGGATTCGTGGATCGATCAGGTAAATCACGGATTTCAACACAACTACTATGACGGAATCGCGCCAGATGCATGGCCCGGCTTGGCGAGGGAGATTGCCGACAACATGGAAGCTGGAGCTCTAATCGCCAATCCGACTGTGCTGAAACTATTTGATCTGACTCGCAAAAGATAATTAGGGGCATTCTTTCGCCAGCCCTAAACCCCAACCAAACTTCTCAACTTGTCATAAAACTCATCCGCGAAATCAGCCTGGGCGATTTGCTGACATATCTCGATTTTTCTCAACGCTTCTTGTGTCGAAAATGCTTTCGCTTGCTGTAAGTAAGCCAGCTCAAAGAGCAGCATGCTCTCGTCTTTGGTACTCGGTTCGTGAGACAATTCCGTCGCAATGTCGAATAGTCTCGTCAAAGTAAACTGTGACTGGTGGCCGTCGTCAAAAACTGCTTTTGTCCCAATCAAGATGGCCAGGTCGGCGTAGTTTAAATACAGCTTGTGATCGGCCTTATAAAATTGAACTACAAACTGATTGAGAAACTCATCGCAGGCGTATCCATTGTGGGACGACTTCCAGGAAGGGCTCTGGCCCTCAGATGTGTCAATCGTCTCAAGCGCTTCCAACAACTTTGTACGCGCCGCGTCGAAATCATGTTCTTTGAGAAATGCGGTGGCAGCCTTAACAAGCTGTCCCCATTTTTCATTCACATCTACAGTCATAATGCCTCTGGTTTGAGGTAGGGATTGGTCATGCCCTACAAATATACCCAGTCTTGGGTCATTTTTCCATGAGCTGTCTTTCCAGATTATCGACATTTTTCAACCGTTGGTCCAATAGCTGGGACGGCAGCTCTCCATTTTTCTTCAATCGATTTCTTTTCACCATGCCGCGAACAACTGTGAAAGGTGTTTGTATCAGTGCGTAAGATTGGCCGGTGATGGCCGATATCCGACCTGCGAATAACATTTTGTTTGTCGTCACTCGGTCTTGTCGATAGTCATAAAATGCCAGTGTGCCTAGTATAGCTCCGGGCATGCTGGTCAATCCAATTAAAGGACCGGCAAGAGTTTGCTGCTGTGCCACCCGTTGTAACCGCTCAATGTCAGCGCTTTCACGGTCCAGATTTGTGTCCAGTCTCCTCGAACCGTTGCTCAAGGAAATCACCTCATCCAGAACTTTTGATTCTTGATCGGAGGGTTGATCTTTCATGTATTGTTGCAGGTCGATTGCCGGAAGCTCGACTAACGCGTCGTTTTCAGTTGTAACCATTTGGTCTGGGGGAAGCTCCAGTGTGAGTTTCTTAAATTGATATTTGCGCACGGAGCGTCCGGCTAATCCTGATACTATCGGATTGACCGTGGCCATCGTATTAGCGACCAATGCCGTGATGGCTGCGCCGCCGCCCAGGCTCGGGTCACTGAAGCCTCGCAGTCCAATTATCGATGCACCCATTCTGGTGAAATTTTGAAATGAGTCGAGGCCGTAGAACGTATTTTCTCTCCAGGCCTGCGCTCGGGAATGACAGCTCCAGTTGCGAAATTCGAAGAGTAGTTGCTGCCTGATGCGGCGCAGTAAGAGATTTTCCTTCTCGCGAATAGTGCGATTGACTCCGGCGGTATCACTTGCGGTAAGACGCGCGCGCTCGTCAAATAAAGTATCAGTTGTCGCCACGATCTCTTTAACGAAAGTCATCGATGCTTTTGGGGAGAAACCTTTTGCTCTCGCCGCAGACATCACCCGCAGGTTTTGTCCCAGCTCCAGCCCGGAGGCGGAGCCGCTAATGGCACTGCCGACCAGGGAGACTGTGACGATGTTTTTCAGGGCATTTCTTGAGATGAATGACGGGTCATCCAGGCCACGAGCACGCTGCTTGAGATCAAGCAGACTTGCGGCAAACGAAACAGCCGTTCCTGTTTCTCGACCGGTTGCGTATTCCAGCGTTCGCCACATTTCGTGGCGATTTGCCTCCTGATGGAAGTGAATGTTAAAGCGTGCCAGCTTGATCATCTTCAGCAGTATGGCGCGATCGATTTCTCTAATGCGCTCATTTCCGGTGCTTGCTACTGATTTTTGTGGACAGGCAAAAGTTACGACCAGGGCCGCGACTGCGGAGAAAATTGTGATGGCGCCGGGCAGCAAAATTTTTCGCTTATTAATTTTCATATTGATGCATAGTTAGTGCGTCTCTATCTCAAAGGGGATAGTGTAGCCGGTTTACGCACTGAAGTATTTTTCACTTTCTATGATGTTTTTCGTTAACCTAATTCTTGAACTTTTAGCTTGCCTGATTTGCAGGCTTTGCGAAATTGATTGTAATCGCGTTCTGTTTGGTCTGCGTATGCTGTTGCATATGACGTTATAGCCTCTTCAAAGGCATCTGTCTTTCCCATATACCCTCGCAGTATGGAGGCATCGCCGGAGCGAGCATGCGCCCGTGCCAGAATTTCTCCCGCGATTTCAGGAATTACGCTGAAGTCATTTTTGCCCCAGAGAGCTGTATTGGCGCCAATCTTTACGTCGCGCAATTGTCTGATGAAAAAATGTGCGTGTGGTTTTCGTGGACCGGTCGACCAACCCAGGAACATGTCACTGGCCGCCTGCATTAGCTTCTGGCCGTTGACGACGCGCTCTCCTTGATGCTTGTATTTGGAGATGCCGGCATATGGTTCAAGAACTGATGCCCGAGCTTCTTTGAGTTGGAGAACAAGATAATCTTGTTCGGAGCTAACCATCAGGATAACACCGCATATCGTGCCCACGCTGCCAATTCCAACTACCTTCCGTGCGATATCGACCATCTCAAACTTGTCTAAAAGTACGCGTCGATTGTCCGAGAGAGTTTTGCGATATTCTTCAAATGCTTCTTTCTCTGTTTGTCCCGCCGATACTCCCTCTAAATGGCATAGCAGCGGCGGCATGTCCTTAAACCTTAGACGACCGTTGGACACAGTCGTCAGTTTCTCCATGAGTATTTCTGGTGACGACTTGGCAATACCCTCTTTTAGTGTTTTCCTTGCGCGCTGCATACTTGATTTACTGCCTGCTTCCAAAAGACGTTTGTGTTCGACCCGCGAGTACCAGACTTCGAGCACTGTCATCTGTGACAATTCTTCCATGTGCTGTCTATAGCGTCGTGTCATTTTGAAGGCTGCTTCCTGTCCCACTTCTCGGGTGTAACCATTGGATTCGGCTGCGAGAATCAGGCTGGCTGCCAGCCTTTTTACATCCCATTCCCATGGTGCGGGGAGTGTTTCATCAAAGTCGTTAATATCCAGGACGATGTTTCTCTCTGGTGTGGCGAAAGCACCAAAGTTGTGTATGTGGCAGTCTCCGCATGCTTGCACGATGAAGCCAGATGCCGGTGTAGGCGCCAGATCTGCTGCCATTAGTGCGGCGCTACCGCGGAAGAATGTAAACGGTGATTCAAGCATCCGAGCATAACGAATTGGTATTAATTCGGGAATTCTATATTCATTTGATTTCTCAAGGACGCGGATTACGTCCCTGCCGCTTGATGGGATATGAATTTGTGAATGTGACTGGAGCGAACAGTCCCCTCTTCTCAACTTGCCTATGGCTTTACGCTCTGCGCGCGTGGCATCCGCGCGGGCAAACGGCAATTCTTCGCCATTTTTATTCTGGCGGGGATGTTTTTTCGTTTTCACGGTCCAGCCTATTCACGTCACGGTGTTCTTTGTGATCATGGATGGTTCAGCTTGAGCTAGTATCGTCCATTTGGACTATACAGGATTTTGTAATGGTTTCTCGCTAAGTCGCGCCAATTTCTGGACGAAGGGGAACGCCTTGTTAAACCAACCGTCTGCGCATGGCGTGTACTGCTGCCTGCGTGCGGTCATCGACGGCCAGTTTATTCAAAATATTTCGCACATGGGTCTTGGCTGTGGCCAGCGATATAGTCAGTTTGTCGGCGATTTCTTGATTTGAGCTTCCATCGACTATCAGTTTCAGGACTTCCAGCTCTCGCGGAGACAATGCCTCGGGTGCCGGTCGATCAAATTCTTCTGGCTTTGGCGAAGCGACTTCGGCAAGGCTTGCTTGGGCTTGTTGAACGGCTTCTGCCTGCGCGCTGGCAACGGGCACTGCAGAATAGTGTCGCAAGACCCGGCTGGCAATAGTGGAATCAAGCCAGGCATCGCCGGCGTTGACGGAGCGAACAGCGGTATACAGACGTTCCGGTTCTACGTCTTTCAGGCAATAGCCGGAGGCCCCGGCCGCGAGTGACGCCAAAATGTCACTGTCATTATCGTGCTGGGTCAACATGACAATTTTGATGTTTGGATGTTTGCTGACGATTTGTTTTGCAGCCTGGATGCCATCCATGATTGGCATGCCTACGTCCATCACGATAACGTCGGGATTCAACTTGTCCGCGAGTTCAATAGCTTCTTCGCCATTGGCAGCTTCGCCGATCACATTGATATCGTTCGTACGCTTGAACGCGGCCTTAAGACCCATGCGCGTAAGGGCATGATCTTCCACAAGTAAAATCTTGATGGTGGGCCTGTTTTCCTGATCGTTTGATGTTGACATGTTCTAACCACTGGCTTTAATGCACCATTTGATTATAGGCTACTTCATGGCTGAGGAATATGAACAAAGAAGCGCTGTCAAGTGCGGCTTCTAATGTGAGGAAGAATGGAGCGGCGGCAGGCGGATACAAATGAGGAAGGTGGAAGCGCCGTAAGAAATCTCACCGACAGCGAGATTGAACTGCGCAAACGCTGGTTGGAATTTTCCTCTGACGATGAAGCAATCATCAAACAAGACATTGATGGTCTCGTCAGCGATCATATAGATGACTTGATAGAAAGCATGTATAAGCACTTTCTGTCCTTTGAAGATACGCGTTCATTTTTTCCCAATGAGCACATTCTCAAACATGCGCAACAAGCCCAAAAAGCTTATTTCAAAAGATTCACTAAAGGCAATTACGATAATCAATACGTTGCTGACCGACTGGGTGTCGGGTCTACTCATCACCGAATTGACCTTGATCCGAAGTGGTATATCGGTGCTTACAATCGCGTGCTTTCCTGGTTTCTACCCAAGCTGGTCGGGCATTTTCAGAAGACGCCGGAAAAACTGATCAATGCATTGTCGGCATTGATGAAGTTGATTTTTTTCGATATGGGTCTGGCTATTGAGTGTTATATATCCGCTAAGGAAAATTCGATCCGCCAGCATCGAGATGCCATTCGTGAGTTGGAAATGGAGCGTCGCGTTACCAAATCGATTGTGGAAAACGCGCCTACCGGCATCGTCAGTCTGGACGTTGACCTTGTTTGTCTTGAGTGCAACGAAGAATTTGTAAATATCGTGAGCGCCGGCGAAAGTGCCAAAATTATCGGCAGCTCTCTCTTCGAAGTGGCACCAGGTTTGAGTCGACCGACTTTTGAGACTGTTTTGAAAACTGGCCAGGCCTGCCGTAAGTTCACGGAACAACTGAATCTTTCACAGGTTGGTCAGCGCGACAGTACCTACTGGGATTTGGCTGTCTGGCCGGTTAAGGACGATGCCGGCAAAGCAACTGGCCTTGTGGCAATGTTTGCCAATGTCACAGACAGGGTTTTGCTGCATCAGCAAAGAGAAGACTTTGTGGCTACGCTTACCCACGATTTGAAAACACCTGTTTTGGCAAATAATCGTGCCGTCGGATATTTAATTGATGGTGACTTCGGTCCTGTTTCGGATGAACAGAAGGAAGTTTTGTCGACGATATTACAAAGCAATAATGCCTTGTACAGCCTTGTACAGACTCTTTTGGATGTCTACAAGTTTGACAGCGGGGTGAAAGAATTTCACATGCGTCGCTGCAATCTGGCAGGGATTTTAACTCAAATGGTTACCGAAATAATGCCGCTGGCTCAGGACCGTGGTGTCAGCTTGACGGCCATTCTTCCTGCTGATACAAACGAAGTCGTTTGTGATGAAGCTGAAATCAGGCGACTTCTGCAAAACCTCATCGATAATTCACTCAAATTTACTCCAGCTGGTGGTTCGATCACGGTTGCGATAAGCCAGGATACGGACAAAACTCTGCTCACCGTGAAAGATACCGGCAAGGGAATTCCCGAGGAAAATAAACCGAAGCTATTTCAGCGCTTCTGGCAGGCGGGCTCTACCGGCCGGTACTACGCCAGCACTGGGTTGGGATTATACCTGTGTCGCCGCATAACTGAAGGTCATAACGGTCGCATATGGTGCGAAAGTACGCTGGGAATGGGAAGCATTTTTCAGGTTGAGCTTCCCAACAATCCTCAAGCATCCGGATAGCAAGAAATTTGCTGGACCATTATGTCCATTAGCGCCGGCGCGTGCATGTAACATGGACTGATTGTTCCGGTTTCCTGCCACGATGGTTTCTTTTCGATTGACAGCGAGTGCATTGCTTTCTCCACTCTTTCTTCAATTGTTGACCACAATTCTTCTGTGTCAACGGCCACCGGCAGCGGATTGGGCCGTTCGGCAAAGTGCGTGTTCAGCACGTTTTTTGCAGTTGCCCGACACTGGCATGCTCCACCACCTTCCCTGACAACCGATTTAGCTACCGCTTCAGGACTTATTAGTCCAATTTCTCCTGCGCAGTGAGCAATTGCTTCTGGCCCTGATAGACCCTCGGCCATAAACAGGTTGTGAACAAACAGACGGATATTTGGGAAGCGCAGCACTCTCTAATTCCTTAAATACCAGACTAGCTAAATTCTTTGACGTGATTCATAACTGACATTACGTTTTCCTGGCCGATTACCGTACCTGTGTCAACTCCTTCTTGGACTGAGATCAGGCGCTTGTCCGGATGACAAAAGAAATGGTGCACAAATGGTCTGAGTTCTCTCAGTCGATCATCGCTGCTCTCAACGAATCGATTAAGGTCGGCGGCAATAAGGCCATCAGCTTTTTCAGCTGCCTCCAGAGCTTCGACTAAACCATTTGCCGGTCTGCCTGTGTCTGTATAGGTTGCTTTGATGAAATAATTGTTGTCGTGACAATAATCATTGATAATGCGACGCTGTTGATCTGCAGCTGAATAGGAATCGGCCCGTATGTAAGCTATCAATCCATGTTGTCTCGGCGGCCGACTTCTTTTCTTGTCTTTGTCGGGAATCCAGTGGTGACTGTGACCGGCACAGTGGCATTGTGCTCCCGCTAATTCTTTTTCGTCATGCATTGTCTGAATCTCCTGAAACTGGCACCTATACGACCAGTTTATAAATCCGTCAAGCACCGGACATCGTTCAGACGGGTGATCTTCTTGCCGGTCAAAAGGCCCATAAAATGGGCCTTTTCCCTCTGCGGCTTATTGGACTCATCC
>Ga0105248_10004618_pt1 | contig 15229 bp, 13 predicted proteins | sample KBSS34metaG_FD_81524 | JGI IMG/M metagenome (GOLD analysis project Ga0105248, IMG submission 81524) | Switchgrass rhizosphere microbial communities from Kellogg Biological Station, Michigan, USA - KBS S3-4 metaG | ecosystem: Host-associated > Plants > Roots > Rhizosphere > Soil | place...
ATCGTCGTCGGCGCCGATAATGATGCGGTCCGGTTTCATGAAGTCGTCGACCGCGGCGCCTTCCTTCAGGAATTCGGGATTCGAGGCGACCGCATAAGGAATGTGCACGCCACGCGCGGTGAGCTCCTCCGCGACGATGTCACGCACCCGGTCGGCCGTGCCCACGGGAACCGTCTATTTGTCGACGATCAGCGTCCATTGTGTCATCCGCCGACCGATGTTGCGCGCGGCCTGCAGCACGTACTGGATGTCCGCGCTGCCGTCGTCGTCGGGCGGCGTACCCACGGCAATGAATTGCACCGTCGCATGACCGACGGCCGCGTCGATATCGGTGGTGAAGTGCAGGCGGCCCGCGCTCACGTTGCGGCGGATCATCGCCTCGAGGCCGGGCTCGTGGATGGGAACGCCGCCAGCACGAAGGATGTCGATCTTCCGCGCATCGACGTCGAGACACACGACATCGTTGCCCACTTCCGCGAGGCACGTTCCGGTGACGAGGCCCACATACCCCGTGCCGATCATCGTAATCTTCATGAATGTCCGAGCGCCTCGTTGATTGCGGCGAGCGCTTCGACAGGGTCGCTCGCGCCGGTAATCGGCCGTCCGATCACCAGATAGTCCGCGCCGGCTTCCGCGGCCGCTTCCGGCGTCACGATGCGCGCCTGATCGTCGCGCGCTGCACCCGCGGGGCGAATCCCAGGCGTGACGAGCGCGAAATGCGGCCCGAATGCCGATCGCATCGACGCCGCTTCGACCGCCGAGCACACGACGCCATCGAGACCGCAATCGCGCGCGAGCGCCGCGAGCTTCAGTACATGGCGTCCCGGGTCGTTGTCGATCCCCGTTTCGTGCAGTGCCATCTGGTCGAGGCTCGTCAGCACGGTGACGCCGATCAGCAGCGGGCGCGTGCGGCCCGTTTCCGCCGCCGTTGCCGCGACCGCATCGCGCGCGGCTTTCAGCATTGCGCGGCCGCCCGCTGCGTGCACGTTCAGCATCCACACGCCGAGGCGCGTGCCGGCCGCGCACGACTGCGCAACCGTATTGGGGATGTCGTGGAACTTGAGATCGAGAAAGACGTTGAAGCCGCGATCCACCATCCACCGCACGGGATCGGGTCCCGCGCTGACGAACAACTCGTTGCCCACTTTCAGTCCGCAGTCGTGCGGATCGAGCCGCTCCGCGAGTCCGAGGGCGCGCATCGGATTTGCGAAGTCGAGCGCGACAATCACACGCGGCGGCCTGGCGATCTTCATGAGCTTCCTTCGCGAAAAGGCGATTCGTATGCGGCCCGAGCGTCGAGCCGTTTTACGTCACGCATAACCGTCGACTGTCTTCGTACTTTCACGTCACGCATAACCGTCCAACGTTCTCGCATTTCACATCACGCATAACCGTCGGGTGTCTCGGTGCGCTTGGGCGAATAGGTCTCCCACTTCTGGCAACCGGGACATCGCCAGTAGTACTGCCGCGCGCGAAATCCACAGTTGTCGCACTTGTACAGGCCGAGCCGCTTGATGTGCTGGCCGACGAGGCCCTTGACGAGCTCCAGGTCGTGGCGGCGATCGGGCGGCGAGGCCAGCAGCTGTGCTTCGAGCAGCCGTTCGAGTCCGATCAACGTGGGATTGCGCGCGAGCTCGTCCTTGATGAGCGCGGCCGCCGCCGTCGCTCCTTCATGCTCGAGCGTGAGGGTGAAGAGCGCGTTCAGCAGATCGAGCGACGGGTACTGCGCCTGATAGTTGGCGAGCAGGCGAATGCCGGTCGGGACATCGGAGAGGCGCCGGAAAGCCTCGGCGAAGCGGTCGGCGGCGAGCGCGAGAAATGCCGGGTTCTGCGACTCGATGCCCTGCCATGCCTCGACCGCTGCACGCCAGTCGCCGTTCTGGCGCGCGAGATCGCCCCGAATGAGGTTTGCGCGCACGCATCCACGATGCGTCGCCAGAGCCTGCTCGATCTCGTTCGTTGCCGTCGCCGTGTCCGACTTCAGCAGCGCGGCTTGCGCAAGCTCGCAATGGTATTCGGCGATCTCGCGAAAGTACGGTTGCTTCGCCAGCACTTCCATTCGCTGCATCGCGGCGATCGCTTTCGGCCAGTCCTTCTCGGTCTCGTAAATGGAGATCAGGTGCGACAGCGCCGAGTGCTCGAACGGGGAATCGTCCAGACGACGGAACAGGTCTTCGGCGCGATCGAGAAGTCCGGCGCGATGAAAATCCTGCGCGAGCTCGTAAGTGGCCATCGTGCGCTTGTCCGCAGGGAGCGTCGGTCGGTCGAGCAGGTTCTGATGCATGCGGATCGCCCGCTCCGTTTCACCTTGCCGCCGAAAGAGCGAGCCGAGCGCGAAGTGCAGGTCGATCGTTTGCGGATCGACCTTGACGACTTCGATGAAGGACTCGATCGCCTTGTCGGGCTGCTCGTTCAGCAGGAAGTTGAGCCCCCGAAAGTAGGAGAGCGGGAGCGCGCGCGATTCGTGCAGCAGGTGCTTGATGTCTATGCGCGCGGCAATCCAGCCGAGCGCGAAGAACAATGCGGGAATCGGCAGCAGCCACCAGAGCTCGAAGTCCATGCGGGTGCTTCGGTGGGCCGCCTGGTCAGAACCCCGTTGACGGGGGCTCGAAGCCAGGACCCGATGCGGGAGCGGTGCCCGGTGCGGGCGCATGCGGATGGGTGATCGGCGCCCTGGCCTCGCTCCGCTGCTCGCGTCGGAGGCGGCTCACCTGGCGGGCGAGTCGCGCGACCTTGACTGCGGCCGCCAGCATGCCGAGCGCGACACCGGCGGCGAACGCGATCAGCACGACGAAGACGAGCGGCGCCTGCCATGTGTAGAACGTGAAGAGGCGAACGGTCACCGATTCCGCGTTCTGCAACGAGATGAACAGCAGCGCGATGAAGATGATGGAGATGATGATCCAGCGAAGAACACTCATTGTCTCGATCCTCCGCCGTTCCCGTCTTTCGAACATTCCGCGTGCGCTCGGCGGCGAGTCTGGCAGCGGTCGACGGCTGTGCGCTCACGACGACCAATGATGGGCCTGAATGCCACGTTTCTGCAGGCAGCGTCGAGCCGGGGGGGCGATTGCGCTGTGGCCGCCGGTGGCGCTGACGTCGAAAGCGGGTGGCGAGGCCCAGTCGGACGCGCGCGAAGCGCGACGCCGAGCTGCCGAGCCGGGCAAGATGCGAGCGGAGCGAGCATCACCCGCTCGACGGCACGGTTTGCGCCACCGAAGGCCGCAGCGCAATCGCCCTCCCGGCTCCCGGTGGAACACTCTCCGAGAAAAAGAAGGCGGCCCGCACAGCACGCGCAACGGCCGCCCCACCCGCTGTCATGGAGTCAATCCTGCCCGACGTCGAAATCAACGCGCTCCCGCAGTTCCTTTCCGGCCTTGAAGTGCGGCACGTACTTCTCCGGCACCTGCACCTTCTCCCCCGATTTGGGATTGCGTCCCGTGCGTGGCGGACGGTAGTTCAGGCCGAAGCTGCCGAACCCGCGGATCTCGATGCGCTCGCCCTTCGCGAGGCTTTCGGCCATCGCATCGAGCACCATCTTCACCGCAAGTTCGGCATCCTTGGCAACCAGCTGCGGAAACTGCGCCGCGAGGCGGTCGATCAGCTCCGATTTGGTCATGTCGCGAGCCTCGCCGTCAACCGTTGGCCTTGTTGTCGAGCTTCGCCTTGAGAAGCGCGCCGAGATTGGTCGTCCCGGTGCTCGTGCCCGCGTTTTCGGCGCTCATCCGTTGCATCGCCTCCGACTCGTCGGCGTTGTCCTTGGCCTTGATCGACAGGTTGATGCTGCGGTTCTTGCGGTCGACGTTGATGATCATCGCGGTGACGTTGTCGCCTTCCTTCAACCGCGTGCGGATGTCCTCGACGCGGTCACGCGACACCTCGGATGCGCGCAGATAGCCTTCGATGTCGCCGCCGAGCGAGATCACGCCGCCCTTCGCATCGAGACTCTTCACCGTTCCGGATACGATGCTGCCCTTGTCGTGGGTCGCAACGAAGTTGCTGAACGGATCGCCCTCGAGCTGCTTGATGCCGAGCGAGATGCGCTCGCGCTCGACGTCGATCGCGAGCACCACCGCCTCGACCTCCTGGCCCTTCTTGTAGTCGCGCACGGCCGTTTCGCCGGCGTTCGCCCAGGAGAGATCCGAGAGGTGCACGAGGCCGTCGATGCCGCCGGGCAAGCCGACGAACACGCCGAAATCGGTGATCGACTTGATCTGGCCCGAGACCTTGTCGCCCTTCTTGTGATTGATCGCGAACTCGTCCCACGGATTCGGCATGCACTGCTTCATCCCGAGCGAGATCCGGCGCCGGTCCTCGTCGATCTCGAGAATCATCACCTCGACCTCGTCGCCGAGCTGCACGACCTTGGTCGGATGGATGTTCTTGTTCGTCCAATCCATTTCCGACACGTGCACCAGGCCTTCGATGCCCGATTCGATCTCGACGAACGCGCCGTAGTCGGTGATGTTCGTGACCTTGCCGAAAAGCCGCGTGCCCGGCGGATAACGACGCGAAAGCCCGACCCACGGATCGTCGCCGAGTTGCTTCAACCCCAGCGAAACACGGTTCTTCTCCTGGTCGAACTTCAGGACCTTCGCGGTCACTTCATCGCCGACCGACAGCACTTCCGACGGATGCTTGACCCGACGCCACGCCAGATCGGTGATGTGCAGCAAGCCGTCGATGCCACCCAGATCGACGAACGCGCCGTAATCGGTGATGTTCTTGACGATGCCCTTGACGACGGCGCCTTCGGACAGCGTGGACAGCAGCTTCTCGCGCTCCTCGCCCAGGCTTTCCTCGAGCACCGCACGGCGCGATACAACCACGTTGTTGCGCTTCCGGTCGAGCTTGATGACCTTGAAGTCGAGCTGCTTGCCTTCGTAGGGTGACGTGTCCTTGACCGGACGGATGTCGACGAGCGAGCCCGGCAGGAACGCGCGGATGCCGTTGATCATCACCGTGAGGCCGCCCTTGACCTTGCTCGTGACGAGACCTTGCACGACGGAGCCCTGCTCCATCGACGCCTCGAGGTCGTGCCACGCCTTAAGGCGCTTCGCCTTGTCACGCGACAGGCGCGTTTCGCCGTAGCCGTTTTCGAGGCTCTCGATCGCGACCGTGACGAAATCCCCGGGCTTCACTTCGACTTCGCCCTTGTCGTCCTTGAACTCCTCGATCGGGATGAAGCTCTCCGACTTGAGGCCCGCATTGACGACGACGATGTTGTAATCGACGCGGATGACTTCCGCGGTGATCAGTTCGCCCTGGCGCATCTCCTGCCGGGCGAGGGACTCTTCGAACAGCGCGGCGAAATTCTCGACGCCGCCTGCAGTGGTTGTTGCCGCTTGTGTAGCAGTAGCCATGAGGGTTGGTTCCTTATGCATGTGCCGTCACGACGCGAGAACCCGTTATCTCGCGGCGTACCGGGCAGGTTGATCGTCTCCGCGATGGTTCGCGCCGGCTAGGAAAAGCGCGCACCTCGCGGCCCTTTGCGTGAACCCGTGAAACCGCCGGCGCGATGGAATTGACAGCGCCAGACGGCAAACGCACGGGCCAGGCGTCGACTGCTTCAGCGTGAGCGCGTCCGCTCGCGGTACAACGCGAGGACGGCAGCAGTCACTTCGGCAATCGACAGATCGGTCGTATCGAGGAGCACGGCGTCGGGTGCTGGCGCGAGCGGTGCAGCGGCCCGCGTCGAATCCCGGACGTCGCGTTCCCGGATATCGCGCAAAAGACCGTCAATGTTAACCGGTATTCCTTTTGCGATCAACTGCTTATATCGGCGCTCCGCCCGTTGCTCCGCGCTTGCCGTCAGGAAGACCTTGAGCGTCGCGTCCGGAAAGACGACCGTACCCATGTCCCGCCCCTCCGCGACGAGACCGGGCGGCCTGCGGAAGGCGCGCTGGCGATCCAGCAGCGCCCGTCGCAGCGCGGCGTGCACGGCAATGCGCGAGGCGGCGGAGGACACCTCCTCGGCGCGCAACGTCTCCGACACGTCCTTGCCGTCCAGCATCGCGCGGCCGTCGCGGAATGTCACCTCGAGATCCGATGTCAACGCGGCGAGCGCGTCGCCGTCGTCGCTCGAAATATCACGCTCGATCGCGCGCAGTGCAACCACCCGATAGAGCGAACCGCTGTCGAGATAGCCGAAACCGAGCGCCTGCGCGACCTGCCAGGCGATCGTCCCCTTGCCCGACGCCGCCGGCCCGTCGATGGCGATGACCGCTACATCGACGTCGCGCCCGGTTTCGCCTGGCATCGCGTCAATCACGCCGCGAGATCTTCGCGAGCGCGTCGAAGTAGCCCGGAAATGTCTTGCGCACGCATCCAGGGTCATTGATCGTGACGCCCGCGCCCCCGAGCGCAGCGAGCGAAAAGCACATCGCCATCCGATGGTCGTCGTAGGTGTCGATCGTCGCGTGCCGGAACCGCGCGAGCGGCGCGACCTCGAGCCAATCGCCGCTGGCGGAGAGCGTCGCGCCGATCTTCGCAAGCTCGGTGGCCATGGCCGATATGCGATCGGTTTCCTTCACGCGCCAGCTTCCGATGTTCGTCAGTCGTATCGGCGCGCTTGCGAACAATGCGCAGATTGCGAGCGTCATGGCCGCGTCGGGGATCGCCAGGCAGTCGATCGTGCCCCCGCTGAATCGCCGGCCGTGCCGTGCTTCGATCCAATCGGGGCCGAAGCGGATGTCGCCACCGAGTTTCGCGAGGACATCGGCGAATGCGACATCGCCCTGGATGGAATCACGTCCGACGCCTGTCACGCGTACCGGTCCGCCGCCGATCGCGCCGGCCGCGAGGAAGTACGACGCCGAAGAGGCATCGCCCTCGACATGGATTGCGCCCGGAGAAACGTACCCGTGCGTCGGATCGACCCTGAAGGTCATCGGATCGTGCGTATCCACGCACACGCCGAACCGGCCCATCAGGTTCGTCGTGATCTCCACATAAGGTCGCGAGATCAACGGCGTGGTGAGTGCAATGGTCGTTGCAGTCTTCGATGCGCCTGCCGCGACCGGGAGCGAGAGCAACAGCGCCGACAGAAACTGGCTCGACATGTCCCCGCGAATCGGAACCCGTCCGCCGGCATGGCCACCGCTCGCACCAATCGCGAGCGGCGGGTAGCCTTCCTTGGATGCATACCGGATGTCGCAGCCGAGATGCCGCAGCGCATCGACGAGATCGCCGATCGGACGCTCGTGCATGCGCGGAACGCCTGCGATCGTGTAATCGCCGCCCTGCATCGCGAGCACCGCCGTGAGGGGTCGCACAGCCGTGCCCGCATTGCCGAGGAAAAGCGTCGCCGTGCGCTTCGCAAACGCTCCCCCGACGCCCTTCAGCACGCACGTGTCGCCGTCCCGCGTGAGTTGCACGCCCAATGCGGCGAGCGCGTCGAGCATTCGAGCCGTATCGTCGGCGTCGAGCAATCCGGTGAGCGTCGTATCGCCGCGCGCGAGCGCCGACAGCAGCAGCGTGCGATTGGAAATGCTCTTGGAGCCGGGCAGCGGCACCGTGCCTTCGACGCGCTTGATCGGCGCAAGCTCGAGCGTCGCCGAATCGCGTGCGTTCACGGTCATCGATGGGTGCCGTGTGTGCGGCCGGCCGGTTGCTACCGCGCAGGTGTCCCGGCGGCGATGCCGCCCGCCGTCTCGCTCCACTGTCGTCGCGCTTCGGCCGCGCGACTCAGCATCCCGTGCAGCGCCCCCGTATCCCCATGCTCGATACACAAGGCGAGCGCATCGAGCGCGGTTCGGTACGCCGTCAGCTCCTTCAGCAACGCGTCGCGATTGGCAAGTGCGATGTCGCGCCACATCTCCGGGGGCGCGGCGGCGATGCGCGTGAAGTCGCGGAATCCGCTGCCGGCATTGCCGAAGTATTCCGCACTGTCCTGGCGGGACGCGAGCTCGGCGACGAGCGCCGACGCGAGCAAGTGCGGCAGGTGCGAGACCGCTGCGAGAATATGGTCGTGGCGCGCCGGATCGAGTCGCGCGACACGCGCGCCGCAGGCGGTCCAGAAGTCGGCGACAAGCGCGAACGCCGATGCGGACGTCTCCGGCAGCGGAGTCAGGATCACCTGCCGGCCCACGTACAACGACGCGTCGCCCGCCTCGGCCCCCGAACGCTCGCTGCCCGCGATGGGATGCCCGGGCACGAAGCGCGAAAGGCACTTCTTGAGGGTCTCGCGCGCCGTGAGCACCACGTCCTGCTTCGTGCTGCCCGCATCGGTGATGACCACCCGTTCGGTCACGACGTCGGCCAGGGCCGTCAGCACGCCTCGGTACTGCGCGACGGGAATTGCGATCAGCACGAGATCCGCATCTGCAACCTCCTGCGCCCAGGGCCCGTTGCACAGGACTCCGGTGTCGATCGCGCCCCGCGCCTCCGCGCGATCCAGGTTGGCCTGGGAGCGCCCGACGCCGACGACGTGTGACACGGCACTCGCGGCACGCAATGCGAGCGCGCAGGAGGTGCCGATCAAGCCGACACCAATGACCGCGAGCTTGTCGATGTGCACGCGCACCGACTCCGCTACCGGGCTCCGAGCGCCCGATTGAGCGCACCCAGGAAGCGCTCGTTTTCGCCGGGCAGCCCGACGGTCACGCGGAGCCACGTCGGCAGATCGTAGTTCGCGACCGGTCGCACGATCACACCCTGCCGGAGCAACGCCTGGTTCACGCGCTCCGCATTGCCGACTTCGACGAGGATGAAGTTTCCATGCGAGCGCAGATAACGAAGCGACAGCGCCGAGAGGCCCGACTCGAGCTGACGCATGCCCTCGCGATTCAAGCGCCTGCTTTCCTGCACGTACTCGCTATCTTGCAATGCGGCGGTGGCAGCCGACTGTGCGAGCGCATTCACGTTGAATGGCTGACGCACGCGGTTCATCATGTCGGCCACTTCGCGATTCATCACGCCGTAGCCGACACGCAACGCAGCGAGGCCGTGCGCCTTGGAGAACGTCCGCGAGACGACCAGGTTCGGATACCGCGCAACCCAGCCGATCGAATCCGCACGGTCGGAGTCGTCCAGATATTCGTTGTACGCCTCGTCCAGCACGACGAGCACGTCCTTCGGCACGCTTGCGATGAACGATTCGACAGCGGCACCTGCAAGCCAGGTTCCCGTCGGATTGTTCGGATTCGCGATGAAGACGATGCGCGTCTTCGGCGTCATCGCCGCTCGCATTGCAGCAAGATCGTGGCCGTAGTCGCGCGCGGGCACTTCGATGCCGACCGCGCCGCGCGCCTGGGTGGCCAGCGGATAGACGATGAACGCGTATTGCGAGTAGACCGCGTGATCCCCGGCGCGCAGGAATGCCTGCGTCGTCAGTTCGAGCACGTCGTTGCTTCCGTTGCCGAGCACGATCTGTTCCGGAGTCACGCGAAGCTGTGCCGACAGCGCTGCCTTGAGCGCAAACCCGTTGCCATCGGGATACCGCGTCAGATCCTTCGCGGCAGCGGCGATTGCGTCGAGGGTCCGCCGACCCGGTCCGCGCGGGTTCTCATTCGATGCGAGCTTGACGATCGTCGCCGGATCGAGCGACAGCTCGCGCGCCACCTCATCGATCGGCTTGCCGCCGACATACGGCGCGATGGCGCGCACGTATTCCGGCGCGCGCTCGGCGACCGTCATCGGCGGATGCGAGAACTTGATCATTGCGGAGCCTCGACTTTGGCGGTCGGCGGCGAATGCTCGGGCAACAGGCGATCGATCGGATACGACCCGAGCAGCTTGAGAAACGGCGCCTTGCCGGACAGCTCGGACAATGCCGCGGCGACCTTCGTGTCGTCGCGATGCCCGAGAATGTCGACGTAGAACAGGTACTCCCAGAGTCCCGTGCGCGCCGGCCGCGATTCGATGCGCGTCATCGACACGCCGTGCTTCGCGAAAGGCTCGAGGAGCGCGTGCATTGCGCCGGGTCGATTGGCCGCGGACATGACCACGGATGTTTCGTCATGTCCCGACGGTGGCACCGTCTGATGACCGAGCACCCAGAATCGTGTCGTGTTGTTCGGCTCGTCCTCGATGTGGCGCGCAAGTGCCGCCACACCGTAGATGGATGCAGCGATCTCGCCGGCAATCGCCGCAGCCGAGGGGTCCTGCGCCGCGAGCCGCGCGGCCTCCGCGTTGCTCGACACGGGAATGCGCGCAGCGCGAGGCAGGTGTCGCGCGAGCCACTGCGCACATTGCGCAAGCGACTGCGCATGCGAATAGACCTTGGCGACGCCGTCGAGGCTTGCCGCGTTCGACAGCAGATTCTGCTGCACCCGCAGCTTGATCTCGCCGCAGATCGTGAGCTCGGTCGCGTACATGAGATCGAGCGTACGACCGACGGCGCCTTCCGTCGAGTTCTCGACGGGCACGACGACGTAATCGGCCTGGCCCCTCTCGCCCGCGCGGAATATCTCGTCGATGGTCGCGCAGGGAATGGCGTCGACGAATTGGCCGAAATGCTTGCCTACGGCAGCGTGGCTGAAGGTTCCGGCAGGTCCGAGGTACGCGATGCGGAGCTTCTGCTCGAGCGCGAGGCACGCCGACATCACCTGGCGAAACACGCCGACGATCGCCGCGTCGGACAGCGGCCCGCCGTTGCTTTCGCAAAGGCGCGCAAGGACCTGCGCCTCGCGGTCGGGGCGATACACGGCGGCGCCGGTGCCCGCCTTCAGGTCGCCGATCGCCTTTGCGTGCACCGCACGCTCGTTGAGGCGCGCGAGGATCTCGCGATCGAGCACATCGATCGCGTCCCGATGAACGCGGAGCCTCGCATCGAGCTCTTCGTCGTGCCGAGGACCGGCTGGAGCGTCAGCCATGCGTACGCTCGAACTCGCGCATCCATTCGACCAGCGCCTGCACCCCGGCGAGCGGCATCGCGTTGTACAGCGACGCACGCATGCCGCCGACGGCGCGATGGCCCTTGAGTTGCGCGAGTCCGCGCTCGCGCGCGCCCTCGAGAAACGCCTCGTTCATCGTCTCGTCCCGCAGAAAGAACGGGACGCTCATGCGCGAGCGGTCCGATTTGCGCACCGGATTGCGGTAGAAACCCGTGCGATCGATCTCCGTGTACAGCATGTCCGCCTTCGCAACGTTGACCCGCTCGATCGCGGCAAGGCCGCCTTGCGCGAGCAGCCATTCGAACGTCAGCCCGGCAAGATAGATGGCGAACGTGGCGGGCGTGTTGAACATCGAATCGGACTTCGCCTGCACCGCGAAGTCGAACACGCTCGGACATTCGCGACGCGCGTGCCCCGTCAGGTCGTCGCGCACGATGACGACGGTGAGCCCGGCGGGGCCGATGTTCTTCTGCGCACCCGCGTAGATGACGCCGTAGCGTGAAACGTCCATCGGCCGCGACAGGATGTGCGACGACGCGTCCGCGACCACGGGAATGTTGCCGGCATCGGGGATTTCGAAGTACTCGACGCCGCCGATCGTCTCGTTCGTCGTGATGTGTACATAACTGGCGTCGTCCGACAGGCGCCACGCGTCCCTCGCGGGAACATACGTGTAATCGGCGTCGGCGCTCGATGCTGCCACGTTGACGCGCCCGTACTTCCGCCCCTCGGCGATCGATTTCTGCGCCCAATGACCCGTGTCGATGTAATCGGCGGTGCCGTCGGGGGGCAACAGGTTAAGCGGCACGGCCGCGTTCTGGCCGAGGGCACCGCCTTGCAGGAACAGCACGCGATAGCGCCCGGGAATGTCGAGCAGCATGCGCAAGTCGGCTTCCGCCTTGGCGAGGATCGCCATGAAGTGGCTGCCGCGATGGCTCATTTCCATCACGGACATGCCGCTGCCGCGATAGTCCAGCAACTCCGCTTGCGCACGTTGCAGAACGGACTCGGGCATTGCGGCCGGCCCCGCGCTGAAGTTATAGACTCGTTTCGTCATCGTGGACTCGAAGCCGGGTCGGCGACGACGTTTGCCGTGAACCGATCAATGAGAATGCCCTCTTTGTGTTCCGGCAAACGTTGCCTCTGACCTGCTGCGGTCTCACACGTCCTCGTCGTCTTTTTCCACCACGCGTTCGAGTCCGGCGAGCTTTTCGCCGTCGTCGAGGTTGATGAGCGTCACGCCCTGCGTCGAGCGACTCATCTCGCGGATCGATTTCACGTTCATCCGGATCAGCACGCCGCCGGTGGAGATCAGCACGACCTCGTCGTCCGGCCGCACGAGCGCCGCACCGATGACCTGGCCGTTGCGGCTCGATTGCTGGATCGCGATCATTCCCTTCGTGCCGCGCCCGTGGCGCGTGTATTCGACGATCGGCGTCCGCTTGCCGTAACCGCGCTCCGTCGCCGTGAGCACGGACTGCTCCTCGTCCTCGGCGACGAGCATCGAGATGACCTTCTGACCCTTGTCGAGCATCATGCCGCGGACGCCGTGCGCATTGCGTCCCATCGGACGCACATCGTTCTCGTCGAAGCGCACGGCCTTGCCACCGGAGCTGAAGAGCATCACGTCGTGCTTGCCGTCCGTGAGCGCGACACCGATCAGCCTGTCGCCATCGGTCAGATCGACTGCAATGATGCCGGACGGTCGCGGCCGCGAAAAATCGGCGAGCGACGTCTTCTTCACCGTACCCATCGCCGTCGCCATGAACACGTACCGGCCTTCCGAGAATTCCTTGACCGGAAGGATCGCCGTCACCTTCTCGTTGTCGACGAGCGGCACGAGATTGACGATCGGCTTGCCGCGCGAGTTGCGCTGGCCCTGCGGCACGTTGTAGACCTTGAGCCAGTAGACGCGCCCGCGGTTGGAGAAGCAGAGGATGTAGTCGTGCGTGTTCGCGATGAACATGCGATCGACGAAGTCGTCTTCCTTCGTGGACGTCGCCTGCTTGCCGCGTCCGCCCCGCCGTTGCGCCCGGTATTCCCCCACCGGCTGCGCCTTCATGTAACCGCCGTGCGAAAGCGTCACGACCATGTCTTCCGCCGCGATCAGGTCTTCGAGCGACAGGTCGACGCCCTGCGCGACGATCTCGCTCTTGCGCGCGTCGCCGAATTGATCCCGGATACCGGTGAGCTCGTCGCGAACGATCTGCGTGACGCGCGCGGGCTTCGCAAGAATGTCGAGCAGATCGGTGATGAGATCCATCACCTCGCGATAATCGCCGGTGATCTTGTCCTGCTCGAGGCTCGTCAGCCGCTGCAGGCGGAGATCGAGGATCGCCTGTGCCTGCACATCGGACAGCCGATAGCCCTTGTCATGCCATCCATATTCAGGCGCAAGGCCGTCGGGGCGTGCGACGTCCGCCGCAGCGCGCGCCAGCATCGCTTCCACGACGACGGAGCGCCACGTGCGGGCCATCAACGAGGCCTTGGCGTCGGCCGGCGTCGCCGAAGCCTTGATCAACGCGATGATCGCGTCGACGTTCGAGAGCGCAACGGCGAGGCCTTCGAGCACATGGCCGCGCTCGCGCGCCTTGCGCAAGTCGAAGCGCGTGCGGCGCACGACGACCTCGCGCCGATGGGTGATGAAGTGCTCGAGAAACTGCTTCAGATTGAGAAGGCGCGGCTGGCCGTCGACGAGCGCGACCATGTTCATGCCGAAGCTGTCCTGGAGTTGCGTCAGCTTGTACAGGTTGTTCTGGATGATCTCGGGCACTTCACCGCGCTTCAGCTCGATGACGACGCGCATGCCCGACTTGTCGGACTCGTCGCGCAGATCGGAGATGCCTTCGAGCTTCTTCTCGCGAACGAGCTCGCCGATGCGCACGAGCAGGTTCGCCTTGTTCACCTGGTAGGGGATCTCGTCGACGATGATTGCCTGCCGATTGCCCTTGTCGAGATCCTCGAAGTGCGTGCGCGCGCGCATGACCACGCGGCCGCGCCCCGTTCGGTACCCCTCTCGGACGCCTTCGAGTCCATAGATGATTCCCGCGGTCGGGAAGTCGGGCGCGGGAATGATCTCCATCAGCTCGTCGACGGACATCTCGGGGCTCGCGAGCAGTGCGAGGCAGCCGGTGATGGTCTCCGTCAGGTTGTGGGGCGGAATGTTGGTGGCCATCCCGACGGCGATTCCCGACGAGCCGTTGATGAGCAGGTTCGGAAGGCGCGACGGCAGGACGGCCGGCTCCTGCTCCTTGCCGTCGTAGTTCGGCACGAAATCGACGGTTTCCTTGTCGATGTCCGCCGTGAGCTCGTTCGCGATGCGTTCAAGCCGGCATTCGGTGTAGCGCATCGCCGCCGGGTTGTCCCCGTCGACCGAGCCGAAGTTGCCCTGCCCGTCGATCAACGGATAGCGCAGCGAGAAGTCCTGGGCCATCCGCACCAGTGCGTCGTAGATCGCCGTGTCGCCGTGGGGGTGGTACTTCCCCATGACGTCGCCCACGACCCGCGCACACTTCACATAAGGCCGGTTGAACGCGATGTTCGACTCGTGCATCGAGAAGAGGACGCGCCGGTGGACGGGCTTGAGGCCATCGCGGGCGTCCGGCAGCGCCCGTCCGACGATCACGCTCATCGCGTAATCGAGGTACGAGTGGCGCATCTCGGCCTCGAGGCTTACGGGAAGGGTTTCTTTGGCGAACTGCTCCATGGATCGGGACGAATCCTTGCGGGAGAGGGCGGATCAGTTGAAAAAATGGCGAAAAAGCGCCTGTCGGCGCAGTTTTCGCCATTCCGGGTCGAGGGCGGACCGGATGCAGGCGGCGAACAATTGCGTGGCCGTTGTGGAAAGCTTTGAAAACAAGGCATTTTACCACGGCGTTGTATCGCTGCGACAGTCGTTTCGCCACATCATTTAGGGTGGCCCGTTTCATTGCGAGCGCGAAAAACTGCGTGCTATAGTCGGCTGGAACACAAAGGATTCGGCGCGTCAGGGAGTTACCGCCTCTCGCGCGAAGTCGCTTCGTTCGCATAAGACCTGTTTAAAACCAAAGTCAAAGGGGTGGAACAATGACTCGACGTCTCGTCTCCGGTGTTGCCGTCGGCATGCTCGCGGCCGCGATTTCCGGCAGCGTTGCGGCGCAAATTTCGCCGATGTTCGGCAAGGCCGATCCGAAAGGCTATGTCGGCGGCACGGCAGGGTGCGACCCGAGCACAAACTGCGGCTACGTTCTCGACAGCTGGGGCCCTCCAACCAATAACGTCGTGAAGAGCGGTTCGTACAACGGGGCGCTGGGCCTCGCCGGCAACCTCTGCTGGCGGCAAGGCTTCTGGACGCCGCAGATGGCCATCGCGCAGTGCGACCCGGACCTCGTTCCGAAGCCCGTTCCCCCACCGCC
>Ga0105248_10004619_pt1 | contig 15225 bp, 8 predicted proteins | sample KBSS34metaG_FD_81524 | JGI IMG/M metagenome (GOLD analysis project Ga0105248, IMG submission 81524) | Switchgrass rhizosphere microbial communities from Kellogg Biological Station, Michigan, USA - KBS S3-4 metaG | ecosystem: Host-associated > Plants > Roots > Rhizosphere > Soil | place...
AAGACGAGCCTGAGCCGCGAGCTCGAACGTCGATTCCTCGCCGTCGATCAGAAGAACCGCCAGACGGTCCGTATCGACTTCTCCGAGCCGGTGGCCCGTGATCCCGAGCTGTACATCCTGCACCTGCGGGCCGGTCTCGCTCCGCTCAAGGACTTCCCGGCCTTCGACACCGGCCTGGCCCTGTACTGGGCGCGCCAGAATCCGGGGGTCGCGCTCGCCGACTTCGTCGCGCACCAGTCGTCGCTGGGGACGGCCGCCCAACGGCAGCGTTTCGCCCGCGAACTGTCGGACTTCACGCAGGGTATCCTCGACAACGCGGGCATGGTCGTCGGGGGCGCCAGCCGGGCAGCACGGTTCGCCTGGCGGCAGATCCAGAGCTCGCGCGTCGTGCGGGATCTGCGCAAGAACTGCCCGTTCTTCGAAGCCTGCGCGACCGAGCAGGACACCGAACAGCTGCGACTACACCTCCCTCTGCTGCTTGCCTGGGACCTCATGCGCATCCAGGCCAAGCACACCACCGACATCGCGATCTTCCTCGACACGTTCGAACACGTATCGCGCCAACGGCGTTCAGCCAGGCTCGGTGATCTCGAAGACAGCGTGGTCCGCGGCGCTTTCTTTCTCCCGACGACGATGTTCGTCATCACCTCCCGTCGCCGGCTGGACTGGGCCACCGATATCCGGACACCGTCGTTGGAGTTCTGCGGGCCGGCGGTGTGGCCCGGACTGGCCGACGGGCGCGCTTCCGACCAGCACCGTGTCGGGATGCTCAGCGCCGACGACAGCGCCGACTACCTCGAGCACTGCCTGACCGACGACGCCGGACAGCCCGTCATCCCCACCGCCCTCCGCAGAGAAGTCGCTCGGCTGTCCGAAGGCATGCCGCTCTACCTTGACGTCGCCTGCAACCACTACCTGGCGCTGCTCGGCCGAGGCCGCCCGCCGGAGGCCAGTGACTTCGCCGGCGGCCTGCCCCAGATCGTGATGCGCCTGATGGAGGACCTCGACGATCCGCAGTCCGATCTGCTGCGCGCCGCCGCGCTGCTACGCGTCTTCGACCGGCGCACGCTACGCGTCGCACTCCCCGAACTCCGCTCCTCCGCCGTCGAACACTTCCTCGACCGCAGCTTCGTCCTGCACCGCGAGGACGACATCTTCTCCATCCACGAACTGCTCCAGACCTCCGTCCGGCTGCAGGACTCCTTCACCGCAAACCCGTGGTCCACCGAAGAATGGGCCGCCGTCGCCAACCGTCTGGTCGGCCACTGGTCCGCGCTGTTCGACGATCCCGACTCCGCGCTCTGGCAGGACCGCCGAACGCAGGCCCTTGCCTTCTGGCAGCTCGTCGGGCTGCACAGCACACTCGGAACCAGCATCCCCGAGCTGGCCTACATCATCATGCAGGTCCAACTCCGCGGGGTCTGGGTCACCATCGACGCCGGCCGCGACCAACCCGAGGCGCTGCTCACCGAACCCGGCCGCAGCCTGCTCACCCTGCTCGACGGGATGATGGAACGCCAGATCGGTGACCTCCAGCGCACCATCGACCTTCTGGCACCGTTCAGCACCGACACGCCGCGGCCGATCGAGAACAACCTGCTCCGCCTGGCCCTGTACTACCTCGGCGAGACGTACGACCTGCGCGGCGGCGGGGACGCCGCCGCCACCTTCCAGACCCTTGCCACCGGGCACGACGACCGCCTCGCCCACGAAGCCCTCATCGCCCTGGCCCACTCCCGATCACGCGACGGCGACAACGTCGCCGCGCTCGCCCTCGCCCAACGCTTCGACCCCGACATCCGCGACGGGGAACTGCACTACCGCCTCCACGAACTCCTCGGCCACATCTGGTGGTGCGCCGGCGCGTTCGACCGCGCCGCCCACCACTTCGCCCTCACCCGACAGACTGCCGAGGAACAGGACTCACCGCTGCTCCTCGCGCTCGCCCGACGCCACCTGGCCCTCGCCCAATGCTGGAGCAACCCCACGCTCGTCCTCGCCGAGATCGACGAAACCGAACAACTCAACCGCGACCTCGGCCTGCCCCCCGGCATCGCGCAATGCCAGATGTCCCGCGCCACGGCCCTCATCGGCCAGGCCCCGCTGGCAACCATCGACGAGCTCCTCGGCGCCGCCACCGACACCTTCACCGCCGGCGGCTATCTGGACGACGCCATCGGCCCGCTCGCCATCGGGGTCTTCGCCGCCGCAGCACACGGCGATCCCGAGCTTGCCCGTGCGCGCAAGGCAGTACTCTTCCAGCGTGCCGAAGGCCGCCGCGTCCGCCACTGGCTCGCCGCCACCGACATCTGGACCCTCGGCGCGGACCCCCACAGTCGAGTCACCTGGCCCGAGGGAGTAGAGACCAGCGTCGCCGCCTGGATGGCGCCGCTGCTCGCCCGGCGACGGTGAGACGCAGCGCTACCGGCTGCGGTCCCGTTCGGCTGCCGCGCTGCCATACAGGTGATGCAGCCAGTTGTAATGGAACAAGCCGCCGTCGACCCGAACATCCGTCCCGGTCACATAACCCGCCTGCTCTGAACACAACCAGGCGATGACCTTCGCGACGTCCTCCGGCTCACCCACCCGACCCAGCGCTACCACCGCCGCGCTGCGCTCCCGGTGGCCCTGCGCCTCCTCGCCTGAAACCTGGCCTGTGTCAATCGCCCCCGGCGACACCGCATTCACCCGGATCCCGGCCGGGCCGAGCTCCACCGCCAACTCCTGCATCAACATCGCCAGCGCCGCCTTGCTCATCGAATAATCCGGACACATCCGCACCCGCGACGCATGCAACGACAAATTGAACACGATCGACCCACGCACCCCCCGAGCAAGCATGTGATCCACCACCGCACGGGTCACCGCCCACGACCCCACGATGTTCGTCTGCAGTACCTTGGCGGCATCGGCCACCGGCAACTCCAGAAACGACCGGCCGTCCATAACCCCGACGTTGTTCACCAACACCCCGACACGCAGACCTTCGAGGGCCGTCCCGAGGGCCTCGGAGTCCACGTCGGCGAGGTCGTGCACCACACGCAGCGAACCCGCAGGCAGATCCGCCCTCTCCAACACGCCACGGTCCTTGTCGACCGCGACGATCTTGTACCCGTCGACGGCGAGCGCCCGCGCCGTCGCCAGACCGATCCCATGACCCGCACCGGTCACCACCGCAGCGGACACTGAAACATCATCGATGGACACAGGCACCGATCCTAGAAGCATCACGCTGCCCGAGACCGTAGCTCAACAGCTCCACCCCTACAAACCTCGCCAACTCTACCAGACCGACAATCCCACGCCGACGGGTCATATCAGTCAAACGGGACCTCACTGACCATTCGAAGTCAATCTTGTCCCGATCATCGAAAAGAACGTACACAAGTTAGTCTCGAGTACTAGCGTCTCTCGTACTCAGCGTACGCGAGGGGGACTGCTGCGTGGCGGATCTGTCGGAAGGCATAGGATTGGCCGAGGCGATCAAGGCGTTACGTGACGACTTGTTGCGGGCTCGCGCAGCCGGGGCCAGCCAGGAGATTCAACTTCCGATTCAGTCGATGACTGTTGAGCTAATCGTGACAGCAACGCGCTCGGTTGACGGAAAGGCTGGCTTCAAGGTTCCGCTGGCACAGATTGAGCTGCGCGGCGGCGGCAGTCGCCAGCAGAGCAATGAGCAGAAAGTCACCGTGGTGTTCGGTGAGCCTGTTGACCGTTCAGGAAATCCGGTCAAGGTCGCCCAAGCCGACCACGAGCTCAAGGGGTAGACCTTGAACGAAGCCATCGAGGACCGCGTGGTTGAAGTAATCGCTGATGCCGGCGAGCATGCGCCATATCGCTACATATATGGATCAGGTTGCATAGTCTATGGCCGGACGGTGCTCACCGCGGCCCATGTGGTCAAGGAGGCGATCGCGGTACAGGTACGGGACGCCAATAAACGGTCCTACAATACTGTGCTCGACGAGCGTTTCATCGGCCGACCCGACGAATCACAACCGGATCTTGCTCTAATCGAGATCACTGACCCTTCAGTAAATCTTTCTGCCCTGCCGCTGGCCCGTCTCGAGCGCGGCGGCACCAAAGAGGCTTCAGTTCCATGTCAAGCCTATGGGTACCCGGGGTTTGCTGAAGATCGTGCGCCATCAGTGGAGCGTGAGATGGCCGATTCCATAGGTGTGGTTCCGGTCCTCGGGAAACGGGTCCGTGGGCTGCTGACCGTGCAGCTGAAGACCCCGCCTAGGGACCTTCCGCTGGCGGAGCGCACGCAGGGAAAGTCCCCATGGTCAGGTATTTCCGGAGGGCCGATCATCGCCGAGGGACGACTTCTTGGCGTGATCACCGAACATGCCGAGCGGCAAGGGCCATCGACGCTCACCGCCATTCCGATCAGCGCAATCGAGCGTAACCCTGCCCGGGAATTATGGGGACCGGGCATGCCCAATTCTGCCGCATGGTGGGATCAGCTAGGCGCAACCGGCGGCATCGCCGACCTAATGGCCTTGCCCGCTGGCGGTCCCGCTCGTCGCATCATCGGCGACTTGCCCGATTTCGTACCGGGTCATGTACGCGACCTCACAGTCCTGCGCGACCGCCTGCTGGAACTACTAAGCCAGTCAGAGCCAATCCTCGCCGAACTACACGGACGTTCCGGAGTCGGCAAGACCGCAGTCGCAGCGGAACTGGTTCGCGACCGTTTTGCCGGTTCGGCCGTCTATCTGACTGCCTTAGGCTATCCCGGCGTGGCCGTGGCCACGATTCTTGATCGCCTTGCCAAGACTGTAGCCGATCCTACGAAGCGACAGCGCCTCCTGGAACGGTTGAACGAACAGGACGTCGACTCCCTGACCAAGCTAGACCACGTACTCACAACACTGGGAGCTGAGCGAATCCTTCTCGTCATCGACAGCGCCGAGGAGCTGGTGACCCGAGACGGGCATCTGCGCGACGACGGCCTTGCCTACATCCTCACCGAGATTACGCGGTCGCGCGGACACGGTGTGCGCATTCTTCTTGTGACTACGACTTCCTCGTCACAAGCCAGGAAGCCGGCGAACGTCTCGCGGATCCGTCTTCCAGGCCTCATACCGATCGCGATGCCCAGCGACGGCCGGTTACCACCGAGCGACTACGACGAGTTCGCCAAAGATCTCACCGCCGGCCGTTCAGCTATTCTATCTCTCGCCGATCTCCGGCAAGTCAGTGGCCGGCATCCGCGGCGCACCGAGCTTCTCGCTCGTATTCCGCCGGGTTCTATTCGCCGCTCCGATCTCCTTGAAGCGGACGGCGCCACCGACCTGACCGAAATAATTATGGCGACCCTCGACTCACATCAGGCACGGGTAGTGGAAGTTTTGGCTGTCTGTCGGCGTCCCGTCAGCGTGACCGATACCGCCCATTTGACCGGTGAGCCCGCCGATGCGGTGCGACGGACACTTGACGAACTCGCAGACAGGCGGATAGCCCGACGGTACAACGACAAGTACAGTCTGCCACTCGAGGAGGCACGCAGCACGATCCGGAGATTGAACCCCGATCTGATCGCCCATCTCACACATCGCGCCGCCGAATACTTTGAGGCGGCGGCCCGAAGCGGGAACCCTCGCCGTTTGGACGGCTGCGGGGACTGGTTCAACGCCATAGACCTGCACATCGCTGCTCGGAACGAGCCACACGCGCTGGCCCTTATGGCTACGGTTGATGAACTCTATCTGCGGGAGTGGGGACACAGCGACGTCTTAATGCCCTGGCTTCACGATCTTTCTGGCCGCCTTCCCGGCGGCCATAGTAAGGTACTCTATGCGTCCCTTCTAGGACGAGCTTTGGTACAGCAAGGACGGCTCGATGAAGGCATTGCGAGCGTATATGATGCCCTTGACCTGAACCGCGCTCTTAAGGACCAGGAGAACCAGTTTGTGCTTCTTGGTCAGATAGCCGGATACCGGTTTCGTGCTGGACAGATCGCGCATGCCACGAAACAGTTTGAGGCGATTATTGACCTTGCATCAACGGGTTATCCATGGGTCGCCGAAGCGAGGGCAGGCTTGGCACTTTGCCAAGCGCAGATCGGCGATCTAACAGGGGCGTCCCGGAATATCAAGGCGGCCGGTCAGGATCTGGCAGGTCACCGTGGGGAAAGTCGGGACGTCAGTCTTCTAGAGGTGAGATTGTGGTATAGTCAGGCACTTATCGAGCTTGAACAGGGAACTGTTGAGCGTTGCCTCGATACCGTCAGCCAGGCGCGAGAGATTGCAGCGGAACTCAACGCAGTTCCCCTCATAGCTCGTTGCTATGATCTCGAGGCGAGAATACACCTCTATCAGAATCAACCCGGACCTGCTCGATCGCTGGCTGAAGAAGCATGGCGCACCGCCGCTCGAATTGGCAATCCCGACCTCTGCCGGGTCGCGGGCGTCACGCTGGCTACCGCGCTGCTACGTCAGTCAGAATACGACAAGGCCCTCGGGGCAGCCCGCGCAGCTGCTCGCTACAAGCGGAGCCTATTCGCCGCCGAGGCGCTGGCCGTGGAAGGGGTTGCTGCCTTCTGCGCCGGCAGTGCGCCCGACCAGGTTCGGCTCGCATTCAACGAGGCTAATCGCTATGCCGAGGATCTACTGATCCAGGAGAATCGCGCATACCGGGCGCGAGAGGCCTCCGCGATCGCTTGGGTAGGACTCGCCCTCCTGAATCTCTCTGACGACAATGCCAGTGATGGCGCTGATTTCAACGAGTCGCGGGCGCTAATCGCTTATCGGCAAGCCATCGAAGGTGCCCCCTTCCCAGGTGCCGGGCACCGCCGCCGGGAGTTGTTTGATATTCTCACAGCCGAGCAAGCTGCGGGCACACTGTGGCGGGTGCGGAAACTGCTCAGTGAAGCCAGCCTCTCACCCCAGCTGTGATCAGCGCCTCTGTACGATTCTCCGCACCCAGGCGCCTATACAGGTCCCGAAGAAGACGGAACATCATACGCTCTGAATAGCCAGCCTCATCGGCCAGCCGGCCTACCGTCATTCCCTGGGCGAGTTCGCGCAGCCATCTCAACTCATCGGGAGAGGGCTGGTCAGAGCGCTGTTCCGCTGCCGGAGTCACAAGCTCACGTAGCACCTCGACCGGCACGAGACTCTGCCCGCGCATCGCCGCTGCGAACGCTTCGCCGAGCTCCGATGGACTGGCATCCCGGGCCACCACACATGCCGCGCCGGCTCGGAAAGCCCTGACTGACGCGACAACGGAGAACTGGTCGAGCAGCGCGACCAGGACAGCCTCTCCCGAGACTCGGTGCAGAGCCTCCAACAGGCTCCAGTCCTCATCCGCACAGATGGTGATGATTACGGCCTTGACCTGATCATCACGAATCCAGGCAAGCAGGTCGTCCGGCGCGTCCGGTTCGTAGCCAGCCTCACGCAGAATCTCCATCACGCCCCGACGGAACATAGGAAGGGGGTCGGTGACGGCGATCCTCACACGCATGGAGGGCGACCTCTTCCACTATCCGGACGTGCTGGCTGCTGATTTTTGCCGACGTTGAACCGGTCGCACCGGGATGCCCCTGGCAGGGTCCTGCCATCCCCATTGCGTCATGGACCTGCATACCGCAGGAAACTTACCGTTAGACCATGTCTACTCCTGGTGATCCTTTCGATCGATCTCTTCGAGCTAGCGCTGGGCGAGAAGATCCTGGGTTTCGACCTGTGGAGATCTCCACGAACCTGGACCGACATGCCGGTGAGTTCCGCGACTGCCTGATCCACGCCGAACGCGCATGCAGCGAGATGAAGCCCGCATTTGAGGAACTAGCCAATGCCGCCGATCGCATCCAGGCCATTACCGTGGGTTCCAAAAATAGGGATGCGATGGCGGCCAGGGATGCACTGTCAAGAGCTGTGCATTACTTTCGGGAGGCACAGGCAATGGTTACCTTCGGCCACGATCAAGGTTCTTCCTATCTCGAAGGTATCGAAGACCGACAGTAGACAGCGGCCGGCGGCATGGCTGACGCCACGCGGCGTCCGGAGCCATCAAGACGGTCCAATTGGGTCGCCTGATGCTGCACTCCTCGGCCACCTGCTGCTACCGACGGGCCTCCTGAATTCGATAATTGCGCGCAGCTTGGTTGCGGCTACCAGCTTCCCTCCAAAACGGCCAGGCTCAGTTGGTGGGCCTGGCCAAGCATCACACGGCCGTCCTGGCTGAGGTCAATGACGTGGACGTGGACGTGGATGCGGATGCCGGCTCGGCGGATGGTGTGGGTGATGGGCGAGCCGCCGGCGTAGACGAGGTGGCCGTCGGTGAGGCCGAGTGCGGCGCAGTAGGTGACCAGTTGGTAGAGGTCCTCCATCGGTACGGAGGTGGGGGTCTTGTATTTGGCGTCGATGACCGCGCGGCAGCGCGTGCCCTGCCACCAGGTGATGTCGGGGCGGGCGGCCAGCTTCCGGGCCTCGTCGAGGTGGACGATCCGTTGGCCGTCGACGGCGCCGCCGTGGCATTCCAGTTCGCGGCGCAGGCTCGCGGTGAGCCACTGTTCGTACACGGCGTACATGTCGAACAGGAATCCGGTCGCTGCGATCGTGCCTGCGCGGGCGGCTGGGGGCATGTCGATGCCCCGGTTGGCCAGGACCAGCCGGGCCAACCGCAGGGCGGGTTGGTAGCGGCGGGTCAGCCTGGTGGCGGGGGTCGGAGTCGGCGGGGTGCCGGCGACGAGGGGGGTGACGTCGGCGAGCAGCCGCTGGATGCGGTGCAGCGCCGCCCGGGTCGGCGCAGGGACGCCGGGGATGCGCAGCAGCCGGCGGGTGGCCGCGGCGAGGATGCGGTTCTCTGGGATGTCGGCGGTGTAGTCGTCGTAGCGGACCTCAAGCGGAACGGCGACGCCGAGGCGGGCCCGCATCTGGTCGGCCTCGCGTAGCCGGCCGCGCAGCATCGGGGATGCTTCGTCGACCGGCCGGTAGCCGCGCAGCAGCCCGCCGGCCAGAGCGCGGTCGGTCTGGCCAGCGAACGCGACGGCGAGGGCGGTGACGAGATCGTCGGCTGGGTCGACGTTCACGTCGTCGTTCCGCCAGCCCGCGGGATCCTGGGCGTGGCCCACCATCCACAGCAGCCGCGCCACGCTGACCTTGGGACGGATGACGAGTTCGATGTCACCGGCGCGGATGAGACCGACCTTCGTCGATGCCGTCAGCCGGAGCGTGCCGCCGAGGTCGCGGCTGGCGCTGACGGCCCCGGTCGCGACGAGCGTGCGGGCGACGTCCTCTGCGAGGCCCGGGATGGTTCGGGATTCGTACTCGGCCAGGACGACCCGTCGTGGCGCTGTCTGGACGTTCACTGACCGGCGGCGCCCGCGCCGCTTCCCGGCTCCTCGACGGGCGGTACGACGGACGGGGTGACGGTGGAGGCCGCTGTCCCGGCATCGTCGGAGGAGCTCGGAGCTGCATCGTCCGCCTCGCTGCTGATGACGCCCGCGGGGAGCGCGGCGAGCAGCGTGGCCAGACCGTAGCGGTCGTGGACGTAGGCGGCTACGTCGGCGTGCTCGCCGAGGTGGCGTTCCTCCAGCAGCGGCAGGATTTGGGTGCGCCAGATCCTGGCCAGGCCGGCCTCGGTCGCGACGCGCTTGTTCATCAGGTAGGACGGCCCGACCGCCGCGTCCCGGTCGCCGATAGCGGCGTTAAGTACGTCGAGCAGCGAGGCGATGTGGGCAGGCAGATCGTGCTTGGCCAGCCATCGGCGCAACATGTCCGCCACCGGCGGCTCGCCCGGGAACAGCGGCTGCCAGGCGAAGCGGCGGCGCATCGCCGCGTCAACGAGTGCGATCGACCGGTCGGCGGTGTTCATCGTGCCAATGACGAACACGTTCGGCGGCAGCCGGAACTCCTCGCCCGCCGAGTACTGCAGCTCGATCGTCCGGTTGCGGTACTCGAGCAGGAAGTACAGCTCGCCGAACACCTTCGCCAGGTTCGCCCGGTTGATCTCGTCGATCACCAGGACGTACGCGCCGGACGGGTTCGCCGCCGCGTCCTCGACCAAGCGGCGCAGCGGGCCGTACTCCTTCGAGAAGCGGAACGTGCCGTCGGCACCCAGCCCCGGCCGGAACCCCTCGACGAAGTCCTCGTAGGCGTAGGACGGGTGGAACTGCACCAACCGTTGGCTGCCGTTGGTCTGTTCGGCCAGGAACCGGCCGATCTCCTGCGCCAGGTAGGTCTTGCCCGTCCCGGGCGGCCCATACAGGACGAGCTGCTTCTTCTCGTCCAGCAGGTCGACCGTCTCCGCCAGCCAGTCGGGGTCCGCCAGCAGGTCATTGGCCAGCTCGGCAGTCGGTTCCGGGAGTCCTGCCAGCGGCGGCTGTTCAACCACGATGTGAGCCGGCTTCGGCAGGCCATCCGACGCCAGCGGGTCACTTAGAACGTCGTCGTCCAGTGATCCGTCTTCATTGTCGTCGACGTCCGTCAGCGGCTCGAGGTCCACCAGTTCGGCGATCTCCCGGGCCGTCTCGCCCAGATCGACCAGGCTGGCCTGGCCAGTCAGCCGGTCCTGGGCGGCATCGGAAAGGTCGCCGCGGCGCAGCGATGCCTCCAACCAGCGGACCTCGCGGCGGCAGTGCGCCGGAAGCTGACCTGGTACCCAGTACGGGTCGCCGGTGACGACGCCGGCGTGCACGCGATCCTCGTTCACGGTGACGACGAGGTCGCCCTGAGCCATCCGGCTGAGGAAGTGGTCCAGCAGTGTGACCCGCGTCCGCTCCTGGGCCGGGCTCAGTCCCGGCTCCACATCCCTGACAACCAGTGCGACTGCGCTGCGGGCCATGCCGGCGACGAGACGAGGGTAACCCGGCATCGAGACTGAACAGAAGCCTTCCGCCAGCCAGCGAGGCACGAGGTTGTGGCCCTGCACGTTCGCGCCTCGCACCAGCCAACCACGCCGGTACGGCACCGACCTGCTCTGGCCGTCGGCGGCGTTTTTCGCCCACTGCTGCAGCCACAGCGAGAGGTCGAACGTCTCGCCCCGCGCTTCGATCTCGGCGCAGATCTCGGCGAAGTCTCGTTCCCAGTCTCCGGTGGGCGGACCTACCTTGTAGGCGTGTGCTGAGACGAACGCCTTGAGGCCATTGATGCTGACGGTGTCAGCGAAAGTAGCCGGAAACGCCAGGTGCAGCAGGGCGAGTCGCTGAGCCTGCGCTGTGGAGTTCGGTGTCGCGTCCAGCAGGGCCCGGAACTCCCATGGGTCGTCCAACGCGGCGTGTCTGTCATGGTGCGGCAGGGCGCTGACATGGGCAGCGACTCGCGCCATCCAGGCGATCTGCTGGCTGCGGTACGCCACAGCCGGCCCGAAGGGTGTGATGCCACCGTCGAGCGCCGCGTCGAGTTCGGCAGGGACGGCGACCGGGCGGGGCATCATCCTGAGCACGGTGCGCACCGCCACCCGCTTCGTCGCGCCCTTGATATCGGACGGCGTCAGCAGGTTCAGGTAGAGCAGTTCGGCGGCGAGCTGGACGACATCCGGGTCGGCGCCCTCCAGCGCCGCCCTGTAACGCTCCGGGAACCGCGCCTTCTTTCCGTCCGTCGACGTCGGCTGACGCTCAAGCCGTTCCGCCAAACCCTCGGCGTTCGCCAGTGTCCACACCGGGCGGCCAGGCGTGAACGCCGAGTCGTCGGCGGCAAATCCCCTTTCGAGGAGAACGCGAGCGGCAGCGTAGATCTGTTCCTTGCTGGTCACGCGCGGCTCCGGCCGGGGTGGCGGGGTCCGTCGCCGGGCGGCGGGTCCAACGGCGAGGTGAAGCTGCCGGTCGCCATCTCGTCGTAGGCGGCGAGAACGAGACGGCGGGTGCGGAACTCACCGAACGCCTTCTCCTCGTTCTTGCGCAGCACGAAGAACGAGTCGAGGACGTGTTCGGCCTCGTCTCGGTCCAGCCCGTACAGGTGCAGGTAGGCGGCATCCAACTCAGCCCGCAACTGCGCCCGCCGCTCCGGCGCCCACCGGAACGGCGGCCCATCCCCCGCATTCAGCTCCTCGGCGTAGGAAACCATGTCCCACGACGTGTAGGACAACTCCAGCACCCGATCCGCTACCCAGTCCCGCAGCTCCACCGCATTGTCCCACGGAGCCGGCCTTATGTATGCCTCCGGTGGCAGCACAGGTAGCTGCTTGACGATCACGAAGGTAAGCGAGGCGCCACTCAGCTTCTGGCGCACGCAGTAGTCACTGACGAGGGACGAAAAATTTTCCTGAAGGCAGGCTATATCGCCATGCCCCGGAAGGAGGAGAGGGAACTTATGGTTTACCGCCGCCAAGGGCAGAGCAGAAGCTATCATAGTTCGCTCTTTATCGTTGCGAGCGATATCACGCCAGCCAAGCAACCAGCCACGATCCCAGCGTTCGCCGAGCTTCTTTTCGACCTGCTCCTCGGAAATCCAGTAGCGAGGCCATCCGACCACTTCGGGGTCATCGTGGCCTTCCGGGCCTAGCTTCGGCAGGGTTCCTTTATTTATCTGCGCTTGCGTTGCCCCCTCGTAAGTTGCATAACGATGGTCGTATAGGTGCAGCATCTTCGCCTCATACAAAGGGAGCATCCTGACTCCCGCACACATAACTAGGTTTCCTGAAATTTCGCCTCCTTCGTCCATCAACTCCTTCTCTGTCCGAAAGTCGTTTGAGTCGGCCGCCATGTCAAACATCCGGAGGAAAGCGACCCCCCAAGGACTCACGCCAGGATCTCCGATAAGAACAGGGAGGCGACCGTGTATGCCGATCGTTATCTCAGCGTCCCTGCGGGACCGAAACACGGGAGCCGTTCCACTGTTCGGGTTTACTTGTAGCAGTTCCCGTGGCGCGAGCCCGAACCGGCTAGCCGAAAGGCCCTCGACTCGCTGGACGGCGAAAGCAAACGATGCATCGCCCGCAGGCAGTCCTCCAGTAGCAACGAGCAACGAGAAGTTGACCCGATTGTTGACGCCAGGGAAGATTCCCTTTTCGTTCTCGAAGTCGAAGAAGCCGGCCAGCCTCGAAGTCTCGACCATGTAGCGGAAGAAAGGGGCGGTGGTGTCGCCGGTGGCGATGTTTGTGGGGAGAATGACGCCGAGGCGGCCGTGGTGGGCGACCACCGACAGGTCGTGCTCGGCGAAGATCTGGAAGGTGTTGATGTCTCCCCGGCCGGTGAGCGGGTAGCGGCCGGAGTCGTGTGCGTAGTGGCTGGCGAGGTCGGCGTCGCGCAGGGCGCGCAGGTACTCGGCGGCGAGGGCGGGCCGTTCCTCGTCCAGCTTTGCGATCATCTTCTTGCGGGCGGCCGCGTTGGGTGCCTTGGCGATCTCCCGGTCGCGGCTGGCGAAGAACTCCTCGTCCTGCAGTTTGGCTCGTTCCCAGGGCGGGTTGCCGAGGACGCAGGAGAAGCCGCCGGGCAGGATGTCGGGGAACTCGAGGGGCCAGTGGAAGAAGCGGTGGTGGTCTCGCAGGGTGGTGAGCACCCGCAGTTGGGCCGGGGTGAGGGCGGCTGCGCCGGTGTCGCGGATCTGTCTGATGTCGTTGGTGGTGGGGGGCGGTGGGTCGGCGCGCAGTTCGGTGACCGGAAGTGGGGTACTTGTCCTCGTCAGTCGTTCCTGTTCCCGGGCGACGGCGTCGGGGTCGAGGCGGTGCGGCCAGGCGAACGCGGCGCACCAGGCGTCGGCGGCCAGGCGAGCATGGTCCAGCTCGACGTTGGCCTCCGCCTGTCGCCATCGCCGAGCCTTGTCATGCACGGCACCGAGGTTGTCCTCGGGCAGTCGAGCGAGTGTCTGGAAGTCGGCTCGCCAGGCTTCGCTGGGGTCGGCGAACGGCAGCTCGTTGTAGCCGTCGGCGGCCTTCTTCAGCTCGTCCCGGTTGCGTTTGCGGTAGGCCCGCAGCTGGGCGGGGTCGTCGCCGACGAGGCCCTTGAAGGCGTCCTCGGGCAGGCCGGCGTCCATCAGGTCGGGGGTGGTGCCGATGAGGGCATTCCCGACCTTGATGTGGGCGTCGAGGAACGACAGTGGACGGCCCGGGTCGAGGGCCTCCAGCCACAGTGCGACCTTGCTGACCCCGGCGCCGAGCAGGTGCACGGGGCTGCGTTCCCACAGGTGGGAGACGGGGTAGGCGCGGGTGCCGGTGGGGCCGTCGATGGCGATGCCGCCAGCGGGGGCGGTGGGCAGCCGGCCGTAGCCGAGCTCGTCGAACAGCACCCGTAGCCAGCGGTTGCGGGTGGCTTCGGTCTCGGTGCCGGTGACCGGGCCGGGCGGTACGAGGCGGCGGAAGTCGGCCCAGGCCGCCTGCAGGCGGGTGAAGGAGCGGTTCGCGCCTTCGCGTAGGGTCTCGCGGCCGATGAGGCCGTAGTCGGCGGGTTTCTGTCCGGGCAGGCCGTCGCTGGTGGCGACGGCGGCGAGCAGGTCGGTGGGCAGGAGGCCGCCGACGCTGCGGACGGTGGTGAAGGCTCCGGTGGCCGGTGGGGTCGTCATGCCCGGGCCGCCGGCAGGTGCAGGTACACGCCGAGGATGTCGGCGGGGCGCTGGGCGGTGACGGTCAGGCCGCGGCGGACCAGGTTGCCGGTGCTGCCGGCGGCTTCCCGGACGCGCCGGTGGCTGGCGAGCAGGTCCGCGGCCAGCGTCTCGCCGACCTCGGTGAGGTGGTCGGCGAGGCCGTCGAGGCGGGCGGTCAGCCGGCGCAGGTCGGCGGCGGCGAGGTCGCGGGGATAGTTGGCCACCGGGCGGGCGGCGAGCTGGACGGCAACCTGGTCGTCGTCCAGCCAGGTCGGGTCGGTGGGGGTGCCGGTGAAGCCCACGATGCGTGCCTCCTCGGCGACCTGCGGGCGCGGCCCGGTCCGGCCGGGCAGGGTCAGGTGCAGCCGGTAGCGGACGAGGAGCAGGACGGTGCGGACATCGGCGACGTCGGTGACCATGACGCCGCAGCGGCGGGCCGGCCGGTCGGCCTCGTCGACGCCGATCGGGTCGAGGGCGGTGTCCAGCACGTACCGGGCGAGGGTCTCCACGGTCGGGTCGGTGCGGGTCAGCACGGCCATCTCCGGTGGGGCCGGCAGCGCATCGGCCAGCCGCAGCTCCCCGCCGCTCACACCAAGTTGAGCGCGCAACGCTGGTGGAAGGCCGGCAGTCGGCGCCAGGTAGTGGTCGCCATCGCGGTGCGCGGGGGCGCGCAGCGCGGCGAGGGTGGACAGGGTGAACTCCGCGACCTCGGCCGGCCCGCCGAGGCTGCCACGGATCGCCTGGACCTCCCGGCCGA
>Ga0105248_10004622_pt1 | contig 15222 bp, 17 predicted proteins | sample KBSS34metaG_FD_81524 | JGI IMG/M metagenome (GOLD analysis project Ga0105248, IMG submission 81524) | Switchgrass rhizosphere microbial communities from Kellogg Biological Station, Michigan, USA - KBS S3-4 metaG | ecosystem: Host-associated > Plants > Roots > Rhizosphere > Soil | place...
ATGCATAAAGCATCTTCGAGACAGTGAACGACTTAAGCTTAACCGACCACGCTGCGCCTAGAGGCCACAGCAGACCGGAGCCGCCGCCCACATGTCCCTTCATCCAACCAACAATGAGAAAGATACCGCCGACACCAACTTTCCCCTCTTTCTCAAGAGAGGCATCGTTGATGCCGATATCGCGGTGAACCGCGTTCCGCCGTTTGGCGAAGCGCCGTTGACGAGGGGCTATCTATGGGTGGACGACGCCCCCGTCAACAGGGTTTTGCAAATTTGTTGCCGATATCTTGCAAGTCCGCGGAAAACTGCGCTTTTTTAACGATCGGCCGGCATAGGAAGAGGGCCTGGAGGGGGAGAATCGGGTGTCCGTGATTCGAAAAAGGGCGGAAAACCTGGAATCGCAGCCCATGGGGGTCCGAATCCGGAGCGCCGTGATCTGGCGCTCAGGCAGCCAGATCGTCGGGCAGGCGGTGATGTGGATGTCCACCTTCCTGGTGCTGCGCCTGCTGACCCCTGCCGATTACGGCCTCTTCGCCATGACCCAGGGCGTGCTCGCGCTGGCGCAGATCCTCAACGGCTTCAGCTTCGCCGCCTCGCTGGTGCAGGCCGAGCAGCTGGACGAGAAGCGCGTGGGGCAGGTGTTTGGCGCGCTGATCCTGATGAACGGCTCGATCGCCGTCGCGCAGTTCCTCTGCGCGCCGCTTGCCGCCTCCTATTTCCATCAGCCCCTCCTCGTCCACATGCTGCGCGTGCAGAGCCTGCTGCACCTCACCACCCCCTTCATCATCATGCCGCAGGCGCTGCTCAGCAGGGACATCAACTTCCGTACCCAGGGCCGCGCCAATCTGGCCGCGGCACTGGCCGGCGCCATCACCGCCCCGACCTGCGCGCTGGCGGGCATGGGCGTGTGGACCCTGGTGCTGGCGCCACTCGCCCTGTTCACGACGCGCGCGATCATGCTGGGGCTGCTCGGCCGCTGGTGGATACGACCGCGCTTCGGGATGAAGGGGGCCGGCGCCACGCTGGGCTATGGCGGCACCATGCTGATCGGCGACATGCTGTGGTTCGTGCAGACCCAGTCCGACGTGATCATCGCGGGCCGCCACTTCAATCCGCATATGGTCGGCCTCTATGCCGAGGGCCTGTTCCTCACGCAGATCCTCATCAACAAGTTCGTGCCGGCGCTGAACGACGTGGCCTTCCCCGCCTATGCGCGGATGCAGGCAGACCGGCAGGCCGTCGCGGCGAACTTCGCCAAGGCGCTGGGGCTGATCATGCTGGTGGCGCTTCCCTGCTATGTCGGGCTTGCCGCCACCGTAGAACCGTTGGTGCTGACCGTGATGGGGCCGAAGTGGATCGAGGTGGTGCCGCTGGTGCGCCTGCTGGCCTTCGCCATGCCGTTCCTGACGCTGCACATCCTCTACCCCCCCGCGACCAACGCGCTGGGCCGGCCGCGCATCAGCGTGACATCGGCCGGCGCCGGTGCGGTGCTGCTGCCGACAAGCTTCATGATCGGATCGCATTTCGGCCCGATCGGCATGGCGACGGCCTGGCTGATGGCGACGCCGGTACTGGTGCTGATCTCCAGCACCCTCTCCCTCCCGGTGATCGGGCTGAGTTGGCGGCAGCTTGGTAGCGCGATCGCCCCGCCGCTGCTCGCGGCGCTCTGCATGGGCGCGGTGGTGACGGGCCTCGACAGGCTGTTGCCGCCGATGCTGCCCGTTTCGCGGCTGGGGATCCTCATCAGCACCGGCGTGATCGCCTATGCCGGTTTCGTCGCGCTGGTCGCGCGCCCGCTCGCCGAACGGGCGCTGGCGGCGCTGCGCGGGAACAGGCCGCCCGCAGCCGCCTGACGGCACGGGCGACCCGGGCGGAGCCGGCTCAGTTACCGGCGATGTAGTGGCGCATCGCCTCGGCTTCGGCCTCGATCCGTGAAAGGCGGAGCTTCACGAGATCGCCGATCGACACGAAGCCGACCACGGCCCCGCCCTCCACCACCGGCAGATGGCGAACGCGCCGCTGCGTCATCAGCGCCAGCGCGGAAAGGATCGGCGTGCCGCGATCGACCGTGATCGGCGGGGAGGTCATCACCTCTTCCACCTGCCTATCCAGCATCGTCGGGCCTTCCAGCGCCAGTCGATAGATCACGTCGCGTTCGGAGAATATGCCCAGCACCCGGCCCCCGCCGATCACCGGCACGGCCCCGATGCGTCGCTCCGCCAGAAGCTTCACCACATCGCCCACCCGCATATCGGGACCGACGGAGACGATGTCTCCGCCCTTGGACTGGAGTATCGCCGCGATCGTCATGCCGGCCTCCTCTGTTGGCGCCGGCCTGCTGCCGGTCTAGGGTGATGATCCCACGATGACGGGCCAAAGGGAAGCCATGCCAGGACCGGATCCCGTACCGCGGCGACACGCTACACGCCCCCTCCTCTGGGCGCGCTTCCTCCGGCTCATGCGGTGGATGACGGTGCTGGCGCTGGCCTGCGTGGTGATCGCGCTGGTCTATTTCCGGCAGGGCGGAAGCCCGGTTCCCGTCCAGATGATCATCGCCGCCTCGCTGGGCGTGTTCTTCACGGTGATGATCGGCACCGGGCTGATGGCCCTCGCCTTCCTGTCGTCGCGCAGCGGGCATGACGAGGATGCCGCCGCCCCCTTCGACGAGCGGCACTGACAACGACGAGACCGCGCCCGATCCACCGGAATGCGGCGCATAAGAAAAAGGCGCCGCCCCTCGCGGAGCGACGCCTCATCCGATGTTATGGTTCGCCCCGGCTCAGGCCGCGACGATCGTGTCCTCGGTGCTGCTGGCCGCGCGGCGGGTGCGGCGGCGACGCGGCGCCGGCTCCGCAGCCTCGGCGTCCGGCTCGGGAGCGGACGGGGCGGCGGCGGCCGTTTCGGTTTCGGTGATGCCGAAAGCGGGGGGAAGCCGATCGATCTCGATCCGCTGCGGCGCGGCTTCGCCATTCGCCTCGCCCTCGATATCGCGGGGACGACGGCCACGGCGGCCGCGACGGGCCTCGCCCGCCTCCTCTTCGGCATAGCTTTCGCGGGCCGGGGCTTCGCGATGCTCGCGCGCCTCGCGCGGTGCCTCGGCCTCGCCCTCGGCGACGATCGGGCCACGCTCCCGGCGGCGCATGTCGCGGTCGTTGCGGCGGGGCTCCCGCTCGTCACGACGCGGCTGCTCCGCGCGCTGCTGCTGATGGTGGTGCGGCTGGTGATGCTCCATCTCGGAAGCGTCGTCGCCGCCCTCCGCGTCGTCGCCGCCGTCCTCGAAATCGTCGCTCTCGAAGCGCGGGCGCCGCTGCTGATGCTGGTTCTGCTCGTCGAAGCGCGCACGGCTCTCGTTAAGCACGCGGAAGTAATGATCCGCGAACTGGAGATAATATTCGGTCATCACGCGGTCGCCCTGGGTTTGGGCATCGCGCGCGAGATTGCGATACTTCTCATGAAGCTGGGCCGCGTTGCCGCGCGCCCGGTTGTCGATCCGGTTGCCTCGATCAGGACCGCTCCCCGGTCCCCGCACCTGCGTGCCGCCGCGGCCACGGCGACGGCCGTTCTGCCGATTGTTGATCAACGTTTCCGAGTCCTCGTTCCTGGTGGTCCTAATCACCACTCCCACCGGTCGTCTTCCGGCATGCTCGTCGGGGCCGTCCCGCCGATTCGCAGGCGCCGACCATGATCTGCGCGCCGGCATCGAGCACACGGATTTCCGGCGCTCCTATCCGCGTCGCTGCCCCGCGAGCAGGGCGGCAGGCCATCGGTTTCGGCATGGGGCCGCAGCCTTCGAACACGATGTTCCGATGCTGAGTGGCCCCCGTTCCTGCTTCTCCATGTAGTGCGGCGGAAGCGTAAAACCAAGTGGAATATATGATGCTCAGTACGATAGCACCACGCAGCGATCCCGCCCGGCAAGATCCTTGCGGATATGCGGCGCCAGGCCGGACGCTTCGAACATCCCGGATACCGCGGCGCCCTGCGATGCGCCGATCTCGATGCAGGCGATACCGCCGGGGGTGAGCTGGCCCGGCAGCAGGCGTGCGATCACCCGATAATCGTCGAGCCCGTCCGCCCCCGCGAACAGTGCCGAATGCGGCTCATGATCGAACACGTCGCGGGGCAGCGGCTCGTCCGTGCCGATATAGGGCGGGTTGCAGAGGATCAGGTCGAAGCGCTCGCCGATGCCGGCCCAGCCGCCTTCGATCATCGCAGCGCGCTGCCCCATGCCCAGCGCCCCGGCATTGGCCCGCGCGATGGCGAGTGCCGCGAGGGAGCGATCGATGCCGACGCCGCTCGCCTCCGGCCATTCCGCCAGCGCGGCGAGCAGCAGCGCGCCCGATCCGGTGCCGAGATCGAGCACGCGCTTCGGCCCCGGCGTTCCCCGGAAATGATCGACTGCCGCCTCGATCAGCGTCTCGCTATCCGGGCGCGGGATAAGCACGCCGGGCGCCACCGCCAGATCGATCGTCCAGAAGGCGCGATGGCCGGTGATATAGGCGAGCGGCTCGCCCCCGGCCCGGCGCGCGACCAGCGCCGCGAAGCCCTCCGGCACCGGCCGCTCCAGCCCGCCCAGCAGCAGCGCCTCCCGGCTGATGCCCAGCGCATGGGCCATCAGCAGCTCGGCATCGAGACGCGGCGTTTCGGAGCCTTCCGCCAGCGCGCCGGCGGCCTCGGCCAGCGCGACGCGCGCGTCAGGCCGCATCGTTGAGGGCGGCGAGCCGGCTCGCCTCGTCCTCCGCAATCAGCGCGCCGAGCAACTCGTCCATCTGCCCTTCGAGGATTTCGGGCAGGCGATGGAGGGTGAGGTTGATACGATGGTCCGTCACCCGCCCCTGCGGGAAATTATAGGTGCGGATACGCTCGGAGCGATCGCCCGATCCCACCATCGATTTGCGCGCACCGGCCCGCGCCGAAGCCAGCCGCTCGCGCTCCAGTTCGTAGAGGCGGGCGCGCAGCACCTTCATGGCCTTGGCCTTGTTCTTGTGCTGGCTCTTCTCGTCCTGCTGGCTGACGACGAGGCCGGTCGGCAGGTGGGTGATGCGCACCGCGGAGTCCGTGGTGTTCACCGACTGGCCGCCGGGGCCGGACGAGCGGAATACGTCGATGCGCAGATCCTTCTCGTCGATCTTGACGTCGACCTCCTCGGCCTCGGGCAGCACCGCCACCGTCGCGGCCGAAGTATGGATGCGCCCGCCGCTTTCGGTGACGGGCACGCGCTGCACGCGATGAACGCCGCTTTCGAACTTGAACCGGGCGAACACGCCCTGCCCCGTCACGCTGGCGACGACTTCCTTGTAGCCACCCATCTCCGCCGTGCTGGCGGACATCAGCTCCACCCGCCAGCCCTTCGTATCGGCATAGCGCTGGTACATGCGGAAGAGATCGCCCGCGAACAGCGCCGCTTCGTCGCCACCGGTGCCGGCGCGGATTTCGAGGATCGCCGAACGCTCGTCGGCGGCGTCCTTGGGCAGCAGGCTGATCGCCAGCGTCCGCTCCGCCTCGGGCAGGCGGGCGCGGACGACCTCGACCTCCTCGGCGGCCATCGCCCGGATATCCGGATCGTTATCCTCCACCATGCCGGAGAGCGTCTGCAACTCGGCGCGGAGGCGGCGGACCTCGGCGGCGGCGGCGGCCACCGGCTCCAGCTCGGCATAATCGCGCGAGAGGCGGACGAACTGGTCGGCCGGCAGATCGGCGCGCGCCATCGCCGATTGCAGCTCATGGTGCCGCGCCTCGATCGCGGCGATGCGCTCGGACGTGATCGAAACCATCAGCGTCCCGTCTCGACGCTCACCCACGCCGCCAGCCGATCGAGCGGCACGGCGGCCTGCTCGCCCGTCGCGAGCTGCTTCACGGAAGCCTCGCCGCGCGCCAGTTCGTCCTCGCCGAGGATCACGGCGAAGCGGGCGCCGGCGGCGGCGGCCTTCTGCATCCGCTTCTTCATATTGCCCTTGTACGTCATGTCGCAGGCGATGCCGGCGCGGCGCAGCGAAGCGATCACGCCCAGCGCCGCCGCCTCGGCCACGGCACCCATCGGCACCACCGCGACATCGATCGTCTCGGCGGCCGGCTCCTCGATCAGCATCGCCAGCCGCTCGATCCCCGCCGCCCAGCCGACCGCCGGGGTGGCCGGGCCACCCAGCGCCTCGATCAGCCCGTCATAGCGGCCGCCGCCCAGCACGGTGCCCTGCGCGCCCAGCCGGTCGGTCACAAACTCGAAGGCGGTGTGGCGGTAATAATCGAGCCCGCGCACCAGCCGTGCATTGCGCGTCCACGCCACGCCCGCCGCATCGAGCCCCTTGGTGACCGCCTCGAAGAAGGCCCCCGCCTCGACGGAGAGATAGGCATCGATATCCGGCGCCGCATCGGCGATCGGCCGGTCCTTCACATCTTTCGAATCGAGGATGCGCAGCGGGTTCTTGTCGAGCCGGCTGAGGCTGTCTTCCGAAAGATCGCCGCGATGCGCCTCGAAATGGGCGACCAGCGCCGCGCGCCAGGCGTCGCGCGTCTCGGCGTCGCCCAGCGTGTTGAGCTGCAGGGTCACGCCGTCGGCGATGCCCAACTCGCGCAGCAACTGGTCCGCCATTACCAGCAGCTCCACGTCGGCCTGCGGCTCGGCGGCGCCGATCACCTCGGCGTCGATCTGGTGGAACTGGCGGTAGCGCCCCTTCTGCGGCCGCTCATAACGGAACAGCGGGCCGTGCGTCGCGATCTTGAGCGGCGCATATTGCTGCCAGCCATTGCCGAGATAGGCGCGGCTCAGGCCCGCCGTGAACTCCGGCCGCAGCGTGATCGAATCGCCGCCGCGATCCTCGAACGAATACATTTCCTTGGAGACCACGTCCGTCGTCTCGCCCAGCGAACGGGCGAAGACGGCGGTCGGCTCGATCACCGGCACTTCCACCCGCTGGAAACCGTAAAGGCCGCGCACCCGCTCGAAGGTGGCGACGACATGCGCGTGGCGCCGCGCCGCCTCCCCGAAAAGATCCTGGGTGCCACGGACGCGCTGCGGGGTTTCGGGTCGGCTCATGGTTGCGCGGACTACTGGAAAATCGTCGTCCGGAAAATATCCTTCGCACCTGCAAACAATCCGGGCTTGAGGCGGGCCGGAACGAAGGTTATCTGCCGCTTCACTATGAACATCGACCTCATCCCCGTCGGCGCCAACCCGCCTCATGAACTCAACGTCATCATCGAGGTGCCCGTCGGCGGCGAACCGGTGAAGTATGAGTTCGACAAGAAGTCGGGCGCGCTGTTTGTCGATCGCATCCTGCACACGCCGATGCGGTATCCCGCCAACTATGGCTTCGTGCCGCACACGCTCTCGCCGGACGGTGATCCGCTCGACGCGCTCGTGATCGCGCGGTCGCCCTTCATTCCGGGTTCGGTCGTGCGCGTGCGCCCGGTCGCGGTGCTGAAGCTGGAGGACGAGGCCGGCGGCGATGAAAAGCTGCTCACCGTGCCGGTGGACAGCACCTTCCCTTATTACTCGAAGGTCGACGAGAAGGACGATCTGCCCGAGATCGTGATGCAGCAGATCGAGCATTTCTTCACCCACTACAAGGATCTCGAAGCCAAGAAGTGGGTGCGAATCGGCTCGTGGGGCGATGCCGACGACGCGCGCCAGATCATCATCGAGGCGATGGAAGCCGCGAAGAAGGCCAAGGCCGAGACCGGCGACGACGCGGGCGCCAAGCAGCTCTGAATCGGAATCCGGCAGGCCGGCGCGGAAAAACGCGTCGGTCCGCCGGGCTCCGGCGACCGACCGGTGCCGGCCTATCTTGAAATATGTGAAATATCGTTACCGATACTAGACGTCCGGCTTTCGGTACGTCATCGCACTGCGGCAAATTTCTTACAGGGAGTTGCTGCTTCGATGAATCGCCTTACCCGTATGTTGACCGGCGCCGCGCCGCTTGCCTTGCTCATCGGATTTTCCGCCGCTCACGCCGCGCAGCCCGCGACCAACTCCCTGCCGCAGCCGGTGCAGATCGTGGACACGATCCCGGCCCCGCAGGACATCGCCTATCCGGGCGGCACCATTCAGCTCGCAGTCAACGCCACCGACATCACGCGCGGCATCTATGCCGTGACGGAGACGATCCCGGTCGCCTCGGCCGGCAAGCTCACCCTGCTCTACCCGAAGTGGATTCCAGGCAACCACAGCCCGACGGGGCAGATCAGCAAGATCGCCGGCATCGTCATCACCGCTGACGGCAAGACTATCCCGTGGGTGCGTGACACGGTGGACGTCTATGCGTTCCACATCGACGTGCCGGAAGGCGCCAAGAGCATCGTCGTCAACTTCAACTATCTCTCGCCGACCGCCGGAAACCAGGGCCGTATCCTCACAACGCCGGACATGCTGAGCCTGCCGTGGGATACGGTCGCGCTCTATCCGGCCGGCTATTTCGTCCGCCAGATCCCGATCCAGGCGAGCGTCACCTATCCGACGGGCTGGAAGTCCGCCACGGCACTGGCGCCGGGCCTTTCGGGCGACAAGGTGACCTACCCGGTCGTCGATTTCGAGACTCTACTCGATTCGCCCGCCATCGCCGGCCGCTTCATGCGGACCGACATGCTGGCCCCCGGCGTGAACCTCGACATCGCTGCCGACCGTCCCGAGCAGCTCGCCGCCACCCCGGCCCAGATCGATGCGCACAAGCGCCTCGTCGAGCAGGCCGTGAAGCTGTTCGGCGCCCAGCATTACGACCATTACGACTTCCTGCTGACGCTCTCCGACAATCTCGGCGACGAAGGGCTGGAGCATCACCGCTCCTCGGAAGACGGCACGGATGCCGACTATTTCACCGATTGGGATTCGTCGCAGGCGGCGCACAACCTGCTGCCGCACGAGTTCACGCATAGCTGGAACGGCAAGTTCCGCCGCCCGGCCGATCTGTGGACGCCGGACTATCGCACCCCCATGCAGGATACACTGTTGTGGGTGTATGAGGGCCAAACCCAGTTCTGGGGCTATGTGCTCGAAGCCCGCTCGGGCATTGCCAGCAAACAGGATATCCTGGACGCGCTCGCCACAACGGCCGCCTATTACCAGAACTCGCCCGCCAAGGCGTGGCGCACGGTGGAAGACACCACCAACGATCCCGCCATCAGCCAGCGTCGCCCGAAGGCGTGGCGCAACTACCAGTGGTCCGAGGATTATTACGAGGCCGGCAAGCTGACATGGCTCGATGCCGATCAGTTGATCCGCGAGAAGACCGGCGGCAAGAAGTCACTCGATGATTTCGCCAAGCTCTTCTTCGGCATCCGCGATCGGGATTGGGGTGTCGTCACCTACAAGTTCCAGGACGTCGTGGACACGCTCAACAAGGTCATGCCCTATGACTGGGCGACCTTCCTCAACGAGCGCATGAACGAGGTGAAGCCGGAAGCCACGCTCGACTGGATCGCACGCGGCGGCTACAAGCTCGTCTATCAGGACAAGCCGACGAACTGGATCAAGTCGGCCGCGAAGAGGAGTGGCGGCGCGACCGACCTCAGCTATTCGATCGGCCTCTCGATCAGCAAGCAGGGCGCGATCGGCAGCGTCGCATGGGGCGGCCCGGCGTTCAACGCCGGCATCACCATCGGCTCCAAGCTGCTCGCCGTGAACGGCCGCGAATATAGCGCCGATCTGCTCAAGACCGTCATCACCGCCGCCAAGGACGGCCATGATCCGATCCACCTGCTGATCCAGCATGGCGATACCATCACCGACTATCCGGTGATGTGGAACGGTGGCCTGCGCTATCCGACGCTGGTGAAGGTCGGCAAGGGCGAGACCGGGCTCGACAAGCTGCTCGCACCCGCGAAGTAATGGACGGAGGCGTTGGGCGGCAGCGCCCATCGCCTCCTGATATCGCGACGCCCCAAAATCACGAAAGGCCCTTCCCGCGCGTGCGGGAGGGGCCTTTTCTCATTGGCTGACCAGCCGAAGCCCGGCGATGCAGCCGATCAACCCGGCGATCAGCAGCAGCCGCACCGCGCCCAGCGGCTCCTCGAAGAACATCGCGCCCACCAGCACGGTGCCGAGCGCCCCGATGCCACCCCACACCGCATAGGCCGTCCCCATCGGGATCGAGCGCGACGCGACCTCCAGCAGCCCCATGCTGAGCGTCACCGAGGCGAGAAAGCCCATCGTCCAGCCGATATTGCGGAAACCGTCGACGAAGCGCAGGCAGGTGGTAAAGCCCACTTCCCCCAGCCCGCCGAGCAGAAGCCAGATCCACGCCATTCGTCCTCCGTTTCGGCTGAATATTCCGGTGCGCCCGGCCCTCCGCGCGCTATGCTCGCCTCATGGCCCTGAAGCTCCACCTCGGCAACCGCGTCGCGCCCGTCCGCTTCATCGTGTTCCTCGTGCTGCTGCTGGCGGGTGTTCCGGCGCTGTCGCCGGCGCTCGGCTGGCGGCACGGCACGATGCTCGCCTTCGATATCGCGGCGGCGGTGTTCCTCGTCTCGCTCTGGCCGCTGCTCCAGACCACCGACGCGCGCAGGATGCGGGACCATGCCGCGGCGAACGACGCCAACCGCGCACTGCTGCTGACGATCACCGTATTGGTGTCGCTGGTGGTGCTCGTCGCCGTTTTCTCGGAATTACAGGAAAAGGCCGCACCCCGCTCCTCCGCCGTGTCGCTCATCATCGCGACGCTGTCTCTGGCGTGGCTATTTTCCAACATGGCCTATGCGCTGCACTATGCGCACGTCTTCTACGTGCAGTCCGACACGGACGATGACGGCGACAAGGAAGATAGCGGCGGGCTCGAATTCCCGAAGACCAAAGAGCCCACCTATTGGGACTTCATCTATTTCAGCTTCACGCTGGGGATGACCTTCCAGACATCCGACACCGCGCTCACCACCACGCGGATGCGGCGGATCACGACACTCCACTGCCTCGCCGCCTTCGTGTTCAACCTCGGCGTGCTGGCTTTCACGATCAACGTGCTGGGCGGCAGCAATTAGAGCATGGAGCCCCGAACAGGCCGCGCCCCGTTCGTCCTGAGCTTGTCGAAGGACGTGCGGCAAACGCGGCGGTGCCTGAGGCACGCACTTCGACTTCGCTCAGTGCGAACGGGTAAATCTTACCTACGCTGCTTTAGGTTGTTCTGAGCCGATCCCCAGCTTCGCCGGAGAGCCGTGAAGGGGATCAGGCCTCCCCCGCCTCCGCCAGCCGGGCGATCGCGTCGCCCTCCAGCCGCCAGGGTTGCCAGCCGGCCGAGGGTGTGCCGCCCAGGCGACGGTAGAAGCGCATCGCCTCCTCGTTCCAGTCCAGCACCGCCCAGTCCATCCGGGCGCAGCCGCGCGCCAGCGCCTCGCGGGCCAGCACCGCCATCAGCGCCCGCGCAACGCCGGAGCGGCGCTCCGAATCCTCGACGAACAGGTCTTCCAGATAGAGGCCGGACCGCCCCGTCCATGTCGAATAGTTGAGGAACCACAACGCGAGGCCGACCACCCGCCCCTCCCGCTCGGCGACATGGGCATGGACATGCCCGCCTTCGGAGAAGAGCGCGGCGGTAAGCATCGCCTCTGTCGCCACCACCGCGTCGGGCTCACGCTCGAAGGTAGCGAGCGCGCGGATCAGGCGCAGGATATCCGCCTCGTCGCCCGGCCGGGCCAGCCGGATCGACAGGCTCATGGCTGGACGACTTGTTCCGAAGGCCCGGCCAGCACGCCCACCGTCTGGACATGGGCGGCGCGCAGCACCTCATACACCTTCTGGATGCAGGCGTTCGGAACCTGGCCGATGGTGCGAATGCCGGTGGAGAAAGGCTGGCGCGGCAGGGCCGAGCGCAGCGCAAGCTTGGTGCCGAAATCGTCGAGATCGCCGATCGGCCGGCCCTGAAGCCCCAACAGGCAATGATCGCCCTTCGCCGATACCTCGATGCCCAGCGGCACATAGGGCGTGGGCTTGGCGGAGCATCCTGCGACCAGCGCCAGCAGCAGCCCGCCGGCGAGGCGACCGCCGCGGCTCACTGGCCCGCCACCGAATCGGCGCTGAAGCCGATCTTCATCCGATACCCCTCATGCTGGAGCAGCGTGACCACATCGCTGACGCACTTGTAGGGCATCTCGGTCGTGCGGCTCAGGCGGACGATCCTGCTCTTGTCGGGAAGGGCGGCCACCAGCGCCGTGCGGCCGGCATCGCCGCTGATGTCGGGGAACTCCGCGGTGTTGATCCGGGCGCCGCACGTCTTCGCGCGCGCATCCCAGGTGAGCACCACCGTCTGGAAGAGCGGATCGGCGGGGGCCTCCGGGCCCACCGCCAGCAATGCCGCCAGCAGCAGCGCGCTCACGCCGCCGCGGCCGCCTCCGCCGCGGCCTTGGCCGCCTCGATCTCGGCGGCCTTGGCCTCCACCAGCTTCACCACATGATCGACCATGTCGTCATTCTCGATCGTGTGATCGGTGATGCCGGACAGGTAGATCATATGCTTGCCGTTGCCGCCGCCCGTCACGCCGATATCGGTCTCGCGCGCTTCGCCGGGGCCGTTCACCACGCAGCCCAGCACCGAGAGCGAGAGCGGGGTGGAGATATGCTTCAGCCGATCTTCCAGCTTCTCGACGGTGCGGATCACGTCGAAGCCCTGCCGCGCGCAGGACGGGCAGGAGACGACGCGCACGCCGCGCGTCCGGATGCCGAGCGCCTTCAGGATCTCGTAGCCGACGCGCACCTCTTCCTCGGGCTCGGCCGAAAGCGAGACGCGGATCGTGTCGCCGATGCCGAACCACAGCAGCGAGCCGATGCCGATCGCGCTCTTCACCGTGCCCGCGATCAGCCCGCCCGCCTCGGTGATGCCAAGGTGCAACGGGCAATCCACCGCCTCGGCAAGCTGCTGGTAGGCCGCCACCGCCAGGAACTGGTCGGACGCCTTCACCGCCACCTTATATTCGTGGAAATCGGCATCCTGGAGCAGCTTGATATGATCGAGCGCGCTTTCCACCAGCGCCTCGGGGCAGGGCTCGCCGTATTTTTCCAGCAAGTCCTTCTCGAGGCTGCCGCCGTTCACGCCGATGCGGATCGAGCAGCCATTGGCCTTGGCGGCGTTCACCACCTCGGCCACGCGGGCGGCCGAGCCGATATTGCCCGGATTGATGCGGAGGCAGGCCGCGCCCGCATCCGCTGCTTCCAGCGCGCGCTTGTAGTGGAAGTGGATGTCCGCAACGATCGGCACGCGGGCCGCGCGCACGATCTGCTTCAGCGCCACGGTCGACTCTTCGTCGGGGCAGGAGACGCGGATGATATCCACGCCCGCTTCCTCGCAGCGACGAATCTGGTCGATCGTCGCCTTCACGTCGGTGGTGAGCGTATTGGTCATCGTCTGCACGGTGACGGGCGCGTCGCCGCCGACGGGCACGTTGCCCACCATGATCTGACGGGACTGACGGCGCGTGATGTCGCGCCACGGTCGAATGGACATCGGAAGCCTTCGCGATTGTGGTCGAGTGCTTCTATAGGCACTGCCGCGCGCAATGATAAGCGGGCGCGGCACGAACAAGAAGGAAGAATGCGTGGGCTGGACCCTGATGATCCACGGCGGCGCCGGCTCGATGCGCCCCGGCGTGCTGACCGAGGCCGAGGAAGCGGGCGCGCTCGCCGGCCTTTCCGCGGCTCTTGAGGCGGGCGGCGCGGTGCTGCGGGACGGCGGCGACGCGGTCGATGCCGTCGAGGCGGCAGTGCGCGTGCTGGAGGATGATCCGCATTTCAACGCGGGGCGCGGCTCGGTCTACACCTGGGAAGGGAAGATCGAATGCGACGCCGCGATCATGGACGGGCGGGATCGCGGTGCCGGCGCGGTGGCCGGCGTCACCGCCACGCGCCATCCGATCAGCCTCGCCCGCACGGTGATGACGCGGAGCCCCCATGTGCTGCTCTCCTCCGCCGGCGCGGACGCCTTTTCCGCCGAGATGGGGCAGGAGCAGGCGGAACAAGAGTGGTTCGCCACCCCCGAACGCCGCCGCCAGCTGGACGAGATCAAGGCGCATCCCGACATGCCGTTCGATTCGGCGATGAAGTACGGGACCGTCGGCGCGGTGGCGGTGGATGCCGCCGGCCATGTCGCCGCCGCCACCTCCACGGGCGGGCTTACCGCCAAGCGCTGGGGCCGGATCGGCGATTCGCCGCTGATCGGCGCCGGCACCTATGCCGACGATCGCGCCGCCGCCATCTCCTGCACGGGCTCCGGCGAACATTATATCCGGCTGGGGCTGGCGCATGAGCTGTGCGCCCGGCTGCGCCTCACCGATCAGGAACTGCCCGAAGTTTCCGAAGCGATGATCGCCGAACTCAGTGCGATGGGCGGCAAGGGTGGCTTCATCGCGGTGACGCCGGACGGCAAATCCTGCTGGGCATTCAACACGCCGGGCATGTATCGGGGCATGATCGGGCAGGATCAGCCCGCCGAAGTCGCGATTTACGGCCGGGATTGACGGGCGGGGTGTAGCATCCCGGCAATCTTTTCCTGCCAGATGCGCCATGCCCCTTCCCTTCCCGCCAGGATGACTGCCCGTATGAACCGCCTCCGCATATTCTTCGCCGCTTTGGTGGCGCTGCTGCTGCCGCTGTCCCCGGCGGCGGCGTGGTGGGAATATGGGCACCAGACGGTCGCCGCGATCGCGTATCTGGAGGTAACGCCGCAGACCCGCGCGGCGATCGACCAGCTTCTCCGCCAGTCGAAGCTGCTCGATACGCCCACCTGTCCGGCGAAGACGATCGAGGACGCCTCCGTCTGGCCGGATTGCGTGAAGACGCTCGGGGATCGCTTCAGCTATGCCTATGCGTGGCACTTCGTCGATATCGACGTGTGCAAGCCGTTCGATCCCAAGGGGCCATGCGCGGGCGGCAATTGCGTGATCGCGCAGATCGAGCGCAACCAGCGGCTGCTGGCGGACAAGCATCTCAACCCGCGCGAGCGGCTGATGGCGCTGGCGTTCCTCGTCCATTTCGTGGGCGATCTGCACCAGCCGCTCCACGCCGCCGAGCGCGACGGCGATCAGGGCGGGAACAAGGTGCGAGCACATTATGGCGCGATCGGCGGGCGCACCAATCTCCACTCGATCTGGGACGGTCTGCTGGCCGAGCGCGCCATCTCCACCGCACCGGCCGGGGCGAAGGGCCTGCTCGCCGGCACCACGCCGGAGAGCCGCGCGGCGATGGCCTCAGGCACGGTGACGGACTGGGCGAAGCAGAGCTGGGAAGTCGCGCACGATGTCGTCTATC
>Ga0105248_10004623_pt1 | contig 15221 bp, 12 predicted proteins | sample KBSS34metaG_FD_81524 | JGI IMG/M metagenome (GOLD analysis project Ga0105248, IMG submission 81524) | Switchgrass rhizosphere microbial communities from Kellogg Biological Station, Michigan, USA - KBS S3-4 metaG | ecosystem: Host-associated > Plants > Roots > Rhizosphere > Soil | place...
CGCGACCACCTTGGTGCTCTTGGCTTCCAGCAGGGGCATCCACTTGCCGTCGGGCCCCTGCAGTTCCATCTTGAAGGTGTACTCGGTGGGCGAGAGCTCCTTGAGCGTGACCCGCGACTTGTACTTCTGCCCACCCATCACCCCTTCGTCGTTGTAGGTCCACGTGTCGCCCTGGCGAGTGCCTTTCGGCACGCTGGCCATGACCATCGCGCTGTTGTCGACGCCGTAGTAGGTGTAAACCTTCTCCTCGGTGCTGTAGCCCATGATGGCCAGGCTTTTGGTCGGGCCCGCGGGACTCTTGCCATCCGAGCGGCACAGCACCGCGAACCCGCCGGAGAACCATTCGCAGGTGTCGTTGCCGGTGATCTTGCCGGCCGGTCCCATCGGGCTCGCCTGGACCTCCCCTTCGGTCGTCCACTTGCCGACGAAATACCCGAGGCGCTTGTGTTCCGGCGTCGGTTTCGGCGCTCCGGCCGGGGTCTGAGCCGCGGCGAGCGCCTGCAGGAGGGCCATCGCGATCCCGAAGGCGAGCAGCGGGAGTCTTGTCTTCATCGCACACCTCCAGCGTGAGTGCCGCGCATCCTAGCAAGGACGGCCCGCGGCTTGACAAATATCCTCATTGTCTGTAATTTCTGTTAAGACAGAAATTACAGAAAGCTGGCGGCTTGAGTCTCCGGGAGGATGCCGTGCCGCGCTGGATGGTGATGTGGGGAATCGCGCTCGCGCTCTACGCCGGCTGCAAAGGGCTGACCTACCGCGACGTGCGCCGGCGCCGCGCCGCCTTCGGCCGCGGCCGCCTCGCCGGTTATCTGCTGGCGTGGCCGGGCATGGACGCGGCGGCATTTCTCGCCAGCGCCGAGCCCCCGCCGCGCCCGTCCGCGTTCGAGTGGGTTGGCGCGTGGACGAAGACCATCGGCGGCGTCGCGCTGTTCTGGTGCGCCGCGGCGCTGGCGCCGCATCATCCGTACCCTGCCGGCTGGCTCGCGATGGCCGGCATCCTGTTCGTGCTGCACTTCGGCGTCTTTCACGTCCTGTCGTGCGCATGGCGGCACGCGGGTGTCAAGGCGCAGCCAATCATGCGCAACCCGCTGCGCGCGACGTCGCTGGCGGATTTCTGGAGCCGCCGCTGGAATACCGCGTTCCACGACCTGGCGGTCCGTTTCGCATTCACTCCGCTGCGCCCGATCATTGGCGTCGTCCCGGCCACCGTCGCCGTCTTCCTGGTGTCGGGACTGATTCACGAGCTGGTGATCTCCGTACCGGCGGGCGGCGGCTACGGGCTGCCGACGGCGTACTTCGGGTTCCAGGGACTTGCCGCTGCGGCGGAGCGCACGCGCACCGGCCGCCGGTTCGGCCTGGGGCGCGGCTGGCGCGGCCGGCTGTTCACGGTCGGGGTGACTGCCGGTCCCGCGTTCCTCCTGTTCCCGCCGCGCTTCATTCATGCCGTGATTCTGCCGATGATTGCCGACGTCACGGCGGCGAGAGGATTTGCCATGGTGCGGACCGACCTGCCCTCGATGCTGCGGATTGCCGGCGTGCTCCACATCGGCCTCATGTGCGCGGGGGTGATGATGACGCGCGTCGTGGACATGCGGGCGCACCTGGCGACGCTGCCGCCGTTCCTGCGACAACTGTTCTGGGTGTATTACGGTTTCATCGGCCTGTGCCTGGCAGCCTTCAGCACGATGACCATCGCGTTCGCGGACACGCTCGCGAGCGGCGGGGCGCTGGCGAGAGCCGTCTGCGGCTTCCTGGCGGTGTTCTGGACGCTGCGGTTGATCGCCGGAGCGTTCGTCTTCGATCTGCGGCCCTATCTGACGACCGGGTCCCGGCGTTTCGGGTACCACGCGCTCAACGTGGTCTTCGCTTACCTCCCGATCGTTTACGCGGTGGCGGCGCTGCGCAGATGACCGCGGCCAGTTTCCAGCTTCCAGCCTGGCCCTTTTGCCTGGCCCTCTTCCCAGCTCTATCCCCAGTCGCTTTGCCCTCGGCCCGACGGCGCTGCGGGCTATTCGTAGCGCAGCGCCAGGATCGGATCGATCCGGCTGGCGCGGTGAGCGGGGATCAGGCCGGCCGCGGCGGACACCAAGGCCAGCAGGATCATCGTCATCGTCGCGATCGACGGATCGTTCGGCTGGATGCCGTAGAGCTGCGACGACACGTAGCGGCCGAGCGCGAGCGCCGCGGGCACGCCAATCGCCAGGCCAATCCCGAGCAGGAGCAGCACCTCGCGCATCACCAGCCAGATCACCGAAGTGGACTGTGCGCCGAGGGCGAGACGGATCCCCAGTTCCTTGCGCCGGCGCGCGACGACGAAGGCCATCACGCCGTAGAGGCCGATCGTCGCCAGCAGCGTGGCGAGAAAACCGAAGCCGGCCGAGAGCATCGCGATCAGCCGATCGGTCAGCAGCGTCTCGTCGAGCTGGTTCTCGACCGTCTTCATTTCATAGACCGGCATCGACGGCGCGAGCTGCTTCACTTCGTTGCGGATCATGTTGTAGGCCGTGGCCGACGGCGTCAGCGTCCGCAGGTACACCGCGCCGCTGTTCTTGCCCCAGTTGGGGACGAACACCTGGCGGTGGATCCCTTCGCGCGGGCCCTCGTAGAGCGCGTTGGCGACGACACCGATGATTTCGATCGTCAGCTTGGAGCCCGGGCCGCCTCCCCAGCCGAGCCGCTTGCCGACGGCGCTCTTGCCGGGAAAATAGTGTTCGGCGAACCGGCGGTTGACGATCACGACCGTCGACTCGCGCCGCGCGTCGGCATCCCGGAAGTCGCGCCCCTCGAGCAGTGGAATGTTCATCGCCGCGAAGTAGCCCGGCGTCACGGCGTTCATGAACGCCTGCATGTCCTCGCCGTCCTTCGCCTGGTGCCCCTCGACCGCCAGCGAGCTGTCCCATTCGTCGCCCGAGAGAATCGGCACCGTGGCGATCGCCGCCGCCTTGACGCCCGGCGCGGATCGCAGGCGCTCGAGCAGCGAGCGATACAGGATCGTGGCGCGTTGATCGTCGTAGCCGCTCAGGGCCGGGGCCAGCTGGAAGGTCACGAGGTTGTCGAGCTGCACGCCGGTGTCGGTTCCCTTCAGGTTCTGCAGGCTGCGCACGAACAGGCCGGCGCCGAAGAGCAGCAGGAAGCTGAGCGCGACCTGGGCGGTCACCAGTCCCTTGCGCAGGAACAGCGAGCCGCCGGCGCCGGCGATCGATCCCATCGTGTCTTTCAGCGTCGTCCAGGGATCGGGGCGGCTGGCGCGGAGCGCCGGCACGAGGCCGAAGATGAGTCCCGTGAGGACGGTCAGGACGAACGTGAAGGCGAGGATGCGCGGATCGGGATGCGGCGAGATCAGCAGCGGCTGCCCCTGCGACGGGACCAGCGCCAGCAGGCCGCGCGTCAGCACCACCGCGAGCGCCAGCCCGGCGATCCCGCCGAGGCCCGACAGCACCAGGCTCTCGACCAGCAGCTGGCGCACCAGCCGCGCCCGCGACGAGCCGAGCGAGAGGCGCACCGCGATCTCTCGCTGGCGCATGAAGGCGCGCGCGATGAGCAGGTTCGCCACGTTGGCGCAGGCGATGAGCAGCACCAGCCCCACCATGCACATCAGCACCACGAGCGCGGTCGAGAAGTTGTTGCGCAGCCCCGAGTAGCCGAGCGCCGCATCGGCGACGATCAGCCGTCCCTTCATGAAGCCGGTGCGATCGAACTCCGACCACTCCTTCGCGGCCGGGAGCGTCATCTCGTAGGCGCGGATCTGCGTGAACAGCCCCTGCACCGGCGCCTGCGCCGATTCGACGGTGTAGCCCGGCTTGAGCCGCGCGAACACCTGCACCCACCGGGCGCGGCGGTCGTCCATGTGCAGCCACTCGAAGTCGGGCATCATCAGCGGCTTCATCAGGATCGGCACGCGGATCTGCGGCGAGGCCGCGGGGTCGAGGCCGACGAAGCCTTCGGCCGACACGCCGACGATGGTCATCGGATAGTCGTTGACCAGGATCTTCTTGCCGACGACCTGCGGATCGCGCGCGAACCGGCTCACCCAGTAGCCGTAGCTGATCACCACGACCGGATGGCCGCGATAGATCTGGTCGTCTTCCTGTGAGTTGAACGTGCGGCCAGCGGCCGGGCCGACGCCGAGCAGGGAGAAGTAGTTGCCCGACACCATTTCCGCCTGGACGCGCTCGGTCTGATTGTCGACGCTGATCGAGGCGTCGATGAGGCGGCGGCAGAGCACGCCGGCGAACGGCTCGGCCTTCTTTTGCAGGTCCTGGTAGAGCGGATAGGAATTCATCCGCGCGCCCATGTTGCTGCCCATGTTGTTCGCCTGCTGGTAGAGCATGACGAGCTCATCGGGAGCCTTCACCGGCAGTTTGCGCAGCAGGATCTGGTCGATCAGCGTAAATATGGCGGTATTCGCCCCGATGCCCAGCGCCAGCGACACGATGGCGACCGTCGTGAACAGGGGATTGCGGCGCAGGCCGCGCAGCGCGAGCCGGAAATCGGAGACGGAACTAGTGCTCATCGAATGGTTTGGACGGAATTGGGGGCGGCAGGGTTGACGAAGATTCTGGTCGAGGCCGCCGTCGAGTCCCTTTCCGAGGCGGTCGCGGCGGAGGAGGCCGGCGCTGGGCGCATCGAATTGTGTGCCGATCTGACGCAGGACGGCCTCACGCCGGCCCCCGCCCTGATCGCGTCGGTGACGGCGCGGCTGGGCGTGCCGGTGTTCGTGATGGTGCGTCCGCGCGGCGGCGGCTTCGTTTTCGCCGACGACGAGTTCGACGTCATGCTGCGCGACGTGCGCGGCGCCGGCCGTTCAGGACTGGCCGGCGTCGTGACCGGCGTGCTGTCACCCGACGGCTCCGTCGACGCGCCGAGGACGCGTGCGCTCGTGGAGGCGGCGGCGCCGCTGCCGGTGACGTTCCATCGCGCGTTCGATCGCATCGCCGACAAAGCGAGTGCGCTCGAGGCCCTGATCGGCGCCGGCGTGGCGCGCCTGTTGACCAGCGGCGGCGCGCCGACCGCGCTGGAGGGGGCGGAGACGATCGCCGCGCTCGTGCGGCAGGCGCGCGATCGGATGGTCGTCCTCGCCGGCGGCGGCGTCCGCGCGCACAACGTGCGCGATCTGATCGCCCTGACGGGCGTGGCCGAGGTGCACTCGCGCTTCGTCGGCGCCACCTCGATGGAACTGCTCGTCGATGCCGCGAGCGGGTAAGAGGCGTCAGGGTTTCTTGTAGCTCACGCGCCAGATGCGATTGCCGCCGTCGTCGGAGACGAGCAGCGAGCCGTCGGGCAGTTGCAGCAGGCCGACCGGGCGGCCCCATGCCTGCTTCTCCTCGTCGTCGCGGGCGATGAAGCCGGTCAGGAAATCTTCCGGCGGGCCCGCGGGCTTGCCGTTGCGGAACGGGATGCGCACGACCGAGTAACCGGACAGCTTCGACCGGTTGATCGAGCCGTGCAGCGCGACGAACGCGCTGTTGCGCCAGGCGGCGGGGAATTGCGAGCCGGTGTAAAAGAGCAGTCCCAGCGCCGCCGAGTGCGACGGCAGCAGCACGTCCGGGACGACCGCTCGCGCGACGAGATCGGGACGCGGCGTCTTCACTGTCGGATCGACGTTGCCGCCGATGTACGAGTACGGCCAGCCGTAGAACGCGCCGTCGCGGACCGAGGTGATGAAGTCCGGCACGAGATCGTCGCCCAGATGATCGCGCTCGTTGACCGCCGTCCACAGCGTGCTCGTGCCGGGGAACCACGCGAGGCCGACGGGGTTGCGCAGGCCGCTCGCGAAGATCCGCTGTCCACTGCCGTCGGGGTTGTACTCGCCGATCGCCGCGCGGCGCGGATCCTCTTCGGGCGTCGCATTGGTGGACGATCCCACCGTGACGTACAGCTTCGTTCCCGCGGGATTGAAGATGACGTTGCGCGTCCAGTGGTTGTAGCCGCGCGTCTGGTTCAGGTCGATGTGCAGGCGCTCGGCGGTGTCGCGATCCAGCGCGACGTCGCTCGGCGGCAGATCGATCACCTTCTCGGGCGATCCCGACGCGGCGGTCTGGCCTGGCGCATACGCGAAGCGCACCACCGAGTCGTTGTTGCCGACATACAGGTAGTTCTTCCACAACGCGAGGCCGAACGGCCGGTTCAGGCCGGTGGCAAAGGTCTCGCGCGAGTCGGCCACGCCGTCACGATCGGTGTCGCGCAGGATCGTGATGCGCCCGGCGCCACGGAACGGCTCGCTCAGCAGGACGTCGCCGTTGGGCGCGAGCGTCATGAACCGCGGAAACTGCAGATCGCCGGCGAACAGGTTGACGGTGAACCCGGCCGGGACCGTCAGGCTGCGTCCGTCCGGCATGGCGACGACCCGCGTCGGCTTGCGGAACCACGGCGTCGCGAACGGCGGCGGCAGCTGCTGGAGCAGGAGCGCCAACAGCGGGAGCACGACGCGCAGCATGCCGGGCGACATCTCGCGCCGCAGTATAGGCTTTGCTATAGTCGCCCGCCAGATGCTCGGGCTCTTCTACCCTTACGGCATCGTCCTGCAGGCGATGGCGCTCATCCACTTCGTGCGCCGGCGTCCCGACAACTTCTGGCTGTGGATCATCATCATGGGCGGCGGCCTGGGCGCCTTCGTCTACATCATGGTCCAGGTGGTGCCCGACGCGCCGCTGCTGCGTGACGCCTACCAGGTCTTCCCGCGCCGCAAGCGCATCAAGGAGCTCGAGGGGCTGGTCCTGGACAATCCGTCGGTGGGGAACTACGAAGAGCTGGGAGATCTGTACCTGGACGACCGGCAGTTTGCGAAGGCGCGCGAGTGCTTCGATCGCGTCCTCGCGAAGACCGACGCGATCGATCCGCTCTACCGGCGCGCCCTGGCGGCCATCGCGGTCAACGATTTCGCCGCCGCTGCGCCGGACCTGGAGCAGGTCGTCACGCGCGATCCGAAGTACGACTACCAGCGCGCGGCCGGCCTGCTCGCGCACACGCGCGCGAAACTGGGCGACGGCGCCACCGCCGACGCCCTGTTCGCCGACGTCCTGGAGACATCGACGTTGTCGGAGACGCAGTACAACTACGCGGCGTTCCTGGTTGACGCAGGACGGGGCGCCGAGGCGCGTGACTGGGTCGATCGCATCCTCCGCAAGAAGGCGACGATGCCCGAGTACATCAAGCGCCGCGAGCGCCCCTGGTTCCGCAAGGCCGCTGCGCTGGGAAAGCGCGTCAGTCGGTCGAGCGCTTCTTGAGCCCGTCCCGCATGTCCTTCGCCGCCTGCAGGTGCGCGTAGGCCACCGGGTAGGTGTCAGCCGCCCACTGGTTGATCGCCGTCGTCACCGCGTTGTCGCTCTTCTCCGGCACGACCGCCACCGCCTTCGCTTCGGTCTTTTCGCGCTGGCCGTTGGCGTGATCGGTCTGGTACTGCTTGAACTCGGAGAGCGTCTTGCGGTCGATGCGCGACTCGAGCTTGTCGACCAGCTTCTGGTGGTCGTCGACCATCAGGTCGGCGTAGGCCTTGTCGAAGTCGAGGCCGTTCTTGTCGGCGAGCTTCTTCTGCTCGTCCTGCACCTTGTCGTTGTCGGGCACCGGCACGTCGATGCTGTTCTGCGAGGCCACGGTCTTCAGCTTGTCGCCGGCGGCGGTGTGGTCGTCGATCACCATCTGCGCGAACTTCTTGGTGTTGGGATCGGCGGCGCGCTCGGCGGCGGTCCTCGCCACGTTGAGCTCGGTCTCGTTCATCGTGGTCACGTCCTTGACGAAATCGCGATCGCCGGCCGGGACCTTGCCCGACGTGCCGACGGCCGAGGCATCGCCCGACGCGCTGCCGGTCGTGGTGGTGTTGTGGTCACGGTTGCAGCCGGCCGCGAGCGCCGCGGCCAGCGCCACCGTTACCAGCATCGTTCTCTTCATTGTTCAGTACCTCCAAGACATGAGCTGCCGCTTCGCGAGCGGCGTAAACCCGAAAAAGGTGCAAGGCAGATGACGTCAGCCGGACACTCGGGATACCTTTGCAAGAGTGCCCGTGACCATCCTGTCGGCGGAGCGCAGCCGCGCCCGGCGCGTCAGAGAGAACCTCAAAAAGGGAATGGCGCTCGCCTGGGCGGCGTCGCCGTCCGCGCTGGTGCGCTATTCACTGCTCGGCGTCGTCAGCGCGGCGATGCCGCCGATTGCGGTGTACCTGGGCGCGACGCTGGTCAACCGTATCGCGTCGGCGCGCGAGCATGCGCTGCCGTTCCGGACGATGGTGCCGATTCTCGTCGGCCTGTGGCTGGCGGCGGCGGTGCAGCGCGCCATCGGCGCCTACATGGGCTATGGACGAAATCTGTTCGTCCGCCGCGTGCAGCTCGAGGCCGAGCGCCGGCTGCTCGAAAAAGCGTCGAAGGTGGACCTCGGCCATTTCGATAATTCCGACTGGCACGACCGGCTCGCGCGCGCCAAGCGCGACGTGTCCTGGCGGCCCGGCGACCTCACGTGGTCGGTGCTCGGCCTGTCGGGCAACATCGTCACCATCGTGCTGATGGCGGGGCTCCTCGCGAGCCTGCATTACGTGCTGGTCGTCCTGGCGCTCGGCGCGGCGATCGCGTCGCTCGCGCTCGAGCGCCGCGTGACCGTGCGCATGTACGAGTTCTTCTATCGGGAAACGCCGGAGGAACGCGAACGCGAATACCTCGGCGATCTGCTGGTCCAGCCGCGGACGACGAAGGAGATCCGCGCCTACGTGCTCTCGGACTATCTGCTCGGCCGCCACGCGCGGATATCGGAGGATCTGTTCCGCCAGCGCGAGCAGATGTACCGCGCCGCCACTCGCGTCTCGGTGTTGACCGGGTTCGTGTCGGGGACGACGCTGGCGCTGGCCTACGTGTTCGTCGCCATCCGCGGCGCGGCGGGGTTGCTCGATCCCGGCAGCGTGGTCCTCGTGATCGGCGCGTTCGCTTCGGTCGCGGGGACACTGGGGCAGATCTCGAGCACGTTCGTCGCGGTCGATCAGCACACCACCTTTCTCGAGGACTACTTTTCGTTCCTCGCGATCTCGCCGCTGGTGCCCGCGCCCGCCACGCGCGTGGCGGCGCCGGGCTGGCACATCCACGAGATCGAGTTCGACAACGTGACCTTCGCCTATCCCGGCGGGCACGAGCCGGCGGTGAAGGATCTCTCGCTGTACATCCGCCGCGGCGAGCTCGTGGCGCTGGTCGGCGAGAACGGCGCCGGCAAGAGCACGCTGGTCAAGCTGCTGCTGCGCTTCTACGACGCCGACGAGGGGACCGTCCGCGTCGGCGGCATCGACCTGCGCGACCTGGAGCCCGAGGAGCTGCGCGGCCGCATCGGCGTGCTGTTCCAGGACTACGCCAGCTACGAGCTGTCCGTACGGGAAAACGTGGTGATGGGGCGTCCGGGCGGCACGCCCGACGACGAGCGCGTGCGGCAGGCGCTGCGCAACGCGCGCAGCGACTGGCTGCTGCAGCGGATGCCCAACGGGCTCGACTCGAAGGTCGGCCGGCTGTTCGAAGGCGGCCACGATCTGTCGGGCGGCGAATGGCAGCGGCTGGCGCTGGCGCGGATCATGTACCGCGACGCCGACATCTGGATTCTCGACGAGCCCACCTCGTCGCTCGATCCCGAGGCGGAGGCGGCGATCTTCGCCGAGCTCAAGGAAAACCTCCGCGGTCGCATCGGCATCGTCATCTCTCATCGCTTCTCGACCGTCCGCATCGCCGACCGGATCGCGGTGATCGCCGGCGGGCGCGTCTCCGAGCTCGGGTCGCACGAGGAGCTGCTGCGCGCCGGCGGGCGCTACGCGGAGCTCTTCGAGCTGCAGGCCGCGGGCTACCGCTAGCTATCGAATGATCAACCTGCCGCTCGCGGCGCTGGGCGCTTCGCTGCTCCTCGCCTGGCTCAACTTCCTGCTGACGGGGAAGTGGGCGGCCCTCCCGGGCGCGCTCAACGGATGGCGGCAGCCGTGGTACGCCGCGGCGCTGATCGCCGCGACGGTGCTGACGATCGCGGCGAGGCGGCGGGTGGGGGAGCCGACGCGCATCGGCCGCGCCGCGTCCGCGGGGCTCTTCGCGGCAGGCGCCGCGCACCTGGCCGGTGACGACGACAGGGACCGGCCGCCTGCGGAACCTCGACTTCCTCGGCGGCGAGGTGGAGCTGACGGGGGTGGCCGCCGGCACGCCCGTGCGCGTCCGCGCCAACTACTATCCGGCGTGGCGGGCCCGCGTCGGCGGCCGTGACGTGCCGCCGCATTCCGGGGACGGGCAGATCGAGTTCGCCGCGCCCGACGCCGGCACCTACGTCGTCAGGCTGGAGTATCCACGCTACCGCTGGCTGTCGCTGATCGCCATCGCCGCGTTGATCGGCGGCGCGTGGGCGCTGACGCGAAACATCACGCTGCGGCGTCCCTCGGCTGTCGTATGATGGCGACGCTTTTCCTCACCAAGGAGGTCGAACGATGCGGACCACGGGGCTCTTCCTGGTATTCGCCTCGGTGCTCCTGGCAACACCCGCCGCGGCGCAAACGCAAATCACCACGGCGGTCATAGAAGGGGTCGTCACCGATCAGAGCGCCGCCGCGCTGCCCGGCGTGGCGGTCGAGGTCCGCAATCCGGACACCGGCTTCTCGCGCCTGCTCGTCTCCGATCACGAAGGGCGCTTCGTCGCGCTGCAGGTGCCGCCCGGGCGCTACACGGTCACGTTCAAGCTCGCCGGCTTCTCGACGCTGGTGCAGGAAAACGTGCAGGCGACGGTCGGCCAGGCCGTCCGGCTCACGCCGGTGATGCAGGTGTCGCGACTGAACGAGACCGTGACCGTCAGCGCCGAGAACAACATCATCGACTCGGCGCGGACCGCCTCGGCGACGACGCTGAACGAGGCCGCGATCCGCTCCACGCCGATCCTCGGGCGCAAGTTCGAGGACCTGCTGACGCTGACGCCCGGCGTCAGCATCGTGCAGGGCCCCGACGGCGACGAGATCACCTTTGCCGGCCAGCGCGGCGTGTTCAACAACATCAGCCTCGACGGCGGCGACTACAACAACGGCTTCTTCGGCGAGCAGATGGGCGGCCAGCGGGCGGCGATCGACATCACGCTGGACGCGGTGAAGGAGTTCCAGGTCGTGGCCACCGGCGCCAACGCCGAATACGGCCACACCGCCGGCGCCGTCGTCAACGTGATCACCAAGTCGGGCACCAACGACGTGCACGGCAGCCTGTTCCACTACCAGCGGCTCGAGGGGCTGACCTCCGACACGTCGGACGGCAAGCCGCTCCAGGACTTCCACCGCGAGCAGTTCGGCGGCACCGTCGGCGGCCCGATCACGCGCGACCGCACCTTCTACTTCCTCGCCTTCGAAGGCATCCGCGAGAACCTGATGCGGCCCAACCTGTCGGAAGCGATCGGCACGCCGTGCCCGGTGACCGCGCCGACGCTGGCCGCCAACGAAGCGCTGATCAACGCCTTCGGCGACTGCCAGCGCCTCGCGCTGATCAACTTCTTCAAGACGACGCGCAACCAGGACGAAGGGCAGCCGGTGCAGCACACGGCGAACAACAACGCGCTGCTGGCCAAGGCCGACTGGAACGTGTCGGCGCGGCACAACCTGTCGGCCTCCTACAACTTCGACTACTCCAAGAACCGCAACCAGACCTTCGACGTCCCGACCTACGGCACGTCCGCCAACGGCACCGAGGGGCCATCGAAGATCAACGTGGCGAACATGAACCTGTTCAGCACGCTGTCGTCGACGGCGCTCAACGAGCTGCACGTCACGGTGTCGCGCGAGGACCGTCCGCGCTCGGCGACGGACTCGAACATCCCGGCCGACACCGGCATCGGCGCCGATCCCGCCTTCCCGTCGTTCCGCTTCGGCAACCCCTTCTTCCTCGCGCCCAACGTGGACGAGACGATGAAGCGGTTCCAGGTGAAGGACAACTACTCGCTGATCCTCGGCCGCCACACCGTGAAGGCCGGCGGCGAGTGGATCCACTCGAACAACACGCAGGTCTTCCGCGGCTTCTTCGAGGGGCGCTATCTGTTCAGCAGCGTCAGCGGGTTCCTGCGCTACGCGTCGCCGGCGGGCCCCGGCGGCTTCGGCCCCAACACGGTCGCCTGCACCAACGGCATCTACGTCACCGCGCCGACGCCGTGCCCGGGGACGACGACCACCGCCGGCGGTCCGCTGCTCTTCTACCTGCAGAGCAGCAGCCCCGACGGCATCGCCCGCGACGCCGCGGGCGCGTCCGACATCAGCAACGAAGAGTACGCCTTCTTCGTGCAGGATCGCTGGCAGGCGCCGCACGGCGTGACGCTCGATTACGGGCTGCGCTGGGAAGCGCAGACGATGCCGAAGACCGTCGACCCGGCGACTACCGCGTTCGCGCCGTTCCTCGGCAATCCGGGCTTCCCGTCGGACGGCACCATCCCGAGCCAGTGGAACCAGTGGCAGCCGCGCGGCGGCGTCGCGTGGGACGTCGGCGAAAAGGGGAAGACCGTCATCCGCGCCAGCGGCGGTCTCTTCTACGCGCGCCAGAACATGCTCAGCCAGGTCGGCTCGGTGACGACCAACGGCATCCAGCAGAAAAGCGATTTCCGCGACACCACGTTCACGGCCTTTGCCGACATGCCGGTGTGGCCGAACCTGCTGACGCCGAGCGCCGTCACGCCGGGCACGTTCCCGCTGTTCACCGGCATCCGGGTCTTCGACAGCAGTTACCAGAACCCGAAGGTGTTCAGCTTCAACACCGGCTTCGAGCGGCAGATCATGCCGTCAATGGCGGTGTATGCCGACTTCACCTACGCGAAGGGCATGAACCTGACCCGCTTCCTCAACTACAACACGCACGGCAGCGGCGTCGCGGCGGTGCAGCCGCCAAACCGCGACACGACGGCCTACGCCGGCGCCAACCCGTTCAATCCGGCCCTCGGCGACGTCTTCGTCACCAACAGCCAGGGGCGTTCGTCGTATCGCGGGCTGACGGTGGGGGCGCGCAAGCGCATGTCGCAGAACTACCAGTTCGAGGCGAACTATGTCCTCGCCAAGGACGAGGACGACGACTCGAACGAACGCGATCCGTTCACCGATCGCTCGTTCAACTTCTACGATCTGAGCCAGGACTACGGCCCCTCGGATCGCGACATCCGGCACAAGTTCAACTTCTTCAGCAACATGACCCTGCCGCACCTGATCGCCGCCACCGTGCGCATGCAGGCCCGCTCGGCGCAGCCGATTACGACGTCGCCCCGCGTGTTGAACAACGTCGATCGCGGCCGCAACTGGGACCGCAAGGACAACGAGTACTTCTCGCTCGACTGGCGCGTGCAGCGGCCCTTCGCCGTCGGCAGCACGCAGATCGTCCCGAGCATCGAGATGTTCAACACCTTCAACAACGCCAACAACGTCAACCCGCTGACGACGCCGGCGCTGTTCAACTTCGACGGCTTCCTGCGGCAGGGGGTCGGCGATCCGCGGCAGGTGCAGCTCGCGGTGAAGGTGACGTTCTAGGCGGCGCTACATCGTGTCGGTCTTCTCGTCGTCGGCCTGGCAGAAGGTGAAACTGGCCGGGCCGACGACGAGCCGATCGCCGTTGGCCAGCGCGATCGATCCCGAGACGCGCGTCCCGTTCACGTAGGTCCCGTTGCGGCTGCCGAGATCCTCGAGCCTCGCGCCGGCCGGCGTCACCACGATCCGCGCGTGATGTTTCGAGACGTGCTTTTCCGGCACCATCACGAACGCATCGAGCGCCCGCCCGATGTCGTGATGGCCGGGCGGCAGCGGAATGTGCCGTCCCTCCCAGTTCAGCGCGCATGACACCCCCGCGCGCGCGCCCTCTTCCTCGTTGATCTCAATGGCCTCCGCGCAGAACGCATAGCCGAACCGCTGAATCGTGCGGATGACGCGCGGCTGGCCCGCCTCGTCGCCGACCGCGGTGCGCACTTCGTTGACGACGCGCGCGAGCTGGGTGCCGCCGATCTCGATGTCGGGCCACACCGCGTCGCGGAGATCGTCGTGCGACACGGCGCCGGGCCGGCGCTCGGCCAGCAGCGCCAGCAGCGCGTAGGCCTTCGGCGACAGCGCCACCGGCACGCCGCCGCGCGTCAGGACGCGCGTAACGGTGTCCAGCTCGCAGTCGGCGAAACCTAGCCGCATGGATCCTCGCGAAAGGGAAGGAGAACGGAAGGCATCGGGAACGACACGACGGTCGGTCCGGGCGTATCTATAGGGCGGATTCTAACACCGGTCCAACGCCTGGCCAGGCGGCTCACCGGAGAAAACGGAGCCGCTCATGCGTCGTCTTCTCGCTTTCACGTTCGCAGTGTGTCTCGTGGCCTCGGCGCGGCCGGCGGCGGCGCCGGCCGCCGGGGCCTGGGCCGGCGTCTCGCTCATGGAACCGCGCGCCACGATGTCGATCAAGCGCGCCCTCACCGGCGCGGTCGACTGGCTCGAGCGCGACGAGTGCCAGCAGATCTTCACCGAGTTCCACGATCAAGCCGGCCGGCCGCTGACCGTCCGCCTGGCCGAGCTGCACGTGACCGCGGCCGATTTCCTGCGCCTGATGCTGTGGCGCGACGGCACCTATACGTCGCAGTGCGAGCGCGGGCCGCTCGCCTTCACGACGCCGGGCAGCCGGCTGGTCTTCGTGTGCAGCCGCAAGTTTGCCGATCTCACGTTCGGCGATTGGGACCTGGCGCGCGCGGTGGTGATCCACGAAGCGCTGCACTCGCTCGGCCTGGGCGAGAACCCGCCGTCCAGCCTGGAGATCACGGCGCGCGTGCGGGCGCGATGCGGTCGGGCCACAGATAAAAGCCACAGATAAAGGCCACAGATAAAGGCCACAGATGAAGGCCACAGATAAACACAGATAAACACGGATAAACGCCACGGATGAACACTTATAAACACGGATGAAGGCCACGGGCGGGGCGGTTAGACTACGGGGATGCCGCTGTACGAGTTCAGGTGCCTCGGGTGTTCGCGGGAGTTCGAGACGCTGGTCCGGGCGGGGGCGGAGCCGGCCTGTCCGGGGTGCGGCGGGACGAGTCTCGAGCGGCTGATCTCGACGTCGTTTTCGGTAAAGGGCAATCCCGGGCTCAGCCCGGCGGCGCGGCGGGCGGTGCAGAAGCAGCAGAGCGCGCTGCATCGCGACCAGGACGCCTACCAGCAGGAGAACGAGAAGAAGCACCTGGACGACTGACAGTCGCGCAAATGCGACTCGGCGCCCGCCGATCGCAGGCGTTTCCACGTAAAAGCG
>Ga0105248_10004626_pt1 | contig 15220 bp, 9 predicted proteins | sample KBSS34metaG_FD_81524 | JGI IMG/M metagenome (GOLD analysis project Ga0105248, IMG submission 81524) | Switchgrass rhizosphere microbial communities from Kellogg Biological Station, Michigan, USA - KBS S3-4 metaG | ecosystem: Host-associated > Plants > Roots > Rhizosphere > Soil | place...
CCCACCGCGCCGCCATCTCCTCCTTCGGCATCAGCGGCACCAACGCCCACCTCATCCTCGAACAAGCACCCCCAGCCCCCACCCCACCAGCCGACCAACCGCCACCCGCCGACGCGGACGTGGGCGCGCCCGCCGCGCCGGTTCCGGTGGTGTGGCGGTTCTCTGCACGCGACGACGCGGCCCTGCGTGACCTCGCCGGCCGGCTGCGCGCCTACGTGCGGGACCGGGAGTCCGCCGGGGATCCCGTCGACGTCCAGGCGGTCGCGGACGCGCTGACGCGCCGCGCCGCTTTCAGCCATCGGGCGGCCGTCCTCGGTGGTGACACGGCGGACCTGCTCGCCGGCCTGACGGCGGTCGTCGAGGGCGCGCCCAGTCCACATGCCGTCCTCGGCAGCCCCGTCGCGGGCAGGGTCGCGTTCCTGTACTCCGGGCAGGGCTCACAACGCCCCGGCATGGGTCGCGACCTCTACGACGCCTACCCGGCGTTCGCCGACGCCCTCGACGAGACCGCCGCGCACCTCAACCGCTCGCTGGACCGCCCGATCCAGGAGCTCATGTTCGCCGACGCGGGCACGCCCGAGGCCGCCCTGCTCGACGAGACCCGTTACACCCAGCCAGCCCTGTTCGCCTACCACGTCGCCCTGCACCGGCTCCTCGTCTCCCAGGGCGCCGTTCCCGATCTGCTCGCCGGCCACTCGATCGGCGGCCTGTCCGCGGCCCACCTCGCCGGCGCCCTGACTCTCCCCGACGCCGCGCTCCTCGTCACCACCCGCGGCCGGCTCATGCACACCGCCACCCCCGGCGGCGCCATGCTGGCCGTCAGCGCCACGGAGCGGGAGATCCGCCCGTACCTCGACGGGCACGAGGACGAGGTCTGCCTCGCCGCCGTCAACAGCCCGACGAGCCTCGTGCTCTCCGGGGACGCCGGCGCGCTGACCGCGATCGCCGCCGCGCTGACCGACCGGGGAGTCCGGACCCGCCGGCTTCAGGTCAGCCACGCCTTCCACTCCCACCACATGAACCCCATCCTCGACCAGCTCCACACCACCACCGCCACCATCACCCACCACCCACCCACCACCACCCTCATCTCCGACCACACCGGACAACCCCTCACCCACACCCACCTCACCAACCCCCACTACTGGACCCACCACCTCCGCCACACCGTCCGCTACACCGACACCCTCCACACCCTCCACACCCACCACACCACCCACTACCTCGAACTCACCCCCCACCCCACCCTCACCCCACCCACCCTCGAAACCCTCCACACCCTGCACGCGACCGACGGCACCGGCCAGCACGTCCTGCCGCTGGCCAGCCCGCACCAGCCCGCGGCTCACACCGTCGCCACGGTTTTGGCCACTCTCTGGACGCACGGACGCGTCCCCGGCCCCGGACCGGCCGCCGCCGGCGCGGGCACCGGCGCGGACCTGAGCGCGCGACTGCCCACCTACCCGTTCCAGCACAAGCGCTACTGGCTGCACGCGCGGCCCGCCCGCGAGACGGGCGACCCAGGGCGCCTCGGCCTCGGGAGCAGCGCGCACACCCTGCTCGGCGCCGCGGTGCCCCTGGCCGGCGACGGCGGGCTCGTGCTCACGGGGCGGATCTCCGTCGCCGAGCAGCCCTGGCTCGCCGACCACGCGATCGACGGGACCACCCTGCTGCCCGCCGCCGCCTTCCTCGACCTCGCCCTGCACGCCGCCCGGCACGCGGTGGACGGCGGCGACGGCCGCGACGAGCCGCCCGGCCTGGAGTCCCTCGCCCTGGAGGCCCCGCTGGCGCTCGCCCGCCGCGGCGCCGTGCAGGTCCAGGTGGTCCTCGGGCCGCCCGACGGCCCGCGGCGCGCGGTCGCGATCCACGCCCGGCCGGAGACGCCGCCGGGGCGGCCGGCGGCGTCGTGGACCCGGCACGCCTCCGGCGTCGTGACGACCGCTTCCGAGGCTGGCCGCGCCCAGGTCGCCGACCTCGCGGACTGGCCGCCGGCGGACGGTGCCGAGATCGACGTGGCCGCTCTGTACGAGCGGCTGGCCGACGAGGGCTACCACTACGGGCCGGCGTTCCGCGGCCTGGCCTCGGCCTGGCGCCACGGCGAGGACCTGGCCGGCGAGGTCGGGCTCGGCGCGGGCGACGCGGCGGAGCCGGCCGGCTTCGGCATCCATCCGGCGCTGCTCGACGCCGCCCTGCACCTCGTCCACCTGGACAGCCACGGCCGTGCCGACGCCGGCCAGGCTGGCGCGGACCCCTCCCACATCCGGCTGCCGTTCGCCTGGTCCGGCGTCACCCTGCACGCGACCGGTACGGTCGTCGCCCGGGTGCGCCTGGCCGCCACCGGGGCCGACGCCTACGCGCTGACCCTCGCGGACGCCGACGGCGCGCCCGTCCTCACCGTCGACGAGCTGGTGATCCGCTCGTCGGCGCGCGCGGCGCTGCCCCGGCCGGCGGCCACCGACGCCTCATCACTGCTGCGCCTGGAGTGGACCGCGGCGCCCGGCCCCCGGCCCGGCCCGGCCGCGACGCCGGCCGTGCTCCTGACCAGGCAGGGCGGCCCGCTGGCCGGCGCGCTACGGCCGCGGGCGGTGCACGAGGACCTGCGCGCCCTGATCGCGGCGCTGGACGACGAGGCGGCACCGGAGCTGGTCGTCGCCGACCTCGCGGCCCTCGCCGGACCGGCGGGAGACCCCGCCCGCGAGACGGCCGGCGCGTTCGCCGACGACGGGCCGGACGAGGCACCGGCGGCGGCCCGCGCCGGCGCCGAGCGGGCGCTCGGTCTGCTGCGGAACTGGCTCGCCGAACCGCGCCTCGGCGCGACCCGCCTCGTCCTGGTCACCCACGGCGCCGTCGGCACGGACGACGACGACCCGGTCCCGGCGCTCCCGCTCGCTCCGGTCTGGGGCATGGTGCGCACCGCGCAGGCGGAGCACCCCGGCCGGTTCACTCTCCTGGACCTCGACGACCAGCCCGGCAGCCTCGCCGCCCTGCCGGCGGCCTTCGCCCAGGCCGCCACCGAACCCCAGCTCGCGCTGCGCGCCGGCGCGCTGCTCGCCCCTCGGCTCGCCTACCTGCCGGTGACGTCCGACGACGGCCGGACCCGCGGCGGCGCCGACGGCTCGCCCGAGCCGGTGCTCGACCCGGACGGCACGGTCCTCATCACCGGCGGCACCGGCACCCTCGGCGGACTCGTCGCCCGCCACCTCGTCACCCGGCACGGCGCCCGCCACCTGCTCCTGACCAGCCGCCGGGGTCCGGGCGCCCCGGGCGCCGGCGACCTCGTCGCGACCCTCCAGGGCCTCGGCGCGCAGGTCACCATCGCCGCCTGCGACACCGCGGACCCCGACGAGCTGCACGCCCTCCTCGCCAGCACCCCCAACAACCACCCGCTACGCGCCGTCATCCACGCGGCCGGCGTGGTGGACGACGCCGCGCTCACCACCACGACCGCCGAGCAGCTGCACCGGGTCCTCACCCCGAAGGTCGACGCCGCCTGGCACCTGCACCACCAGACCAGGCACCTACCACTGACACACTTCGTCCTGTTCTCCTCCATCGCCGGCACGATCGGCAACCCCGGCCAGGCCACCTACGCCGCCGCCAACACCTACCTCGACGCCCTCGCCCACCACCGCCACACACAACGACTACCCGCCACCAGCCTCGCCTGGGGCCTCTGGCAGGAAACCAGCACACTGACCGCCCGCCTCGACCCGGCCCAGCACGCCCGGCTGCACCGCACCGGTATCACCCCCATGCCGACCGGCACCGCGCTCGCCCTGCTCGACGCCGCCCTCACCGCGCCGCGGCCGACCCTCGTCCCCGCCATGCTCGACCTCGGCCCGCTGCGCGCCCAGCCGGACCTGCCGCCGCTGTGGCACCGGCTGGTCCCACCGGCCCGGACGGCGGGCTCCGGGCGGCGCGGCCCGCTCAGCTCGGGAAACGGCGACGGCGGCGGCGGCGACGGCGTCCGCACGCTGACCGACCGGCTCGCCGGACGGCGCCGTGAGGACCAGGCCACCCTCGTCCTCGACCTGGTGCTGGGACAGGTCGCCGACGTGCTCGGGCACGGCGAGTCCGGCGCGATCGAGCCGGCCCGGGGGTTCCTGGAGCTCGGCTTCGACTCGCTCACCGCGATCGAGCTGCGCAACCGGCTCGCCACCGGGACTGGTCTGCGGCTGCCGACGACGGTGGTGTTCGACCACCCCAACTCGGCCGCTCTCGCCGAGTACCTGCGCTCGGAGGCCGCGCCGGCCACCGCCCGGCTCGCCGACCTCGACAGCCTCGCCGCCGAGCTGCCCGAGCTCGCCGGCGAGCTGGACGCCGACGCCCGCGAGCGCCTCGCGCAGCGTCTGCAACAGCTGCTCGCGACGCTCGACGGCCTGGCCGGCCCCGAGGCGGACGGAGCCGGCAACGCCCCGACGGAACGGCTCGACGGCGCCAGCGACGACGAGATCTTCGACTTCATCGACAACGAGCTGGGCATCTCCTGACGCTCGGCCGCGTGGCCCGGCGCAGCCGCCCCGACAGACCAAGGAGGAGAGGTGAGTTCCGGTGGCCGAGACGAGAGCTCGATCCGGGCGGTGGGTCCGATGACAGACGTGGTGACCGCGCTTCCGCGGCCCCGCCGGGAGGCGGCGTCCGACGACCGGGACCCGGTCGGCCGCCTCGGCCGCCTGCTCGACGCCGGGTCGCTGGCTCCTCTGCACGAGGACGACGGCAGTGGGGTCCGTGCCGCCGCCGGGCGTGTCGAGGGTCAGGCGGTCGTCGCCTACTGCACGGACGGCAGGACGATGGGCGGCGCGATCGGCGCCGGCGGTGCCCGCCGGATCGCGCGCGCCATCGACCTCGGCGCCGGCAAGGGGCTTCCGGTGCTGGGCCTCTGGCACTCCGGCGGCGCCCGGCTGGCCGAGGGCGTCGAGTCCCTCGACGGCATCGGGTCGATGTTCGCGGCCATGGTCCGCGCCTCGGGCCGGGTGCCGCAGATCTCCGTGGTGCTGGGTCCGGCCGCGGGCGGCGCCGCCTACGGCCCGGCGCTCACCGACCTCGTGATCATGTCGGACGCGGGGCGGCTGTTCGTCACCGGCCCGGACGTCGTGCGCGGCGTCACCGGTGAGGACATCGACATGGCGGGCCTCGGGGGCGCCGACGCGCACGGCCGCCGGTCCGGGGTGGTGCACCTGGTGGCGCCCTCCGAGGCGGCGGCACTGGCGCAGGCGCGGCGGCTGACCGGGCTGTTCGCCCTGGCGGGCCGCTTCGACCCGGCGGCCGCCGGCGAGCCGCGGGACCTGCGGGCGCTGCTGCCGGACGCGCCGCGGCGGGCGTACGACGTCCGCCCGCTGGTGCGCGCCGTGCTGGACGAGGACGGCGGCTTCGAGGAGATCCAGCCGCGCTGGGCGCCGAACATGGTGATCGGGCTGGGCCGGCTCGGCGGCCGGGCGGTCGGCGTGGTCGCGAACAACCCGATCCGCAAGGGCGGCTGCCTCGACTCACTGAGCGCCGAGAAGGCGTCTCGCTTCGTCCGGATGTGCGACGCGCTCGGCGTGCCACTGCTGGTCCTCGTCGACGTCCCCGGGTACCTGCCGGGCGTGCGCCAGGAGTGGGACGGCGTCGTCCGCCGGGGCGCGAAGCTGCTCTACGCGTTCGCCGAGGCGACCGTGCCGCGGGTCACGCTGGTCACCCGCAAGTCGTTCGGCGGCGCGTACATCGCGATGAACTCACGCGCCCTCGGGGCGACCGCGGTGTTCGCGTGGCCCGAGGCGGAGATCGCCGTGATGGGCGCCGAGGCGGCGGTCGGCATCCTGCACCGCCGGAGGCTCGCGGCCGCGCCGGAGCCGGACCGGCCGGCACTCGCGGCCCGGCTCGCCGACGAGCACCGGCAGATCGCCGCGGGCGTCGACCGGGCGGTGGCCCTCGGCGTCGTCAACGAGGTGATCGAGCCCACGACGACCCGACGGCGGCTCATCGAGACGTTCGCCGCCGCCGCCGACCGCCACGGCGAGCACGGAAACATCCCGCTCTGAGCACGGAGGAGGAGTCACACGTGGACCAGGTGGATCACGATGTCGTCGTCGTGGGCGGCGGTCCGACCGGCCTGATGCTCGCCTGCGAACTCGCCCTGCGGGACGTGCGGTGCGCGGTCGTCGAACGCGACCCGGCCCCGTCCAACCAGTCGCCCGGGCAGGCGATCAACGCGACGGTGGTCGACCTGCTGGAGCAGCGAGGCCTGATGGCGCCGCTGCTCCCGTTCGGCGCCGAGTTCCCCCGGGCCCACTTCGCCCAGCTGTGGCTCGACCCGACCCGGCTGCCGGGCCGGCACTCGTACAGCTTCGCCGTCGCGCAGTCGCGCCTCGAGCTGGTGCTCGAGCAGCGGGCCGCCGAGCTGGGCGTGTCGGTCCTGCGCGGCCGCGAGCTGGTCGGCATCGGCCAGGACGACCAGGCCGTGACGGCGGTGGTCCGGCCGGTCGCCGGCGACGGCGGCGGCGGCCGCGACCACTTTCTGCGCTGCCGCTACCTGGTCGGTGCCGACGGCCGGGACAGCACAGTGCGCACGCTGGCCGGCATCGGCTTCGCCGGCAGCGACATGCCGTTCCTCGGGCTCGTCGGCGACGTCGAGACCGCGTCCGCGCCCGCGGTCGCCGGGCGTCTCGGCGCGCACGAGTTCCCGGCCGGCATGCTCACCGTGCGCCCGATCGGTCCCGGGCTGCTGCGCCTGGTCACCGCGGAGTTCGCGCGGCTTCCCGACGACCCGCGAGCCCCCGTCACCGTCGCCGAGCTGCGCGCCAGCCTGCACCGGCTCGCCGGCCTCGAGGACCCCGACCCGCGGATGGTCTGGATGCGGCGGTGGGACGGGGCGACGCGGCTCGCCGAGCGGTACCGCGACGGCCGGGTCCTCCTGGCCGGGGACGCCGCGCACGTGCACTTCCCCCTGGGCGGCCAGGCGATGAGCACGGGGATCGAGGACGCCGTGAACCTCGGGTGGAAGCTCGCCGCCGAGGTCGAGGGCTGGGCGCCGCCCGGCCTGCTCGACAGCTACGAGGCGGAGCGGCGGCCGGCCGGTGCCCGCGCCTGTCAGACGACGGCCGCCCAGCTTGCACTGCTGCACCCGCTGGACCGGATGGGGCCGGTGCGCGAGCTGCTGCGCGAACTGATCCAGCTCGACGACGTCAACAGCTACTTCGTGCGGATGGCCTTCGCCCTGGACGTCCGCTATGACCTGGCGCCCCCCGGCGCGGTCGCCACGGACGGCGCCGGCGCGGCGCCGGCCCACCCCCTCGTCGGAACGCGGCTCGCCGACGTCCCGCTGAAGACGCAGGACGGTGAGATGTCCGTCGCCCGCCTGCTGCGCGCCGGACGAGGGCTGCTGCTCGACCTGTCCGGCGAGTCGGCCGAGGACGTGGTGGCCGGCCTGTCTGGCTGGGCCGGCCGGGTGGATGTCGTGCCGGCGAGGCCCGCCGGGGGCGGCGACGAGATCGACGCCGCCCAGGTGCTGCTGCGGCCGGACGGCCGGGTCGTCTGGGCGGCCCCCGCCACCCTGCGCGCCGAGGCCGGCACCCCGTCTCTCACCGAGGCCCTCACCCGCTGGTTCGGAACGCCGAACCGGTCCTGACCCGCGGTCGGCCAGGAGCCGGAACCAGCCTGGGTCAGGACCGGTCGCACGCACCGGCGGGGTCAGGGCCGGTCGCTCGCTGGGCCGGCTACTCGTCGGCCGCCTTGCTCGTCGCGTCGGCGGACGCCGGCCGCGGGATCAGCTCCGCCGCGGAGGTCGGCTCCGCCGACTGCGGCGGCGCGGCGGCCGGCGGCGGCGCGGGCCGCTGGTTGCGCCAGGTGAACAGGACGACCAGGAACACGAGGCCGACGAAGGCCGCCGCCACGGTGAAGGCGCTCGCCATGCCGTGCGCCAGCACGTGGTCGGCGAGGTCCGCCCGGGACAGGCCGGCGGGCGGGTGCTCCGCGGCGCGCCGGCTCGCCGTCCCGTAGACGGTGACCAGCACGGCAAGGCCCAGCGAGGCCCCGACCTGCTGGGTCACGACCATCATGCTCGAGGCGGCGCCGGACTCGCGCGGGCTGACGCCGCCCACCGCGTTCAGGCTGAGCGGCACCATCAGCATCCCGACGCCGAGCCCGAACAGCAGCATCGGGCCCAGGACCCCGGTGGCGTAGCCGGTGTCCTCGGAGAGCTGGGTGAGCCAGACCATCCCACCGGTGCACAGCGCGGCGCCGGCCAGCATCAGCGGCTTCGGGCCGAGCCTGGGCAGGAGCTTCGTCGTCCGCTGCGCCGAGACCATGATCCCGACCGACATGGGCAGGAACGCGAGGCCGGCCCGCAGCGCGCTGAAGTCGAGCACCTCCTGCAGGAACTGCGTCGTGAAGAAGAACATGCTGATCATGCTGCCGACCATGAGGAGCAGCAGCGCGTAGGTGCGGGCCCGGGAGAGGTTCGTGACAAGGCTCAGCGGGACGACCGGCTGGCTCGCCCGCGTCTCGATGACGACGAACAGGGCCAGCACGACGACCGCGACCGCGAACGACACCAGCGTCAGGCTGTCGCTCCAGCCGTCGGAGGAAGCCCGGATGAAGCCGTAGACCAGCGCGGACAGGCCGACGGTCGCGGTCACCGCGCCGACGGCGTCGAACCGGCCGGGGTTGCGCCGTGGGCTGGTGATGAACCGCGGCGCCAGGGCGGCCACCACGAGCGCGATCGGCACGTTGATGAACATCACCCATCGCCAGGACACCCAGGTGGTGAGCATGCCGCCGATGATCAGGCCGATCGACCCGCCCACGCCGTTGGCGGCCGCCCAGGCGGCAAGCGCCTTCGTCCGCCGCGGGCCCTCCGAGAAGGTCGCCGTCAGCAGGGACAGCGCGTTCGGCGACGCGGCGGCGGCGCCGAGCCCCTGGCCGACGCGGGCCGCCACCAGCATCCACGACTCGGTCGCGAGGCCGCCCGCCAGCGAGGCGAGGCAGAACACCACCACGCCTACCTGGAAGACCCGGAGCCGGCCGAGGATGTCGCCGGCCCGGCCGCCCAGCAGGAGGAGCCCGCCGAAGGCGATCGTGTACGCGTTCAGCACCCAGGCCAGGTTGGTGGGTGAGAAGTCGAGGGCGCCCTGGATGTCGGGCAGCGCCACGTTCACGATCGTGGCGTCGAGGACGAGCATCAACTGGCAGGTCACGATGACGATCAGGGCGATGTTGCCCCGCCGCTCGTCCGGTACCGAGCCGGGGTCGTCCACCCCCTGCTGGACCGGTGTTGTCGTCGACACCGCTACCTCCTCGGCTAGCCAATTAGGGTCCGATCTCGTTCCTTAACCGGGATCCTAGCAACGCGCGACAGGCCTTGGGTACCAGGACGTACCTTAACGACGCGGGTACGATCGGGGCATGTCCCGGAAGCCTCGGCCGCGGCCTCCCGCCCCGGGGTACCTCGCAGCCCAGCGCCGGGCGGCCGGCCGGTGACCACGGCGATTCCGGACACCGCCGTCCCGGACGACACCGCCGTCCCTGACCACACCGTCACCAGGGCCGCGGCGGGCGGGGACGGTACGTCCGCAGCCGGCGCGGGACCGGTCACGGCGGGCTCCGCCGCCGGCATCCGCCCGGCCACCCGCCGGCGCGGGGACGCACTGCGCAAGGCGATCTTCGACGCCGTGTTCGAGCAGCTGCGGACCGTCGGCTACGCGAACCTGACGATGGACAACGTCGCCACCGCCGCGCACACCAGCAAGACCGTGCTCTACCGCCGGTGGGCGTCCAAGGACGACATGATCAGCGAGGCGCTGCGCGACGCCCTGCCCGCGCCCGCCGAGGTCGCCCTGACCGGCGACGTCCGCGCCGATCTGCATGCCCTCCTGCGCTGCGTCCAGGTCGCCTTCACCTCGACCAAGGGAACCGCGTTCCAGATCGTGTCGGCGGAGGCTGGCTGCGAACGGGGCATGGTCCGCCAGACGGTCATCGCGCACGTGGTCCAGCCGTGCGTCGACCGCATCCTCGAGCTGCTGCGCCAGGCCGCCGAGCGCGGCGACGTCCGGCCCGACGCGGCCACCGAGCTGGTCGCCGGCAGTGGTCCGGCGCTGTTGGTGCAGTACTCGCTGGTCCACGGGCCGGTCCTGCCCGACGCGTTCATCTCGTCCGTCGTCGACCAGATCGTCCTGCCGCTGGTAACCGCCGCCCCCGGGGACGCGCGGCCGGCCACCGCCGACTGCCTGGACCGTTAGCCCGGGATTAGAGCCGCTTAAGCGCGAGATCGCACGATCACCCCGAGTTACGCTCGAGGAGGTGCGACCGTGCCCGTTTCCGAATCCCGTCCCGCCGACGCCGGCACCACGGCAACCGCCGTGCAGGAGGTCCCGGCGACCGGCGCGGCCCGGTTCTCCTGGGACTACGGCGAGGGCCGCGACCAGTTGCTCGCCCTGTACCAGAAGGGCAAGGACAAGCAGTGGGACGCGGTCACCCGGGTCGACTGGGACATCGACGTCGACCCCTACGACGCGCTCGGCATGCCGGACCAGAGCATCGCCATCCACGGCACCCCGCTCTGGGACAAGATGAGCGAGCAGGAGCATCGGGAGGTCCGCCGGCACGTCGCCGCCTGGCAGTTCTCCCAGTTCCTCCACGGCGAGCAGGGCGCGCTGGTCTGTGCCTCGCGGGTGGTGGAGTCCGTCCCGGACCTCGACGCCAAGTTCTACGGGGCCACCCAGGTCATGGACGAGGCGCGCCACCTGGAGCTGTACGCGCGCTTCCTCACCGAGAAGCTCGACCTCATCTATCCGATCAACGACCAGCTGTGGAGCCTGCTGGCCGAGACCCTCACGGACTCCCGCTGGGACATGCCCTACCTCGGCATGCAGGTGCTCATCGAGGGACTGGCGCTGGCCGGGTTCAGCCTGATCCGCGACCTCACCACCAAGCCGCTGCCCAAGCAGATCCTCGCGTACGTGATGCAGGACGAGGCCCGGCACGTCGCCTTCGGCCGGCTCGCCCTGCGCGACTACTACCGGGAGATCACCGAGGCTGAGCGGCTCGAGCGCGAGGAGTTCGTGATCGAGGGCTGCTACCTGATGCGGGACCGGCTGCGCGGCATCGAGGTCTGGGAGAACTTCGGCATCCCGGCGAGCGAGTCGCAGCCGCTGCTGGAGGCGTCGCCGCACGTCCGCGCCTTCCGCGGCCTGCTGTTCAGCCGGCTGGTGCCGTGCGTGCGCGACATCGGGCTGTGGAGCGAGCGGATGCAGCGGGTCTACGCCGACCTGGGTGTCCTCGACCTGGCCCGCCAGGACCTCGAGGCGCTCATGCGCAGGGACGAGGAGGTCGCCGAGCAGCTGGACCGCGACCAGGCCGCCGCCGAGCAGGCGCGCCGCGCGGAGGTCGACCAGGTGATCGCGTCGGCCGCGGCGGACCTGTGACGGCGCCCGAGCGCGAGATCCGCATCGTCTCGGTCGGGACGGAGCTGCCCGGGGAGCCGGTCGACAACGCCGCGCTGGCCCGGTTCCTAGGGATGGACACGCTGTGGGAGCAGTGGGTCGACGCGTTCATCGGAACGCGCAGCCGCCACATGGCCACCGACCTGGCCACCGGCGAGCTGCGGCACTCCCTGGCGGACCTGTGCGCGGCGGCCGGGCGGCGCGCCCTGGCCGCCGCGGGCCTCGAGTCGGGACCGGGGCCGGGGCCGGGCGACGGTTCGAGCCCGGCCGACGGCGCCGCCGTGGACCTTGTCGTCCTGGGCACCGCCACACCGGACCAGCTGATGCCGGCGACGGTCAACATGGTGGCCGAGCGTCTCGGCGTCAACGACGTGTCGACGTTCCAGCTCCAGTCCGGCTGCACCGGCGCGATCCAGGCGCTGGACGTCGCCCACCAGCTGCTGCTCGCCGGCCGGCACGAGACCGCGCTGGTCCTCGGCGGCGACGTGTGCACGCGGATCTACGACGTGACCACCGACTTCGCCGCGCTGCCGCCCGCCGAGCTGGTCAACGCCGCGCTGTTCGGCGACGGCGCCGGGGCGGCCGTGCTCACCGCGCGGCCCGGGCAGGGCGGGATCGCCATCCGCCACGTCCTGACCAGGCTCACCGGTCTGGGGCGCCCGCCCGGGCAGGTCCTCGAGTGGTTCACCAGGAGCGACCGCGGTTCCGACCGGCCGGCGGCCAGCGAGGACTACAAGGCGATCGAGGCGTCGGTGCCGGTGCTCGCCGGCGAGATCGTCGACGAGCTGCTCGACACGCTCGAATGGAAGGTCGACGAGCTCGACTACCTGCTGCCGCCGCAGCTGTCCGGACGGATGACCGCCCGGATCGTGGAGCACCTCGGGCTCGACGGCCCACGGGAGATCAGCTGCGTCGAGCGGACCGGCAACAACGGCAACGCGCTGCCGTTCCTCCAGCTCGAACGGCTGCTGGAGCTGGCGACCACCGGTGACCGCGCCGCGGTGGTGGCGGTGGAGTCGAGCAAGTGGATCAAAGGCGGCCTGGCGGTGGAACGGCTCTGACGGGAGAGGTCACCTGTGAAAACGATCGACGACTTCGTCGATCTCGTCCAGGACGAGATCGGGCTGGACGTGACCGCCCAGGACGTCGGGCGGACCTTCGACGAGCTTCCCGGCTGGGACTCGGTCCACCTGCTGGCGTTGCTCGCCGCCCTGGAACGGACCACCGGCCGGAGGATAGCGATGACCGACGTGCTGGAGGCGGCCAGCCTGGAGAGCATCTACCGGCTCGCGGTGAGCGCATGACCATCCAGCCCGTCCCCCGGCAACGCCGCCACACCCTGTACTTCCTCCGGGAGATCCGCGCCTTCTCCCCCGTCCACCTCGACACCGAGGTGGACATGACCCAGGTGATGGCACACCGTGGCGCCGCCGCTCTGGACGCGCGCCGGTACTCGGTCGTGACCTACGTCCTGCACGCGGCGGCCCGGGTGCTCGATCGGCATCCCCAGGCGAACTCCGCCATCCGGGGCACCGTCTGGCCCAAGGTCATCCAGCACAGCTCGGTGAATGGCAAGCTGACTCTGGACAAGACCATCGGTGGGCAGCGGGTGGTCGTCGCGCCGGTCCTGCGCGATCTGCAGAAGGCCTCGCTCGACGACATCCAACGGCTGGTCGACCGGTTCCGCGACGGCGACCCGGAACGGATGCCCGAGCTCGCCGGCGTGCGCGCGCTGCACCGCAAGCGCTGGCCGTTCGCGCCCCGGGCGTTCCGCAAGGTGGCGCGTCCGCTGCCGAAACGGGCCGCCGTCTTCGGGACCTTCGCCGTCACCTCGCTCGGTCACCGGCCGGTGGACGGGTTCCACTCGGTCGGCGGGACCACGGTCACCCTGGGCCTCGGCCGGGTCCTGGACCGGGCAGTGGTCCGGGGCGGGGCCGTCGCCGTCGCGCCGGTGATGCGGCTGAGCCTCACCTTCGACCATCGGGTGATCGACGGTGCCGAGGCCGCCGACCTGCTGGGCGAGCTGAAGGACGACCTGGAACGCCTCGCGGTCGTGCCCGCGTCCAACGGCCACGCCGGCGCCGCGGCCTGCGCCGACCCGGCAGCGGCCACGGCCGGCGCGCCTGGCGACGAGCGCGGCCACGCGGCGGCGGGCGCGCCGCGCACCGGACGGCCGGAGGACCGCGCATGAACGACGTCGCAGAACTCAAGCAGTACGTGGGTGTGCACGCCCGCGCTCAGGGCATCCCGCCGGCCCAGTACGAGCCGCTGCTCGACCAGGTCAGCCACGACGACGACGGGCCGGGCTCCTGGGTCGCCGAGTGGAGCCGGGCAGCGGAGCGGCTGGAACGGGACGGCCGGCTGTTGGAGGCCTGTCGGTACTACAACATGGCCCGTTTCCCGTACGTCGACGGGCAGCCGCGCCGGGACGCGCTGACCCGGTGCGTCACCGTCTTCGACCGGTGGCGCCGCGAGAACTCGCCCATCCAGCGTCTGGACCTCGACCTGCCACAGGGCAGGCTCGGCTGCTGGACGGTCGGGCTCGATCCGGCGCAGCCGCGCCCGGTGCTGCTCGTGATGGGCGGCATCGTCAGCGTCAAGGAGCAGTGGGCGCCGTTGCTGCTGCGCGCCCGAGCACTCGGGATGGCCGGCCTGGTCACCGAGATGCCCGGAGTCGGGGAGAACGCGGCGCGCTACGACACCGACAGCCCGCGGATGCTCTCGCACGTCCTCGACGCGCTGCGGGACCGCGGCGTCGACGCGACCCAGACCTACGCGATGACGCTGAGCTTCAGCGGCCACATGGCGCTGCGCCGCGCGCCGGACGATCCCCGGCTGCGGGGCGTCATCCTGGCGGGCGCGCCGGTCCACGCGTTCTTCACCGACCGGGAGTGGCAGCGGGCGCTGCCCCGCATCACCGTGGACACGCTGGGGCACCTGACCGGCGAGAAGCCCGCCGACGCCGTCGAGCGGATGCGCGGCTGGGCGATCGACCCGAGCGCGCTGCGCGCGATCGACGTTCCGGTGCACGCCCTGGTCAGCCGGCGCGACGAGATCATCCCGCCCCAGGACGCCCGGATGCTGCGACGCCACGTCCGCCGGCTGCGGACGCGGACGAACGACGACGTGCACGGCTCGCCGAACCACGTGGCGGAAAGCGGCCTGTGGTTGGTGCTGTCGCTGCTGCGGATGCGCCGGGTCGACCCCCGGCAGCAGGCGTCGCTGCGCTGGCGACTCACCGCGATGCGAGCGCGGGGGGTACTCGCCCGCGGCGGCGGCTGAACCCCGTCACGGTCACGCCCCGGCAGGCCCGCCCGGAGCACCCGCTCCGGGCGCCGGCCCGCCGGCCCGCGCCGGGAGCCGGCCCGCTGCGGCCCGCGCCGGGAGCCGGCCGCGTCTCCTGGCCGAGGACAGGCCATGGCTGGAGCGGCGTTCTGGAGCGGCTTTAGAGCGCGGCAAGGCCGAGGCAAGCCACCGGGCCGAGCCTCATAGCTGGACTGGTCGTCCGTCCCCCCCGCTCGCCCGACCGAGACACCCGAGGAGAGCTGACGCGCATGTCGAACGAGGAACGGCTCCGCGACTACCTCAAGCGGGTCACGGCGGACCTGACCCGGACACGGCGGCAGCTCGCCCAGGTGGAGGCCGCACGGCGGGAGCCCATCGCGATCGTGGGCATGGCCTGCCGCTACCCCGGCGGCGTCACCACCCCCGAACAGCTCTGGGACCTCCTCGCCGCCGGCACGGACGCCATCACCGAGTTCCCCACCAACCGCGGCTGGAACCTCGACACCCTCTACCACCCC
>Ga0105248_10004630_pt1 | contig 15215 bp, 6 predicted proteins | sample KBSS34metaG_FD_81524 | JGI IMG/M metagenome (GOLD analysis project Ga0105248, IMG submission 81524) | Switchgrass rhizosphere microbial communities from Kellogg Biological Station, Michigan, USA - KBS S3-4 metaG | ecosystem: Host-associated > Plants > Roots > Rhizosphere > Soil | place...
CAAGCTTGTCCATGTCGACGAAGCGACTTTGCTTGTAGAGCAAATGTCCGGGATTGTTGGGATCGGCAGCATACATAATCTCTGGGCATTCAGTCTTAACTTTGAGCAACAAGCCCTGAGCTTCGGCGAAATTACCCTGGTCGGCCCTCAACTGTGCCAACTGCAAACGAGCAGTGCTGGCCATAACCACATTGCTGGCCATGTCTTGTACTACGGCGGGATTGCGCTGGCTGGCGACAAATTTGGGATCTCGCACCATCTGCGCGATCGCGGCGGTATTGGTGGTGTCGGCCAGTTTGACAGCTTCCACGAGCAGTCTTTCCTGCTCAACTTTATTACCCTGAGCACCGGCTTTCAGGGCCGCTTCCATATCGGCGGTAAGAGTAGTAACTTTAGCCGAACTGTTTTCCAGCTTGGGCAATACAGTACTGACGGCTTCTATATAAAGCTTACTGTGGCGCAAATCTTTGTTTGCACCAGCTTCCTGCAAGAGCTGAACGGCATCGAGAACATCTTTTTGTGTCGGCTTCAATCCACCGTTGGCGTCTCTGGTCATACCGCCTTCGACATTAGTCAAACCGGCGGCTTTAAAAGAGGAGTAGAGCATACGCGAATAAGAAGGAGCGTTTTCCATCTGTTTATAGCTATCTACTCTAGCTTGCAACTGAGACAGTTGTTCCAGCTTGGTACGCGCGGCACTATCGGTAGTGGCACTAAGAGCATCGGCAATTTTTGTTCTGTTGATCGTTGTCACATCGATGCCCAGGTCCTTGGCTAGAGCGTTACGCTCGTTGCGGGAGGACTGGAGCAAGCCGGCTACTTGATCTTGTTTGATATTGTTGGACTGACCGACGGCGGTAGCGCATTCGGTGTCGACGGTTTTCTTCAGTTCGGCCATGCGATCGGCGAGCTTGGCTGTGTGCTCAACACCGTCGGCACCTTTGTAGGTGACCATGTCGGTGGGCTGCTTATTGGCTTTTACATAACCGGCGATTTCGTTGGCCGCTGCCTGGGCACCGGCAAGATGAGAATAGGTCGCTGCCGACGGCTTTTCGGTCGTATCTCTGACTCGATCAAGAGCCAGGTCATGACCAGCCTTGGTAGTATCTCTGACGGCAGTAGTATCTTTGCCCGCGGGAGCGCCGCCATCTTTTGGATAGCCCGCTGCGTGCAAATTGTCATTGCCGGCATTTTGAGTGGTTGTGGTGGCGTGATCGTTCCCGGCTTTTGTTGCCGCTGCGTCACCATTCTGTTGACCTTGTCCCATAACTTGGAAACCCCATCTGCGGAAGATCTTAGTAATCACGGAGGATACTTAGACCTATACAGATTGTTCCCTTTTCTGGACAGATTTAGACCAAATAATTGGCTAAATCAGCCATTATTAGGTGCCCGGTGCCTTATCGGCGCCATTGATTTGAGGGCCACTAGCGGCATTGCCGCCCGGTCTGGCAGTTGTCGAACCAGCGTCGGGGTCCAGGGCAGTGCCGGCGGCATTGTCAGTAGCTCCAGTACCTGTGGTACCGGTCTGACCAGTGGCTGCATCTGAACCTGTCCGTGTTGTACCTGTTGTACCGGTCGTATCAGTCGTACCAGTGGCACCATCTTGCTGACTTTGCTGCTGTTGTCTCTGCTGTTGCTGTCTTTGAACTTCATCAGCAGTAGACCCTACCGACTCCAGCGGATAATCGGTAAGCGGCAAGTTGAAGTTGTCTACCGTTTTTTGTTTGTCCCGGGCCTGCATCAGATCCATGGCGCCTTGAGTCACATTCGGTGTAGCTATGCTGTACATGCCCCATGTCTTGAGGGCCGATACGTCGCCGGAGGCAGCAGCGCGGCCATAAGCAAGCTGCGGCACCCTGCGGCCGAGCCAGCTGGTGGCGCTTTGCGAGGCTACAGCGCTTTCTTCCAGCACCGGTGCTATTGCACCTTTGAGGAGGAATCCGCCGAGCAGGGCCTGGCCGACTGTTCCGGTGGCGATACCCGAGAGCACACCCTTGGAAGGATCGCCGAAGTTTGCCTGGCGTAGAGCCTCAAAGGCTGTGTATTTGTGCCACTCACCCTTACTATCCTGATAGGATTTACCGCCCAACCAGTTGTCGTAGAGGCCGATAGCCGAGTTGCTGCCGGCGATCATTGTGCCGGCCACAAGTGTTGAATGCCAACCTTTGGCCGAATTGGATGCGATCTGCAATTCTCTTTGAGAAGCCGTGGCAGCATCCAGACGGGTGAGGTTGCTGAATCTGGGAGCGCCAAATTCAGGCTTCAAATTGCTGATAGCGCCGCGTACGCCGGTGGCTTCGCTAGCAACCAGCTCAGAAGCCGGCTTACCTGCGTTAGGGAAGCGCAATACACCGCCCACATCCACCTTCCAGAAACGATTACCCCAGAGGGTATCGCCGACCCAGCCCACTTTCTTGTCGACCCAACTGCCTGTCTTGCCGAACATACCGGTGGGCGTTTTTGGAGCGGTTTGAGCAATCTCCGGTGCAATGTCTTCCAAGACCAACCGACCGTGAGTTCCAGCTGCCCCTAACGTCTTACCAGCGGCGGCCACTTCGGCAAGGGTAGTTTCAGGAGCCAGACCGGCCAGTTCAGGATAGAGTTTGGAGACTGTGAAGAAGTCACCGGCTTTAGTGGCGGCTCTTCTCAGTTGACCGAGGTTATTGATGTTATTTTCGGCCAGGAAATTAGCCTGTTCATTAATGGCGGCTTCCGATGAATACAGCGGTTTGGCCTGATCGCCAACACCAGTGGTCATCTTGCGCAGGGCATCCTTAATAGGAGTACCGTCGCGCATCGCCTTAACTGCGTCACTTTCCAGTTGCGGGCTCATGCCTGTGACACGACCGGCTCTTGTGGCCAATTGTGCTTCCAGATCACCAACGGTCTTGACGCCGCGGTCACTGAGTGCCTTGAGCACACCGGTCTCGCGACCAGCGGCTTCCATATTGGGATAGATCTTGAGTAGAGCGTCGCGGCCTCTGGCGCCGTTAAGGTTGAGTGACTGATTGAGCGCGGCCAACTCTTCAGGAGTAGCAGAAGAGAAGGGCTTGGAGCCAAGAGCTTCGAGAGCTGTGGCCTCAGCGTTCATGCCGCTTCTTCTGAATACACCACCGACCTGCGAGAAGGTGGCATTATCGCCGAGTTCTGTGGCCACTCTACCGACCACGTTCTCACCGGTGAAGCCGGCGACGCGGTAATTGATAGCGGCACCGACCTTACTTTCAGCGAGGAACTTGCTGCCGTATTTGAAGCCGATAGGCATCAGTGCGGCAACCGAACCGTGAACAATACTGTCGGTCCAACTTTCGTCCTTGCCTGTGATGGCGCCGTGTATGTAGTGGCGAGCCAGGACACCGGTGACAACGGCCGCACCATCACCGATGCGGTTGACTATGGCGGGATTGAGCTTACCTTCGCTGAGAGCGGAGATGGCAAATTTGACGACCATGCTGCCGCCGATTGAACTGAGCAGTGCACCGCCATCGGCAAGACCGTTGGCTGCGGAACTTCTCAGTGCGTCGCTGGCATTTTTGAATGTTTCAGGATTCAACTGTTGGCCCATAGCGAACAGTCTTTCGGTCGTATCGTCGTGGGCTCCGGCACCAAACATAGTGGCATGAGCGGCCTTAGCCTCATTAATTAACTTGAGAGCGTCACCGGGTCTGAAGAGCTCATCGGTTTTGTGCTCCGTGGGCATGATAACGAGCTGGCCCTTATCATTAAACTGTTTGCCCTGCATCAAATACATGCCGGCCAATTGGTCGCGCAGCACAACACGCATCGACATCAGACCGATGGTCTGGTTGCCGTCGGCGTCCTTACCGCCTTCCATCGCTATCTTATAGCTGGTCAAAGCGTTCTTCATCTCGCCGTCGCTCTTGTCGCGATCAGCATTGATCTGAGCATTGGCGCGTCTGAGCAAATTAGGATCAATAGCGTCGGCAATGGCGATAGCTTTTCTCTGCTGCTCGTCCTGGCTCTTCAATTGATTGAGCCCGCCACGAATCTGAGCGTGGGCCTTGCTTTCATCATTGAGATTGAGTCTGCCGTCACCAAGATAGGTGGCGTAGTCATTGCGCACCTGAGCGGCACTGCTCAGAGCGGAAATCAACTGAATGTTTTCCTGGTCAAGGGCGAAGCGTTTGGTGGCATCAAGTGCCTGACCACTGGCGTCCTTATTTTGCTCCAGTTGAGTGAGATTGGAGGCCAATCGGTCGTTGAACATTTTCGTACGCGCGGGATCTTCAGCCCGGCGGATTTCTTCTTCGAAGAGTGCCTTGGCCTCGGTCATTCCGGCTGGGCCTTTGTCGGCGGCGGCTTTCAGTCTGGTCTTCAGGTCGTCGACCGATAGTGCACTTAGATCGTTGGCATTGGCGGTTGTAGCCGCAGGCGTACCGGCTCCAGCATCACTACCGGCAGCGGCGGGCTTGACGAAGCCCACATCATTGGCCAGCTTCTGCACATTGGGATCGGTCAGGGCTTGATTGGAAATTTCCGGCGGCACACCCGTAAAGGCTGCCTTGAAGATTTCGTTAGCATGAGCCTTATCGGCAGCATCGGGCGGAGTCTTGAGATTCATCAAGACGCGGGCGGCTTCATAGTGAGCGGCGATTTGCTGCTGCGAAGTCGCTACAAATGTACTTTGCAGATCGCTGTTCTGGAAATAGAGTTGCATCGCCTTGGCACCGGCGGCCTTGTCGGCGGGCAATACATTGATGGCGGCCTGAATATCGCGGGACAAATCAGGATTCAACTTGGCCAGATTAGCGGCCGCAGTATTGAATCCTTCGGGAGTATTTGCTTGAAGAACGGCTGCGATACCATCGTTCATTGCCTGGGGAATTTTGCCGCCATTAGCATCGGCAACTTTCTTGAGATCGGCGCTGACGGCATCGGCGGCGGTGCCGAAGGCGGCCTGCTTGTCGGCGGGTATGACGGCGTCAAGAGCGGCTTGCTTGGCTTGCCAGGCTTGTCCCATCAATTTATTTTGCAGGTCGAAGCCCTTGAGGCCATCCTCCATAACCTTACGTTGAGCATCGGTGAGCGGACCAAGAGGAGCTGGTTTGTCCTTGAATCCTTTGGTCAGTTCGATGAATGCACTGATGTCTGCATTAGCTTTGTTGGCGGCGGCTGTGGTGGCGGCATCAAGATGCATGTCACCATTGGAATCGATTGTACCTGCGGGACGATCAGCACCGGCCGCGGTGGTAGCCGTGTTACCGGCGGCGTTATCGCTGGTGCGACCGGCGGCGGCCAACTCGGCATTGTGTTGAATCACAGCTTGATTGATTTGACCGAAGACTTCAGGAACGGCTACGCCACCCTGTTTGATCTTGTTCAGCTGGCGATAAAAATTGACGTCACCAAGTATGGGTGACAATGAGGAAGAGTTGGTGAGAAGGTCTCCGAAGGCCTTTGTCTCTGCCTCGCCCATTTTCTTCAGTTCTTGAGCTTTGGCAGGATCGACGCCGGCCGCTTCCAAAAGTTTGGCGTTGCCGTCTTCGGTCTTGCCCTGGCGGTAATACCAGAGGGCCATGTTGCCTATGGCGGCATCTTTGAGACGCGTAATCGTATATAGATCAAGCTCTTTGGTGGCCAGTGCTTTTAGCTTTTCGGGATCGTGCTCATTGGCCTTGTCTTTGCGCACCTGAATCAGATCGGCCTGCGCTTTGGCAATGTCATCGGGCGTGAGCGTTTTTGCCAGGGCAATTGCCGCCTCATATTTGGCCTGGGCACCAGCGAGGTCGTGAGATTTATTGAGACCAGGGACATCCTTATCGAGGATGTCGTTGACCTTGTGCATGATGTCGAAGGCTTCAGGACGCGTTTTTGGAGCAGTGGCGGCGTCTGTAGTGGTCGTTTTGTCGGTGGTCGCGGCTGCCGTCGTACGAGTATTGTCGGTAGCAGTAGTCGCGGTTGTAGCGGCGCGATTGTCGGTAGCAGTAGTCGCGGTCGTAGCGGCGCGTGAGGTATCAGACCCGGCTGCGGTGGCGTTACCGGCGTCGGGATTTCTTGGTCCCCCGGCCTGGGCGTCGGATCTGGCCTCCGGTTGCCCGGTTTTATTGGCATTGCCTACCGGCGCGGGGCCGTAGATACCGGCATCGGCTTGCAAATTGGCGGCAGCATTTTTGTGGGGTCCCGTCACCAGATCGTTAGCAGTTTTCTGCTCGGTCGAGGTTTCAGGGTTCTGTCCAGGTCCAGCCATTGGATAATTCCTCAAGAAATTTGAACGCTAAATATGAGCGTGCCTATTTAATTTATTCCAGTTAATAGAGCCTTTGAAACTGGGGAAACTACGTACTGGGGCTGCCAAGAGGCTTGTTTTTATCTTCGCCCGGCACGTCGTTGAATAATTCTGGGACTGCTATACGAAGGTCTATACAGTGCTCGGGCAATTTTGGACAAGCCCTGGGGAGAAATACGGTGAAAATTTTGACCGCTCATATTCCCCGAGATAGTTGCCTTATATAAAGATTGGCGCCTGGGTAAAAGAGCGGGGGTCTAATCAGCCTAATCGGTTAAATCGACCACTGTAACGCCGTCCCCGCCCTCGTAAACCTCTCCCGGGCGAAATTCGCCGGGGTAGGTCATCGTACTCAAATAATCGCGGACAGCCGATTTGACCGCGCCGGTGCCGTGGCCATGAATCACCATAAAGGGCGTGACACGACCGAGGGCGCAGGAATCGACGAATTCCTCCAGCAGATGCAGGGCTTCTTCCACCCGTTTGCCGCGCAAATCCAGAGTATTTGCCTGGGAGCGAACGTACAAGTGGCGGTCATCGCCCTGACTACCGGCTGAAGATCTGCCAGCGGAAACTCTTGATCCGGATCTGGAACTGGAATTTGATCCGGAATTATTAGGTGACCCTTGAAGCCGTCGAGCGCGCTCTTCATAAAGCATGGATTTTTTCACCTTGCCCGAGACAGGCTCAAGTTCGGCGGGACTGACTTTAATCTTCATCGAACCCAGACCGACAACGACGGTGCTTATTTCTGAGGCGTTATTGCGTACCAGCTCCTGCACAGTGCCGACTTTGTTTAAAGAGCGAACCAGGACGCTATTACCGACCTGTAAATGGGGTGTGATGTCGGCATTGGACCTGGCACTTTGAGATCTGGCCTGGGGCTTGTTCCAGCCCAGATCCTTTTTAATGGTCTCCAATTCTTCTTTCGCTTTTTGGGCCCTGGCCATCTGCGGCTCACGCTGCAGGGAGGCAATCATTTCTTTGAGCTTGTGCTCGGTCTCTTTAAATTGACTATCGATCATCGAGGCGTACTGAACACGAATCTTCTCTCTCTCGCCGGAGAGTTCACCTTCGCGCGCACTCAAAAAATCTTCCCAGTCTTTTAGCCTGGTTTGCTCCGATTGATAGTGCTCCTTCTCGGTCTGCAACTCGCTCAAACGTAAATCCAATCGAGCCACAACTTCTTCCAACTCGCCGCTACCGACATCTACAAGGGCGCGGGCACGCTCAACCAGTTCAGGTTTGAGACCAAGACGGGAGGCGATAGTGGCGGCTTTGGAACTGCCGGGAATCCCGAGGCGCAATTTGTAAGTGGGTGAAAGAGTGGCTTCGTCAAATTCAAAACTACCGTTGACGAAGGCCTGATCGAGAAAGGCAATAGTTTTCAACTCACCCAGGTGAGTGGTGGCCACTGTCACCACCCCGTTTTTATTCAAATATTCAAGAACAGATCTGGCCAGGGCAGCGCCTTCCACCGGGTCGGTGCCGGCCCCGACTTCATCCAACAAGACGAGCATATTTCGGTCGCCATGTTCATGTTTGAGCTTTCCAGCGGCGTCGACAATTTCCACTATATTTTTCATATGGGCCGAAAATGTGGAAAGACTTTGCTCCAGTGATTGCTCATCCCCGATGTCGGCGCAGACAAGATCAAAAAGGGCTATGCGTGAGCCTCCAGCCACGGGCACAAGCAGTCCGGCTCTGACCATCAAAGCAGTAAGACCGATAAGCTTGAGCAAAACCGTTTTGCCGCCGGTATTCGGTCCTGTGATGACCAGGGTAAAAGCCCCGGAGTCCAGACCGACATCGCTTGCTATGACAGGCTTGGGCGGTGTTTCTTTGATATTCTGCAATACCAGAAGCGGATGTTTGACCTTGAGTAGGTTGAAACTATGATCCGGGCTCAGGTCCGGTTTGATGCCACCATATTTGATGGCCAATCTGGCCTTGGCAAATATCAGATCGAGCTCGGCCAGGGCGCTATAGGCTTCGGCGGTGGCAGCTTTGTGCGGGCGCATCATATCGCTGAGCTCGGTCAATATGCGTTCAATTTCTCTTTCTATTTCACTGTCTTTGATGCGAGCTTTGTTGGAGAGCTCCATTACCGATAATGGCTCTACATAAATCGTCAGACCGGACTGCGAAGCATCGTGGACAATGCCATCGATGGCATAGCGCATGCTGGCCACCACAGGCAAAACAAAGCGACCATTGCGCATGGTAAAGAGAGGTTCCTGCAGGACTTTATCGCCGGAATGTTTTTGTATAATGCGACCGAGGTCTTCACGGATGGTAGCATCCAATCTGGAACGCTCCCGGCGCAACGACGCCAAATGAGCACTGGCAGTATCTTTGACAGCACCACCTTCAACGGCGTCCTCGATCTGAACGATCTCATTTTTCAAGGTCACCAATCGCGGTGCATAGACACTCATGCGCGGGAAATCTTCCGCCGCCATCAAAGTCAGGGAAGCCTTGATGCGAGAGGAAATTTTCAGCACTTCCTTAATACTATGCAGCTCGGCTGCGGCAAGAGTCGAACCAGCACCCAATCGGCCCAGTATATCGGCCACATCAACCAGAGCGGAGAGGGCAAAGCCCTGATTGCTCTGCACCAGAAGTAGTGCCTCACTTGTTTCTTCCAGAAGAAGACTGACTAGCTCACGTCCGCTCTCCGGCTTCAAGGCAAGGGCAAGAGCCTGACCGCTGGCCGACTCAGCCTGATCGGCCAGGTAGTGCAAAAGACGCTCCCATTCAAGCGAACGGAGACTTCGATCCTGGATGCTCACTGAGCTAATTGAGTTCGGATGTCGCCATTGGCAAAACAGGCTCGGCTACTTCGCTGGTCAAAACATCAGCGGGAACGTTAGTAAGGCTGTCGATGCCCAGATTGCCGAGCAATTTTTTCAGGCGTATTTTTTGCAATTCATAACTGCGATTGTTGCGCTTATGCACGACACCAATGCGCTCCAATTGCTTGATCGCTTCTAAATGTGGCTCAGGCACTGAAGAGACGTCAACCGAACCCTTCTCATTGAGCCAGGAAATAGTTGGCGATAGGGTTCCCAGCAATTTGCGCATAGGCTGTTCGAAAACAGGCATAAAAAACTCCTCAATCACATTGTAGTGAATTTTAACAGCTTGACATGGGGTAAAGCCCTGCCTTATTGCGCCTCATGAAGCTACGTTTAAGAATGAGGTACCCTTATATGCATCCATATAAGGAACCCGAGGAAAACGAATTGCCTACCCTTTACAAGCTTAACGACAAAAGTCCAAACGTGCACGAAAGTGTCTTTGTCGCACCGACAGCCTGCCTGATTGGCGAAGTGACGGTCAACCAAGATGCCAGTATCTGGTTTCACACTGTCATCAGAGCGGATATCAATAGCGTTGAAATAGGCTCAGGCACAAACATTCAAGACGGCTGCCTATTACATGTCACCAATACCCATCCGCTCAAAGTCGGCGATAGAGTAACAGTAGGGCACGGAGCCATACTGCATGGAGCAACGATTGAAGCCGACTGCTTAATAGGAATGGGATCGATTATTCTTGACGGCGCCCTGGTCGGTGCGCACAGTGTCATCGCCGCCGGGTCAATCGTGGCGCCGGGTAGTCAAATACCACCCGGCAGCCTGGTTATGGGCGTACCGGGCAAAGTAGTGAGAGAAGCGACCAGCAAAGATCGCGAGATGATCGATCGCGGTGCCCAAAACTATATCGGCTACCGCCAGAGTTTCCGTCAGGATCTGACCGCCATTTCGTAAATGCGATGCGCTCTTAGTCAGACTGGGTCAAGTCGGGCTCAACCATATTTTGCGCCTGGATCACATTTTCTTCCGGCAGATGATCACGCAGCCATCCAGCGATCGTGCTCAGTGTGGATGGTTCAATCAGCGCAGTCTCAATCAATACATGGCCCTTACCCGGCAACCAGCGTACGGTCTGGTCCTTGCACTTGAGCCTGTCCAGGAGCAAAACAACAGCGTTTTGCTTGAGAATGCGGTCTTTATCACCCTGAATTACAAGCACCGGTATATCTGCCGAAACACCTTTAGCGTAATTGAGGTTGTTTTTGATCATAGAAAATGTCTGCAGCACATCTTTGCAGGTCAGATGCTTGCGGATATAAGGATCGTTAAGCTCTTCCTCGACAATGCGCGGGTCTTCCGAACTGAGCTTTTTGATGTAGTGAGCCAGATCGCACTCCTGGTGAGGATTGGTTACCAGGGTGGCACAATCTTTAACCACGGTCGGTGCTAAATACAGGCGTCTCTTCAGTGCAGGACTGGAAAGTACCAGTCCGCTGACGCTGCCGGGCATGTCCTGGGCGGCATGCAGGGATAGCCCGGCTCCAAGGCTTTCGCCTATGAGGAAGAGGGGGAGTGAGGGATGTTCGTGATGTGCCGCGTTAATGACCTGCTTCAGGTCTTCATAGCTTTTGTCGTAGCGCACTTCGGCTACTCGGGTGCCGTCAGCCGCCAGGGCAGTCGGCTCGGATAGGGTGATCGGCTGACTAATTTGACTGGGGTCGGCCTGGCGCTCGTCACCGATTACGGCTCTGTACGATTTTTCTTGCCAGCGGCCATAGCCGCGCAGATCCTGGGCGTAGACAACAAAGCCCTGGGCAGCCAGTGTGCGGGCCATACGGTCAAAAACGCGACCGTGCATAACCAGACCATGGACACAGACGGCTACGGCTTTGGGTTTGAACTGTTCGTCACGCCAGACCGAAAGCGGGACGTCGGGCAACTGGGACTGACCATGGGCCTTGGGCTGGTCGTCTCGGACGACCTGGGCCGATGCCGGTTGATAGCTCTGGGCGAACAAAACTGCTGACAGACTGAGTCCCAGACAATATTTGAGGACGCCACTATATAAACAGCTACTTGTATTAGCCATGTATTTTTGACCTTGTTCGGACACCAACCACCCTGTACTTCTATTTACCAACGCCGCTGACTCTTAAACGTCCAAAACGCGGTTCGGGCATTAAACTCCCCAATTTCAGATAAAACTTTTACTTCTTGGCTGGGACTAGAGTCGCCTGCCATAGCTTCCAACGTGCGATCATTGTTTGCGAGCCGATCTCCCCGATATTTTTCAGAGAAGAAGATGCCGAAAAGAACAGATATACAAAAGATCCTGGTACTGGGTGCCGGGCCAATCACTATTGGTCAGGCCTGCGAGTTTGATTACTCCGGCTCCCAGGCCTGTAAAGCCCTCAAAGACCTGGGCTACGAGGTCGTCCTTATCAATTCCAATCCGGCCACGATCATGACCGACCCGGAAGTAGCCCACCGCACCTATGTCGAGCCAGTGACAGCCCAGGTGGCACGCGAGGTCATTGCTATGGAAAGGCCCCAGGCCCTCCTGCCCACCATGGGAGGCCAGACCAGTCTCAATGTCGCCGTCGAACTGGCCGAAAGCGGCGTCCTGGCCGAGTACGATGTCGAGCTTATCGGCGCCAAGCTGGAAGCCATCAAACTCTCGGAAGACCGCGAACTCTTCAAAAATTTGATGCTTAAAATTGGCCTTTTCGTGCCCAATTCCGGCATCGCACGCAACGCCACCGATGTGCGCGAAATTGCTAATCAAATAGGCTTTCCCATTATCATCCGTCCGGCTTTCACCCTCGGCGGAGCCGGTGGCGGTATCGCCTACAACCAGGAAGAGCTGGATGATATCGCCGCTTCCGGCCTGGAAGCGTCGCCGGTATCTGAAATCCTCTTAGAAGAAAGCGTGCTCGGCTGGAAAGAATACGAGCTGGAAGTAATGCGCGACTGCCAGGACAATGTCGTAATCATTTGCGGCATCGAAAATTTTGACGCCATGGGCGTGCACACCGGCGACTCGATAACTGTGGCTCCAATTCAGACATTGACGGACAAAGAGTACCAGGGTCTGCGCGACGCGGCCCTGTTGATCATCCGTGCGGTCGGCGTCGACACAGGCGGCTCCAATATTCAATTTGGCGTCAATCCCAAAGACGGCCGAGTCGTAGTTATAGAAATGAATCCGCGTGTTTCAAGGTCCTCTGCTCTGGCCAGTAAGGCCACCGGTTATCCGATTGCAAAAATTGCCGCCAAACTGGCAGTCGGCCTGACTCTTGACGAAATCTCCAACGACATCACGAGAGACACACCGGCATCCTTCGAACCGACACTCGATTATGTAGTCACTAAAATACCGCGTTTCAATTTTGACAAATTCCGCGGCGCCGACACCACACTTACCACCCAGATGAAAGCTGTGGGAGAAGTGATGGCTATTGGTCGCACTTTCCAGGAGTCTGTGCAAAAAGCGCTCAGGGGCCTGGAAGTAGGCCTACCTGGATTTTTAGAGATCCCCTCGCGCTCCAAGGCGGATTTTTGGGAGTGGAGAAGACGCCTGGCGATGCCCAGCCATCTGCGCATCTCCGACATCTACGGCGCGCTCAAAGCCGGAATATCGGCCGAAGAAGTAGTCGAACTTTCGTCCATTGATCCCTGGTTTATAGAAAATCTCGAAGACCTTTACCTGTTGTCGGAAGACATCAAAGAGAAAGTGAAGAGCCCCAAAGATTTGAACAGAGAACTTCTGTACGAACTTAAGCGTCGCGGTTTTGGCGACTCCCAATTGGCCACACTCATCGGTGTAACCGAAGACGATATCTACAACCTGCGCAAAGAGTACGGCCTCAAGCCTGCTTACAAGATGATCGACACTTGTTCTGCCGAATTTGTCGCCCACACTCCCTACATGTATTCGACATACGAAGAAGAGTGCGAGGCACCGCCGGCGGTGAAAAAACGCATTATGATCCTGGGCGGCGGCCCCAACCGTATCGGCCAGGGCATTGAGTTTGACTACTGCTGCGTACATGCCAGCATGATTTTGCATGACCTGGGTTACGAAGCGGTGATGGTCAATTCCAACCCCGAAACGGTTTCCACCGATTACGACGTTTCCGACAGGCTCTATTTCGAACCGCTCACCCTGGAAGACGTAACCAATATTGCCGAGCTGGAACAACCGGAGGGCATTATCGTGCAGCTTGGTGGACAGACCCCACTCAAACTGGCCAAGGGACTGGAGAAGCGCGGTTTCAAAATCCTCGGCACTTCGCCCGAGTCAATAGACATAGCCGAAGACCGCGCCCGTTTCGGTGAAATGATAACAAGACTGGGCCTGAAGCAGCCGCCGGGTGCAATAGCCTACACGCCGGAAGAAGCGATAGCTAAAGCCAACGACCTCGGTTATCCGGTCCTGGTGAGACCCAGCTATGTACTGGGCGGTCGGGCCATGGCCATCATCTACGGCCAGGAAGAACTGGAACGCTGGCTCACAAGCGGATTCTCGGTCTCACCCGATATGGCTGTTCTGATCGATCAATTCCTGGAAAACGCCATCGAAATAGACGTCGACGCCGTTTCCGACGGCCGAGCCACAATTGTGGCCGGCATAATGGAACACATTGAGCAGGCCGGTATCCATTCGGGAGACAGCACCTGCGTCCTGCCCTGTCAGAACATTCCTTTTAAGACAATCGAAGAGATCCGCCGGGCGGTGAACGAACTGGCGGCCGAACTCAAGGTCATAGGCCTGATGAATATACAATTTGCCCTCAAAGGAGAAGATTTGTATATACTCGAGGTCAATCCCAGAGCATCTCGTACAATACCCTTTGTTTCCAAGGCCACCGGCGTCCCCTGGGCCCGCATCGCCACACAGGTGATGGTGGGCAAAAGCCTCTCTGAGCTTGGTATTTCCCCCAGGCTTCTGCCTCCTCATGTATCGGTCAAGTCGGTAGTTATTCCTTTTAAGCGTTTTGCCGGGGCCCAGATTTCCCTTGGTCCGGAGATGCGCTCCACCGGCGAAGTCATGGGTATCGCCTCGCAGTTTGGCCTGGCCTTTGCCAAGGCTCAGATCGCCGCAGGGCAACAGCTTCCGACCAAAGGCCGCATCTTCATCAGCGTCAGCGATACGCATAAACAAGAAGTTGTGCCTGTGGCCCAAACCCTGTACCAGCTGGGCTTTGAACTGATTGCTACCAGGGGTACGGCACAGGTGATAAAGGCCGCCGGCATCCCCACCCTGGTCACTAATAAAGTCTCGGAAGGCAGACCCAACCTGGTTGACCGCATCAAAAACGGTGAGCTGAAACTGGTTATCAACATCCCCTCAGGCCGAACAGCCAGGGAAGACGACCAGCTGATCAGGCGTGCAGCCATCAATTACAATGTGCCGGTGGTCACCACTCTAGCCGGAGCCGCCGCCACACTATCGGCAATAGCGGCCCTACAAGCCGGCTCACTGGGAGTCAAGAGCTTACAGGACTACCATCAGAACATCTCGCACTGGGAACACACAAGCCAATCTCAAAAGGCTAGATTTTAGGCCTTGGGCCAACCTTATATGTAAGGTAAGGTAAAAGGCGGCCACAAAGGCTATAATTCACGCCTTGAAAAGTTGAGCCAGGGATCAGGATTAAGCAACTAAATGGGTTAAACCCGGAGGAATTGCCGTGAGCACCGACATCGCCAAATACATCGACCATACTCTACTGACTCCACAGGCGACTCGCGCTCAGATAACCAAACTCTGCCAGGAGGCTGCCGAACACAACTTCTACGCAGTCTGCGTCAATCCCTGCCATGTGCGTCAGGCAGTTAAAGAATTGTCCTCCACTAAAGTAGCGGTAGCGACGGTCATCGGATTTCCACTGGGAGCCAATCTCACCGACATAAAAATCGCCGAAACACAGAGAGCCATTTCCGAAGGCGCTGAAGAAATCGACATGGTCATAAATGTCGGCGTGCTCAAGAGCGGCGACACACAGTTTATTGAAGACGAAATCAAAGCCGTCGTGCGCGCGGCTAAAGACGTGCCGGTCAAAGTAATCATCGAATGTGATTTGCTCTCAGACGACGAAAAAGTGGCCGCCGCCGAAGCTTGTGTCAAAGCCAAGGCCGGCATG
>Ga0105248_10004634_pt1 | contig 15207 bp, 11 predicted proteins | sample KBSS34metaG_FD_81524 | JGI IMG/M metagenome (GOLD analysis project Ga0105248, IMG submission 81524) | Switchgrass rhizosphere microbial communities from Kellogg Biological Station, Michigan, USA - KBS S3-4 metaG | ecosystem: Host-associated > Plants > Roots > Rhizosphere > Soil | place...
AGGCCTTGGCGAACTGTTCGCCGCCGTGGAGATCGTCAGCGAGAAGGACGCCTCGACCTATGCGCGGGTCTTCGCCCGCCACGGCACCGGCGCCGGCGAGGCGGCCATGGCCGGCAACTCCCTGCGCTCCGACGTCCTGCCGGCGCTGCAGGCCGGAGCCTACGCCGCCCACATCCCCTATGCGCTCACCTGGGCCCACGAGATGGCCGACCCGCCGGAGGGCCACCCGCGCTTCGTGGAACTGGCCTCGATCACCGAATTTCCGGCCTGGGTGCGCAGCCTCGGCTGAGGTCATGTCACAAAGCGGAGCGGTCGCGCGTCTTGCCTTCTGAGAACCCTCGGGAGGCCACATGGTCCGCATCGTTTCCGTCCTGCTCGCGCTCGTGATGGGCGGCAATGGCCTGGCCATGCTGTTCGCCGGGCTCTGGTGGTACGGCGTCGTGCCCGGCGTCACGGCCACCGGCCCGTTCAACCCGCACTTCGTGCGCGATATCGGCGCGGAGTATCTGGTGGTGGGCGTGAGCCTCGCGGTCTTCGCCTGGCGGCCTCGCGCGGCCTGGCCGGCGGTCTGCGCGGCGGCGGCCTTCCTGACGCTGCACGCCGCCATCCACGTCTTCGACGCGGTCTGCGGAACCAAGCCCCTGGCCGACGTCGCGCGGGATTTCGTCGGCGTCTACCTGCCCGCGCTCGTCACCCTTCTCTTCGCCATCCGCAAGCCTGCCTGAAGGAGCCCGCCATGCTCAAAGCCATGTTCACCCGCTACCTCGACAAGTTCGAACGCCAGTGGGGCTATGACGCCAGCTACATGCGCCAAGTCCTGGCCGTCAGCCCGGCCAGCTTCCTGAAGTTCGCGCTCGGGACCCGGGCGCCGGACAGCAAGGCCGCCCCGCCCGCCGCGCTCGCCGCGGCCCAGTTCGCCGGCGTGCTCTCCGAGGACTGCGGGCCCTGCACGCAGCTGGGCGCCGATATGGCCGCGGCGGGAGGCATACCGCCGGCGATGGTCCGCGCCATCCTGGCCGGCGACGAGGCGGCGATGGGCGAGGAGGCGGCGCTCGTCTGGCGCTTTGCCCACGCCAGCCTCGCCCGCGACATGGAGACCTGTGATCCCTTGCGCGACGAGATCGTCCGCCGGTGGGGCGAAAAGGGTCTGGTGGCCATCAGCCTGTCGCTGACGGCCGCGCGGATGTACCCGACGCTGAAATACGCGCTGGGCCACGGCAAGGCCTGCTCGAAGATCGTCGTCGCCGGCGTCGCCGCCCCGGTCGCCCACCTGCCGCTGGCGGCGTAAGGTTCGCGGCATGGACCCGGTCCTCACGGATGCCTTCGAGGCGCAGCGGCCGCGGCTGAAGCGGCTGGCCTACCGCATGCTGGGCTCGGTCGCCGAGGCCGAGGATGCGGTGCAGGACGCCTGGCTGCGCTGGACGCGGGCCAATTCTAACCTGGAAGGGCGGGAGGGCGTCACCGATCCCGCGGCCTGGCTGGTCCGGGCGACCACGCGCCTGTGCATAGATCGCCTGCGCGCCGCCAAGGTGGAGCGCGAGGCCTATCGCGGGCCCTGGCTGCCCGAGCCGCTGATCGAGCCGATGACCGAGGATCCGGTGGAGCGGGCCGAGGACGTCTCGGTGGCCTTCCTGCTGGCGCTGGAGCGGCTGTCGCCGCTGGAGCGGGCGGTGTTCCTGCTGCACGACGTGTTCGACGAGGACTATGCGGAGGTCGCAGAGACTCTGCGCCGTTCGGAGCCCGCCGTCCGCCAGCTGGCCAGCCGGGCCCGCGAACACGTCCGCGAGGCCCGCCCGCGCTTCTCGGTGAGCCAGGAGGAGGCCGGGCGCCTCGCCTCGGCGTTCATGGCCGCGGCCTCCACCGGCGACATGGCCGGGCTCGCCACTTTGCTCGCCGAGGACGCCATCCTGGTCAGCGACGGCGGCGGCAAGCGCAAGGCGGCGCTCAGGGTCATGGTCGGGCGCGCCGACATCCTCCGGCTGCTCGAAGGCCTGGCCTGGCGTGGCGGCGGCCTGGAGAACATCACCGACATCCGCACGGCGCGCATCAACGGCTATCCCGGCCTGGTGCTCAGCCTTGGCGACGGCCCGGAGACCATCGCTTTCCAGCCGGGCGAAGACGGCCAGATCGCCGCCATCTACATGGTCAGGAACCCGGAGAAGCTCGGGCACATCGCCCGCCAGGGCGTCTAGTCGGAGGTTTGCCGCTTCGCCGGAGCCGGCGTCGCCACGCGGCGGAAGTGGCCCGCCCAGCGTCGCGCGGCGGCCAGCAGCGACGTGGCCATCACTACGAAGAAGATCATCAGCCAGAAGAGTTCGCGGGCCCGGGTGTGGGCGGCTTCCTGGACTTCGGCCGAACGGCCGCCCAGCAGCGTGCTGACGCCGAAATATTCGAGGGCGCCGATGGCCCCGAGAGTGACCACCAGAGCGCCCGCGAGGCGGAGCCACATGATCATGCGCACATCCCCCAGACCACGACGCAAACAGGAGGCCGAACATCGTCCGCGTCGGCGCGTCGGTCAATTAAGCTATGTTTCATTCGGGCGAGAATTCGGAGGAATGGCTTGACCGACGGGCGGAATCGTGACGGAACAAACAAGGAACATCAACAGATGGTCCACAGCCCCGGGCCGGTTCGTCCCCAAGCCTTGTCAAGCGTTCCCTGCGGCGGGACGAACTGACACACAGGCTGTCCGGGAGGGACCCGATAAGCAACACAAATGGCCGGCCGCTTCGACGAACGCTTCCTGGACGAGATCAAGTCTCGCCTGCGCCCGTCCGACATCATCGGCAAGACCGTCAAGCTTCGGCGGCAGGGCCGCGAGTATGTGGGTCTGTCGCCCTTCACCAAGGAAAAGACCCCCTCGTTCTACGTCAACGACGACAAGGGTCAGTTCTTCGACTTCAGCTCGGGCAAAACCGGCGACCTGATCTCCTTCCTGCAGGAGACCGAGAAGCTTTCCTTCGTGGAGGCGGTGGAGCGGCTGGCGGCCGAGGCCGGGGTGGCGTTGCCCGCCGTCGACCCACGCGCGGCCGAGCAGGAGAAAGTCCGCCAGGGGCTGGCCGACTGGCTGGAGACCGCGGCCCACTGGTTCGAGGCGGAGCTCCGGCGCCCCGGCGGTCGCGAGGCCCGCGCCTACCTGGAAAAACGCGGCCTGCCGGAGAAGGACTGGGCGCGGTTTCGCCTGGGCTTTTCGCCTTCCGGCCGGACCGCGCTCAAAGACTATCTGATCGCCAAGGGCGCGCGGCCGGCCGAGCTGGTGGAGACCGGCCTGCTGATCGCGCCGGAGGACGGCGGGGCGCCCTACGACCGGTTCCGCGACCGCATCATCTTCCCGATCGGCGATGCGCGGGGCCGGATCGTCTCGTTCGGCGGCCGGGCGATGGATCCGCAGGCCCGCGCCAAGTACCTGAACGGCCCGGAGACCTCCGTCTTCCACAAGGGCCATCAGCTCTACGGCCTGGCCGAAGCCCGCAAGCTGATCGCCGCGGCGCCGGCGGGCGAGACCCCGCCGCTGGTGGTGGTGGAAGGCTACATGGACGTGATCGCCTGCCAGCGCGCCGGCGTGCCGGCGGTGGCCGCCATGGGCACGGCGCTGGGCGAAGACCAGATGGAGGTGCTGTGGCGGCATCATCCGGAGCCGACCATCTGCCTCGACAGCGACCGCGCCGGGCGACAGGCCGCGGACCGCCTGCTGGACCGGGCGCTGCCGCTGCTGAAGCCGGGCCGGAGCTTCAAGTTCGTGCTGATCGACTCAGGCAAGGACCCGGACGAGGTGCTGCGCGAGCAGGGGCCCGCCGCGCTCAAGGCCCAGCTCACCCAGACCACGCCCTTCGCCGAGGCGCTGTTCGCCCGCGAGCGTGACGCCGAGCCGCTGGACACGCCGGAGCGGCGCACCTCGCTGAAGGCGCGCCTGCGCAAGCTCGCGGCCACCATCGCCGACAGCGATCTGGCCCAGGCCTACAAGGAAGATCTGCTGAGCCGCTACGAGCAGCTGTGGCCCACCCGCCAGCCGGTGTTCACCGTGGGCGCGGCGGCGCGGGAGATGTCGCGGCGGCGCTGGGACAAGGACAAGAGCGGCATCTCGCAGGGCGCGCCGACGCCGGAGGCCCGCGACGCCAGCCGCCGCCTCCGGCAATCGCCACGCCCGCTGGCCGCCGCCCTGGCGCTCGCCGCCGTCCGCGATCCGGGGATCATCGACGACAAGATCGAGCTGGTGGGCGCGCGGGGCTTCGGGGATGAGAAGCTCGATGGCCTCGCCCAGGAGCTGGTGCGGCTGCGCTACGAGAGCGACGGGCTGGAGTTCGACGGCGAACTGTTGGCCCGGGGATTCAATCCCGAGACGCTGGCGCTGCTGGAGCAGGACGCGCGGCGGGCTGGGGTCAGCGCGCCGTTCCTGCAGGCTCAGGGCGACCGGGCCCGCGAGCTATGGCGCCAGGCGTTCGATCTGCTGATGCAGCTGGAGAGCCTGGAGCGGGCTGTGGAAGCCGCCGCCCGCGATCTGGACCGCGACAAGGACTCCTCGACCCTCTTCAGCCTGAAGGCCGAGCGCGATCACCTGAGCAAGCTGCTCGCCAGCGACTGGTCGCACCCCGACGCGGACGGGCCGGTCCTGCCGCACTAGGCCGGAACGGCCTGGGCCTTCCTGGCCGTTGACGGCGCCGGCGCGGCCTCATCGGCGCCCGCGAGGATTGCCTGCTTTCCGGCCTCGTTGAAGGCCAGGAGCTGGCGCATGTAGTTGAAGCGCCCGTAGTCGCGGCCGGCGGCGGTGGTCTTCTCGAACCAGTCGTCCTCGCCCAGCATTTCGCCCAGGCGCGGCGGGTTGCGATAGATCATCTGCTCGTCGATCTTCTTGGCCTCAAGGCTGCGCAGGATGCCGCGGTTGAAGTGGCTGTGCAGGGTCACCCGCTCGCCGGGCGCGGTGCGGTCGCCCTGCCAGTGCCAGACGCCCTCGGTGAAGAACACCACCGAGCCCTTGGGCATCAGGATCGGCACGCCGGGACCGGTGTCGTCGCTCGCCCGCGGGTGACGGCGCATGCGGTGGCTGCCCGGCACGAGGACGGTGGGGCCCGAGGCCTCGGTCCAGTCCTCGAACGCCCAGACACCGACGCCGGTCATGGCGTACTCCGGATAGGGCTCGGGCACGTGGGAGTAGTCGGTGTGCAGCGGGATGAAGCCCGCGCCGGCGCCGCGGCGGATGCAGCTCAGCGACCCGATCACCGCGCCGCGCCCCAGCGAGGCGTCGATCAGGGTCATCAGCATCGGGTTGAGCGCCAGCCGCTCCATTTGGCGGCCGTGATAGAGCATCCAGTTCATGGTCTGGTAGCCGTGGGTCGAGAGCGTGGTGAGGATCGCCTCGCGCGCCTCGTCGGCGAACTCCGGCGTGATGGCGTTCTCGACGATCGTGTAGCCCTGGTCCGCCATCTCGCGGATCTTGCCGCTCAGGCCCTGGCGCGCCGCGCGATGGGCCAGGTCGGGGTTCTCCACCGTCATGCGTCCCAGGTGGTCGAAGAGGTTGCCCAACACCTCCAGCGTCCGGCGATCGGCGAGGCCGCCGCGGACCTTCAGTGCGTCCGCCCCGTAGAGGTGGGCGACCTCCCGCATCAGGGTCTGCAGGGCGCCGGGGGCGGCGATCCCGACCATCTGGGCGCCGGTGAGCGCCGCCTGGTAGTCGGCCTCGACCACGAGGTCCGCGGCGGGGTCGAAAGCCTGCGTCACCTCGAACGCCTCGCCGTCGAAGCGCACGCTGAGTGCGCCCACGTCGCCCGGCAGCTTCATGTGCGGTGGCGCATCGGCGAAGCGGCCGCTCAGGGAGAACGCCTGCCCCTTAAGCCGCTCGGCCGGAACCGGCTTCTCACGGATCTTCGGGACCTCGCCGGTCAGGAAGCGGCGGCATTCCTCGACCCAGCGGTCGGACAGGAACTCCACGTGATGCGGCAGGGTGAACATGGGCGCGTCCTCCACACGAGGCCTGCGCGGCGAGTTCGGCCTCGCTCGCGCGGCCAGCATGCAACAGTCACCCCCGCCGTGGGGGCGGTCAATTCTGCCCCGGCGTCAACGGACGCCACGTCAAGCGCGCGGCAGCTTACGCCCAGCTCAGGTCCGTGTTCTTCAGCGGCAGCTTGCGCACCCGCTTTCCCGTGGCGGCGAAGATCGCGTTGGCGAGCGCGGGCGCGAAGGGGCCCAGGCCCGGTTCGCCGACGCCGCCCCACTTCGGGCCGCCGCTGGGGACCAGGTGGACGTCGATCCGGGGCGGGGTCTCGACCATGCGGGCCATGCGGTAGTTGTTGAAGTTGGTCTGCACCGGCGCGCCGTTCTTGATGGTGATCTCGCCCCAGAGCGCCGCCGTCATGCCCATGATCACCGCGCCCTCCATCTGCTGGGCGACGGTGTTGGGGTTGGCCACGTGGTAGGGGTCGAGCGCGCAGGTCACGCGGTCGACCTTCAGCTTGCCGTCCTTGGCGACGGTCACCTCGACGACCTGGCCCGAGACGGAGCCATAGGCTTCCAGGATGGCGATCCCGCGCCCGCGACCCTTGGGCAGGGGCGTTCCCCAGTCGGAGTGCTTGGCGAGCGCGTCGATCACGCCGAGGGCGTCGGCCCGGTCGGTGAGCAGCGCGCGGCGGTATTTGTACGGGTCCTCGCCGGCGGCGTGGGCGACCTCGTCCATGAAGCTTTCCATGAAGAAGCCGTTCTGCGAGGAGCCGACGCCGCGCCAGAAGGAGACCGGCACGTGGCTGTTCTTCAGCAGCACGCCCACGTCCCGCGCCGGGAAGGCGTAGAAGCTGTTCTGGATGCACTCGGTGGCCATGGGCTCGCTGGCCTGCCACTCCTGCGGCGCACCGGTCCCGCGGAGCAGCGAGGGGACGGCGACGCGGGCCTGGAACGCCTGCGGCTTGCCGTCCGATCCGAGCGCGGTCTTGAAGCGCACCGCCGCCTGCGGGCGGTAGCGGTCGCGACGGATGTCCTGCTCGCGCGACCAGATCAGCTTGACGGGCTTGCCCACCTGCTTGGCCACCGCGAGCGCCTGCATCAGCTCATCGGTCGCCCCGCCGCGTCGGCCGAAGCCGCCGCCCACATAGGCGTTGTGGACATAGACCTGGTCGGGCTTGAGGCCGGTGGCCTTGGCGGTCTCCTGCAGCACCGACATGGGCCCCTGGGTGGAGATCCAGATGTCGGCCCGGTCGGGGCCGAGCGCCACCGTGCAGTTCAGCGGCTCCATGGGCGAGTGCGATAGGAACGGGGCCTCGTAGGTCGCTTCGACGAGCTTGGCGCCGGGCGCGGCCAGGGCGGCGGCGGCGTCGCCCTTCTTCTCGGCGGTGCTCATCGGGCCGTCGAGGGCCTTCAGCAGGGCGGCGTCCAACTGGGCGCTGTCCACGCCGCCATAGCCGCCGTCGTCCCATTCGATCTTCAGCGCATCGAGGCCCTTCTTGGCGCGCCAATAGCGGTCGGCGACCACCACGACGGCGTCCTTCAGCTTCACGACGCCGAGGATGCCGCGGATGTCCTTCAGGCCGGTCTCGTCCACCGACTTCACCGATCCGCCATAGACCGGCGACGACCAGACGGCGGCGTAGACCATCCCTGGAACGCTGGCGTCGATTCCGAACTTCGCCGACCCGTCGAGCTTGGTCGCCGTGTCGAGCCGAGGCGTCCACTTGCCCACCAGCGTGTACTTGTCCGGCGTCTTGATCGCCGGCTCGGCCGGCAGCTGGACAGCCGCAGCTGCGGCGGCGAGCGCGCCGTAGTCGAGGGTGCGATTGGACGCCTTGTGCACGCACTTGCCGGAGTTGACCGTGCAGTCGGCGGGATCGACCTTCCAGTGATCGGCGGCGGCCACGCGCAGCCGCTCGCGCGCGCTGGCGCCGGCCTGCTGCATCATGGTCACCGAGGTGCGCAGGCCGCTGGAGCCCACGGTCTGCATCCGGCCATAGAGGTTGCCGCCGGCCCGCTGGTTGCGGTTGGCCGAGGCGTACTCGACCTTCACCTTGGTCCAGTCGCAGGCCAGCTCCTCGGCCAGCAGCATGGCCAGCGCCGTGGTGGTGCCCTGGCCCATTTCCTGGTGCGGGGCGCGGATGGTCACGGTGTTGTCAGGCTCGATGATGACGAAGGCGGTCAGCTCCTTCGCCGGGTTGGTCCCGTCGGCCATGACCGGCGGCTGGGTGACGCCGGCGAGGGCCACGGGCACGCCGATCATCAGGCCGCCGGCGGCCGAGACGCCGGCGAACACGAAGCCGCGGCGGGAGAGGGCGATGTCGTTCATGCCTTCACTCCTTTCGCCATCTGGGCGGCCGCGCGGTGCACGGCCTTGCGGATGCGCGGGTAGGTGCCGCACCGGCAGATGTTGGTCATCTTTGCGTCGATGTCGGCGTCGGTGGGGTTGGGCGTGGACGCGAGCAGGGCCGCGGCGGCCATGATCTGGCCGGACTGGCAGTAGCCGCACTGGGGCACGTCCTCGGCCAGCCAGGCCTGCTGCACCGGATGCTTCAGGTTGGCGGCCAGGCCCTCGATCGTGACGACCGGACCCTTCACCGCGCTGACCGGCGTGACGCAGGAGCGGGTCGGCTTGCCGTCCACCTGCACGGTGCAGGCGCCGCACTGGGCGATGCCGCAGCCGAACTTCGTGCCGGTGAGGCCGATCTCGTCGCGGATGACCCACAGCAAGGGCGCGTCGGGCTCGACGTCCAGCTCGTGGCGTTTGCCGTTGACGATGAGTGTGATCATGGCGCTGACCTCCCGTGTCGGAGGAAGCTTACGCCCTTCACGCGCCTCTGAGGAGACGTCTAAGGCCAAGGCGCGGCGCGAATGCCGCACGGCTCGGCGGAGTTGGGTGTAGCGGCCGGGCCAGAGTTCCGCGAGACTGACCGCAGTTCAGTTGGGTTTGGCCGCAGGGGGGCAGACCATGACGCACCCGCAGGCCCCCGGGGCCGGCTCGTCGCTGCGAGACGCCGTCGGCGCCGAACAGGCGCGGCTGCTGTATGGCAGTGGCTTCTCCATGTTCGCGACCCTGGTGGCGGCGGCAGGCCTTGCGGTGCTGTTCGTCTACCTGGGCGTGCTCAAGGTCTGGATCGCGGCGACCTGGCTGCTGATCTCGGCCGCGCACATCTCCGTTCGCCTGGTGATGATCGGCATCTTTCGCGGCTCGCCGGATCGCGATCAGCATTGGCGCGCCTGGGTCAACCGCTTCACGATCGGCGCCGCGGTCGGCGGGATCACCTGGGGGATCGGCGGGGCGGTGATCATGCCGCAGGGCCGCTTCGACCTGCAGATGCTGGTTGTCGTGCTGATCACCTCGATCATCTACGGCACCCTCTCATCGTTCGGGGCCTGGTATCCGGCCTTCATGGTCTTCGCGACCGCGTCCATCGTGCCCCTGGCGCTGTGGAGCCTGGGCCAGCACGACGCCGTGCACTACGCCTTCACCTTCCTCTGCGCGATCTGGCTGCCGGCGGTCCTGCTGCTGGCGCGGCGGCAGGAGGCGGGCCTGGTGCGCTCGCTGAACCTTCAGTTCGAGAACGCCGCCCTGGCCCAGGACCTGCTCGCCCAGAAGACCATCGCCGAGGTGGCCAATGTGGCGAAGTCCCGCTTCCTGGCCTCGGCCAGCCACGACCTGCGCCAGCCGGTGCACGCGCTGGGCATGCTGGTCGGCGCGCTCCGCAGCCACAAGCTCCCGGCCCGCTCGGTGAGCCTGATCGACCAGATCGATGGCTCGGTCGGCGCGCTCGACAGCCTGTTCACCTCGCTGCTCGACATCTCCAAGCTCGACGCCGGCGTGGTCCGGGGCCGGGCCGAGGCGGTCTCCGTCCATCCCTTGTTGGAACGCATCCGCCGCGACCTGGAGGGCGAGGCGAGCGCCAAGGGGGTCGTGCTGACGCTCGCGCCGACGAACCTGGCCGTGGTTTCCGATCCGGTGCTGCTGGAGCGGATCCTGCGCAACCTGATCGGCAACGCCGTACGCTACACCGAGCAGGGCCACGTGCTGGTCGGCTGCCGCCGTCGCGCGGGCTGGGGCGCCTCGGGCGGGGTGAGCCTGGAGGTCTGGGACACCGGACCAGGGATCGCCGCCGACCAGCGCGAGGCCATCTTTGAAGAGTTCTACCAGCTGGCCAATCCGGACCGGGACCGCTCCAAGGGGCTGGGCCTGGGCCTGCCGATCGTGCGGCGCCTGACCGAGATTCTCGACCATCCGCTGGAGCTGGAGAGCCGCCCCGGGCACGGCACGGTGTTCCGCGTTCTCGCGCCGCGCGCCGTCGCGCCCCAGGCGGCGGAGGCCACGCCGGCGGTCGGCGTCGCCGACGCCCGCTCGGCGGTGATCCTGGCCATCGACGACGAGCAGGCGATCCGCGTGGCCATGACCGAACTGCTGAAGAGCTGGGGCCACCAGGTGGTCGCAGCCGGCGGCGGAGACGAGGCCATCGCCGCGCTCGCGCACATGCCGTCGCCCGACCTGATCGTCTGCGACTACCGCCTGCGCGGCGGCGAGAACGGGCTGGACGTCATCCGCCGCCTGCAGACCGCGATCGGGACCAAGGTGCCCGCCATCGTCGTCACCGGCGACACTGCGCCGGAGAACATTCGCGACGCCCTGACCGGCGGCCATCCGCTGCTGCACAAGCCGCTGTCGCACGCGCGCCTGCGCGCCGCGGTTTCCAGCCTGATCCGCCGTCCCGCCGAGGCCTAGCGGGCGCCGCCCCATTCGCGTGCGGCGCGAAATCTACGACTTTAGTCCTAGAACCTTTGGCCAATATCGGCGGCTTGCGGCGGCTGATAAATGGATGTCCCTGCCGGCTCTGCGACCTCGCGAGCCGCCGCTGAAGGGGCTCCCGATGCGCCAGACCACTGAAGGCAAAGCGCCGCTCGCGGCGGCGTGAGCCCTGCCGATGGCGCGCAGACGGTTCGGTGTGGCCTCCAGGGCTCCGGCGCCTCCATCCCAGGGGGAGGCGTTGCCGGGCCGCTTGCGCGATCTCGTTCGCGCCGAGCAGGTGCGCCTGCTCTACGCCGACGGCGGCGTCTCGGTGATGACGACCCTGGTGATCAGCGCCGCGCTCGCCTGCCTGCTGGTCTGGCAAAAGTCGATGTCGCCGATCGCGGCGGTGGTGTGGATGGGCTTCCTGGCCGCCCAGACCCTCCTGCGGCTCGGCATCCGCGACGCCTATCACAAGGCCGGCCCTGAGGTCAGTGACTGGAAGCGCTGGGCCAACCTGTTCGTGGCAGGCACGGCGGCCGGCGGGGTGGTCTGGGGCCTGGGCCTGCCCTGGCTGCTGGGCGGCAGGTTCGAGTTGCAGGCCCTGGTGCTGGCCATGCTGATCAGCGGCACCTACGGCATCATCGGCTCGGCCGGCGCCTATCTGCCGGCCTTCTACACCTTCATCCTGCCGATCATCCCGGCGGTCGGCTGGCTGCTGTTCCAGGGCGACCCGCTGCATATCATCGTGGCGGGGGTGATCGTGCTGTGGCTGCCGTCCGTCGCGGTGATCGGCCAGCGCTATAACGCCAGCCTCGTGGAAGCGCTGGAACTGCGGTTCGAGAACGCCGCCCTGGCCGACGACCTGCGCGCCCAGAAGCTGGTCGCCGACCAGAACAGCCAGGCCAAGTCGCGGTTCCTGGCCTCGGCCAGCCACGACCTGCGCCAGCCCGTGCATGCGCTCGGCATGTTCGTGGGCGCGTTGCGGAGCCACCGCCTGCCGGCCCGGTCCGTCTCGCTGATCGACCAGATCGACGGGTCGATCGGGGCGCTGGACAGCCTGTTCACCTCGCTGCTCGACATCTCCAAGCTGGATGCCGGGGTGGTGGAGCATCAGGTCGCCGCGGTGGCTGTGGAGCCGCTGCTGGCGCGCATCTGCCGCGATCTCGAGGGTGAGGCCGCCGCCAAGGGCGTGGCGCTGCGCCTGTGCCGCACGCGGCTGGCGGTGCGCAGCGATCCGGTCCTGCTGGAGCGGGTGATGCGCAACCTGATCGGCAACGCCGTGCGCTACACCGAGACGGGCGAGGTGCTGGTCGGAGCGCGCCGGCGCGGTGGCAAGGTCAGCCTCGAGGTGCTCGACACCGGCCCCGGCATACCGGTCGACCAGCAGGAAGCGATCTTCGAAGAGTTCTACCAACTGGCCAATCCGGACCGCGACCGCTCCAAGGGCCTGGGCCTTGGCCTGCCGATCGTGCGGCGGCTGACCGCGATCCTCAGCCATCGCCTGGAGCTGTCGAGCGAGCCGGGTCGCGGCACGGCGTTCCGGGTATTCGCGCCGCGCACCGTGCTGCCGCGGCTGATGGAGCCGGACTTCTCCGGCGGCTACGCCGATTCCAGGGCGGCTCTGATCCTGGCCATCGACGACGAGCAGGCGATCCGCGTGGCCATGACCGAACTGCTGAAGAGCTGGGGCCATCGGGTGATCGCGGTGGGCGGCGGCGACGAGGCGATTACGGCCCTGGCCCACGCGCCGACGCCGGACCTGATCATCTGCGACTACCGCCTGCGCGGCCGCGAGAACGGGCTGGAGGTGATCCGCCGGCTGCGCGCCGCCATGGGGTCGATGGTCCCGGCCATCCTGGTCACCGGCGACACCGCGCCGGAGAACATCCGCCAGGCCCTGGCGGGCGGCCACCCGCTGCTGCACAAGCCCTTGTCGCACGCCCGCCTACGCGCGGCGGTCTCCAGCCTTATTCGCCGTCCGGCCGAGCCGCTGCCCGCGGCAGAGTAAGGCCGGCCGCCTGGGCCGCGGCGGCGGCCTGGGTGCGGCTGGTGACGCCCAGGGCCCGGAAGATCGCGGTGACGTGGACCTTCACGGTCTTCTCCGACAGGCCGAAGCGGCGGCCGATCTCCTTGTTCGAGTGGCCCGCGACCACGGCGGCCAGCACCTCGGCCTGGCGCGGCGTCAGGTTCTGCGGCGTGGGCTGGGCCTCGGCGGCGTTGACCATCAGGGTCGGCACATAGACCCCGCCGGCCAGCACCAGGCTGACCGCCGAGACCAGGGTTTCCGGGCTCGCGGACTTGGGCACATAGCCCAGCGCGCCGGCGTCCAGCGCGCGCCGCACGTCGGCGGGCTCCTCGGAGGAGGACAGGATGATGATCGGCATCTCCGGGCGCAGGCGCGAAAACGCCGTGATCGCCTCCATCCCGTCGGCCCCCGGCAGCTTCAGGTCGAGCAGCAGGGCGTCGAGGTCCGGATGGGCCTGCGCCACCGCCAGACCCTCCGCCAGATCGCCCGCCACCAGCACTTCGCCGGCCGTGCCGCGGTCACGCAACAGGGCCGCCAGCGCCTGGCGAACGATGGCGTGGTCGTCGACAATCAGCATCTTCATGTCAAAACGCCTACGGCCCGACCGCGACTCACCCCTGTAGACGGGTCATCCGCCTTCGGATGGCCTGCGGCAAAATGACCTAGAGAAATCAACAACTTGGCCCCACACCCGCCCTGGAATGGACTTCACCGGCCGTTCCGCCGCGTTCGCCACCTTGACACAGAGGGGCTTCGACGCCATCTGGCCCCTTGCGGATTTAGCGCGCTGTTGACAGGCATCGATCGGGCCGCTGCGCAAGTCGGGCGCGCCCCTCGTCAGAGCAGAAGATGCCTCCCTCGCTGCGCGGTGATCCCAGTGGTCGCGCCACTTCGCTCGCCTAACGGCTGGCGGCTTAAGGTCGACGCCACAGTCGCCGTAGGGGGGAGCCTCTGCGGCCGATTCGTCGTGGCGAACGTACGTTAAGCGTGTGGAGTCAAAGCGCGGCGCACTAAAGCGCATGATCAGAACGGGAACGATTCGGGCGGACCGCGTGTCGTAAGGCAAGGCCTTATCGAATGTGGGTCTGCCATCCACTTTTTCGGCCCGCGCCTTGCAGGGGGTGCGCGTCGATATCGGAGATTTAGATGAGCACCACCACCGCCGAAGCTGAAACGCCAGAAACCACGGGTGGCGATGGCCCGCTGCTCGATCTGACGGATGCCGCGGTCAAGAAGTTCATCAAGCAGGCCAAGGCCCGCGGCTACGTCACGATGGACGAGCTGAACAAGGTGCTGCCCTCGGAAGAGGTCACCTCGGAAGCCATCGAAGACACGCTGGCCATGCTCAGCGAGATGGGCGTCAACGTCGTCGAGGCGGAAGAAGACGCCGAGACCGGCGGCGAAGTGGCCGTGCGCGAAGAGAGCGCCGTCGTCGAGACCGCCAAGGAAGCCGCCTACGACCGCACGGACGACCCGGTGCGCATGTACCTGCGCGAAATGGGTTCGGTGGAGCTGCTGAGCCGCGAGGGCGAAATCGCCATCGCCAAGCGCATCGAGGCCGGCCGCGACACGATGATCCGCGGCCTGTGCGAGAGCGCGCTGACCTTCGAAGCCATCATGGTGTGGCGCGAGGAACTCGGCAGCGGCCGCATCCTGCTGCGCGAAGTGATCGACCTTGAGCAGACCTACGGCGGCCTGAACGCCGGCGTCGAGGCCCTGCCGGTCGAGGCCGTGGCCGAAGCCGAGGAAGAGAAGGAAGAAGCCGAAGCCGTCGAAGGCCAACCGGAAGGCGAGAGCGACGACGACTTCGACGATGGCGCGGGTCCGACGATCAGCGCCATGGAGGCCGAGCTGCGCGAAGGCGTTATGGCCACCCTGGACGCCATCGCCGCCGAGTTCGAGAGCTTCCGCCTGCTGCAGGAGAAGCTGGTCAACCAGCGCCTGAAGGGCGCCGACCTGTCCGCCAAGGACCGCGACGCCTACGCCACGGCCACCGGGGCGATCGTCCAGCACCTGAAGACGCTGAAGCTGAACAACAACCGCATCGAGGCGCTGGTCGAGCAGCTCTATGCGATCAACAAGCGCCTGATGGGCCTTGAAGGCCGCCTGCTGCGCCTGGCCGACAGCTATGGCATCAGCCGCGGCGAGTTCCTGAAGGCCTACTTCGGCTCCGAAATGCGCCCCGACTGGACCGACCAGGTGAAGGCGCTGGGCGTGCGCTGGACCAAGTTCGCCGAGAACGACAACGGCCAGATCGGCGATATCCGCACCGAGATCGCCGCGCTCGCCACAGAGACCGGCGTGCCGATCGACGACTACCGCCGCATCGTCCAGACCGTGCAGAAGGGCGAGCGCGAAGCCCGCCAGGCCAAGAAGGAAATGGTCGAGGCGAACCTGCGCCTCGTGATCTCCATCGCCAAGAAGTACACCAACCGCGGCCTGCAGTTCCTGGACCTGATCCAGGAAGGCAACATCGGCCTGATGAAGGCGGTCG
>Ga0105248_10004637_pt1 | contig 15202 bp, 11 predicted proteins | sample KBSS34metaG_FD_81524 | JGI IMG/M metagenome (GOLD analysis project Ga0105248, IMG submission 81524) | Switchgrass rhizosphere microbial communities from Kellogg Biological Station, Michigan, USA - KBS S3-4 metaG | ecosystem: Host-associated > Plants > Roots > Rhizosphere > Soil | place...
GTTCGGTTCGCTCGTGGTTGAAGGAACGCGCGTGCGTTTGAGTGGACAGGATTCCGGCCGCGGCACGTTCAGCCAGCGTCACGCGGTGCTCTACGACACGCAGACCGGAAAAACGTGGGCGCCGCTTTCCGAGCTGCGTGCCGAAACGAATCCCGCGGCGCGCTTTGAAGTGTTCGACAGTTCGTTGTCGGAAGAGGGTGTGCTCGGGTTTGAGTATGGCTACACGGTTGTGAATCACAAGGCGCTGGTGCTTTGGGAAGCGCAGTTTGGTGACTTTGGTAACGGCGCGCAGACGATCATTGACCAGTACATCGCTGCTTCGGAAGACAAGTGGAAACAGACTTCGCGGCTCGTGATGTTGTTGCCGCACGGTTATGAAGGACAAGGACCGGAGCACTCGAGCGCGCGGCTCGAGCGGTATCTTCAGTTGTGCGCGGAGAACAATCTCCAGGTGTGTTATCCGACGACGCCCGCGCAGTATTTTCATCTGTTGCGGCGGCAAGTGCGTCCGGGCATGGAGCGGCCGCTGGTCGTGATGACGCCGAAGAGTCTGCTGCGTTTGCCGGCGGCGGGTTCGCGAATCGAAGATCTTGCGAGCGGCGGTTTTCGACCGGTCATCGACGATGTGGAGATTAGCGATGCGGCAGCCGTGCGCCGGGTCGTGTTTTGTAGCGGCAAGGTTTACTACGATCTGATGGAGGCGCGAAAGCAGAGCGGGGATTTGCGGGTAGCGATCGTGCGTTTGGAGCAGTTTTATCCGTTTCCGCAACGGGCCGTGCGGGAAGTGGTGGCGAGGTATGCGGGCGCCGCGCAGTTTGTCTGGGCGCAGGAAGAGCCGCACAACATGGGTGGCTGGACGTTCGTGCGGGAGCGTTTCGAGAGCTTGCTGCGTGACGGCGCAGATTCAGCCGACCGCGCGGCCTCAACCGATCGCGCAGCCTCAGCCGATCGCGCAATGTCAGCCGATCGCGCAATGTCAGCCGATCGCGCAGCCTCAGCCGACCGCGCGGCCTCAGCCGATCGCGCAGTGTCAGCCGATCGCGCAACGTCAGCCGATCGCGCAGTGTCAGCCGACCGTGCGGCCTCAGCCGATCGCGCAGTGTCAGCCGATCGCGCGGCCTCAGCCGATCGCGCAGAAGGCGATCACGGAGCCCCAGGTGCAGAGTCAGGTTATCGCGCAGAGCTACGCTATGTTGGCCGCACCGCCTCGGCCAGCCCCGCCACTGGCTCCTACAGCATTCACCAGAGAGAACAGACCGAACTCGTCGCCGAAGCGCTGCGCGTCGATTGAGCAAGAACACCTCGACACTGAACTCCGAAGGAGTTCGCAAATTGCAGCCCAGGGTTGCCTCAACCCTGGGATCCGGTTCCTCCCACAAAAAGGAAAACTCCGAAGGAGTTGGCGAACTCTTACAGAGTTCGTGACGATGATCGTTGCTGTTCCCCAGGGTTGAAGCAACCCTGGGCTGGAATTTGCTAACGCCTTCGGCGTTAAAGAACAAACGATGGTCCTTAAAGAACGACGGCGTTGAAGACGAACCGCGGCGTGAAGAACAAACGACGGCCTTAAAGAACCACGGCGTTGAAGACGAACCACGGCGTTGAAGACAGATAACGGCGCGGAAGAACAATGCTCTCGTCTTTGTCTCACAAAGTACTTGACAGCACTCTACAAACGCGGCTAAGATGCGGGGCATGGAACCCGCTCGGTTCGTCAATCCCACCGAACCACCCGCGCTGCACGACCGCGCCATGGATAATCTCCGCTATATCCGCGAGACCATGGAACGCGCCACCCCTTTCACCGGTATCTCCGGTTGGGGTGAAATCGCTATCGGCAGCACCGCGTTCATCGCGAGTTTCATCGCGGCTCAACAACCAACTTTTCGCTCGTGGTTCGCCGTCTGGGTCGCAGAAGGCCTGATCTCGGTACTGATCGCCGGCTGGTCCATGGACCGAAAGGCGCGCGCCGTTCATACGGCTCTCGTCTCCGGCTCAGGCCGCAAGGTCGTCTACAGCCTCGCGCCGCCGCTGATCGCCGGCGCGCTGCTGACACTCGTGCTCGCCCGGCTCGGCGCAACCGACGCGATTCCCGGCATGTGGCTGCTGCTCTACGGCACGGGTGTAATTACCGGCGGCATGTTTTCAGTCAGGGCAGTGCCGTTTATGGGTTTATGTTTCATGCTCCTCGGCGCGATTGCGCTCTTCTCGCCCGCGGTGTGGGCCAACTGGTTCATGGCCGCCGGCTTTGGCGGGCTGCATGTGTTGTTCGGAGCAATTATCGTGAGGAAGTACGGTGGCTAAGCAATCAACAGCAAAACAGACCAAACCGGATGCAAGCGTGGCCGACACTCGTAGCGGAACGCCGGTGACGCGCGCTCAGAGTGCCAAACAAAAGAGCGCCGCGCCGAATCTCGATCGCTTGATTCACGAACGCCTGCGGCTCGGAATCATCAGCGCGCTGGCCGCGAATGAGTCGCTGACATTCAGCGATTTGAAAAACCTGATGAACACCACCGACGGCAATCTCAGCGTTCACGCGCGCAAACTCGAAGAGGCGGGTTACATCTCCTGCTCGAAGTTTTTCGAAGGCCGCCTGCCAAAAACGGAGTACAAGCTAACCGCAGCCGGTCGCAGCGCGCTGGAAAACTATCTGAGCCACATGGAGTCGCTGATCAAACAGATGAGAAGCTCCTGACCACGGAGTTTCTCTTTTTTTGCCATCGGACTTTGCGATGCAAAGAGCTTCGTCGAAATTATTCAGCAAACTTTTTAGCACCGGCTCTACGGCCGCGCGTGGAATGAGAACCAACACTATCATCCCGAAACGAGGAGTCAGACCATGACCAGGAAGATCGCCGCCATCGTCTTAATCTTTTTCTGCACCTCCGTAGGCTGGGCCATACTCGGCGCCACGATCTTTTCTCGCACTTACGATTCGAGTGCGGCCTCCTCCAGTAGCGTCGCTTCCACGTGGGGCACACAACAAAACCAGGGACCGCCCACCGCTTCCTTCATCACGCCGATCACCAAAACCCAGGACGTCGTCGAAAACGGAAAAACCGTCAAGAAAACCTGGACCGAAGCCCTCACCAACGATGTCCCACTCGAGAGCAGCAAGATCAACGTCGATCTCGATCTGCAACACCGGCAGAAGGGCCTGCTCTGGTACGCCACCTACAAAGTGCGCTTTGCGGGCGTCTACAGCTTTCACAATCCGAGCGACAAAGAACAGACTCTTATCTTCAGACTCCAATTCCCGACCGCGCAGGCGATCTACGACGACCTGACCTTCGCCGTCGACGGCAACGCGACCACGCTCACAAACGAAAACAACGCGGCCAAGGCGGAAGTAAAGATCGGCGCCGGCAAAACTGCGCAGTTGTCGGTCGGCTACAGCTCGCAAGGGTTGAACGAGTGGCGTTACAGCTTCGGCGGCGGCTCCGTCGCGCAGGTCAAGGATTTCAGCCTGCAAATGAACACAAACTTCAAAGACATCGACTTCCCTGACAACACGCTTTCCCCTTCAGAAAAACACGAGACCAGCAACGGTTGGAACCTGACCTGGTCGTACAAGAGCCTGCTGTCGGGTTACCAGATCGCGATGGTCATGCCCGAAAAACTTCAGCCGGGACCACTCGCCGGCCGCATCAGTTTGTTTGCCCCAGTGTCACTGCTGTTCTTCTTTTTCCTCATGCTCATCATCACCACCATGCGCGGCATCGATCTTCACCCCATGAACTATTTTTTCCTCGCTGCCGCGTTCTTTTCCTTCCATCTGCTCATGGCTTACCTCGTCGATCACGTGTCGATCCACGCAGCCTTCGCAATCTCGTCCGCGGTATCGATTTTTCTGGTTGTCAGCTATTTGCGGCTGGTGGTCGGGATTGGTTTCGCGAGCCGCGAGGCGGCCCTCGCGCAGTTTGTCTACCTCGTGATGTTCTCTTACGCCTTTTTCCTCAAGGGCTTCACCGGACTCGCCATCACGATCGGCTCGGTGTTGACGCTTTTCGTAGTGATGCAGGTCACTGGCAGGATTCACTGGGCGGAGAAGTTTGCCGTCAAATCCGCCGCTGAACCGGCGGCCGAGATGCAGTAGACGCTGTTAATAAAAGTTCCTCGAAGAACGTCATAGTCCTGAAGGAACCGGCTGAACTTCGTGGCGCAGGGTCGCGTATAGCCTCGCGACGCCAGGGAACAAAACCCCGCGCGCAGTGTCAAAGCCCAGACTATGAAAGCGTTTTTCTCCTTTTACTCCGATGCGTTGAGGATCGCCTTGCAGTCGATCTTCGCCCACAAACTGCGTGCTTTTCTCACGCTGATCGGGATCATCATCGGAGTCGCGTCGGTGGTAACCGTGGGAGCGTCGATCAGCGGCCTCAACACTTACGTCATCGAAAAGATCTCGAAGGTGCTGGGCAGCAACCACTTCATGATCGCACGCATGGCTTTCTCGGGGCACATGGACGACGACGAGTTTGAGCGCCGCCTCCGCCGCAACAAGAAAATCTCATGGGAAGATTACGAGTGGGTGCGTGACCATTGCCTTACGTGCGCCGAGGTCGGGTTCGAGGGCGCCGCGAACGCTGACCTGAGGCAAGACGGGATCGAGTTTCCCGGCGCAATCGTTTTCGGCGCCAGCGCCAACATGGCGGATATCGAAGACAAAACCATCGAAACCGGACGCTTCATCTCGAACGACGAAGTAACGCGTTCGGCAATGGTGGTGGTGCTCGGCGGCGACATTAAGGACAAGTTCTTCCCCAACACAGAGGCGATCGGAAAGACGTTAAAAATACGCGGCCTGCCGATGCGCGTCGTGGGCGTCGAAGAGAAACGCGGCGCATTCTTTGGCGACTCGTTTGATCGTCACGTCTACATTCCGGTCACCACGCACATGCAGATGTTTGGCCGCAACGGTCTGCAAATTCACGGTAAGAGCCGCACGCGCGAGGCGTTTCAGGATTCGATTGAAGAAGCGCGCGTCGCCATGCGCATCAAACGCCGCCTCAACGGCAACGAAGAAGACGATTTCGGACTGGTCAACGTTGAAGAGATCAACAATCAGATCGACCAGTTCACCGGCAGCATCGCGATGGTGGTCATTCCGATCACGCTGATCACGCTGGTGGTCGGCGGCATCGTCGTGATGAACATCATGCTGGTGAGTGTGACGGAGAGAACGTTTGAGGTCGGACTGCGCAAAGCGGTCGGAGCCACGCGACGCCAGATACTGCTCCAGTTTCTGATCGAATCGGCGCTGCTCTGCGCGCTCGGCGGCGTTATGGGACTGTTGATCGCGTGGGGCATTACCACGTTGATTACAACCCTCGCGTCGATCACGATGACGATCACGATCGGTTACATCATTTTAGCGTTGGGCGTGTCGAGCATCGTCGGCATGATTGCCGGTATTTACCCCGCGTTCAAAGCGGCAAGACTCGATCCGATTCTCGCGTTAACGCACGCGACCTAGTTTAAGTATTTGTGAGTCGATGAAGCTTCAACTGCCCAAAGGTATTCTTCGCGAAACGCTGAAAATGGCGGTCGATAGCGTGCGGAGTCACAAGTTCCGCAGCTTTCTGACGGTGCTGGGAATCGTGATCGGCGTGATGACCGCGATCTGTATCGCATCGTTGCTCACCGGACTGCGCCAAAACATCGTCGCGATGATCGAGGAGTACGGCACCAATAACATTTACGCGTTTCACCTCTCGACTGGTCCACGCACCAGCGAAGATCGTTCTGAACGATTGCGAAAGCCGTTGACCCTCGCGGATGCGGAGACGATCAAAGCGCAGGCTCCGGCGGTTGACGACGTCGCTTGGGTCGCGCCAAACGTCGGTTACGGCGGTGGACCATTCGACGACAACATCACCTACCAGGGTCGCAATTATCGATGGGGAAACACGCAGGGGGTTTCTCCGAACTACGCGGACATCAGCAACATCGTGTTGAGAGAGGGCCGCTTCATCACCGAGTCGGACGATCAGCAGCGGTCGAATGTGATAGTCATCGGCGTGAACGCCGCGGAAGCGCTGTTTCCCGGCGAGAACAATATTGCGGGCGCGCAAGTGCGTATGGGTGGTTACAATTTCGAAGTCATCGGCGTGCTCGAAAAACGGAAAGCCGGGTTCTTCGGCGAAAACGAGGAAGACAACGCGGTCCTGATGCCCTTTCGGACGGCGCAAAAGATCGCGCCCGCCAAGGGTTATATGCTGCTCATCATTCGCGGCCGAACGGGACAGGTTCAGGAAGCGCTGACGCAGTCAGAAGAGATCCTGCGCCGGCGCCGCCAGGTGAAATTTGGCGACCCAAACAACTTCGACATCAAAACAGCCGACAAATTTATCGAACAGTTTGATAGCATCACGGCGATGGTCGGACTGATTGCCATCGCGATCTCGAGCCTCGGCCTGCTGGTCGGCGGCATCGGGGTGATGAACATCATGCTGGTGAGCGTCACTGAACGTACGAAAGAGATCGGCGTGCGCAAAGCAATTGGCGCGCGCCGTAGAGACATCGTGCGGCAGTTTCTGTTTGAGGCGATGATGTTGACGTTTCTCGGCGGCGTGTTGGGCGTGTTGCTCGCGGCGGGCACGAGCCAGATCCTGATGCTGCTGATTCCGAGTTTGCCGGCGTCGATTCCAACCTGGGCCGTCGTTACCGGATTGACCGTGTCGATCGGCGTGGGCTTGATCTTCGGCGTATGGCCGGCGCGAAAAGCGTCGAAACTCGATCCGATCGAGTGCCTGCGTTACGAATGAAGCGCGACTTCGTCAAAGAATTTCTAACCTATATCCAGGTTGAAAAAGGGCTGGCCCAACACAGCATCGCCAGTTACCAGCGCGATCTCGCGCGCTTGCAAACCTGGGCCACACAAAACGGAAAAGACGCGGTCGAGCTCACGCGCGCTGACCTGCGTAAGTGGATTGCGAGTCTTTCGCGTGATGGACTCGCGCCGACGTCAGTCGCGCGCGCGGTCAGCGCCACGCGTGGTTTTTACAAGTTTCTGATGCTGGACGGTCACATCAAGAGCCACCCGGCGGAAGATCTCGACACCCCGCAACGTTTCAGTTACCTGCCGAAGTTTCTCACCGAGGAAGAGATCAACCGGCTGTTCGCGGCGCCCGACATTAAGACCGCGGAAGGCATTCGCGATCGCACGGTGCTGGAGGTGATGTATGCGACGGGTTTGCGCGTTTCGGAGCTGGTGAATTTGAAACAGGCGGACGTCGATCTGCTCGCCGGGATGGTGGTGTGTCACGGCAAGGGCAGCAAGGAGCGGCGTGTACCGCTGGGGAAGAGTGCGATTCACTGGCTGCAACAGCATGCCGCGGCGAAGGCTGATTACGGGAAGCAAACGTTGCCGCACGTCTTTTTGCATCGTGGCAAACCGTTTACGCGGCACCTCGCGTGGTCCATGATCAAGCGACACGCTGAGCATGCGGGGATCAAGAACGTTTCGCCGCACACTTTGCGGCACAGCTTTGCGACTCACCTGTTGCAACACGGAGCTGATTCGCGCTCAGTGCAGGCGCTGTTGGGACACAGTGACATTTCGACGACGCAGATTTACACGCACATCACTGACGTACACTTGCGCTCGGCTTACGATCGGCATCATCCGCGCGCGCGCAAGAGTAGTTGATGTTTACTTTCAGCGAGCCTGACGATCGCGAGATCGCAAAGTATATTTCGAGCCAGGCGAAGCTTCCGTTTAGCTATTCTGAAGTCGGGGCTACTCGATCCACTCCACCTTCTACTTACACAGTCGATCACAATCGCGTTCAACTCGGTCGCGGAGTAGAGGTTTTTCGGCGTGCGGTTGAGGCGTTGAAGCAATGGCGGCAATTCGAGCTTGGCTGGGTGGAGGTCAGGCCGCACGGTGCGAAGGTTGAAGAGGGCGCCGTGGTGGCTGTGAAGGCACGCGCCGGTGGCATGTGGTCGCTGAACGCGTGCCGCGTCGTTTACGTGATCGACGACGGCCTGAAAGCGGGAGTCAAGTTGGCCGGGGATAAAACGGATCATCAAGTAGCGGACGATCCGGATGAAATAAAGCAGACGGTGAGACGTTTTGGTTTTGCTTACGGCACGTTGCCGGATCATATCGAGCGTGGTGAAGAACGGTTTTTGATCGAATGGCAGGCGGACGACAGCGTTTGGTATGACATTCTAGCGTTTTCGCGGCCGCGGCATCCGCTGGTGAGGGCGGGGTTTCTTTATGCGCGGCGGTTGCAGAAGCGCTTCGCGCGCGACTCACTCGCCGTTATGACCTCGATCGTGCGTCAGGCGTGAGAAATTCGGTTTCTTCATTTTAAAAATTTCTTCCCTGTAGGCCTCAACCTCGCGCCGCGCACGTTCTTCACTCCAGCCCAACCACTTGATCCCGGCATTTGCAGCCGCGTCGATCTGACCGAGACCCAAGTCCGCTTCCAACCCGATCATCGAACGTCGCAGAAAACAATCCGCTAACGTCTTTGCAAACTCATTCTCAAACGCAAAAACTATTTCCGCAGCCAGCGCGTCGTTAACACGCTCTACGAGCATTGCCACTTCTTTCGCTCGCGACCCGTAAATGCGAGGCCAGCGGACAGGAATTTTTTTCGGGGCCTCAAGATACTCGCGCCCAAACTGAGAATAATTTCTCGCACCCGGCAACGGCGTACTCGCCGTTTCACTTCGCAAAGACTTGCGTCCGAGCTTGCGCAGCACGAGGTCAACACACTCTTCCGCCAGACTCCGATACGTCGTCAGCTTCCCTCCAACCACCGAAACGACATTCTCAAACCGCGGATGCTCACGCAGAAAATGCCGCCGCGTGATGTTTTGCTCGTCCTCGTTAGCGGTAAACGGCAGCGGCCGCACACCCGAATACGTATAAAGCACTCGATCGCGAGTCAACCCGGCAGCGGGAAACGCACGATTCGTCTCAGCCAACAGGTAATCGACTTCCCACGATTCAGCCCGAACCTCATCCGGATCATTTTCAAACCGCACATCCGTCGTTCCGATCAAATAGTTTCCGTTCCACGGAATAATAAAAAACGGACGCCGATCGCTAACCGCTTCGAGATAAACCGCACTCTCCGGCGCACCGGCAAACGGCGCCACCACAACATGACTCCCCTTCGTTCCACCGATCAAGCGCTTGTTTCCATCGCCGAGTAGCTCATCCACCCACGGCCCTGCCGCATTAACGACAAAATCCGCTTTCGCAAAATCCGCAAAATTCCCCTCCAACTGCACTCCCGCAACCCGCCCTTCAGTGGTCAACAGCTTCGTCACGCGCGTGTACGTCAAAACCCGCGCCCCCTGCTCGATCGCGTCCAACACGTTCTCCACCACCAACCGCTCCGCAAACTCCACCTGCGCGTCGTAATAAACCGCCGACCCAACCAACCCCTCCGCCTTCAACCCCGGCATCTGTTTCAACGTCTCAGCAACCGACCGCATTCGATGCCGCGGCAGCGACTTCCCCCACGAAAGCAGGTCATACGCAATCATCCCTGCGCGAATCGTTGCGCGCCCTCTCCGGCTCTCCCGGTAAATCGGAATCGTGATCGGTAACGGACGAACGAGATGCGGCGCGATTCGCAGCAGCGTCTCGCGTTCACGCAGCGACTCGTGCACGAGACCAAACTCATAATGCTCGAGGTAACGCAGACCTCCATGAATCAGCCGCGTCGAAGCGGCGCTCGTTCCGCCGCCGGCGTCTCCTTTGTCGATCAGCAACACCTTCAGCCCGCGCATCGACGCGTCGCGCGCGATCCCCGCGCCGTTGATTCCCGCGCCGATAACGATGACGTCAAAATCCGTTTCCATTCGCGAAGATCCCATCCCATATCGTGTCGGCGACACACCGTCTACGACATCATCAACAGCTTCACGCTACCGTCACGATCAAACGCGTCTCTTGAGAGTTCTCAAAATAACAAACGAGACCCAAAACCTGGCGCTTGAGACTTCTCAATTCTTTTTTGTCTCCATCGATTTAGCTTTAGCGGGCATACACTTTGCCGCATTCCGGCGCAGCCAAACGGCACTTACACTCGAACGACCTCGAACAAGGAGCAGGACCATGAAAGTCTCCCGACTTAACACCAGCCTTCTCGCTTTTCTTCTCACCTTCTTCTCAATCACCGTTGCCGCTCGTGCCGCTGATGACAACGACGAACCCGACGATTACGACGTGAAAGCCCGGGTCGTGCGTATCAGCCTAATCACCGGGGAGGTTAACCTCAAACGCAACGGCAACCAGGACTGGGAACGCGCCCGGGTGAATTACCCGCTTGTCGAAGGCGACACAGTCGCCACTGACAAGGAAAGCCGGCTGGAAATCCAGGTTGACGCGCGTAACTTTGTGCGGCTGGCGCCGGGCACCGCTTTGCGAATCGTAACTCTGCGCGATGAAGGTATCGCGTTGAGTGTGCTCGAAGGCACGGCGGTGGTGCGACTGCTCAAGTTCAACAGGGACAAGGAATTTTTCGAAATTGACGCGCCGCGAACGACGATGGCCGCGGAGAAGCCGGGGGTTTACCGGATCGACGTGCCGCGAGACGGACGGGTGCGTTTGACCGTGCGCGACGGGGGCAGCGCGCGGATTTATTCCGACACGGCGGGGTTTTCGTTGCGTGAGGGGCGAGCGGCCGAGCTCGTCGTCACCGGGGACAGCGCCGGGGATTGGGAGTTTCTCGCTGCTTCGACAGATGCGATCGACGAGTGGGTAAACGATCGCGAAAATTATCTCGCGCAACGGCTTCGTTACAACCCGAATTATTACGATGAATACGTGTGGGGAGCGGAAGAGCTCGCGGCTTATGGCGACTGGACCTACACGAACGACTTCGGCTGGATTTGGCGGCCGCATCCGGGGACGATCAGTGCTTATGCTGACTGGGCGCCGTATCGCTACGGGCATTGGACGTGGTGTCCGCCGTATGGTTGGACGTGGGTTGGGTATGAGCCGTGGGGTTGGGCGCCGTATCACTACGGGCGTTGGGTATACCACAACAACGCGTGGGCGTGGGTGCCGCGCGGCAGGTACACGCGCAACCGGAGTTGGTGGCGGCCGGCGCTGGTCGTTTTTAACATCTCGTTTGGTAATGACATTTGTTGGTATCCGATACCGTACTACCAGCGGGATCCGTATTCGCGGCGTTATCGGCATGGGGATCATAGACCGTCGTATCCGGGTGGTGGGCACGCGGGGAATTATCCCGGTGGCGGGCGGCCTGGTGGCCGGCCTGGTGATGGTGGTGGGAATAATTATCCGCCGCGTGGTGATGGACGCGATGGACGTGACGGACGTGACGGACGCGATGGGGAATACAAGACGTGGCGTGGTGTGACGCGTGTGCCGCGTAGGGAGTTTGGTGATGACCGTCAGCCAGGGCAGCCGGTAGCTGAAGGCGTCGCGCGGCGAGTGTTGGACTCGGAGCCGGATATTACGAATTTGCCGCGGCGCACTGCGGTTGCGGGGGGAAGTGCGCCGTCCGGTAGCGGTGCACGGGCCATCAATGGGCCACGCGAGATCGCTATACCGGAGGGTACAACGGGCGCTGCTGAACGTCGGCCGGGAGTGCCGCTTGATGAGGATCTGCGGCGGTCGCGCGTGTTTCGTGGACGCGAGCCGCGCACGCCAGACCCGGTTCAGAATACTGGTGGAGCGCCCGCGCCGGCTATCGAAACAGCACCAGGTGCGGTAGCGCGGCCTGAAACGCGTTCGGAGGATCGGCCTGGACGTATGGCGCGACCGATTGTGCCGGAGGGTGGAGAGAAACGTGGGCGAGGGCAGCAACGAGTCGAGGGTCCAGCACGCGAGAGCGAGCGGCCGGGAATTCAAACCGGATCCGAGCCACGGATTGAACCCCGATCGGAGCCACAGGTTTCGGCTCCCGCTTCTAACTCACGACCTGAGCCGCGTGCGGAGTCACCACGCTCCGATCCACCTCGTAACGTAGACTCGCCTCCACGCTCCGATTCACCACGCTCGGAGTCACGACCCGAACCTCGTTCAGACCCACAACGCTCTGAATCACCTCGACGGGTCGAGAGTCCGCGGTCTGAACCGCCCCCACGCACCGAAACTCCGCGTTCGGAACCGCCACCGCGCAATGATCCGCCGCCACGCGTTGAATCGCCACGGTCTGAACCACCAGCGCGTTCGGAGTCTCCACGCTCAGCGCCACCACCGCGCAACGATCCGCCGCCGCGTAACGATCCGCCGCCGCGTAACGATCCACCACCGCGCAACGATCCGCCACCGCGCAACGATCCGCCACCGCGTAACGATCCACCGCCGCGCAACGATCCACCCGCGCGGTCGGAGTCGCCGCGCTCGGAACCACGGGATTCTCCAAAGAAACCCGACAACCGTCGTTGAGAACAAGGGGGAAGATAAGACTCTAAGACCAAGGGGTGAAGGGTAAAGCTGTAAGAGTAAGGGTGAAGAAGGTGAAAGGTCTAAGGCGTGATTTTTAACCGGGGAAGTTTTCGTTCAGTACCATCAATCGGCGAATCAACTTCCCCGATCTGTGTAGCTCCCATCCGCGTGTAAAACCCTGCCGCATTCGGGTCCGCCGACAACTCCACGTCGCGGACATCGAGTGCGGCAGCACGCTCCATCGCATCGAGAAACAACTCCTTCCCAATGCCCGTCCCGATAAAGTCAGGCGAAACCCACAAATGCTCGAGCTCCGCCTTCCGGTCAAGCTCGTGTTCCTTCTCCTCACCAACACACAACGCATAAAACCCGCGCACCTCACCATCAGCTTCCGCAACGTAAACGTGATTGTCGCGAACAAACTCCGGCGAGACGGTGAGGTCTGATTCCCAGTGCTTGATCCAGTGCTCTGGATATCCCCAGTAACGCTTCGCTTCGAGAGCGATCGTCGTCAGCACAGAAGCTTCTTCAACAGCAGCACGCCTAATCGTCATTTGTTTACAAAAAGACTATTTCTCTGAAAGCGACTTCTCAACCTTGCGCACCAGGTCTTGCACCTGCGGCACAAACTCACCCTTCGGCGCGAGCCGCAAATACTCCCGATACTCAATCAATGCCCGCTCGCGTTGATTCACACGCAACAAAATATTCCCCGCCAACAGGTGCGCCTCCGCCAGCTCGGGCTTGAGCTGCAACGTCATTCCGATCGGACCACCGGCTTTCGTCACTTCACCCATGTCCCAATACAACCGCCCGAGAGTGAACTGCCCGTGCCAGGATTTCTCATCCAGCTTCAAACCCTCACGCAGCGTCTCTTCCGCATCCGAGTAACGCTTCTCGCGCCAGTAAACCTCGCCCAGATAAATCTTCGCGCTGCCATTTTCGGGCTTGATCTCAACTGCGCGTAGCAACGCTTTCTCCGCGTTCTCCCACTCCTTGAGATCCATGAAAGCGATGCCCAGCAACAACTGCGCTTCAAAGAAATTCGTGTAAGCAAAAACCGCGCGCTCGAAGTGGCCCACTGCTTCGCGATAACTCTTCTTCGTCAACGAAGCGCGTCCACTATTGAATGCCTCGCGCGCCGGCGCCGGCACGCGCGCATCGATCACGTCGCTAAACACCGGCAACCCGGACGAATTCTTTGTCGAGTCAGACGTGAGCTCGAAGATCAAATAGACGCGCGCCACGATCTGCAAGTCTGCATCCTGCTGCGACGGACGGTAGCCCGGAGCGTTGACGACAACCTTGTAGTAGCCGCGTTGTAGATTGGGAAAACGAAAACGCCCGCGATTGTCAGTGACGATCTGATCGATCAATCCACCGCTAAACCGTTCGAGCCGAACCGGAATGCTCACTACCGAGCCGCCCGTTTCACCCAAACGCACTTCACCGGTGACTTCAAAGGCCTGTGAGTTTGGACTGTAGGTATCGCGCTCGCGCTGAGCAAAGACAGGCGGAACGAGGAGAGCAAATGCCGCGACTAATAACAGACGAAGCATCATTGGTCTGGATCCTGGGAAAGAAAATTAAGCTCGGACGGATTTTACTCCGCCCGAGCTCAAAAGGTAAGCCTGCTGTTTCAGTGACGGTAGTTCAGACCAAACTGAATTAACCGCGCCGGAACAACAGTCGTGGTGATCTGCCCGAAGGTGGACGGAGTACCGATGTTAACCGCACTCGGGAAACCAAACACCGGGTGATTCCACAGGTTGAAAATATCCATGCGGAAACGAAGCTCGTGGTCTTCCTTGATATGGAAGTTCTTCAACACCGAGAAGTCCCAGTTCTGTTGCATCGGTCCACGGAACGAATTGCGTGGCACGTCGCCAAAACCGGTAGCTCCTGCGGCGCCGTTCGACACCACGCTCGCAGTCCGGAAGCACGCCGGGTTCAGGAAATGAGCCAGGCGATCCGAGACCGAGCCTCCCGTGTACATGCTGGCGATGTCGCCGCTGCATGCACCGCTAAAGCTCGCCGTGCCGCCGCCGGTTTGTCCGAAGGCGCCACCGCTCGTGCTGTCAGTGATGGAGAACGGCAAGCCACTCTGATACGTGACGATGCCGCTGATGCCCCAACCCTTGAAGATCTGGTTGTTGAAGAAACTACGATTCGGCACCGGTAATTCGTACGAATAGCTCACTACGAAACGGTGCGGCCGATCGAAGTCGCCACGGGCCTTGTTCTGAAACGGATCTTTCTGTGAGTTCAACAGATTGCCGCCGCCCTGACCGGCGCGCGTCGCGTTCAACTCGTCCGTGCTCAACGATCCACTGACGTTGTCCGTGGTCTTCGAGAACGTGTAAGCAGCCTGGAAGTACAGACCCCGCGACATGCGGCGCGAAACCGTCGCCTGCAACGAATCGTAGTCGGCGAATCCGATGTTGCCGGAGTAACGCGAACCACGTTTGCGCGACAGACCGAGAATTTCGTGACGCAACTCTTCGTTGTTCACAGTGTTGGCCGTGATGGTGTAGCTGTTGCCACTGATGTCACGCACCGTGATCGGGCTTGTCGGGCTGGCCAACGGCGCGAGGAACGGATCCCAGATGCCGATGCCGCCGGTGTAGTGCGTACCGACGTAGCCGACTTCCGCCGCCCAACCGCGGCCAATTTCACGTTGGACCGTGAAGTTGTACTGCTGCGTGTAAGGCGTGTAAGCATCGAGCGGCGCGCTGGTAAACGACGCAAGATTGATCGAGCAGTTGGTAGCGGTGCCACCGTAGTTCAAGCAACGCTGTCCTGCTTCGTTGACAAAAA
>Ga0105248_10004638_pt1 | contig 15202 bp, 15 predicted proteins | sample KBSS34metaG_FD_81524 | JGI IMG/M metagenome (GOLD analysis project Ga0105248, IMG submission 81524) | Switchgrass rhizosphere microbial communities from Kellogg Biological Station, Michigan, USA - KBS S3-4 metaG | ecosystem: Host-associated > Plants > Roots > Rhizosphere > Soil | place...
ACGATTGGCGAGGAGGGCAACGCTACTTTGAGCTGGGCAGACCCCTCTTGAGCCACTCCTGCCGCGGTGACCGGCGGGCGCACGCCAGATGAGAGTCACACCCCAAGTGCCGTGGACAGCCGCAAGTGAGAGCAACCCGCCGGCCACCTCGACCCGGCCTGGCCCGGCCAAGGTCGTAGATCAAACTAAACAAGTAGCCGCGATGCGCGCTGTCATGCCGATGACAGACGGTCAGGTACCTGAATAGCCTCATCAGGTGAAGGCAGCGTCATGGGGCAAGTCGCCACGGCAAAGTATCGAGCAGGAGTGCGAGCGTCGTGGCAACTCGGCGGTCGTTGCTGGCTGCATCGATCTGATCGAGGGCCGTGCCGTAGACGCCGACCTTGTCTTGGCTCTCGGTGGTCCACCGGCGAGCTGGGTGGTCACGGGTGAGCCAGCTGGTCCTTCGTACTGGCTACGGGTGTGGGCGACACGTGGCCTGCTCTGGGCCTGGGACGACGTGGCTCTACCCGCCGTGAAGAGCGCCCTCAACGACGAAGCTTGGCGGGTCCGGGAGATGGCGCTCAAGGTGGTCGCTCGCCACAAGCTTGACGACGCGGTCACCGCCGTCCTTGAGCTACAAGGGGACCCGGTAAGACGCGTACGCGCCGCTGCTGCCCTCACTCTGGGTCGATTGTCGCCCATGGATGGCTGATGCATCCTGCTGCGGCGCAGGCTCTACCGGATGTCTGCCGCGATGGTCGTGGTTTGCCCAGCGTCCTCGCGGCGTATCCGCCAGGAAGTTTGAGGTGGCAGACCAGCTGAGCTACCCAGTGAAGATGATTGCGGTCTCGCCGTTCGGGTCTGACTCGGAGCTACCCTGACTGGATTGTTGATGTCGCGAACGGGATTTGTCGGCGCTTGCGGTGAGGCCGCTGGTCGTGCACGCGGCCGGCCGGGCTCGCGTGAATTGATAAGAGCTTGAGCGACCAAGCCTCGTCACTGGTCTGTCCGCTCGCCCAGTCGGTCGTGTGCCTGCTGCTTCTGCGGGAAGGCAGGCAGGTCAAGCATGGCAACGGTGAAGCGGATTGTCATCGGTGGGATCGACACACACGCATTGACGGATCATGCTGCGGTGATCGATGGGCACGGGCGGTTGCTGGCCGATGAGCAGTTCGCGGCTGATACGAACGGTTATCGCCGGCTGTTGGCCTGGCTGCGTCGGCATGGCGAGGTGGTCAAGGTTGGGGTTGAGGGCACCGGTAGCTATGGCGCCGGCTTGGCGACTTACCTGGCCGATCATGGTGTCCGGGTCGTGGAGGTGGATCGCCCCGACCGGCGGGCCCGCCGGCGTCGTGGCAAGTCCGATCCGATCGACGCCGAGGCGGCCGCACGTGCGGTCCTGGCTGGTACCGCCACCGCGGTGCCTGAGGCCGCAGCGGCGTGGTGGAGTCGATACGTGCGCTGCGCATTGCGCGTGCTGGCGCTGTCAAGGCCCGGACCGCCGCGATCAACTCGCTGAAGGCCATCCTGATCACTGCGCCGGCACCGCTGCGGGAAATGCTGGCCGGTGACGGGACCACTGCCCTGGTCGCCGCATGCACGAGGCTCAGACCTGGTGACGATCTGACCGATGCCACTGCCGGGGCCAAGGCGGCTCTGGCGGCAGTGGCCCACTGTGTCACCCAACTAAACCAGGAGATCGCGGCCGCCGACGCGCGTCTGGCTACGCTCGCGGCCGCTGCCGCCCCGGCCACGCTGAAGCTGACCGGTATCGGTCCCGACCACGCCGGACAGCTGCTGGTCACGGTCGGCGCCAACCCTGATCGGCTCCGGGGCGAGGCTGCCTTCGCCCACCTGTGTGGCGTCGCACCGATCCCAGCCTCGTCGGGAAAGACCAAACGCCATCGACTACACCGTGGCGGTGACCGCGACGCCAACCGAGCCCTGCACTTGGCCGTCGTCGTCCGGATGCGCTATTGCCCGCGCACACGCGCTTACGTCAACCGGCGCACCGCGGAGGGACTGTCCAAACCGGACATCATGCGATGCCCGAAGCGCTACCTGGCGCAGGAGGTGTACCACACGATCAAGGCAGACTACGAAGCCCTCCACCGAGCTTGACTTTCTATAAGAGCATCCCGCTTTCATGGAGTGCTCGTTACCCGGAACCGGCTGGCTCCAGGGTGGTGCCGACCGCTGCCCGGATGGCGTCGATATCCTTCTGGTCCATGGTTGCCGTGTTCTCGCTTCGCCGATCGGTATGTCTCATGTGGACGGCCCGATGAGGCATGCCGTGAGTACGTGTATCGGAGTGGGTATTTCCTCGTCATCGTCGGCGCGATCCTCACCTTCGCAGTTCATCTAACCGTCGCGCAGGAGGCAGCTGGCGATCCCAGCCGCCATGCCGTGAGCTTGAACCAGCCGTGCCGCACAGCCGTGCTTTCGTTTAGCAGCCGCAATACTTTGAGTTGCGGATAGGCCGCCAAGCCGGCGGTAAGGGGCAAGGATCGGGGCCGTGCGATGGGACCATCCCGCCGAAGAACCATTGGAGTACTGGCCGCCGAGGCTTATGCGGTGGTGGTCCTGGCCGCCTGCGGTGGCGCGAACCCCACGCCAACGGACAGCGGTGCACCGATCTCCCCGCCAGCCAGCACCGGTGCTCCCAGTTCTCCCGCCGTCGCAACACCGGCGGCCGGCACCAAGGTCACCGCCATCGAGAAGGAATACTCAATCACTCTGTCGACGACCACGTTCGCCCCTGGCGTGTACACGTTCGAGGTGGAAAACGGCGGGACCCTCCTTCACAACCTGACTATCGAGGGCCCAGGGATCGACAAGCGGGCCTCCGCCACCCTGGACCCGGGCGGCAGCGGTGAGATCACAGTCAATCTGCAGAAGGGCACCTACGAGCTGTCGTGCTCCGTCAGCGGCCACAAGGACCGCGGAATGGACCTCATGATCCAGGTGGTCTGAAGCCTCCCTCACGATCACCCTTCAAGAGATTGGTCCGTTGGCGGTTCGTTGCCTTCGCCTTGGCGCCACGGGTCTGGCGACCCTAACGCAACGAGCCGAGAAGGCGCCTCCTTGGTCCGTGTCCTCATGAAGGTCGCCAGGCTACCCCGCCGTGCCGAGCAGGCGGGTATCGCTAGTGGTCCAAGTTGCGATAGCCGTGCCCCCGCGTGGGACCTCTCGACGAGCAGGTTGATGGCCTCGGCGGGTCCGTCACTGGACTGGTGAGCTGGCCGAGGTCGTCGAACGAAGCGGCCGCGAAGCGTACGCCGTGCTGGACTACGCCCGCCGGGCCATCGATGAGCTGGCCGCGACCGTGGAGCTAGCCTCGGCCATTCATTGGCATCGTTGCACTGAGCGTGCCGTGCACGCGGAAGTGCCCCTTCGGCCCGCGACGATGGACCTTGCTGAGGATCAATCGAGCAAGTCGAGGGGCACTCGCAGGGTGAAGCGTACCGGCTTGCGTCCCAAGAGCGTGGTTGTCTCCGACGGGCGGCGTGGTCGGCCACGCTGACGCTCGACTCCTTACCGATGTGGCCGAGGCGACCGGATTGGCGGGCGCGTTTGGCGATGCGTTGACGCTTGGCGATCGGGCTAAGTTTCGGCACGCCGGCAGCGGACGCGGTGTGTTGATGGCTACCAGCGCGTACGCAAAATCAGGCAGCGACCCGCAGAACAGACCTGTTATAGAGATGTCGTTGGTCTCGGCCCGGTCGCGGGGTTGTGCCAGCGACCGTGTGGGGCGATGAGCGCGTCGGCTTGGGTCGGTCCCCAGCTGCCAGGGTCGTAGGGGTCGGCGTGGTGATGGTGTTCTAGGACTGGGTCGACGACCGCCCACGCTGCCTCGACCGCTTCCTCCCCGGTGAACAGCGCACCCTCGCCGGCCAGCGCATCGGCGAGGAGACGTTCGTAGGGTTGTTCCTCGTTTGGCTGCGCGTTGAGCAGCGTGAGCTCGTGCTGGTCGCCGATGAACTGCTCGCCGGCTCGTTTCACCCGGGCCGCGACAGCGATCACCGGGTTTGGCGCGAGCCGGAAGCGTAGGTAGTTGGCCAGACCGCCTTCGGGCATGGAGTCGTCGAACAGGCGCTGGGGTGGCGGCTTCAGTTCGACCAGTACCTCCGCCGCCGTCTCGGCCAGACACTTTCCGGACCGTAGATACCAGGGAACGCCCGCCCAGCGCCATGAGTCGATGAACAGCCGTACTGCGCAGAAGGTCTCCACGTCGGAGTCCTTCGCCACGCCGGCCTCGTCGCGGTAGCCGTTGAACTGGCCGCGGACGACGTCGTCGGGGCCCAGCGGACGCATCGCCTTGAAGACGTTGAACTTCTCGCCGTGCACTGCCCCGAATCCCTGGTAGGAAGGCGGCTCCATAGCCAGGAGCGCGACGATTTGGAATAGATGGTTCTCGATCACGTCGCGCAGGCAGCCGGCGGTCTCGTAGAAGGCGCCTCGACCCTGTACGCCGAACCGTTCGGCAAGGGTGATCTGGACGCCGGCCACGTGGTTACGGTTCCAGATCGGTTCCAGGAACGAGTTGGCGAATCGGAAGTACAGCAGGTTCATGATCTCTTCCTGGCCGAGGAAGTGATCGATGCGGAAGATCGCCTCCTCTGGGAAGACCGAGCGCAGGGTCCGGTTCAGGTCGCGCGCCGAGGCGAGATCGCGCCCGAACGGCTTCTCGACGACGACCCGTGCGTCACGGGCAAGGCCCGCCGTACCCAGTCCCGCGATCACCGTCGCGAACAGCGCGGGCGGGATCGCGAGGTAATGCGCAGGACGGCTGGCATGCGCGAGCGCCTGGCCGAGTGCACTGAACGTGCCGGGATCGCCGTAGTCGCCGTCCACATAGTTCAACAACGACAGCAATCGATCCAGCGCGTCCTGGTCGGCCACGCCGCCATCAACCTGCGCGATGCTGTCTTGCACGTGCTCACGCAGCCGCGACAGATTCCATTGCGAGTGGGCCACCCCAATCACCGGAACGGTCAGAGCGCCTCGCTTCACCATCCGGTACAGCGCCGGGAAGATCTTCTTATGGGCAAGATCACCCGTCGCGCCGAAGAACACCAGTGCGTCAGACGCATGCGCGTCCGTACCCACGTCAGCCACAATCAGCCTCCCTCACCCTCGTCGCGGTATCGTCCGGGCGTTCAACAGTGCGCCTCCCAACCGGCCCTCCGGCAGCTCCCCCGAGCAAGTCAAGTCAAGGTGAGGGGCAGGTGCTAGTCGACCGGCTAGCCGCACGAACGCAGGGTGCTTGGCCGGATGCTCGATCACGGGTCGACACCACGAACCCGAGACCATCGCCATCGTGGACTCGTCCCGCGATCGCGACAGGGAGGTGCCCCGCTCTGCCTCCGCTGATGCTCGGCTGACGAAGCCACCCTGGCAATGGCTTACGCGACCGGCCAACGTGGACACCGATCCGTGATGCCGAGCGCTTCCACGGATACGTCACGATCCCTGCTGCGATGACGCTGCTCCGCGAGAACCAGGATCCGGTTTCGGCGATGAAGCCAGCAATGGCTCCAAGCAGGATCCAGGCGATGACGCCCATGACGTACTCGTTGTCGATCGGGTTACTCCGCAGTGGGGCGACCGTTTCTGCCGATTGGCTACGTGCGTCGCCGCGCCTTCCGTCCGATGTGGATCGCCTCGGTCACGGCGGTGCTGGCCTTGTCGATCACCTTCTCGACCTTGTCCGTCGCGTCGTCGAGCCGCGCCATCGTCTCGCCGGAGCGCCGGTCAACCCTGCCTTCACGTTCCAGATTGTCGTTGCCGGTGACGGTTCCGGCGGCTTGCTTGATCCGCCCCTTCAACTGCTTCGTCTTCGCGCCCATGGTGCGCCTTCTTCCCAGCGACAGTGGTCCATTTCAGTTGTCGATGCGCGGCCGACCGGGCACAGGGCCGAACGACCTGTCCATTCGGGCGGAACGACCCTCGCCGAACGGCGACTGCGGGTTGTCAGGTTCTTTGGACGGTTGCATCGCCACGGACGCTTGGATGCCCTGAACCGCCAGGGTCCATCGGGGCAGCCGCGGGGTGCGGGCAGTTCTCACGATGGAGGCGCGTTCACCGTGCTGCTCGTCTTCATTCGCGGCGGCCAACGTCATTGGCGCCACGACTGGTGTGGGCAGGCGCCGGCGCGGTTGGGCGCGTTGTCTAGCCGAGGTTGCGGAGCAGTCGGTGTAGGACGGCGCCGATGGCTAGGTAGACCAGCGCGGCGAGTCCGTAGTTGAGGAAGGTCTGCAGTTTGACGTTGGCGATAGAGAAGAGGCTCTTGAAGCCCCAGACGAGCGTGCCGGCGAGGTCCGACATGGCGCTGACGAAGCCGTTGTCGGTGTTGGCGCCAACAAGGACGAAGATGATGTGCAGAATCAGGACCAGCGCGATGATGCCGAAGACCACGGATACGATGCGGGAAATCAGCGATGAGCTGCGGGTGCGGGTGTCCAGTGCCATGGTGTTGCCTCTCCGGGAGGGTCGTGTTGGGCGCTGCCGCGGTCGGCTGCGATCATCTCGCGGCGACCGGATGAGCGTCCGACGGCGAAGCTGGTGTCGGGTGTACCGATGACGATCGCGTTCGAGTGGGTGGTGGCACCCGGAGCGTCGCGCGTGACAGTCGGGTGCGCCGCGGCTGGGCCGGGCGGTTCTAGAGCGGATCCACAGTGGACGTCGAGAGCGGAGAGGACCGCTGCGGTGAAGTATCGCGCATGCACGGGAGCTGGCGTCTGCGGAGATGCGTGCCCGCTCATCGCGACCTGTCTTGGTGGTTGGTCTGTCCGTCGGGCGGACCTTCGCTACCGGGGTCCTGGGCACCGCAAGAATTGTACGCCCGGCGGCGTCGCCATGTCGCTTGCTCGCACCGTCGATTCGTACCGTCATGGCCACCGGACCGGACATGGCGTGGCCCGATCCGGTTCATCTACGGCCCGCATCCGGACCTTCGTCGCGGTGTTTGTCGAGCGTCTTGTCCGGCGCTCGGTCGAGCAGGCCTCGACGACCGGGCGAGGTTACCCAGACTGGTGCACGACGATCGTTTCGCGCGAGCGCAGCGTGCGCGGCCGGAGCCTTTGGGTTTGCATCATGACTGGGTGCAGAAGCTGGGCGGAGTGCGGCGATGGCCTGGGGTCCATCGTCCGCGCCGACGACCGCGGTGTTGACCAGGCCTACTCCCCAGCCGTACTGGAAGACCGCGACGATGACGCCGAAGGATGCACGGGAATCCATAGGCCCGTGGGCCCTTCGCCTGGTCCGTCGTCGCGGCGTAGCCGTTATCGGCGGTAGGAAGCGAGGGTGTCGGCGATGGCACGGTCCAGGGGTGTGGCGTGTACGCCGAGTTTGCCTGCGATTTTGGTGCTGTCGACGATGAACGGGGCTTCGAACTCGTACTGCATCTCGACGAGTTCCCGCATGGTCGGGTTGGCCACGCCAAGGATCCGCAGCAGCCAGACGGGTGTGCCGCGCAGCCTGGTCCGAGTCTGGCCGGCCAGTTGGTAGGCGATGTCGACCAGTTGTCGGGTGGTCCGGGTGTCGGGGTCGTTGGGCAGGTGCCATACCTGACCCGGGGCGTCGGGGTGCTCGCCGAGCACGGCCAGGCCTTCGCCGATGTCGGGTAGGTACGTGTAGGTGTGGGGTTGGTCCGGGTCGCCGAGGACCTGGGCGGTTTTTCCGGCCAGGGCTGCGGGCATGACTCGGTCGCCCAGGTTTGACTGGGCGCCGCCGCGGGGTCCGAAGTAGTCCGACGCGCGCCCGATGGTCACCTCGACCCGGCCGGACTCGTGCGCGGCCAGGAGGGCGCGGGCCATCTGGGCCCGAACCCGTCCCTTCTTGGTGTGGGCGGCGTAGGCGGTGTCCTCGGTGAGGCGATGACCGTTGGGTCGCCCGTACATGTACACGTTTTCCATGCTGACCAGCCGCGCCCCGGCGGCCTCGGCCGCGGTGAGGATGGACGCCTGCAATGCCGGGAACTTCGCGGTCCACTCGTGGTAGGGCGGGTTGAGGCACTGGTAGACCACGTGGGCACCCTGGCTGGCGTCGGCGGCGAATGCCGGGTCGTGGGCGTCGCCGCCGATCACCTCGACGTCATCGGGTACGTCGGCTTGGCCTGACAGGTTGATGAGTCGGACGGTTTGGCCACGGCGACGCAGGGCGTCGAGTGTGGCGAGTCCGATCGCGCCGGTTCCGAAGATCACATGCGTGGCAGTCGTGTTCATGCCGGTGACTCCAATGTGGATTTTTTCGAGTCGTCCCGCGGTCGGCTGAGGTTCCGGATGGCGAACCAACCCAGCAACATTGCCAGCGCGGCCAGCAAGGGGGTGACAATGCTCCACCACGTGGTGACGGCCAGCGGCAGCGCCCCGACGGCGAGCAACACCATCGAGGCCCATCTGGACCGGTGGGCCACGACGAGCGCGCCGATGACGACCAGCCCGCCGACGATGCCCAGGATGTGGTCCAAGCCGTGGGCGGCCAGCCCGACCCAGACGTAGAGCAACGCGAGCACGGCGACCGACGCGACGGGCCAGAGCCGGCGCATGGCGTCGTTCATCGGATCTCGGTTGTTGGTCACGGGCGTAGGACATCGGCGATGGGCCGCCGGGGGCTGAGCAAGGCCGCGGCTGTGGGGTGGCCGATACGGAAGGTCATGACCGCGTGGGTGTCGGCCGGGAGCATCGCAGCCATGGCGTTGGTGAAGTCGGGCGATAGCCCGGCGGACGACTCCCGGTCGATGCGTTCGGGGATCTGGCACAGCGGCTGCATGGCAAGCCCGCTTGTGGTGGCCGCGAGGTGCATGCGCTGCCAGATACGTCCGGCCCGCAGGCGCTGTAGGGGACTATGAGGATCACGCACGGCCAGGGCCCCGAAGGCGTCCGCGGTGGGAAGTTGGCTGTCTCGGGTGCCGCTGAGCCAGCCGTCGTTGCTCTGTTTCTGGGTGGTGGGCACAAGTTTGGAGACGGCTCGGATGAGGGCCGACTGCCCGGACGGGTCGATGGTGATGCCATCCCGGTGCTGCTGGACGTCGTGCCAGTTCGAGCGGTACCACTGGTAGTCGTCGGCGGACTGCTGCGGGTCGGCGATGATGGCCTCGGTTGCCCGGATGGTCAGGTCGCTGAACGTGCGTTTCTGCGCGTCGGTGGTGAACCAGACCAGTTGGGTGTCGGGGACGTCGACCATCGCGCTGAGCGCGGCCCGTTGTTGGACGGTGACTGGCCTGGTGGTGTCATAGGCGCCGCGGTCAGTATGTCGGAAGGCGATCGCATCAAACAGCGCCGAACCCGATGCCGCTACTGGGGTGAGGGACACTGTGGCGACGTGCGTGCTGGCGGACGGGTCGGGGAGCAGGGAGACTGTCGCGGCCACGCCGTTGGGTGGGCCGGCCACGACCAGGTTCTCCAATGCGCAGCCCAGCGATATCTGCTGCTCGCGCAAGAGCGGATCCATCGCGCCGATGGTGCGCGACATGTCGGCGTGCACTTCGATGCGGTCAGGGGTGACGCTGAACAGCCAGGGCTGGGTGTTGTGGGCGTTGGCGGCCAGGATCGCGGCCCGGACCAGATTCACCGGATGCCCCGCGGCGCCGGCTTGATCCCAGGCGTCGTAGGCGGAGCCCGTCCCGGTCGAGAACACCCCGCCGTCCACCGCCCGCCAGGTCAGCCCGGTGGCAGCCGCAACCGCGACGACGCCGGAACCAAAGCCGACAATTTGGAGGACCCCACGGCGCGTCAACCCTGCCGCCGGAACAGGTTCGGCGACGGAGGTTTCCAGGTCTGCTGCCATCGGAAGGTTCAGGCCCCTTAAGGCTTCGCACCTTGCGTGCGGTCGGCGACGGTGGTCAGGATGCCACCGAGGACCTGAGCGACAACGCAATCCTACGCCGCGCACCGCCGGAGGTGGGATCAAGGAATCTGGGTCGAATCCGTCTCCGCCTTGGCCGTCGCCCGGCCGCGGTGCCCGCTGAACGTGTCGGTTCGCGCACCGCGGATGGGAGCGCGTGGCCAGGAACGGCGCCGGCAATGCTCACCGCGGGCGAGCGGTGGTAGGACAGCAGCTAGTCTTCTTTGCCGTCACCGGGATGCCGATCATTCTCACGCCGTGTTGGTGTGCAGTGGGAGCCTCGGTAGACCGCGATGCCGCGGCGCCGGCGAGCGTGTCGGTGTGCGCACAGGTGATTGCGGACGGGATTCGCGTTTGAGAACCGCCGGCCGGGAAATGCTTCTCACGGCAATGGATCTGGTGCGTAGGTCAGAGGAACCTCTCTTCGGGACCTGACGGGTCGACCGAGGCGGTGGGTTGAGGTCTGGGTGGCCCTGTTGCGGCCACCGCCGGGGCGCACGCTGGATCCGTATGGCAGAGGTTGGTATGGCCACCGGAGCGCCGCAGAGGGCGTCGTGGTCCCACCGTCGCCCGTTACCCGCGCCGTTGCGCATGCCCGACATTCGAACAACCAGCGCACGGACCTTGGAGGTCACCATGAAGGCACTTGTGTACCACGGCCCCGGCGTGAAGGCTTGGGAGGACGTTGATCGACCCAGTATCGCCGCGGACACCGACGCCATTGTCCAGGTCGATACGACCACGATCTGCGGCACGGACCTGCACATCCTCAAAGGCGACGTGCCCGCGATGGTCGACGGACGGATCATCGGCCACGAGGCCGTGGGCACGGTCGCCGAGGTCGGCGCGGGCGTCAAGCGGGTCAACGTCGGCGATCGCGTGCTGGTCTCGTGCATTAGTGCCTGCGGTGGGTGCCGCTTCTGCCGTGAGGGCCGGTACGGGCAGTGCACCGGTGGCGGTGGCTGGATTCTCGGCAACGAGATCGACGGCACCCAGGCCGAATACGTGCGGGTGCCGTTCGTGGACAACTCGACCTATCCGGCTCCTGCCGGCGTCAGCGACGAAGAACTGTTGATGCTGGCCGACATTCTGCCCACGGGCTATGAGGTGGGCGTCCTCAACGGCCAGGTACGCCCGGGCGACGTGGTCGCCGTGGTGGGCGCGGGCCCGATCGGCTTGTCCGCGATCAGCGGGTCCAGGCTGTTCAGTCCGAGCCTGGTGATCGCGATCGACCTCGCATCGTCGCGGCTCGAGGCGGCCAAGCAGTTCGGCGCCGACGTCGTTGTCAACAATGCCGAACAGGATCCGATCGTCGCGGTCCGGGAACTCACCGGTGGCCTCGGCGCGGACGTGGCCATCGAGGCGGTCGGAGTGCCAGCCACTTTCGAGCTGGCGGCGGATCTGGTCCGACCGGTCGGACGCATCGCGAACATCGGAGTGCACGGCCATCCCGTCACGTTGCACCTGGAACGGCTGTGGACCCGGGACGTGACCATCACGACCGGACTGGTCGACACGTACTCGACCCCGACGCTATTGCGGCTCCTGACCAGTCGGCAGATCGACGCCAAACGCTTCGTGACCCACCGCTTCGGTTTCGACCAGTTCATGGAGGCGTACGACGTGTTCGCCAACGCCGGCCACACCGGCGCGCTCAAGGTCGTCCTCAGCCGAGTCAACTGACCGCACCAATAGCGGGTGCTAAGGCCCGACAGGCGGCCGCGTCGCTGACGCGACCGCCTGTCGCGCTGCGGTCAACGCCGTCGGGACTTTCGTCGGGAAGATGATGCGGTCGAGGCGGATGGCCACGTACCCGAGGCTGGAGGCCGCGATGACCGTGAGCAGGTCGACCGGGCCCATCGGTTTGGTGCCGAGCAGTTCGCGTAGCAGCGGCAGGTAGATCGCGGCGAGTTGCAGGAGCAGCCCAGCACCAACGGCGACCAGCAGCATCGGATTGGCGAGGGTTCCCGGTCGGGCGCGGGAGCCCAGGGCGACCGCGAGCTGGGTTGCGCCGAGCGCGAAGAAGGTCATCGTCTGCCATGGACGGTCGGTGGCGTGGGCCCACACACCGACGCCGACGGCGACCGCGGCAATCACGATGCCCACCCGGACAATGCGCTGCCACAGTCCGGTCCCGAGGACGGATTCGGTGGGTGGTCGCGGCGGGCGGTGCATGGCGGCGGGGTCGGCGGGTTCGCTGCCCAGGGCCAACCCGGGCAGACCATGCGTCAGCAGATTGATCCAAAGAATCTGGGCTGGCAGAAGCGGTAGCGGCAACCCCACGAATGGCCCGGACAGCATGACCGCGATCTCGGCGGCGCCACCGGATAACGCGTACAGCAGGAACCGCCGAATGTTGCCGTAGACCCGTCGGCCCTCCTCGGCCGCGGCTACCACCGTGGCAAGGTCGTCGTCGGCCAACACCAGATCGGCCGCTTGCCGCGCGACCTCGGTGCCATGTTTGCCCATGGCGACGCCGATGTCGGCCCGGTGCAGCGCGGGGCCGTCGTTGACGCCGTCGCCAGTCATCGCGACAATCTGTCCACTGTGGCGCAACGCATCGATGATGGCCAGTTTCTGTTGTGGGGTCGCGCGGGCGAACACCCTGCCCCCGGCGACGGCCGCTGGTCCGGGGTCGTCGGCGCGGCAGTTCACCACCGCGTCGGCGGCGTCAATGATGCCGAGTTTCACGGCGATCGCGCCGGCCGTCGCCGGATGGTCGCCGGTGATGAGGACGACGGTGATCCCAGCTCGTTGGCTGGCGGCGATGGTCGCGGCGGCCGATGAGCGCGGCGGGTCGGCGATCCCGACCAGTCCGAGTAGGTGCAGGTTCCGTTCCCAATCCGAGTGGTCGTCGTCGGCGAGGCGTGCGGCCTGCGCTACGGCGAGGACCCGCAACCCGTCGCGCGCCATGGTGGCGGCGCGGGCCGTGGCGAAGGCGAGGGTGACGATGTCATCGGCGAGCACCGCCGATGTCAGAACTGCCTCGGGGGCGCCCTTACAGACGACGTGAAGGCTGCCGTCGGGCCGGCGGTGTGCGGTGGTCATGCGTTTGCGAACGCTGTCGAAAGGCAGTTCGCCGGAGCGGGGCAGAACTTTGTGGAGCAGAACCGGGTCGATGCCGAGCTTGACGGCGGCGGTCAACAGTGAGACCTCGGTGGGATCGCCCACCGGCAGCCACTCGGAGCTGGCATCGTCGGGCGGTCGCAACGATGCGTCGTTGCACAGTACGGCCGCCCGTAGCAACTCCATCAGGTCGGGATCACTGGTCGCGGTGACCGGGCGGTCGTCGCGGCTGAAGTCGCCGTGTGGGGCGTATCCGGTGCCGGTCACGACAGCATCCCCGGTCGGGGTCCAAACTCGGGACACGGCCATGGTGCCCTGAGTGAGGGTGCCGGTCTTGTCGGTGGCGAGGATCGTCACCGAGCCCAGCGTCTCCACCGCTGGTAGGCGGCGGATCAGTGCGTGGCGGGCCGTCATCCGCCGGGCCCCCAGCGCCAGGCTCAAGGTGACCACCGCGGGTAGCGACTCGGGCACCGCGGCCACCACCAGGCTGACCGCCGTGATGATCATGAGCTGGATGGGCTGCCCGCGGAGCAGGCCGAGGGCGAGCACGACCGTGCACAGCAACAGCGCGCCGATGGCCAGGGCTCGACCGACGCGCACCAGCCGTCGCTGCAATGGGGTCAGCCCGGTGTTGGTGACCATCAGCGCTGCGATGGCGCCCATGGCGCTGGCCGCACCAATCGCGGTGACCACCGCGCGACCCCGGCCTCGCACCACCACGGTGCCGGCTGATACCAGGGCGCCGACATCGGCCGGGTCGGCGACGGCGCGCTTGTCCACCGGTACTGACTCACCGGTCAGCGCCGCCTCGTCCACCAGGAGGGCCGCCGCGTCCACCACCCGGGCGTCGGCGGGCACGATGTCTCCCTCAGACAGCACGAGCAGATCCCCGACGACGAGGTCCGCGGCCGCGATGGCACGTTGGGTGCCGTCGCGAACGACTCGAGCCTCAGGTGCCGTCAAATCCGACAATGCGGTGATCGCCTGTTCGGCTTTTACCTCCTGGGCAACGCCGACCGACGTGTTCACCACGATGACGAACAGAATCACGGCCGCGTCGGTGAAGTCCGCGGTGGCGATGGTCAGCAGCGCTGCGCCGAGCAGCACCAAGACCAGCGGGTCGCGCAACTGCGCCAGGATCCGTCGCCACAGCGGTGTCGGCGCCCGCTGAGGCAGCTCGTTGGTGCCGCCGCGTGCCTGCCGCGCCGCCGCCTCTTGTGACGACAGCCCGTCCGAGTTGTGATGCGCCGCGGCGGTCGCTGTGACTCTGGTCAGGGCTGCCCCAATCATGGCCTGGTTACCGCGAACCATCCTTTATGGACGGCTAGGAGGTCGTGTCCAGTCGGCCCCGGGTCGTTGGCGCGATTCAGGTACGCCACCGTGGACAGTTGGGCCGTGGTCTCCCGGGCGATCAAGGCGCTCAGTTCGCCGATGGTGCTCCGCGGCGCCGGGAAGGCGAAAGTGTGTTCTGGTGGAGCCGATCTCGACCAGGCTCTGCAGGCTGCGTGGTTGGAGCGCCGAGTGGTGGGGCCATCATGAAGTCCTCTGCGCTGCCGAGGGCGTCGACGGCCAGGGCCGAGTCCTCGGCTGACTTCGTCAATGTGTGGATCGCCGGCCACCGGGGTCTCGAGCGACATGCATACCTTACTCCTGTTCGCTGCGGCCGTCGTGTCCGTCTGACTCGCACAGCACCCCGTCGAAGCAATTGCACTGCCGCATCAGGCTCGCCGGCCGAGTTGGCGAAGGGTGCCATCGGGTTCGGCCCCTACCGCGGCGAGATGAAGGCTTCGCATCGGCGACAACCACTCCATGCGGACCTGCCACGACCGGCTTGAGGTCGAGTTCGGCTATCTCCGGCATCTCATCGACCAGCGGCCGAGGCGGAGCAGCAGATCCTCGACGGCGGCCGTGTCGGCCGCCGGCGCGCCGCAGTAGCCGGTCAAGAGTGGCGCCACCCGCGGCGAGCGCCACATCTTGCCGGCGTCGCGATCGGTCTCGGCGTGAGCGGAACGCCGTGTCGCCGAGGAGGTCGATATGCACGCCGCCCAGTCGATCATGACCTGGTCCGAAGAGCTGGCCGTGCACAATGCCGGCGACGAGCACAACGGTTCCGGTGACCATCTGCACCAGGACGAGGGAGTTGCCACGCCGAGCGAGGTGGCTATCTATTGGTAGGCGGCGCGTACGGCAGTGGAGTCAGCCAGACCGATCTTCACCGCCCGAGGTCGGTCTTGTGCACTAACCGTGGATCGCCGGCCTTGACCGCGACCGGATAGCCCAGACCCTCCGCGCCGGCGCCGGCCGCCTC
>Ga0105248_10004640_pt1 | contig 15199 bp, 17 predicted proteins | sample KBSS34metaG_FD_81524 | JGI IMG/M metagenome (GOLD analysis project Ga0105248, IMG submission 81524) | Switchgrass rhizosphere microbial communities from Kellogg Biological Station, Michigan, USA - KBS S3-4 metaG | ecosystem: Host-associated > Plants > Roots > Rhizosphere > Soil | place...
AAGCCATTTGCAGCAACTGGATGCGTGGTGCGCGCGCATCCTCGCGCGTCCATTCCGTGAGTGCGCGACGTCGTTGCGCGCACCGCCGCAGCGTGTGCACCAGCAACCAGAGTCCAATCGCGAAGCCCGGCAGTCCGGGCGCCATCATCACTGCAATCTGCGAGGGCATGGAGGGATCGATGTAGGCGCGTTCCGGCGCACCGTCGATGTAGTCCACCCAGACCTTTTCGCCGACCTGGAAATTGCCATGCTGCCACCGGTCCAGGTTGGTCTGCGGCGTCCCTGCACTGTCCTTGTAGCTGATCAGCACGTCGTGGCGATGTCCTGGCGATGGCGTGACCTGCATGACCTGCCCGCGCGCGACTCCGGCGGCGAACGTGCCGTGCTCGATGGCGGGCCAGTGCCAGCCGACCCAGAAAATCAGAAGGCCGATGACCAGGAACATCCACGCGCCGACCAGCCTCCGGCGCTTGCCAAGGTCCGGATCGAACGACTGCGAGGCCATGCCGCCGCCCTCGATGATCAGCGTGGCGTGCGCAGCGCGTCGCGGATCTCGCGGAGCAACAGCACATCTTCCGGCGTCGGCGGCGGTGGCGGCGCGGGGACTTCCTTCCGGCTGATGCGGTTGATCGCCTTGACCATCAGGAAGATCGCGAAGGCGATGATCATGAACTGGATGACGGTGTTGAAGAACGCGCCGTACTGGACCGCGACCTCGGCCACCTTGTGCGCCGGATCGGAATTGTCGGCAGGCTTGAGCACCCACTTGAGCTGGGCGAAGTCGATGCCGCCGGTGATGTAGCCGATCGGCGGCATGATGATCTGGTCGACCAGGGCGGTGACGATCTTGCCGAACGCGCCGCCGATCACCACGCCGACCGCGAGGTCGACGACGTTGCCGCGCATCGCGAATTCCTTGAATTCCGAGATCATGCCCATGCGAATCTCCTGTATGCCGATGAAGGGGGACGGCGCACGAAGAATACGCTGCGCCATCCAGATGGCCAATTCGCTGCGCAGCACCCTCGCCGCGCCAATTCGCGATGGCCTGCCTTCTGCTTCAGCCCGTGAAGATCAGTCCGCGATGCCGCCGTGTAATTCGGCCAGGCCTTCCACCGACGCCACGTAGCGGTCGCCTGGATGCAGCGGGCCGACGCCTGCGGGCGTGCCCATGAACACCAGGTCGCCGGCGCGCAGGTCGTAGAGTTTCGAGAGTTCGTGCAGCGTTTCGGGCACGCTGAAAATCATTTCCGACAGCGGTGCGGTCTGCACGGTGCGATCGTTGACCTTCAACGTGAGCAGCGCAGCGGTCGGATGGCCGCACTCAGCCAGCGGAACGATCGGCGCGATCGGCGCGGAACGGTCGAATCCTTTTGCGACATCCCATGGCAGGCCCTTGGATTTTGCATTCGCCTGGAGGTCACGACGGGTCAGGTCGAGCCCGACGCTGTAGCCGAATACCAGCTTCAATGCATCGGCGATTTCCACGATGCCATCGCTGCCGCCGCCCAGCGCGACGACCAGCTCGACTTCGTGGTGCAGTTCGCTAGTGCCGCGCGGATAAGGAATCAGCGTTCCATCGGCAACGACCGCGTCGGCCGGCTTCATGAAGAACACCGGCGGCGCGCGGTCCGCGATGGCGGTCGACACGGGTGCGGCGTAACCCATTTCCTTCACGTGGTCTGCGAAGTTGCGGCCGATGCAGTAGATGCGATGCACCGCGAACGGTTCGCTGCGGCCTCGGATCGGGACGCTTGCTGCAGGGACGACGGGAAGCGGAATGTCGTGCATCGACGCCACGTTCAACGACCCGCGACGCCCGGCCCCGGCTTGCGCAGCACGCTGTATTCCGCGTCGATGAAATCGCCTTCGCCCGGCGCAGGCGCGGCCTGCGCACGCGGCATCTCTGCCATCGGACGCGACGGACGCAACGCGCGGAGCAGCAATCCGGCAAGCATGACGATGGCGGCGACCGCGGCACCGACCGCGAGCAGCACGATGAATGCAAATGCCGCGATCAAGCCAAACAGGGCGCTCACGATCGGATGGCGCGGGCGGCGCGGTTGCAGGAGCGACCAGACCAGGTGCGGACGGAACATGCGGGAAAACCTTGCGTGGCACAATCTGGGATGCAGTATGGGTACGCAACCGGGGCCGGACAAGTGACTTCAGACAGGGATATGGAATCAGATTCAGCGCGTGGCCTGCGGCTGCTTGCGGTCGTTGACATCCCTGACGGCGGCGCGCGCGAGGTGGAAGCCTGCGTCGACGGCATCGAGGAATCGCTGATCCTCGTGCGCGAGGGCGCGCGGTCGGCCGCATTCCTCAACGTGTGCCCGCATGCCGGGCGCCGGCTCGACTGGTCGCCCGGACAGTTCCTGATCGACCAGGGACGGCTTGTCTGCGCGGTGCACGGCGCGACGTTCGAGCGCATGACCGGCGTTTGCGTGGCTGGCCCGTGCCGTGGCAGCGCGCTGCGCCCGGTGGTGGTGGTCGAACGCGATGGCTGGCTCTTGCTCGATGCGGCGGCCAGCGCGACGAGCGTCAATACAGCAGGTTGACCATCACCAGGATCACCGCAAGATACAGCACGGTCAGCGGACCACCGACGCGCAGCAGGTCGATGGGCTTGTAGCCGCCGGGGCCGATGATCATGCCGATCACCGGATTGGATGCGCTCAGGAAATTGTTCGAGGCCGCGAGCGCGACGATCAATGCGAATGCGGTCGGGTTGCCGTTCGATGCGATCGCGATATTGATCGCCATCGGCACCATCACGACGGTCGCGCCGACCTGGCTGATGACCAGGGTAAAAATGACCGTGAGCACGGCCACGACCGCCTGAAGCACGTGGATCGAGGTGATCTGCGGGAGCCGGTCGAGCATCTCGCGGGCGAGCCAGTCGGCGGTGCCGGTGTTGTCCATCGCGGCGCCAAGCGGGATCAGGCAGGCCATCAGGAACACGGTCTTCCAGCTGATCGCCGCATAAGCCTCGTCCATGTTGAGCACGCCGCCAACCACCATGCCGACCGCGCCGGCCATCAACGCGAGCGGGGTCGGGATCTCCCCGGTCAGCGCGAGCACGAGCGCGATCACGAAGATCGCCAGCGCGACGCGCAGCTTGTGCGGTCGCTGTTCTTCCTTAGGGTAGTCGGTGACGACGACGAAATCGTGGTCGCGCGCGGCGCGCGTGAGGTAAGTCCACATGCTGTGCAGGACCAGCATGTCGCCGGCCTTGAGCGCCATTTCGCGGATGTCGTCGCGGTGGATCTGGTTGTCGCGGTTGATCGCGAGCACGCTGATGCCGTGCTGGCTGCGCAGCCGCAGTTCGCTGAGTTTCTTGCCGATGAAATGCGAGTTCGGCGGGACCACCGCTTCGGAAATGCCCGCGAGGCTGGGGTTGAACAGGTCGCCGAACTGGCGCAGGCGCGAGGACAGCCGCAACAGGTTCGCCTGCGCATAGTCCTCGACATGCTGGCGCGTGCCCATCACGCCGACCACGCTGCCTACCCAGAGCATCTTGTCGGCCGGCGGCGCGAGCCGGGAATCCTCGCCGGTGCGCAGTGCGAGCAGCAACGGCGCGCCTTTCTGCGCCTCGGCCTCGGCGACCGACATGCCGACGATCGGGCTTTCATGGGTGATCGTGAGTTCGAACACCTCGCCCTCGATGCCGTAGGCGTCGGCGAAGTAGCTCTCGGTGCGCCCGGGGGTGATGTTCTTGTCGTCGCCTTCCTTGAGCCAGCGTCCGCCGAAGAAGCGGTAGTAGGCGAGGCCGGCTATCAGCAAGGCCACGCCGATCGGGAACGGCGCGAACATTTTCAGCGGCACCAGGGTGGCGACGCCGGAAGGAATGTTGCGGTTCGCCGAGACCAGCAGGTCGTTGAGCAGGATCAGCGGCGAATTGCCGACCATTGTCAGGCTGCCGCCCATGATGATCGCGCTGACGATCGGCAGCAGCAGGCGCGAGGGAGTCACGCCGGTGCGCGAGGACAGGCGCGATGCGACCGGCAGGAACAGCGACATCACCGAAGGGTTCTGCATTCCCGCCGAGATCGTTCCTGCGACCGCCGAGGTCAACAGGATCATCCGTTCCTCGATGCCATGCGACCGTCGCAGCAGCCAGCCCGCAAGCCGATTCAGCACCCCTGTGCGATCGAGTCCCGCGCTGAGGATCATGGTCGCCATCACCGTGATCACCGCATTGCCGGCGAACCCGTCGAACAGGCGCTCGGCGGGTGTCAGGTGGCTCAGGCCCAGTGCGACGAGCACGATCAACGCCACGAGGTCCGCGCGGATGCGGTCCATCATGAACATGAACATCGTGAACACCACCAGGCACAGCACCACCACCATGTCGGATGTGAGTGCGTGGTTGGCGGTGGCGTCCATGGCGCGTTCGCTCAGCGACGCTCGTAGATCAGGTCGAAAACGCCGTGCCCGAGCTTGATGCCGCGATTCTCGAAGCGCGTTTGCGGGCGCCAGTCGGGGCGCGGCACCGAGCCACGCGCGCCAGCGCGATTGCGCAACGCGGGTTCGGCGTCGAGCACGTCCCACATCTGTTCGGCATACGGTTCCCAGTCCGTCGCGAGATGCAGCAGTCCGCCGGTGCGCAACCGGTCGACGATCAGCGCGCAGGTTTCGGCGTTGACCAGCCGGCGCTTGTGGTGGCGCTTCTTGTGCCAGGGGTCGGGGAAGTAGATGCGTACCTCATCGAGCGCGCCGCTGGCGATCTCGTTGTGCAGGACTTCGAGCGCATCGTGGCGATAGATGCGCACGTTGTGCAGTTGCGCATGCTCGATGCCGGTCAGCGCGCGACCGACGCCGGGCGCATGCACCTCGATGCCGATGTAACTGCGCGCCGGATCCGCAGCGGCCGCATGCAGCAGCGCGTCGCCATTGCCGAAACCGATCTCCAGCACGCAAGGCGCCTCGCGACCGAACAGTGCGTGCAGCTCGCGCGGCGCGCCGGTGTAGTCCACCCCGAAGCGTGGCCAGAGGTCGCGCATCGCGCGTTCCTGCGACGGCGTGATGCGCCCCTGCCTGAGCACGAAGCTGCGCACCTTGCGGTGTTCGCCATCGACCGTGAAAGGTTGCTCGCGCGCCGCGTCGCTCATGGGGTTCGTCCGCACAGCGTGGCGAGCGTGTCGGGCATCAGAAGAACAATCCCTCGATCGGCGACGACGCGTTCGCGCTGCGCTTCTTTGGAATGCGCCCGGCAAGGAAGGCGTCGCGTCCGGCCTCGACGCCGAGCCGCATTGCGCGCGCCATCCGGATCGGATCGCGCGCGCCGGCAATCGCGGTGTTCATCAGCACGCCGTCGCAACCGAGTTCCATCGCGATCGCGGCATCCGACGCGGTCCCGACGCCAGCATCGACGAGGATCGGCACCTTCGCGTTCTCGACGATGGTCAGGATGTTGTACGGGTTGCGGATTCCGAGGCCCGATCCGATCGGCGCGGCGAGCGGCATCACCGCGACGCAACCCATCAGCTCCAGGCGTTTGGCCATGATCGGATCGTCGCTGGTATAGACCATCACTTGGAAACCATCGGCGATCAGGGTCTTCGCGGCTTCAAGCGTGGCCGGGATATCCGGATGCAGGGTCTGCTGGTCGCCGAGCACCTCGAGTTTCACGAGCGCATGCCCGTCGAGCAATTCGCGACCGAGCCGCGCGGTGCGTACCGCATCGTCGGCGGTGTAGCAGCCGGCGGTATTGGGCAGGATGGTGTAGCGATCCGGCGGCAGCACGTCGAGCAGGTTCGGTGCGTTCTTGTCCTGGCCAATATTCGTGCGCCGGATCGCGACGGTCACGATCTGCGCGCCGGCCGCTTCGGTCGCAAGGCGGGTTTGTTCGAGATCGACAAACTTGCCGGTTCCGGTCAACAGTCGCGAGCGGTAGGCGATGCCGGCGATGACGAGGGGATCGGAGGTTCTTTCGAGTGTGTCCATGAACCGATTATCGCCCAATGCGTCGGCGTGTGTCGCAGTGGTTTGGTAGTCGCTGGCACTAAGTTCGGCATCCATGCCTCACCAAGTGCCCGGCCCTTCCTTTTCATCTTCGCAGTCCTGCTTCGATGAAAAGCCCTGCCCGGACATCCTGTCCATGCGCTCGCAGCAGTGCTGCTCGCCCTGCTACGGGCGTTCGATCCAGCGCGATATGCCACTGGCATATCGCAAGCGCTGGCGCTGCACTAAGTTCGGCATCCATGCCTCACCAAGTGCCCGGCCCTTCCTTTTCATCTTCGCAGTCCTGCTTCGATGAAAAGCCCTGCCCGGACATCCTGTCCGTGCGCTCGCAGCAGTGCTGCTCGCCCTGCTACGGGCGTTCGATCCAGCGCGATATGCCACTGGCATATCGCAAGCGCTGGCTCTGCACTAAGTTCGGCATCCATGCCTCACCAAGTGCCCGGCCCTGCGCTCCTGCTACGGGCGTTCGATCCAGCGCGATATGCCACTGGCATATCGCAGGCGCTGGCTCTCACCCACCCCCAATGGCGTTGACGATCTCTACGACATCGCCATCGGCAAGGCGGTGCGCGGCATGCCGGCTTCGCGGCACGATGGCCTGATTGATCTCGACAGCGACGCGGCGTCCGCCAAAACCGTTGCGTTCCAGCAGTTCGGCGACGGTTGGAATGTCGTCGAGGGATTGGGTCTTGCCATTGAGCTGGATCTGCATGTCGCGGCTGTGCCTTGGTTGTCGTTGATTTGCGGGTGTCGGGCGCGCTCGGCATAATCTGCCGGAGACGCGGGTGTAGCTCAATGGTAGAGCTGTTGCTTCCCAAGCAACTGACGAGGGTTCGATTCCCTTCACCCGCTCCATTCATGCCTAACGCGCTTCGCCGCAGGTGCACCGTCGCGTGGCATCCACCGTCGACGACCCAGGCAGCACGGAGGCAGCATGGTCGAGCGTGGCAAATCATTGAAGCCGGTGCTGGGTTGGCGCGAATGGCTCGCGCTGCCGGACCTTGGCATCCACGCGATCCGCGCCAAGCTCGACTCGGGCGCGCGTTCGTCCGCGCTGCACGTGGACAGCCTGGAGACGTTCCAGTCCGGCGGACGCGAATGGGTGCGCTTCAGCGTTGCGACCGGATCCGCGCGCGCCAAGCTGGTCGTGGTCGAATCGACCGTGCACGACCGCCGCCCGGTGACCGACTCGGGCGGGCATGTCAGCGAGCGCATCTTCCTGCGCACGCGGCTGGTGCTGGCCGGACAATCGTATCCTGTTGAAATAAACCTGACCTCACGGCGCAATATGCTGTTCCCGATGTTGCTCGGGCGCACCGCGCTGGCGCGGCACTTCCTGATCGACCCGGCGCGTTCGTTCCGCGCCGGACGCAATCCCCCCGAACCGGCTGTTCGACCATGAAGCTCGCCATCCTTTCGCGCAACAGCAAGCTCTATTCGACGTTGCGGCTGGTCGAGGCCGCGCGCGAGCGTGGCCACAGCGTGCGCGTGCTCGATCCGTTGCGCTGCTACATGAAGATCGCGCCCGACGGTTTCGACATGCACTACAAGGGCCGCGTTCTCACCGACTACGATGCGGTGCTGCCGCGCATCGGCGCCTCGATCACGCGCTACGGCACGGCGGTGTTGCGCCAGTTCGAAATGATGAACGTCTATACGCCGAATGGCTCGGACGCGGTGTTGCGTGCACGCGACAAGCTGCGCTGCCACCAGTTGCTCGCGAAACAGGGCATCGGCTTGCCGACCACGGTGTTCGGTGACAATCCCGACGATACCAACGACCTCATCGCGATGCTCGGCAAGCCGCCGCACGTGATCAAGCTCAACGAAGGCACCCAGGGCGCTGGCGTGATCCTGACCGAGCGGCTGTCGTCGTCGCGCAGCGTGATCGAAGCCTTGCGTGGCCTCTACGCGACCTTCCTCGTGCAGGAGTTCATCGCCGAATCCAATGGCGCGGACGTGCGCTGTTTCGTGGTCGGTGGCAAGGTGGTCGCGGCGATGCGTCGCAAGGCGCGCGCGGGCGAGTTCCGTTCGAACCTCCATCGCGGCGGCAGCGCGACGAAGGTCACCTTGAGCGCCGCCGAAATCGACACCGCGATCCGCGCAGCGAAAGTGATGGGATTGAATGTCGCGGGCGTGGACTTGCTGCGTTCGCGGCGTGGACCACTGGTATTGGAGGTCAATTCGTCGCCGGGCCTGGAAGGGATCGAAACCACCACGGGCGTGGACGTGGCCGGCGAGGTGGTCGATTACATGGCCCAGCGGGTCGTCCGCAGGCGCCGCGACGCCGCGCGTGCGGCATTCAAGCCATTGATTTGAAAGCCGTTCATAAATCTCCAAAACAGCTTAACCGCCGATTAACCCGGCCGGTCGTACGCTGCCCGGACTGTAGTTCTGCCGGACACCCCTGACATTCCTCGTCTAGTCCAGTGACTCGCAGATTACGGTAATCGGGGCTTTACCTTGAGTCCAAGCGAGATGGGCCGTTCTGCGGTCGTCTCCTTGGACTTTTTTATGTCGGTTGGCGGCTGCCGCGATCATTTCGACTGCTGGACACGCGATGCCATGAACCTATGGCCTATACGCAAGTCGAAATGGCTCTGGCAGAATCAATGTTCGCCCACGGAACGTGAGAGATCGCAACATGAAGAAAAGTTTCATTCTTTTGTTTTCCTTCCTGCTCGCCATCGGCGCCGCGATGGCCGACGACAGTATCCAGGGCCTGCAGAACAAACAGCAGTTCCAGGTGATGAAAGCGGATGTCACCAAGTCGATCGCCGCTCGCGACGACAAGTACCGCGAGCTCAGCCCCGACGACCAGAAGAAAGTCCTCGACACGCTCGCCCGGATGGAAGCGCGCTGGCAGAAAACGGACGACCTTGCCGGATTGACTCCCCCTGAACGCATCGAGATGGCCAATGACCAGGAAGTCGTGACTACGTTGCTGACCCATGCGTCCGCCGACAGCCGCATGGTGTGCGAACGCGTCGCCACCATTGGCAGCAACCTTCCGAAGAACGTCTGCAAGACCGTTGCCCAGCGTCGCCGCGAGCAGAAGGAAATCCAGGACTCCGCGCGCGGTGGTAGTCTCGAGACCTCGAATTGAGCAATCATCGGACGACGCGCCCATGCGCATCCTTGTCATAGAAGACAACAGCGACATCGCCGCGAACCTCGGGGATTACCTCGAGGAACGCGGTCACACGGTCGATTTCGCCGCCGATGGCGTGACGGGCCTGCACCTCGCCGTGGTCAACGACTTCGATGCGATCGTGCTCGACCTGAATCTCCCGGGCATGGATGGGCTCGAGGTCTGCCGCAAGCTTCGCCAGGATGCGCGCAAGCAAACCCCGGTGCTGATGCTCACCGCGCGCGATGCGCTCGAAAGCAAGCTCGATGGCTTCGAGGCCGGCGCCGACGATTACCTCGTGAAACCCTTCGCGTTGCAGGAAGTGGACGCGCGGCTCGCGGTGCTGCTGCGTCGTGGCAAGGGGCCGCAGTCGCGCATCCTCAACGTGGCCGACCTCGAATACAACCTCGACACGCTGGAAGTGCGCCGCGAAGGCAAGCTGCTGCAGCTCAACCCGACCGCGCTGAAGATCCTGCAATCGCTGATGGAATCCTCGCCGTCGGTGGTCACCCGGCAGGAACTCGAAACCCGGGTCTGGGGCGAGGAGTTGCCCGACTCCGACAGCCTGCGCGTGCATATCCACGGGCTGCGCGCGGCGGTGGACAAACCGTTCCCGAAGCCCCTGATCCAGACGCGCCACGGCATCGGCTACCGGATCGCCGATCCCGATGCTGTACCGGCGTAGGCTCCGCAGCCGGATCATCCTTTCCTACCTGCTGCTGGGCTTCGGCCTTGCGGTACTGATCGCTTCGGCGACGGTGTACCTGCGCGCGAGCGTCGAGCGCAAGGTCATCGGCCAGGCGCTGATGCGCAACGTCGACGATTACGCCAACGGGTTCTACGTGAATCCGGACAAGGCCGGCGTCCCGTTCGAGAAGATCAGCGGCTTCGTGTACGGCATCAACAAGATCGCGAACGTGCCGCCGGAGTGGCGCGAACTGTCGCCGGGCATGCACGAGTTGCAGAAAGCCGATCCCGCCGGCGGCATGCGCACCTACAAGCTGGTCGTGCGCAAGGATCCGAAGTACTGGTTCTTCCTCGTGTACGAATATTCGCAGGAGCACGAAAGCCAGCAACGCTTCGCGTGGGCGCTGGTTGGCGTCGTGCTCGTGTTTACGATCCTGTCGCTGCTGGTCGGGATGTGGGCTTCATCGCGCGTGATGAGCCCGGTTGCGCACCTTGCGCAACGCCTGCGCGCGTTCGCGGCGACCCAGACCCACGAGAAACTCGCGCCGCATTTCGCCGACGACGAAGTCGGCCAGCTCGCGGCCGCGCTCGACGATTACGCCGACCGGCTCACCGAAGTCGTCCGCCGCGACCGCGAGTTCAACGCCGACGTCAGCCACGAACTGCGCACGCCGCTCGCGGTGATCCACGGCGCGACCGAACTCATGCTCGCGAGCGCAGAGCCGTCGGACAAGATGCGCATGCGCCTCCAAAGGATCGACCGCGCGGCGCAGCAAAGTACGCACCTGATCACCGCGCTGCTGATGCTCTCGCGCAACGAACGAGGAACCGGCAATACCAACCTGCTGCAGCTTGCCAACCAGCTGCTCGAATCCAACCGTGCGCAGCTCGCGGGCAAGCCCGTGCAGTTGCGCGCCGAAGGCGATGCCGATGCGATCGTCGATGTTCCCGAAGCGATCCTGTCGGTCGCGATCGGCAACCTGATCGGCAATGCCTGCAAGTACACCGCGACGGGGGACGTGCTGGTCAGGGTCGCGCACGATTGCGTGCAGGTGATCGACAGCGGCCCCGGCATCAGCGCCGAAGACGCGGCGCACCTGTTCGAGCGCGGGTTCCGCGGCGAGAGTTCGAGCGGCACCAAGGGAGCCGGCATCGGCCTGTCCATCGTCGGCCGTCTTTGCGAGCTTTATGGTTGGAAAGTTGCGATCGCGCCACGCCAGGATGCGCGCGGCGCAATCGCGTCGCTGTCGTTTGACCCGTCGAGGCCCTTGCCACCAGCTCGATGAACGCAGCTTGTCCGTCCGCGCCGTGAATTGGCGTTGAAAGCGGAATAGTGCATCTCATTTTCCATGACCTGCTAAAATCGAGCTATGGCTATCTGTTGTCCACATTGCGGCGGTCCTGTTCCGTCGAAGTCCGTACTGCTCTCGGCGAGCGGCGTCGGTCGCTATTTCCATTGCAGTGGCTGCCGGCGGCGACTGAGCGTCAGCAACGGCAGGAAGGCGGTTTTTGCCGGTGCCATAGTGCTCGCGTTGATCGGCAGCTACGCGTTGCGAATCTTGCTCCACAGCCGATTGGCGTGGCTCGGTTTTCCGACCTCCGTGTTGGCGTCGTCCGTCCTGCTTTGCTGGCATGCGCGACTGCGCATCGTCGATATCGCGACGCGCTGGTTTTCGATCGTCGAATTCGGAATCCTGGGGCTGGTTGCCGGCGTGTTGGGCTACGCGGTTTTTCCGTGACGGATTTCCGGCGCGCGTCGCGCGATCACGCTTTTTCCAGCCATCCCCACTGATCTTCGGTACGCCCATCGAACAGGCCGAAGAAAAGATCCTGCATCTGCCCCGTGATCGGGCCGGGTTTGCCGTTTCCGACCGGCTTGCCGTCCACCGAGCGGATCGGCGTGATCTCGGCGGCGGTGCCGCACATGAAGAGTTCGTCGCACAGGTAGAGGTATTCGCGCGGGATGTCGCGTTCGACGACTTCGACGCCGCTCTTGCGGGCGAGCGTGATAATCGTGTTGCGCGTGATGCCATTGAGCAACGCGGCGCTGATCGGCGTGGTGTGCAACGCGCCGTCGAATACCAGGAACAGGTTCTCGCCGGCGCCCTCCGACAACAGCCCGGTCGAAGCCATCGCGATGCCTTCGCCGAAACCAAGTCGCCGCGCTTCGCGCGCGATCAGCTGGCCCGACAGGTAATTGCCGCCGGCCTTCGCGCCGGCCGGAATCGTGTTCGGCGCAAACCGCTGCCAGCTCGACACGCAGGCGTCGATGCCGGTTTCAAGCACCCCCGCGCCGAGATACGGACCCATGTGCCAGGCCGCGATCGAGACTTCGGTCGGGCAATCGGCCGACAACCCGAAGCCACCGAGCCCGCGGAACGCGAGCGGACGCAGGTACGCCTTTTCGAGCTTGTTCGCGGCGATCACGTGCCGGCACGCCATCGCGAGTTCGTCGATCGAGTACGGAATCACCATGTCGTAGATCTTCGCCGACGCGTACAGGCGCTTGAGGTGATCGGTCAGCCGGAAGATGCACTGGCCGTTCGGCGTGGGATAACTACGGATGCCCTCGAACACCGACGAGCCGTAATGCAGCGCGTGCGACATGACATGCGTGGTCGCTTCGGCCCACGGCTTGATCTCGCCGTTCTGCCAGATGTGCGCGGGATAGTGCTGGCTCATGCGTTCGCTCCTTGGATGCATTCGGCACTCGAATACGAGTGCCACCGATTTCCCTCTCTCGCGCTAGCGGGGGAGGGCAAGGGTGGGGGGATTGATTCGATGATCTTCCGAATCAATCGGATCAGGAGCACATTCTGCGCTAGTGGCACAACGCTGAACACCCTGCGCCGATCGGCTCGCTTTCGTCAGAACCGGATCCACCAGCAGCCCATGTAAGCCGTCAGCGCGAACTCGGTGCGTGCGGGCGTGGGGTCCTTGCCGGAGCGCGTCTGCGCGATCTCGATCGCGACGACCTGGGAAGGCTGCGTCGAAGCGACCGTCTCGAAGCCGCCCGCATCGATCGGTTGATGCCGGCGGAGCAGGCGCACCGTAGCCAACGGCCGATCGGCGATCGCCTGCAGGCGCTTGAGGATATCCGCCGACTCAGCGCCGCTGATTCCGGCCCATTGGTAGAACCCGGCGATGCGATTGACGTCGTGCGCGGCGAGCGCCGATTCCAGTCCGGCATGCAGTTCGTCGGCGGTTCGCGCGCAATCGTGGACGTGCACGTGGAGGCGTTGCGGGGTGCCCGAGCCAAACAAGGGCGCCGGTTCCGGCCGAACGACCGCGCCGATGGCCTCGCAGCGCTGGTCGGTGAACACCGCGGCGCCGTTCGCGCCGATGCAGCGATGCACGCCTTCGGCGCTCGCCGGCAGTGCGGCGAGTGCGAACAACAGGAACAGTACGGCAAGGATCGGACGCATCGGCGCAGCATACGCCGGAGCGCTGAATCTCAGCGGAGCCGTTCGAGCACGGCGAGCGTCGGCTTGGCAAGATTGAGCGTGTAGAAATGCAGTGCCGGCGCGCCACCCTCGGCAAGCCGCTCGCACAAGCCCGCAACCAGGTCGGTCGCGAACGCGCGCACCGCGCCTGCGTCATCGCCGAATGCGCGCATGCGCTTCTCGACCCAGCGAGGTATCTCGGCTCCGCAAGCTTCCGAGAAGCGCCGCAGCTGGGTGAAGTTCGCGATCGGCATGATGCCGGCCGTGATCGGGATGGTCACGCCCGCGTGCCGCGCATCCTCGACGAAGCGGAAGTACGCATCGGCGTTGTAGAAATACTGGGTGATCGCGCCGTCCGCGCCCGCATCGACCTTGGCCTTGAAGTGGCGCAGGTCGATCAGCGCGTCGTCGGCCTGCGGATGGATCTCCGGATAGCAGGCGACCTCGATGTGGAAACGGTCGCCGAAAGTCTCGCGCACGTAGCGCACGAGGTCCGCCGCATGGCGGAATTCGCCAGCGCGCGCCATGCCCGACGGCATGTCGCCGCGAAGCGCGACCAGCCGGCGCACGCCGAGCTGCGCATAGGTGTCGAGCAACGCATGGATTTCCGCGCGGGTGCCGCCGACGCACGAGATGTGCGGCGCGACGTCGATGGCGTGCGTATCGCGCAGGCCGCGCACGGTCTCGGGCGTGTAGCTCAGCGTCGAGCCGCCCGCGCCGAACGTCACCGAGACGTATTCCGGCGCGTGCGGTTTCAGCCGCCCCGCGGTCTTGTGCAACTGCGAGCGCTGTTCGTCGGTTTTTGGCGGATAGAACTCGAACGAGATTGGGGATTTCATGCGTGGGTCACTCTTGTCCAAGGTGTTCGTTCAAGCCTGCGGCTTCTTCGAGAGGCGCATAGGTGTATCCAACCAGGATCAACTGCATCAGGTAGTCGTGCAGGAAGCGCTCGGTGCCGAGCGTCTCGAATTGCGCGACGTGGGTCAGTTCGTGCGCGAGCACCCAGCGCGCATTCGCGTAGTCCGGACGGATGAAGATCGCATAGCCCATCGTTTCGGCGTGGGGTGTCTTCGTGCGCCTGTCGACACCGTATTGCGCCTTGAGTTGGGTCGCGAGGGCGAGTTCCGCCGTCGCCGGGAAGTCGGATGTGACGACGATCCTCACCCTTTCCGGATGCGCCACGCCCACTCGCATGGCGATCCTGCTCTCGCCAGGGGTCAACCGGCGTCCGCGCGCCAGCCCCGATTGCTCGGCTGCACGCGTGTCTTTCACGGCGCGTGGCAGCATGCGATTGATCTGGGCGACGACCGCTGCCGGCGGATGCTGCAACTTGTATCGCTGCTGATCCGTCATCGGTTGATGGGCGACGCACCCGGCAACCGTCGCGGGTATCGCCAGGGCGAACAGGAACGCGCGCACCGATCGCCAGGTTCGTGCGGAAATTCGCATTGCGGCGGCGTCACGGCTCATCGCAATCCCTTGTACGGCGCAGCAGCCGAGTCCGCATCGGCTTCCAGCGGTGCATTCACGTAGCCAACCACCAGCAATTCGGTGATGTAGCGACGCGCGAAACTTTCCAGCCCGAGCCGTTCGTATTGCGCCACATGGTGAAGTTCGTGGGCGAGCAGGAATTTCGGCGGGTGGGTCTTGAAGACGATGCCGTAACGCGTGGTGAGTCCCCATACGCGCGGGTTGTATGCCCCGAGTTGGCGGATCAGGACCGCGAGCGCCGGCTCATCCGTATCTGGCCCAGACGATTCCTCGAGCACGCGCACGCGCTCGGGCGCAGCGACGCCAACGCTGCGCGCTATCGCGATTTCGTCGGCAGTCAACGGACGTCCGTGCGCCAACGCATTCGCTTCGGTCGACAGGATCAGCGCGACCACGCCCGGCATCAGCTTGTCGACTTGCGCGACGACATCGGCGGATGGATGCGCCAACGCCCGCCGTTCGGCCGCGTGCAACGGGTGCG
>Ga0105248_10004641_pt1 | contig 15198 bp, 11 predicted proteins | sample KBSS34metaG_FD_81524 | JGI IMG/M metagenome (GOLD analysis project Ga0105248, IMG submission 81524) | Switchgrass rhizosphere microbial communities from Kellogg Biological Station, Michigan, USA - KBS S3-4 metaG | ecosystem: Host-associated > Plants > Roots > Rhizosphere > Soil | place...
CGCCAAGCAGCAGCAACTTATTCATGACGGAGAGCCCAGGCCGGAGTGGCACGCGCGGCACGCAACGACTGCGCGATCACGGTGACCAGCGCGATCGTCAGCGCCAGCAGCGTCGCCGCGATGAAGTAGAGCGGCGACAGCGCGATACGATCATCGAATCCGGCGAGCCACTTGCTCATGGCGACATAGGCGAGCGGCCAGGCGAAGATGTTGGCTATCAGCACCGGGCGCAGGAACTGGCCAACCAGCAGCTTCACCACATCGGTGGAGGAAGCGCCCAGCGTCTTGCGGATGCCGATCTCCTTCACCCGCCGCGCCGTGTTGAACGAAGCGAGCCCCCAGAGGCCGACGCAACCGATCAGCACCGCCAGCACCGCACCGATCGAAAAGAGCCGCGCGGTGTGGTCGTCGCGCTTGTAATATACGTCCAGTGCCTGCTGGGCCGTGTTGGCCTCGAAGGGCACTTCCGGCGCTTCTTCCCGCCATGCTTCCTGCACGGCGTTCAGCATCGCCTTGGGGTCACCGGTAAAACGGATAACGCCGTTCTCATATTTCGGGTCACGTTCGACGAAGGTGAAGAGCATCGGGGGAACGGGTACCCGCAGCGATTGGTAGCGCATGTCCGCGACCACGCCGATGACGGTGCGCGGCGAGTCTTTGCCGAAGGTCTTGCCGATGGCGGCTTCGGGTGAAGGATAATGGAGCGCGCGCGCCGCGCTTTCGTTCAGCACCACATTAGCGGGCAAGGAATCTCCAGGGCCATGGCCCTGCAGGACATTGGGATTGAGATCGCCCGGATGGGCGAGATCGAACAGCCGGCCGGCCAGCAATCGTACTCCCACTGTACTGAAATAACCGGGCGTGGCTTCGAAATATTGGATCGACGGCCCGGGGCCACTCATGCCCGGTATGGGAAAATTGCTCGACGATGTGACCATACCGCCACCTGGCACCGTATTGCTGGCCGCAACCGACATCACGCCCGGAAGCCCGGCCATGCGATGCAGCAGGGAATCCCGCTGGCTATCGGTGAGATTGCTGTTCGTCAGCGAACTGACGACCAGCAGGTTGGAACGGTTGAAGCCGATATCGGTAGACCGGGCATGCATGGTCTGTGCGACCAGCACCATCGTCCCCACCAGAAAGGCGATCGCGACAGCGAACTGGAAGATGACCAGCACTTCGCGGACACGCGTACCCGTCCGTCCGCCGCCCGGAGAGCGTGCCGAAGCAAGCACGGCGGCCGCAGGAAAGCGCGAGAGCATCAGCGCCGGATACGCACCTGCCAATATGCCGGCCACGAGTACGAGCAGGGCCAATGGCAGCAGGACGCCGTCTGCTCCCACATAGCGGATCGAAAGGGTGAGGCCGCCCGCCGCGTTGACCAGCGGCAGCCCCGCCTCGGCGGTCGCCAGCCCCAGCACCGCCGCGACCGCCGCCGTCGCCACCGCCTCGATCAGATAATGGCGGACAAGCGCCTGACGGCTGGCGCCCAGCACCTTGCGCATCGCCACTTCCCGCGCACGCAGCCCGGCCCGGGCGCTGGCGAGGTTCACATAGTTCACGATCGCGAGCAGCAGGGTCAGGACGCCGACGATGCCCAGCGTCGTCACCATCAGCTTCGAGCCGGGCGCCTCGAAATGGAGGTCCGTCAGGCGCTGGAGCCTCAGCGCTATTTTGAAGCCGTCATTGTTGGGGGTCTCGCCAGCGGCATGGCGGGTGACGACACCGGGCAATTCCGATGAGAGGCGCGCCGCAGCCTCGTCGTTCATCGTCCGGATGAAGGTCTGCCCCCCCCCATAGTCCCACTGATGTTGGCTCACATAAAGCGGATTGGTCTTGTCTTCCGTGATGACGAACCGGCCGATCAGGTCGAAATCAAAATCCGTGTTGGGTGGCATATCCGCGATGACGGCAGCGATTTTGTAGGCGTGCTGTGCGCCATCATAACTGAGGGTGATGGACTTCCCGATCGGCGACGCTGTCCTGAAATATTTCATCGCAACGCGCTGCGTGACGACGATCTGGGTAGGATCGGACAGGATACCATCGACTTTCCCGTCGAGCACCGGAAGCGGAAACACACGGAAGAAGTCAGGATCGACCATGGCGAAGTTTTCGCGCACGCCAATGCCATGCTGGATGACGGTCGCTTGAATCTCTTGGATCCGGGTGCCGACGGTGCCCGGCAGATCCCGGTTGATGGCGGACCAGGCGGCGACCGGCGTTTGTTCAAGGAAGCGCCCGTCAAATACAGAGCCGACCATATTCGTTTCGACTTCCCACACATTATTCGCACCGGGTATCCATTTCTCGTAGCTCGTCTCGAAGCGCACATAGAGGCCGAGTACCAGGAACACGGCGATGCCGACCGCGAGGCCGCCGATATTGAGCGCGGAATAAAGCTTGTGCCGGGTGAGCGAGCGCAGGAAGCCGATGAGGCTGAGGCGGATCATGGGTTCCTCCTCTCAGATCGCGCGCGCGACGGACGAGACGATCCGTCCATCCAGCATGTCGATGCGGCGCCGGGCGATGTCGGCATGGCTGGGCGAGTGGGTGACCATGACGATGGTCGCCCCTTCGGCGTTCAGGCTGGTCAGGATGTCCATCACCTGCTGGCCGTTCTCGGTATCGAGGTTGCCGGTCGGTTCGTCCGCCAGGATCAGCTTGGGCTCGCCGACGATGGCGCGGGCGATCGCGGCACGCTGCTGCTGACCGCCCGAAAGCTGGTGCGGGAAGTGCCGGGCGCGGTGCGAAATACCGACCCGATCCATCGCGGCGGCGACGCGCGCCTTCCGGTCCCCGCCGCCGGAGCGGCGATAGGCGAGGCCGAGCTCGACATTCTCCTGGATGGTGAGCTCGTCGATCAGGTTGAAGCTCTGGAAGACGAAACCCAGTGTCTCGGCCCGGAATTGCGCGAGCGCACCCTCGTCGAGATTGGCAAGATCGCGGCCCGCGAACATGTAGCGGCCACTCGACGGCCGGTCGACCGTGCCGAGCGTGTTGAGCAGGGTCGATTTGCCGCAGCCGGAAGGCCCCATGATGGCGACGAACTCGCCCTCGGCGACCTTGAGGTTGATGTCGGAAAGCGCCGTCGTCTCGACCTCGTCTGAAATATAGCGGCGCTGGATGGCTTCGAGCTGGATCAAGGCAGGTCTCCGGGGGATCAGCGGATGTTGAGGGCTTCGCCCTTGACGGTTTCGGTGGAGGAGGTGACAATCCGGTCGCCGGGCTGGAGGCCGGACAGGATCTCGACCTGTTGCGGGTTGCGCGCGCCGATGCGGACGGCACGGCGATAGGCATGATGGCCGGCGCCATCGAGCACGAAGGCGGAGCTTCCGCCGCCACTGTCGAGCCAGCCTCCGGCAGGCGCCACGATAGCGCTGTGCGTGGCGCCCAGCGTCACGCGGATGTCGAGCGCCTGTCCCCTATTCAGCTCTTTCGGCGGCGTGCCCACGAAGCCCAGCTCCACACGGAAGCGCCCATCGGTGACGGCCGGCAGTACCTTGGTGACGACCAGCTTCAGGCCGCCATCGGCCGAGGCCTGCTGGCCGACCTGGACACGGCCGAGATAATATTCATCGACATCGGCGACGAGCTTCCATCGCCCCTCGCTGTCGATCTGTCCGCTCTGATCGCCGGGTTTCAGATTCTGGCCCGGCTGGATGGTGAAGTTGGTGAGGCGTCCGCTCACCGGCGCGCGCAGCACGAGCGCGTCGAGGCTCTGTTCCACCGCCGCCAGGTTCCCCGCCAGCCGCCCGCGTGTGTCTGCGAGCCGCTTCGCCTGCAGGCCCGCGATCCGCTCTTCCGCGCTCTCGCCCGAACGGAGCTGGGCCAGCCGCTTCTCCTGATAGTCCGCCTGCTCGCGATAGCTGGCGACCGCCGCATCGGAGACGAAGCCCTGATCGTGAAGCTGCTGCTGCACGGACAGGTCGCGCCGCGCCTTGACGAGATCGTAGCCGGCGGCGGCCGTCTGCGTGGACCGATCGAGACGCCCCTTCTCCAGCCCGAGATCGTCGGCGGACACCGTGCCGAGCTGGCTGGCGATCGACGCCTCGCGCGTGAGGATATCGAGCTTGAGCGACGGGTTAAGCAGGGTGGCGAGCGGCTGGCCGGCCGTGACCAGGCTCCCATCCTGCACCAGCAGCTTTTCGCCCTGGCCGCCCGAAACCGCGCTGACGAAGGTCGTCACGGCGGGCGCGACCGTCGCGCGGACGGGCAGATAGTCGTCGAACGGCGCGCGCGCGACCTGCCCGGTTTCGATGTTCGCGGAAGCAACGTCCGTGGAGCCGGAGGCGGGCAGGAAATGCCAGCCGACGGCGAGCAGCGCCACCGTTGCAGCGGCACCGGCGGGGAGGCGCCAGCGGCGGGATTTGCGCGGTGCCACGCGGCGGTCCATGGCCGCACCGCTGGTCATTGCCGGGAATTGCGTATCTGTTGAGAGCATGGCCTGTCGGCAACCTTCAAAGGCGCCGCTGGCGAGGGCTCGCCGGCGGCGCGAGGGTTGATATCGATATGATCAAAGTGCCGCGGTCTGCGCGGCGAGCATACGCTCGGCGCCCTGGATGGCGTTGCTGCGGCACCGGTTGCTCTCGATGGGTGATGCAGAGCCGAACGCACAAACCCGCGTCGCCGCGTCGCGGATACGATACTCGGCGGTGGCGCGCCCGGCAGCGCTCTTCAGATTGAGATCCTCGACGCGCACGACGATATGCGGGGGATTGTCGGCAACCACCGAGGCATTGGCCGGATCGGAAAAGGCGACGACGCCGGATGTCGTCAAAACGGTAGCGACGGCGATGGCCGCCATAGCGAGAATATTGCGCATCTTGTCCTCTTCAAAAGGTCGGCAAGAGTGCCGTACCCTTACAGAAGCAGGGACCGTGCCAGTTTACTAAGTCATTGAATTAATACGGATCACATCGACGCCTCGGTGATCCTTCCCGACGATCCGAAAGCCTTTGTTCGAAATTGGACAGCGCGGGATGTCCGTTTCCGGACAGATGTTGGTCCCGCGCGGAGGGCATGTGCGCCGCGATTGCCATTGTCGCTAAAGCGAGACGGTGCCGCTGATGGATATTCCGTCGAGCCCGCGCGAGCAGCGCCCCGCCCTCGCCGTCTGGCCTGCTCCGCTTCGCGTCGGACCACGTCGCGCAACGACAGGATTCGTCCTTGCTATCCGAGCGGGCGAAGCGCGACCAAGATTTGAAGCCCGAGATCGCCCGCGTGTTTGCTGAGAATTTTGCGGTCTATGGCGTGCGAAGGTTTGGCGACAGATGAAGCGAGAGGCAGCTTAACTTAACCCTTGGAGCCTCCGACGAACCCGGCGCGGTTCAAACCCTGGGATCAAACACGTCCGATTGTCTCGATTTCCTGGCCGGTCAAAGCAGCCCATGTCGCAAGTCGGTTGGGGTAATGAGCTATTTTTAAGCTTGACGATCAAAACAATCGGTCTCGCAGCGGAAATCCAGCGACGAGGCATCCTGCAAATGGCCCTGCTCGCTGCTGAGCGGCCCAACGGCTTCGCCGATCAACAACAGTGTAGGGTCGTCGTCGCTAACAGCCTCCACCAGAAAAGGCAGCGCAGAGAGGCGACCGCGTATCAGCCGCTCGGCCGGCAGAGATGCGTTAACGGCAATCAGAACGGGCGTGTCCGAAGCCATTCCGGCACCAATCAAACGTTGCGCAACCTCGGCGGCTGCAGCCCGCCCCATATAGATACCGAGTGTCGTCGCGCTGCGAACCAGCACGGGCCAGTCGAGCGTGAGAGGATCCGCGGCGCGAGCATGCGCCGTCACCAACGTCAGCCCTCGTGCCACGCCGCGCACCGTGAGCGAGACGCGGGCGGATGCCGAAGCCGCGCTGGCGGCGGTGATCCCGGGGCATACCCGCACCCGCACGCCAGCCGCCAGAAGATTGCGGATCTCTTCAGCCGAGCGCCCGAAGATCGAGGGGTCACCGCCCTTAAGCCGCACCACCCGCCGCCCCGCCCGTGCCGCCATGAGCAACAAGGCGTTGATGCTATCCTGATCCTTGGAATGACAGCCGGAGCGCTTACCGACACTCACGCGCGCGACATGGCGAGGCACCAGATCCAGTACGGACTCGCTGACCAACGCGTCGTGGAAAACAACCTCGGCCATCGTCAGCAGGCGCTCGGCCTTGCGCGTCAGCAGTTCCGGATCGCCAGGCCCGGCTCCGACCAACCAGACGTCGCCGGGCAGAAAATTTTCACACCGCGGCATGAAGGACCTCCTTTCCGGCATGGATGATCCGGGAGATTTTCGGCCTGCAGGATCCACAATTGGTGCCGGCCTGCAGCGCCTTGCCTACCGCCGCGACATCGGCCAGCCCCTGCGAGACAATTGCGCGGGTCAGCGTGTGCAGCCCCACGTCGAAGCAGACACAGACGATCGGCCCCCGATCGCCCCTCATCCCGGCCGGGCGTCCAGCCAGCACGGAGGCGTCGGCCGCCTGGCCGAGCTGCGCGATCAGCCAATCGCGCGACGGCAGGGCTCCATCACGGGCCAAAAACAGCGCCGCAACGAGTCGACCGTCTACCAACACTGCGGTGCGACGAAAATCGCGCCGGGCGTCACGGACATCCATGCATTCGCCCTCCGGCAGGCAGGCATCCAACCGCTTCGGATCGCCCACGCCCGCAAGCTCATAAAGCGTGCCGCCGGGAACCGTGATCCGGGTCGCCCACAGGCAATCCGGCATCAGATCGGCATGCCCTCTCAGCAGCAGGAAACCGCACCATTCGGTGGCAATTTTCTCGGCCCTGACGGGGGTCTGCTTGAAGCCGGGCTGGCCGCTGTGCGGATCGACGAGGGGGCGTGGCAGCAGGCCGGAACGCCCCCCCGTCGACTGGCGATCAGTCCAGTGGATCGGAGCAAACAGTTCACCAACCCGCTGGTCTTCGCTCAGGCTCACGCGGAACAGGCTTTTGCCCTGCGCTGTCGTCAGGCGTGCGATGTCGCCGTCGGCAAGGTCAAGCGATGCCGCATCGCATGGATGGATGTCCAGCAGCGGCTCCTCGCGATGGCGCGACAATTTTGGCGAGAGGCCGCTCCGCGTCATCGTATGCCATTGGTCGCGATAGCGGCCGGTGTTGAGCGTCATCGGCCATTGCGCGAGCGGAACCGCCAGCGCGCCCTGCTGTACCGGCACCAGCCGCGCCCGGCCATCCTGCGTCGGGAAACGACCGTCGGCAAACGGCCGTCCGCCCCATTGGAAAGGGTCCAGCCTGTCGTAGGCCTCATTGCCGATGGCCGCGTGTGCCCTGATGTCGAACAGGCGCGCACCGTCATTCTGATACGTCGAGAGGCGGGCATGTTCGCGCCAGATGTCGGCCGGCCGATCATAAGCGAACGATTGGCCCCAACCCATGCGCCGGCCAACCTCCTTGACGATCCACCAATCCGGCTTTGCCTCCCCGGGCAGCGCGAAGATGGGCCGCTGACGACTGATCCGTCGCTCCGAATTGGTGACCGTGCCGTCCTTCTCGCCCCAGCTCGCGGCAGGCAGGCGCACATGAGCATGGCGGGTGGTGTCCGTGTCGGCAATCACATCGGAGACGACGACGAAGGGGCAAGCCGCCAACGCCTCGCGCACCCTGCCCGCGTCGGGCATCGAGACCGCAGGATTGGTCGCCATGATCCAAAGCGCTTTGATCCGTCCCTCCCCCACTGCCCGGAACAGATCGACTGCCTTGAGGCCAGGCTTCGTTGCCATATTCGGGGCAGCCCAGAAGCGGCCGACCCGCGCGACATGATCAGGTGCGAAATCCATGTGCGCCGCAAGGCCGGAGGCGAGGCCGCCGACCTCCCTGCCCCCCATCGCATTGGGTTGCCCCGTGATCGAGAAGGGCGCCGCACCCGGTTTGCCGATCCGACCTGTGGCCAGATGGAGGTTGCAGATCGCATTCACCTGGTCGGTGCCACGCAGCGACTGGTTGATGCCCTGACTGAACAGCGTGATCGTCCGGGGATGCGCGGTAAAGAGCTCGTAGAAACGCTGCAAATCGGCGGGCGATACGTCGCACGTTCCGGCGACTGTCCAGAGGTCATGGCCCTCGTCCAGATTCTCCCAGAAGCTCTCCGGCACGCTGACGCTCGCGGCGAGAAAGGCCTCATCCAGCACCCCCTCCCGTCGGCAATGGGCGAGCAGGCCGTTCATCAGTGCGACGTCCGTACCGGGTCGGATCGCGAGATGCAGGTCTACATCTTCGCACGTTTCGGTACGGCGAGGGTCGACTACCACCAGCTTGGCTCCGCTCGTCGCTCGTCGCGCCTGGATGCGCTGATAGACGATCGGGTGGCACCAGGCGGTGTTCGAGCCGATCAGCATGAAGAGATCCGCCTCGTCGAGATCGGCATAGCTTGCGGGAACGACATCCTCACCGAAGGCGCGGAGATGCCCTGCCACCGCGCTCGACATGCAGAGGCGGGAATTGGTGTCGATATTTGCCGAACCGATGAAGCCCTTCATCAGCTTGTTGGCGACATAATAGTCTTCGGTCAGCAGTTGGCCGGATATGTAGAAGGCCACGCTATCCGGCCCGTGGCGGGCAATCGCCTCCCTGAAGCGGCGGGCAACGAGGTCGAGCGCCCTGTCCCAACTCACTCGCCGGGCCCCGATCATCGGATGCAGCAGGCGACCTTCCAGCCCCACCGTCTCGCCGAGGTGCGTGCCCTTGGAGCAAAGCTGTCCGTCGTTGGCCGGATGATCGGGATCGCCCTTGATATCCACCGATCGCGGACCGGTCGGGACAGCCAGCACGCCACAGCCGACGCCGCAATAAGCGCAAGTGGTACGGATCGTCGTCATCGTCAGGCAGCAGCCTTCAAGGCAGACGCCCGACACAACAGCACCCGGTTGCCGCTCAACCTCACCGGGATGGTGGGCGTGCAACCCTTGTCCCCCCCCTGCGCTTCGCCCGTCGCCAGAGCAATCTGCCAATTGTGCAGTGGACAGGCGACGCGGTGGCCATGGACGATGCCCTGGCTCAACGGTCCCCCCTTGTGCGGGCAGCGATTGGCAAGAGCGAAGACCTCACCGTCAGCGGTACGGAACACTGCCACCTCGTCGCCCCCTGTCACCAGCACCGTACGAGCGCCTCGCATCGGGATCTCGTCGATCCGCCCGATATCGATCCAGTCTGCGGTCATCTGCCTACTCCGCTGCAACAGCCGGCATCGGCTGTAACTGAGCCATAGGGTGGTGGAGCTGTCGATCGGCACCGGCCGCTCGTGCGGCCCAAGGGTCTTCCTGGCTGAAGCTTTGCGCGTGGAGAAAGCGCAAGGTCAGCGCCTCGCGACCAGCTTCGTCATCGACGATCCGGCGTTTCACATAGTCGAGGCCGACCCGTTCGACCCAGGGTGCGGTGCGCTCCAGATAGCGCGCTTCCTCGCGGTAGAGCTGGATGAAGGCCCCGCAATGGTCGAGAGCTTCCTGCTCGGTTGCGACCTTGCACAACAGGTCGGTGACGCGCACCTTGATTCCGCCATTGCCACCGATGTGGAGTTCGTATCCCGATTCCACGCAGATCACGCCGAAATCCTTGATCGTCGCCTCGGCGCAGTTGCGCGGGCAGCCGGAGACCGCGATCTTGAACTTGTGGGGCATCCAGGAGCCCCAGCTCATCTTTTCCAACTTTACGCCGAGCCCGGTAGAATCCTGCGTGCCGAAGCGGCACCATTCTGAGCCGACGCAGGTCTTCACGGTGCGCAGCGCCTTGCCATAGGCGTGGCCCGAGACCATCCCGGCGGCGTTGAGGTCAGCCCATACGGCGGGCAGATCCTCCTTGCGGATACCGAAGATGTCGAGACGCTGGCCGCCGGTGACCTTCACCATCGGCGCATTATATTTCTCCACCACGTCTGCGATGGCGCGCAACTCGCGCGGATTGGTAAGCCCGCCCCACATCCTGGGCACCACCGAATAGGTGCCATCCTTCTGGATGTTTGCGTGGAGACGCTCATTGACGAAACGGCTCTGCTGGTCGTCCTCATATTCGCCCGGCAGCGCGCAGAGCAGATAATAATTGAGCGCCGGCCGGCAGGCGGCGCAGCCATCGGGCGTGGACCAGTGCAGCTTCTGCATCACCTCTGGGATGGCGTGCAGGCCCTGTGACACGATTTCTCGCCGAACGTCGTCATGGGTGAAGCTGGTGCATTTGCACATCGTCTTCGGCCCGCTCTCGACTTCGTCGCCCAACGTCAGCGCCAGCAATGTCTCAACGAGGCCCGTGCAGGAACCACAGCTCGCAGACGCCTTGCAGGTAGCGCGCACCGCGTCGAGGCCGCATGCGCCATTCGTGATCGCGGCGACCACCTCTCCCTTGCTGACGCCGTTGCAGCCGCAGATTTCCGCATCGTCGGAAAGCGCCGCAACGGCGGCCTTAGGGTCCGCACGCCCACCTCCGGAGGCATAGGTATGCCCAAAGATCAGCATGTCGCGCAGCGCCGCGACATCCTCACCCTTCCGCATCAGATCGAAATACCAGCTGCCATCGGCCGTATCGCCATAGAGAACGGCTCCGACGATGCGATCCTCCTTCAGCACTAACCGCTTGTAGATGCCGCGCGACGCATCGCGCAGCACGATGTCCTCGGTGCCGTCACCACCGGAGAAATCACCGGCGGAGAAAACGTCGAGCCCGGCGACCTTGAGCCTGGTTGAGGGGATCGAGCCGCGATAGCCGCTCGGCCGCCCTATCAACCCGTCCGCCAGCGCGCGACACATCTCCCACAGTGGAGCGACGAGGCCATAGACCTGCCCCTCGTGCTCGACACATTCGCCGACCCCCAGCACGGCGGGATCGGAGGTCACCATCTGATCGTCAACCTTAATGCCGCGGCCGACGTCCAGCCCGCAGTCCCGCGCCAGCGCGACCGACGGCCGGATGCCGGTCGCCATCACTACGAGGCTCGCAGGAATCTCACGCCCATCCTTCAGGCGCACACCCTCGACTTTGCCGTCACCGATGATCTCAGCGGTATCGGCACCAGTCAGGATCGTCTGGCCGCGCGCTTCCAGCGCCGATTTGAGCAACCACCCCGCCGCCTCATCCAACTGGCGTTCCATCAGCGTCGGCATGATGTGCAGCACCGTCACCCTCATACCGCGCAGCGTCAGGCCGTGCGCCGCCTCCAGCCCGAGCAGGCCGCCGCCGATCACCACAGCGTCGCCGCCCTGTTCCGCCGCCGCCAACATCCGGTCGACATCGTGCATGTCGCGGAAGCCGACTACACCCTGCAGGTCGCGTCCCGGCACGGGGATGATGAAGGGATCGGAGCCGGTCGCGATCAGCAACCGGTCGTAACGGACGGTGCGCCCGGACCGCGACCTGACCTTTTTCGCAGCGCGATCGATCGTCTCGATCGGATCCGCGACGATCAACTCAATGCCGTTGTCGGCATACCAGCTGCGGTCGTTGATGACGATTTCGTCGAAGCACTTCTCCCCTGCCAGCACAGGCGAGAGCATGATCCGATTATAATTAACATGTGGCTCGGCGCCAAAGATGGTGATGCGGTAGCGAGCGGCGTCGCGCGCCAGCAATTCCTCCACCGCACGACAACCCGCCATGCCGTTGCCGATCACCACGAGGTGGGGCAGCGTGGCATCGCTTGGTCGGTTGTTTGTCATCACATCGCGATGCTGTTCGTGGAAATCCATGCCCGTTCCTTCAGTCAGATGCGGACGCCGGCGGACGCAGCCCAAGTCGCGCGCCACCGGCCCTTGACCGCGATGAGCGCCGCAGCCGCTGCCAACGCGAGGCCCGCGAAGATGAGGAAGCCCGGCGCGAAGCTGCCTGTGAACTGTCGGGCGACCCCCAACGAGGAGGCGAGATAGAAACCACCAACACCGCCGGCCATGCCCACGAGGCCCGTCATCACGCCGATCTCCGCCTGGAACCGCTGGGGCACGAGCTGGAATACGGCGCCATTACCAGTGCCTAAAGCCAGCATCGCCACCACGAACAGACCGAGCGCGCTCTCCAGCGTCGGCGCTGCGCTCACGCCCGCCAGCGCAGCCGCAGCCACCAGGTAGACCAGCCCCAGCGCCTTCACACCGCCGATCCGGTCCGCCAGCGCGCCACCCAGTGGCCGCACCAGCGAACCCGCGAAGACACAGACGGCGGTGCCGGTGCCGGCGCGGATTGCGCTCAGCCCGAAAGCGTCCGTGAAGTAGATCGGCAAGGAGGCCGCCAGCCCGACGAAGCCGCCGAATGTCACCGAATAGAAGGCCATCAGCCACCAGGCGTCACCCTGCCTCAACGGCTGGAAATATTCGACCAGACGCTTGGGCGCGGGCGCGCCGGGTGCATCCTTCGCCATCAGCAGATAGGCGACCAACACGATCGACAGTGGAATGCAGGCAAGCCCCAGCACCGCATTCCAGCCGAGTGCCTTCGCCAGCATCGGCGCGAAGAGCGAGGCGAACACGGTGCCCGAATTGCCCATTCCGGCGATCCCCATCGCTTTGCCCTGGTGCTCGGGGGGATACCAGCGGCTCGCCAGCGGCAAGGCGATCGCGAAACTCGCACCGGCGAATCCGAGGATCACACCGAGCGCCAGCGTTCCAGTGAAGCTTCCGATCCCTACCCTCCACGCAAACAGCAGGCCGGCAATGACGATGATCTGGCTGATCGCACCGGCGCGCTTAGGGCCTATGCGGTCGACGACCAGGCCGTTCACCAGCCGGAGAAAGGCGCCGGTCAGCGTCGGGGTGGCGACCATCAAGCCCTTCTGAGCGGCCGTTAGATGCAGCGTGCGGGCGATCTCCGGAGCGAGCGGGCCAAGCAACACCCACACCATGAACGCGAGGTCGAAATAGAGAAAGGCCGCGACCAATGTCGGCTTGTGGCCCGCGCGCCAGAACCCGCCGCCGGTCTCTCCCTTCCCGTCCTGCCAATAGGCGGTTGCCATACCGAATCCCTTGCGAATGCGTGGAACACGAAAAAGCCGCTGCCGGCCTCTCGCGCGTAGCGAGGACCGGACAGCGGCTTTGCTGATCTCGTAGTGGAGGAAGCCCCGTCGTTGAGGCCCGACTCCGTTAGGTGCGCATCCTTGCGCGATCACTCAAACCTTCACCAAAGTGCCGGATTTCGCAAGCGCAAAAATATCAGCGACGGAGGGCATTCAGATAAGCGGCGATATCGGCCGGATCGAACATACGGCCATCGAAGAAGCGATCGGGTCCGAGCGTCAGTCCTGCGCGGTGCGACCCCATTCCCCTAGGCCCGGACAATGCACCCTCGACCTTAAGGCTAGCGCCCGGCATGGGCGCGCCGGAGCCCCCCAACGCGCGACGATAGACATCGGAGCGAAACACGTCGGCAGCCAGTCGTTCCGCCTCCGGCGATGCCGCGGCCATGCCCCAGCGGACCAGTTGGGAATAAATCCACAACCCCTGACTTTTCCACGGGAAGCCCGCCGCCTCACGGTGGAACAGCATCGTGGCTGGCACAGCGATGGGCGTTTCCCCCGCCCGCGCTGTCAGTCTCCCCGTCAACGCCGGCAGGATCGCTTCGGCTGAACGATCGACATAGTTCGGTCGCGCCAACAGGGCGGCCAGCTCGACATGGTTAGCGGGATCGTCGCACCAGGCGGCAGCGCGATCGAGTGCAATCAGCAATCGATCGACCGTCTCGGCGTTAGCCTCCATCCAGTCGGTCCGCAAAGCGAGCACCTTCTCGACGCCGCGCTGCCAGATACGGGCACCTGCTGCGACAATCTCCGCCTGCCGATCCTGCACCGCGACTGTACTCCAGGGCTCCCCGGCGACGAAGCCGTCGATCTCGTCCGCCTTCAGCGCCGCTCCCATCAGTGAGGGCGGCAGCACCCTCAACACCACGTCGCGATCCGGATCGATGCCTGCAGAACCGAGCCAATAACGCAGCAACAGGGCGTGGCAGGAGAAGCGATGGACAACGCCGATCACCGGCTTGCGCCGGTAGAGGCCAATGGCGGTGGCGAAGTCGTGCGCGGTCGCCACCGGATCTTCGATACGGCGCGCAATGTCCGGATCGAGCGCCGCAGCGAACTCGGTGCCCATTACCAGCAGGTTGCCGTTGACGCTGAGCTTAAACGGGGCCGACAGCGAGACGGAATGCTGGCTCAACCCTAGCGTCACCGCGATTGCCAGCGGCGCCAGCATATGTGCCACCTGCACCTGGCCGTAGACCAGTCGGTCGCGTAGCGTCGCCCAGCTTTCGGATCGGAGGAGATCCAGCTCAATGCCTTGCGCAGCGGCAAAGCCCTTTTCATGCGCCGCGACGAGGACCGCGCTGTCAGTCAGCGGCAGGAAAGCTGCGGAAATCCGGATCATACGCTGCCTCCCAACAGGTCGCTCGCGGTAATCAGCGCCTCGGCCACTTCAACGATGCGCCTGCCCTGGTTCATCGCGGTCGAGCGCAGCAGAGCGTAGGCATCCGGTTCTGAAAGATGGCGGCTGTTCATCAGGATGGCTTTGGCTCTATCGATGGTCTTGCGTTCGGCGAGCGCGGCGCGGGCCTCTGCAAGCTCACTCTGCATTCGCGCGAAGGCGTTGAAGCGGCGGATGGCGAGGTCCAGGATCGGTTTCACCCGCTCTTTGCGCAGCCCGTCCACCACATAAGCCGAGATACCGGCGTCGATCGCTGCGCCGATCATGGCATCGTCAGACTGATCGACGAACATGGCGATCGGACGCGCCAGCGCGCGGCTGACCACTAGCATTTCCTCCAGCGTATCACGGCTGGGGGAGCCGAGGTCCATCAGCACAACATCGGGGGCCAGCCGTTCGATCCGGGCAACAAAGCCGCCGCGCGGGGGCACGACGTGGATGTCATCGAACCCAGCCTCGGCCAGACCGTCTTGGAGAATGCTGGCCCGCAGCCCCGTGTCATCGACGATCACGATCCGCAAACCCGCCACCGTCTCTCTTATTGCAATTGCGAAGAGAGTGTCGGTCGCCCTGCAGTTCGTCAATCCATCTTTGAAGGGTTGTTGCGCGCGCCGTGGTTGCGACCAACCGGCAGCGTGAAACGGCATCCGTCCGGCTTAGAGGCTGTTATGGACTTATTAGGGCCTGTTGACATAGTGGATTCCCAACCGGGGTGATTTCTGATTCAAGGCTGTCTTTTGGAGGCGGCTTTGGATCGAGGCGATCTGTCGGATGAGGAATGGTCGATCATAGGGATGTTGC